>FTEL01005238.1_pt1 | contig 10086 bp, 10 predicted proteins | sample 1658911 | NCBI WGS metagenome assembly FTEL01 (sample SAMEA3914869, study PRJEB12502) | metagenome | biome: forest; material: soil | place: USA | collected 2012-03-12 | depth 0.1 m
GACGGCGTGCCAGGAGGTGATGGTGCCGTCGTCGTCGGCGGCGGCGGCCTGCTGGCAGTAGGGCTCCGGGGGCGCGGCGTCCGGGTCCGGGTCGATCCAGCGGTCTTTCATGACTTGGACCGATGTGGCGAGCGGGCCGTTGAGGGGCCAGCGGAGACGCCTGACATCGGCACTGAGCTGGACAAACTCGCCGGCATCTTTGCGGACTTCGTACGAGGGTGTCGGTGTCTGTTGTGCCGCCGGGATGCGAGTAGTCTCGACGTCCATCGTGACTTGTTGGTTGGATTGGGACAAGTAACGCGAACGAGAATCAATCCTGTATGTCCGATCGCAGCGTCATGCTGTTGCTTGTTATCTTGTGCCCTTGTTGTGTTTTATACGTAGCAACGGAATACAGCCAGCCGGCCCAAGTGGTTGACAGGGCAACCACTAACTGTCGCAGTGCCTGCGCGGGGCGTCAAACAACATGACAACATTTTTCGGTAAGTCCATTGACGGAATTGCATTGCTAGCACCGCTAGACACACGCCACTAACCTCCCTCGAGCAAACTTCTAGGATCCATTCTCCAGAGATATCACCCCCCGAATCCAAATCCTTATCAGCCAACACTGCCCTATTCCTTTGAAATTGAGCCTCATTTCAAGGCCTTTTTCTCGGTTTATTCAGGGGTCGGGCACTTGGCACCCCTCCAGTTACTCGATCCTAGCAGGACAGCGAGCGCAGCTCTCGGCAACATCCTGCCCTGGATTGTGCAGGAGTGGAACCCTCCTTTACCCCTTCGAGGGGTGGTCGAGCCGGTTTTGGACCTGTTTGGGAAAGTGGTTGCCAATGAGCTCTAGCGAGAAGCCACGGGAAAGCCTGAGTTGCAAGTAACCTTTACGCTCCCATGGACAACGGCAGAATTGTCTCCAAACCCTTGGACAACATGCATCACCCATTGCGGTCCGGCCAAACACTCGGGGAGCGGATTGTCCTGACTTCCTCCTTTCCTGGTCAAATTCAAGCAACAACAGTCCAGCAATACTTGGAGCAATTTTGGCCTGATAACAGTGAGCGCCTCCTAGGAGTTATCCAACGGGCGTTTTCAGAGGAGCGTGATAACTCGGAATATCCACCGATGTTTTGTTATATACGCGAGCCCACAATCTGTGTGGAGCTTTCTGACTCGGATTTGGTGGTTTCGTTCACAGGAGGTTGCTTTCTTTCTGTCGTTGAGCTGGCTGAACAGCTAGCATGGCTCTCTGCTGCGACTCAAGCCAGTCTCGGTTCGACATTTGAAGGACCCCCGTCCGTTTACCTCGAGGCTAAGAAGTCCATTGACGACCCCGCTTACCTCCTCCGTTCACGATGGGACTTACGTCTTGGTCGTCTCCCCTTCGATGCCACAGATCATTCCCTCACTCTTCTCCATCAACTCCGAAGCCACGGAACTTTGCTGAGACTTGCACCCCCCCTTATTACAGGATTCCGGACAGCACACCGTCCAAATAACGATCTTGGAGTTGAGGTGCCTTCACACCTGCTTCTTGACATAGTCACGCCCCAAGAAGAGTTTCGTGTGGAGGGCGGTGGCGTTTTCCTCTGCGGCAAGAATCTGACTTTGAGGCTGATGAAGAAAGTTGACGATGTTCTTGTCTGGCATGTCTCTTCTTCAGTCCGGGTATGCGCCTGTCAGCTTCATTACCATCCGACGCTTTCAAAAAAGGAAATTTCCAGGCTAGACTTATCTGCGCTGAAGCAGTTCCGCCATATCATCGGGTTATGCCACACCGCCGGCGCTTCTTCCGGAGAAGATTCTCAATCTCGTTCATCTTGGGAGACCTCACTCGAAACTGATGAGCTTTCCTCTGAGCTTTCGGAGGACGAGCTCATTGCGATGACAGGTCCAGATGAGGCGCTGTCGCCTTTTGTCGATGCAGTCGCTCGCCGGTTACTGGATGAGCATCGACGGGCAACGGCACGTCAGCAAGCCGCCACCCGTGTCTTATCGCCGGGCACGCATGGAGAAGCACCAAAGGACACACACGGATCTTCTCTCCGTCTTGCACATGGTTCTGATCAACAAAGATCAAGATCCTTTTGCAAAGGGAAAGGCCGGGCAGCAAAGGACCAAGGTCAGGATTCTGACGACGAGGGATCGCGAAGACGGCAACCTAAAAAGCTACGACTTAACGACCCTCCCCCTAAAGGGAAACCCAAGCAGCTGGCCTGCCATTTCTGGAAGCTGAACCCGAGAGCACACCGGAGCTGCTTCCGGTTCACACTCGAGGACACCTCTCGTGTGAAGCAGCATTTGAAGAGAAAGCATACCCCGGAATACTACTGCGAGCGCTGCTGGGCAATTTTTCCTGATCACGGCACCCACCAGACACACGTCAAAGTCAAAGTCGTGACTTGCCCTTCCCGCACATGCAATTTCCCAGAAATCACCTACCGCCAACGAGAGGCGTTGCGAATCAGGTCGACCTCAAACACAGAAGAAGGTCGTTGGTTTGACATGTGGGATATCATTTTCCCAGGCTCGCCGCGGCCCCCATCACCATACATCGAGAGCGACCTGTCTGAAGAGCTCTGTGAGCTGATGGAGTTTGCCCCGGCTCACGGCCCAGCGATCATGGCTGCCGAGATACAAGCCAGCATCCAAGCCGGGAATGGGGATCCCGGGATACCATCCGAGCAGCTCGCCGGGTTCTTGCAGCGAGTCATCACACCGCGATGCATCACGCTGATCTTCGAAAGATGGTTGGCCCAACACGCCAGCCTTCAGCCTGAGGCGGGCGCACACTCACCAATCGCCGAGCCAAGCTACACTGCACCGTCGGGGCCCTCACAAAATCAGTCGATCTCCAACGCAAGCTCTTCCACGCGCCAGAATACACCAGAAGGCTCCGGGTCATGTCTCGATAGCGGATCCATGATGCAGAATCACGCGCAGATTGACCAAGATGAACCCACGTTGGCTTGCCTTCGGGACCACGAGATGCCGAGCGACCAGCTCCGCCCTAAGAACACGGAACAAGAAGAGCCAGTCATTTCCACAGTGTCTCATCAATTCCAATATCTGTTTCCGGTTCCAATAACCGATCCTTGCATCCAAAACCAAGGGCAGGAGGAGCTGGATATGCTTGAACCTTCTCATCAGCCGCAGCAGTTGGAGCAGACCAGCCACCCTTGGCTTGGGGGGGACAGATTGTCACACGATTTGGGATGTGAGGGAAGACAGCTGGGAGAGGAAGGGTCTGAGCCAGAAAGTTGGGGTGTTGACCAGGCCTGGGGACTTGATTTCGGATTCCCTACGGGATTTCCCAACCACGTTCCCTTCGATGAGCTGGACGTGAGGTTACCTGGCATGACAACGGATGCCGATATGACCGGAGAGGAGGGATTTGGCAATCCCTTGCGTGACGTATGAGAACCCGCGGAGCTTGACATGGCGGAGGGCAATTGCGAGATGCTGGCAGGGGGCAAGACGGACATAAACCAGGGAACTTTGCCCCTGAAAATGGGGGTTAGGGTTATTTTGCTTTGGATGATCAAGGAAGGATTGGTGCCTAAACGCCGATTTGTGACTCCTCTTCGTCCGCCACCGCTGGTCGATCTGTCCCAACAACGCGTTGCGTCTCATCTTTCCTTCCTATGCCCTTCTCAATTTGCCAACATCGTAGCGAAGTTTTACCGAGGTTCCCACCCAGACACAACAGGTAACTTGCCTCGTCGCATTTCACAAAATCACCCCCGCGGCCCGCTGACTCCTCCAGCAGCCATCGCCTTCGGGCCGCGTTTCCGGCATGGGGGAAGCATCAGGCCCAGAAACATCACTCGATGTTCTCACTCCACTTCTCCAGTCTCTCATGATTGGAGCACCTGCCCTGGAAGCGCTGGAGCCGAAGCCAGGGCTCAAGCCGGAGCCTCAGGCTGATCGGGTCCCAGAACCTAAGCCAGCGCCCAAACCCAAGCCTGCCCCGAGGGTTGAGCGGGAGGCTGATCCATCTCGGTGTGCTCGCTGCAACGTGCAATGTGAACCTACTCAGGTCTCGTACGAGACTCCCTGCTGTCGAAGACGTGTCTGCGCAGCATGTCTCGGGGATGCCCTGCACGAGAGGATCCAGAGTGACCTCTGGCTGCACCTTGGGTCTGCTCAGTGGGTTGGCTGTCTTGCCAACTCCTGCCAAACCCTCAGTGCACCGCCGGGTTCTGACGTTGCCCATGTCCAGGGAACACTGCCGTTTGACTTGGCTTCCCAAACGGCGCTTGAGAAAGCGCAACGGGCTCGCAGCATTCTTGAGAAGATCCGCCCCCGGCCCACCCGCCATGAGTGTGAGCTAGCACAACGCTTGCATAAAGCGCTGGCCGACCACGGACTCATGTTGCCATGGACAGAGACGGATTCTAGGGCGGTGTCGGCCCCCTTGTTTCCCGTCAGATCCGGGTTTCTCACGCAACCCGTGCCTATTCTCACCAGCATGCTGAAGACTGAGAAGAAAGCTTGTACCAGCTGTTTCGCTATTTTCCAGACCGTGGATACCAGCAAGGAAGCAGCCTGGGCCTATGTCTCCAGCACCTTTCCCGGGGACTGGACGTGGATGGTTTTGGGCTGCCCATCCAAAGTTGTCTTGCCCGAATGCGGGGTAAAGCATTCGCTGAACATCTGTCCTACTTGCCTCCCGAAACACATGTTCTCCGGGCTCGAGTTTCTTGACGGCGTCTCAGGAGGCGGGAACTACCGCTTCGTCTGTCCGCTGTGCAAGCACAACCTGTCGCCGATCCAAGTGGAGAGGATTGCCCGCCTTATCGCGCCGAGTCGCACGCCGGTAACTCTGTCAGGGTTCTCAATCTCGAGCACCACGCCTCTGAGTTCCTTTGCAAAGCCGGCTGCTTCGCCCAAGGCACCCTTTCCTCTGTTAGGATCGTCCAGCAAGCCGAAGCTTTTCGGTGGCGGACTGCCAAAGCCCTCAGAATCTGAGAACTCTCCCCACAAGGAGGCACTTATGAGCGCCATCGTCTCCAAGAAGCCCAATGTCAAGTGGGACGATGTTGCAGGACTCATGCCAGCCAAGCATGAGCTCCAACGAGCCATCGTGTTCCCTGCCAGGTTCCCCAATCTCTACGACGAGAAACGCAAAGCTTCCGGCGCAATCCTTCTCTACGGGCCTCCGGGTACCGGCAAGAGCTACCTCGCCAAGGCCGTCGCCACAGAGGTAACACATACCTTCTTTTCCATCAGCTCCGGGGACGTCGTGTCCAAGTGGATGGGCGAAAGCGAAAAGTAAGTCCCTCCCCCACCACCCCCCTCCAACCCACCCTCAACCCCTAACCCCCTCAACCACAGACTCGTCCGCCAACTCTTCACCCTCGCCCGCGAAAACAAACCCTCCATAATCTTCATCGACGAGATCGACGCCCTCTGCTCCAACCGCGAAGGCAGCGGCACCTCCGAAAAAGGCAACGAGCACTCCGCGCGCATGAAGACCGAGATCCTCGTCCAGCTCGACGGCCTGCACTCCGGCAGCGGCAGCGACGACACGGGCGTGGTCGTGCTGGCCGCAACCAACCTCCCCTGGGCGCTCGACCCGGCCTTCCGGCGGCGCTTCGAGCCGCGCATCCACATCCCCCTGCCCGACCGGGCGGCGCGCCGGCAGCTGTTTGGGATACACTCGGGCAAGTGGGGGGAGATGCTCTCTGGCGAGGACCTGGATGAGCTCGCGGGGATGACGGAGGGGTTTTCGGGGAGTGATATTGCGAATGCGATTAAGCATGCGCTGTCGGTGCCGTTGCAGAAGGCGCAGAGCTCGAGGTTCTTCAGGGTCGTGAGGGAGGCTGGCGAGGATATGTACACGCCGTGCGAGGCTCACGAGAAAGGTGCAGTGGAGATGACTTGGGAGGAGGTGCCCAGTAGCAAGCTGTTGGAATCGCCCGTGACGGCGGCGGACTTTAAGCAGGTTCTTCGGGACCGCAGGGTCAAGTCTTCTGTGGGTGTTGGGGAGCTGCGGAAGTATGATGACTGGACGCATGAGTTTGGTGTTGAGGGCAGCAGCTGACGGGTAGGCGTGCCGTCGTTCCGGATTGCGGCGCAGCATTCAGGAGCGCACTAAAGCGGGGGATCGAATGCTCCGCCACATTTGGTTCGTGAGATAGGTAGATAGATACAGGCAAAGCTAAACTGTGAGACAAGTGCCAATTCACTTCATTTGCCAACCCACATCACTTCCCCGAGCCTGTTGAGATATCTTAGTCGTCGGCCGACAACCACCTCTGCGTCAGAAGCCAGATATGCGTCTCCTCCACACCAAAAAGCTCCACCTCGTCGAATTTCAGGGGCAAGACATTCCGCCCTACGCAATCCTCTCCCACACATGGGCTAAAAAGGAGGTCTCATTCCAAGATGTCCAACAAGGGTTGGCGAAATCACGGCGAGGATACGAGAAGCTGACCGGCGCTTGCGCGCTGGCAATTCAGGATGGGTTTGAATACATCGTATGCCGTTTTGTTTCTCTGTCCAGCATGAATCAGCAACAGTCCATCTAATGAAGGGTCTTGCCAGTGGATTGACACATGTTGCATCGACAAGTCCAGCTCGGCTGAGCTCTCCGAAGCCATCAACTCCATGTTCCGGTGGTACGGCGACGCCGAGGTGTGCTACGCGTTTCTGAGCGATGTCGACGCCGACGAAGACCCCCACTCCTTGCCAAGCAGCTTCCGGAGCGCGCGCTGGTTCACCCGCGGGTGGACGCTGCAGGAACTGATCGCACCCGGCGTGGTGTACTTCTACGGCGCAGGCTGGAAGCAGATCGGATCGCGGGACACCCTGTTAGACCTAATCGTCAGCATTACCAAAATCCCCGCCAGCTACTTCACAACCGGCGACCTCACCCAATTCTCAGCAGCCCAAAAAATGGCCTGGGCCGCCAACCGCACCACCACCCGTCTCGAAGACACCGCCTACAGCCTCCTCGGCGTCTTCGACATCAACATGCCGCTTCTCTACGGCGAAGGCCCCCGCGCCTTCGCCCGCCTGCAGGAGGAAATCCTCCGCCAATCCGAAGACGACTCCCTCCTCTCGCACAACCACGCCGACATCCTCGCCCCCTCACCCTGGTGGTTCCGCCACTGCGCGGGTGTCTCCCGCCGCGAGGCCTGGCCGTACCGCAACAACCCCTCCCTAGTCCTCAACCGCAACCTCTCCCTCAACCGTGCCCGCCTGACGATGACGTTCCCCGTCGTCGCGCTGGCCAGGACGGACAGGCTCGCCGATTTCTGCTCCGCCGAGTGGCCGCGCGACCTGGCGCCCCAGGCGTGCCACGTCGCGCTGCTGAACTGTGGCACGTCTGAGGCGTCATCGGCGTTGGTGCTGTTTGAGACGACGTCGGGGGTGTTTGCTAAGCTGCCGTTGCCGATGCGGGGGGTGGTTCGGGCTGTGCTGGAATCGCGGCTCATGCAGCGTGTTCAGGTCCTCACGGTTTCGATTGCTCGAGCGAAGGAGGGGGGTGAGATGTGGAAGTGGCGGGCGGGGAACGGGGATATGTTCTTTGGGGATGCGTTGGCTAGTCAGGTCCGGACGGACGCCCGGAGTGCGGGTTTGTGCCCGGTTATGACGCCCGTTTTGAGACCTGAGGTGGTAGGGAGGTCGGCAAATCTTGCGGAAGATGGGTTGAGGGATAAAGTTGTTGTGAAGGGACCTGGGAAAGCGGCGTCGGGGTTCGAGGTGCGGTATGTGTATGTGGCTGGGTTCCGGCTGACCTGGCTGGAGCGGGATGACGAGGTCCACCTGCTCCCCAGCACTATGAGCAACTGGGGGCGGCCGTGTGTTGTCTTTTCGAGCGCGGAAGGTAAGTCGTTCATGGTCGCACTAATGCCAACAAGGACTTCTGTCAACGCGGACCTGTACACGAATATTCCTTCATGGGAAGGGGAGCCACTTCTTGGCTACATGCCAGGGTTGGACAGAGAAAGGAAGGCCAGAAAGGGAGAGTCACCGTGTTATAGCGGCACGCAGCAGGTTGACGGCAAGAGCCGAGTGGTTGTCCAGCTCCAAAGCCGGAGGCGGAGGAACGGTTGGTGGGTTTATGTTACTGTGACCCAGCCAACAGGGGATGATGGAGGAGGATAAGGTAGAAACAGAGAGAAGATCGTGAGGGGGAGCAGCTTGGTCTCAGTCTGGAAGGTGCGGCAAGATCCAATTGTCCCGAGTCTTTTGTCGGGAGGCTCAGGGAAGGAACCGCCCCCGCCGCGCCCCCCACCCACCAGCGAGCGATCTTTGGCACCATACCGAGAAATCTTTTCCGCTGGCCCTCCTGCTTCTCGACCCAACCACTCAACTTCCTCCCACAACACATTCCTTTCCCCGAAAGCCCAACTCCCCCTCCGCCAACGACCAAATACACTCGTATGGGTTTACGACCGGTCTCCTCGGCTTCATTTCACGTTGGCAATCATGTCCAGGTGCTGAACGTGCGGCGGACCCCTCCCGGCTGGGTATGGGACCCGGGAAAACCATTGCGGCCGGAGGGACACGCCCTTCCGAGATTTGAACGCGACATTTCTGGTGTGGACTTCGGAAAGCAACGCGCGGTTGACCGACATATCCGCATGGGGGATTTCTCCAGCGATGACAACTGCCTCTGCAACATTTACGATGGCCCGTTCTCCAACGAAGAGGAGTGTGACGATCAAGAGGTCGAACACCGCTTCTACTGCAAGGACTGCGACCGCGACTTTCCGCGCTGGAATGGGATCCGAGATGTAAGACCTTGCAGCACTCGCTCCACTGGGGCTCCTGCTCCTTTCCTTTCCTGATCCCTGGGCTGACTCGGCTCTTCTCAGCATCTGGATTCGAACGCCCACAGCGGCCGTACCGAGAAGTGTCTCTTCTGCTCTCATTCAGACAGCAATGCTGGCGGGGTTGATGGTCGCACTGAGGGGGGAAACATTCCGTGAGGGGGGGAACATGCCGTGAAGTGTAGTACACCGCTGCTATCCTGGTGTTGGTGTGAATCATGGCATAGGGCTGGAGGTTTCCAAGTCACTCTAATAATACAACGTTATGAAAATTGGAGCATCAATGAAGACGCCTTTTCACGTTTGTAATTATAGAAGGCAACGCCGTTGATTCTTTGTTGAGCTGATTTCGGAATATTCCGGGCCCACTTTTCTCCCCTTTTCATCACAACAATGAACATGCTGTTGACTCGAGCCGCAAACCTGCCAGAACACTCGACGCGACAGAAGGTCGAGCCAGCCCGAGCAGTCGAGCCAAATGGTTGAGAAAGAAGTCGACGCTTCAAGGTTCTACAATTCTCAACACGACAGAAACCATCACGACCTCGAGCAGCTAAGAGAAGAGCAACACTCGACATAACGGAACCCGTCACCATCCCGAGTGACCGAGAGGAGGGGTGCAACTTCAAGTCCCTTTATGTAGGACCTTGAGCTAGTTTTCCTGCAATGTGTGCGTTCCATTGTTACGCGCATGTTTTGTCCTGCAGTGACAGCCTGAGGCAGACCGGAGTGGAATCAGGAGGGACGGAGCCCAAGAAGACGGTAAAATACAAATACGCCTTCCCTTCCCCTCCAATTTACCTACGATTTCCCTTTTCCAAAACGCCATCTCGTCGTTATATTTTGCGATAGTGACAATGAACACATTTTCCCCCATTCCATCGCCGTCATCTAGGTCTTGGAGAGATTTTTCTCCTAGTCCTGGGCAGGTCCCCTGACGTACGCGCTTTAGACAAGACGCGTCTTGCATGCACCCTCCATGCATGCACCCATCTATGCATCGTGACTAAACCCCCTCAATATCGCAGCTGGCTTCCCATTTCCCCCTATTCATGCCTCAGGAAGACCCCGACACGTGCGCCCCTCGCGGTGCGCGTCTGTAGGAATAAATACCTTCCCACCCTTTTCCCTTCCTCTCTTTCTTTTCCCTCTTTCCCCAACCGGCCATCGTGATCGTTGTCTTTCTTTGCGGGTAATTGTTTAACTTTTTAATCAATTGCATTTTCTCGACACGATGGCCGCGACGACGACCACCAACCCCCCCGCTGCCCCCACCGCTCCTCCCCCGCCGCCGCCGCCGGCCTCCTCC
>FTEL01009377.1_pt1 | contig 10086 bp, 7 predicted proteins | sample 1658911 | NCBI WGS metagenome assembly FTEL01 (sample SAMEA3914869, study PRJEB12502) | metagenome | biome: forest; material: soil | place: USA | collected 2012-03-12 | depth 0.1 m
CAGAGACTGACCTTGCCCCCCCTCCCCCCCCTCTGCAGATGTCCAGGCCCCCGCCATGTACAAGCCAACCGACGAGCAGTTCTTCGAGGACGAGACTCGCCAGAAGCCCAACATCCAGTTCCTCAAGCAGCACTTCTATCGCGAGGGCCGCCTGACGGACGAGCAAGCGCTATGGATCATCCGCAAGGGCAGCGAGCTCCTGCGCGCCGAGCCCAACCTGCTCGAGATGGACGCCCCCATCACCGTGTGCGGCGACGTCCACGGCCAGTACTACGACCTGATGAAGCTGTTCGAGGTGGGCGGCGACCCGGCCGAGACGAGATACCTCTTCCTCGGCGACTACGTCGACCGCGGCTACTTCAGCATCGAGTGCGTGCTCTACCTCTGGGCCCTCAAGATCCACTACCCCAAGACCCTCTGGCTGCTGCGCGGCAACCACGAGTGCCGCCACTTGACCGACTACTTCACCTTCAAGCTGGAGTGCAAGCACAAGTACTCGGAGGCCATCTACGAGGCCTGCATGGAGTCGTTCTGCTGCCTGCCGCTTGCGGCCGTTATGAACAAGCAGTTCCTCTGCATCCACGGCGGGCTCAGCCCCGAGCTGCACACCCTCGATGACCTCAGAAATGTGAGTACTCCCCGGCCAGGTGATGCGGGAGGGTATGGGAAGAGAGGGTATGGTAGGGAGAGTCCTGGCGCGGCACTGATTGACTGACTCTTGTTGTTCAGATTGACCGCTTCAAGGAGCCCCCTACTCAAGGGCTCATGTGCGACATCCTCTGGGCCGACCCCCTGGAAGACTTTGGCCAGGAAAAGACGACCGACTACTTCCTGCACAACCACGTCCGCGGGTGTTCCTACTTTTTCTCGTACCCGGCCGCGTGCCACTTCCTTGAGAAGAACAACCTGCTGTCCATCATCCGCGCCCACGAGGCTCAAGACGCCGGGTACCGCATGTACCGTAAGACGCGTACAACGGGCTTCCCCAGCGTCATGACCATCTTCTCGGCGCCCAACTACCTGGACGTCTACAACAACAAGGCCGCCGTCCTCAAGTACGAGAACAACGTTATGAACATCCGGCAGTTCAACTGCACTCCGCACCCCTACTGGCTCCCGAACTTCATGGACGTCTTCACCTGGTCGCTCCCCTTCGTCGGCGAGAAGATCACCGACATGCTCATCGCCATCCTGAGCACGTGCTCTGAGGAGGAGCTCCGCGAGGACTCGTCCACCACCTCCCCGGGCCCCGTCTCCCCCTCCCTGCCCTCGGCCTCCAGCCTCGCCAGCCAGGACCCGGAGTCGATCGAGTACAAGCGGCGGGCGATCAAGAACAAGATCCTGGCCATCGGGCGGCTGTCGCGCGTGTTCCAGGTGCTGCGCGAGGAGTCGGAGCGCGTCACGGAGCTCAAGACGGTGTCGGGCGGCCGCCTGCCCGCCGGCACGCTCATGCTCGGCGCCGAGGGCATCAAGAACGCCATCAGCAGCTTCGAGGACGCCCGCAAGGTCGACCTGCAGAACGAGCGGCTGCCGCCCAGCTCCGAGGAGGTGCAGAAGCAGCAGGACGAGGAGCGCGCGCAGGCGCTGGAGCGCGCCACGCGCGAGGCCGAGCAGGATAAGAAATTGCAGTCGCTTTCGCGGAGGTTGAGCACGTGAGTCTTTTTTCCCATCTCTCTGTTACTGAAGATTTAACTGGTTGCTGACTTGACACGGCCATAGTGATCGTAAACGGTAATGAAACTACTTGACAACCTTCCGGATGTCTAGACCAGAGCAGGCGCACAGACATGGGAACCGGGGGCGGAGGTTGCGGTATAGATGAATGGACTCTGACTACCGGGGATGGGTTGGATGGACCGGAGGAGGAGGTGGGGGGGCATGGCAAGGGGATCCCATTTGCGCGCACACACAAGACGATGGGATCTCTGCCTGCCCTGCCCCCAAAAGGATTGGTGGATGTGATGTGATGGATAGGATCTTTTTGTGTGTGTGCGTGCGTTCCACACTGGACAGTGGCGGAGGCAAAAGACACATAGGAATACCTCGTTGGGTTTTGCGATGCTTTTGAATAAGTAGCAAAACATGAGAGAGATACCAGTTTTGAGGATGGACCTACTGGATGATGGGGTGGTGATGATGATGCGGTTTATGAAATGGGACGGGTGGAAGGGGATGTTGGATGATGTCGGATGATGAATCTCCGTTTTGTTATTTTTCTGTTCCTACTCTCCCTAATTACATACAAACCGTAGTATCTGTGGCGTTTTATAAGATTCCCGCCCGTTGATATGTCTCCCTGTCTTGAACCAGGCGTCAGTTTGTCCCTTCAGACACAAGAAAAACGAGGGTTGTTGTTCAGTAAGACGATATTGCCTGTCAGGACCTCGATGATAGCTCAAACTGGTCGGGATACAGTGGTATCCCCCTCCCTCCTCCAGCCTGATGGGAACAGCCTACGCACTGTTGCAAGCTGGTCTGAGTCCGTAAGATAAGATCTCCCACTTGTTCTCTTTAACCGTTGGCAAACACATACACATACCATTCAGCAGCAGAAGGGCATCGCGAGGTTGACTAGCAACACTCTCAAAGGTTCCGCCTGGACCATGCTCTGAGCCCTTCAGGGCCACATGTTCAAGCATCCCGTCGAACTCGCCGAGTCTTGTTGTACTCTGGAGGGATCGAGGGAGAGTCGCTCTGTTCACCTGGCCAAGTCCGATCACCTTCTGCCTCTCGCCCCGATCTCACGACTGAACCTCGAAACGTGTGAACTTAATTGCTTGAACCTCGACTGGATATGGAACACAAGACGGCCCGGAACCCCCAGATGATGCAAATAAACATCCCATTCCCTAATGCTGCAATGTGGGGTGCGTTTTCCATCACCCCCAGGAACCAACCGGGACTCCGGGACCCAGCACCCTTGCTGATGTCGTCTGACCGTCCAATCCTTCGCCGTTGGGTTCACCATCCGGTTTTCCCTCGTAACCGAAAAAGTCAATCGCTAGCCTTTGATGTACCCGCGTCCGACTTAAGCAACCAGCTCAATCACACCACCAGCCTCAGTCACCTTGCGCTCAGCCTCAGCGCTGACGTACCGCGCCCGCACAACGACGGGGATCTCGGGGAGGCGGCCTGTATCGTGTTAGTTTCTCGAATTGTCCCTTCCCCAAATATCCTTTCCCCCGTTAGGTCCTTACCCTTGCCGAGGAGCTTGGCGTAGCCGTGGGAGAGGAGGTCGATGACGGGGGCAGAGTCGGACTTGGCGCCGCTGACGTACTTGTCGCGGGTCTCAGTGGGGACGAGCGACCAGCTGCAGAGAATTAGTGACTTATTCTTCCTGGCCCATGTCGCGGTGCAACGTACAGCTTCTCGATGTTGATGGTGGGGGCCCAGTCGTGGTTGCGGAGGAGGTGGAAGTCTGGCCGAAAAGTCAATCCCAACTGTCCCGCGTGCCTGTCGAAATGGTGTTCGGATACGTACGCCTCATGCCGACCTTGCCGAAGTAACCGGGATGGTCTGGTCCAAGTTGTTAGCCGTCGTTGTCGCCCAGCGCGTTCATGGCGGATCTGGAGCATGTCGTGAGGGAGCCGCCGTGTTCTCGTGCCTCCTCCCGACATGTCCAATCCGCCGTCGGGGAGTCGGTTGCGTACACTTATCGAGGTTGGTGCGGTGGTGGTGCTTTGTCGAGTTAGTCCATGCCCGTCCAATTCTGCAATCGCGATCGTCGTACCTGACCACCGGCCATACCACGACCACCCGGGTGCTTCCTGTGCTTGCCGACACGACTGGAGGGAGTTCGTTAACCTGAATTCGGCGCTTTCGGCGGATCGGTTCGTTGCGACATACCCCTTACCGGCGGAAACCTGGAGGAACACAGAGTTAGCAGGTCGGTCGTGAGGGCAAGCCGAGGAGCAGATGGGAACGTACATGGCCGCGGTGCTTTCTTGTCTTGGAAAACCGGGTAGGCTGCGACAGTCAGCATTTCGCTCTGCATCAATGACGGCGACAGGCGTACCATGGTGGCGGCTGCTGGTTAGTGTCGTTGAGCCTCGAAATTCCTCGACGGTGATGCTCTCGCAAGACTGCGTTTGGGCCCGCCGACACAATTTAGGGCTGGGTATTTTTTTGGTGGGCACAAGAAAGCCACGCTTAGGTAATCGGCAAATCATTGGCTTGGGCAAACTCCAGAGCACAGACCGGGCACTCGCGGGGTTAGGGTTGTGTCACTGCGCTGCCCACCGACGAATCACACCCAACCCAGCCCCGCTCGCCTGGGTCTCGCCCTCGACTTCTGTTCAGATGCCTCCCATGTTCACCTCCAAGAGTCCAATTCCAGGTTCCATTGCAGTTTGCAAGGTAACCCGGTGATGTTGCGAGATCAACACCGCGTTTCCATTCCCTCAGAGAACTTGCAGCACCAACTCGAGCAGGTCATAAAACGCCTCGCCACTCCCCTCCACCTTTTCCAAACCCAGGCCCAGCAGCAGCGTCCTTTTCTCCTCAGGGTCGCGGAGGGCGAGGTGACTTGCAATCTGGCTAGCATACAGATGACCAAGCGTTTCCCGTTCTTCACCGCCACTGCCAACCAGAGTTTTGGGAGTGAGATGGGCCGAGGGCAGAGCACCAAGGCCGGCGGTTGGCAAAGCCATGTCCACCGAGGCTGACGAGGGTGCAGAGAGCGGTACTTGGATCTTGAGGCCGGTCAGCGGTGCCTTGATCTCCAACCCCCTGACGGCAAACTTACCCACTGAGCAAGGCGGCCGCCTTGGGAAACGGTGATCATGATCTTGTCGGAGAAGTTGAGCGATTCGACCTCGGTTGAGACGCCGTTGATCGTCCCAACTGTCCTCTTGGCCTTGGCCGGGAAAGGCTCGGACCATACCGAGTCCCCGTTCATCATGAATAAAGCTTTCGTGGCTGCACAGAAATCGGGCTGTTGAAACAAGGCTGCCAACAACAGCTGGACGAACCCGGTATTGAGCTTGCAGTCCAGAGGCGAGGCAGCATCCGCACTGTGGCACGCACCGTAGCGCGTGCCCCACCAACCATTCCCACCCCTGTAACTGGACCCCAGAATTCTGCCGGGCGGACAAGATTTTGTTTCTGCAATTGAAGAGAGTGAAGTTCGACGGGGTCTGAGAAGGCACCCCAGTTGAGTTTGAGGAGGCCAAGGCAGCGGAGGACTGGTTCTAGTTTCTACAGGAGACGAGAAAACCCCCAGTCTCCCTCTCCGGGCCGTCACTCACGTCTCTGAGCCCCCTCGACTGCCGCTTCTCGCATCCATCACCCAGCATCAAGCATCAGGCGGGACCCAGCAGCTCGAACATTGACCCGCGTTGCTCGCCACGAGGCAGTGTGCGGTCTGCAGGGTGTAACGGTGTTTTCACCTCCAGGTCGAAGTTGTTGAGCTTTCCACGATGGCACCCAAAAAGTTCGTGCCCCGGCAGCGCAAGCGCAAGGTGCTCGAGCGGCAGCGGGCAGCAGAAAAGGCCACTCACGATGTTGCCGCAGACAGCAATGTCCTCGAGATCACGCCCGCCCAGCAGGCTGAGGCCGAGCAGAAAAGGGCCCAGCTCCGCGAGGAGCTGCGGCCCCATGGCGTCAAAGTCAGCAGCCAGAAGGCCAAGCGGCTGGAGAAGTACATCGAGACCAAGCTGAAGAAGGACGAAAACCGGGAGCTTCTCGCCAAACTCGCCGCCAACAAGATCGACACCAGCCTTTTCTCCAGCAGCAAATCTCTTGGCCAGACCAAGGAGACGAAGAGGGAGGCCATCCGGCGCACCATCAAGGAGCAGCATGCAGGCATCACCCTTGACAAGTCGGGGGCCAGTCTTCTCTACCAACGCCGGAATGTCGCGGAAGGGGAGTTGCCGAGAGACGAGGAGTCGAGCGATTCGGAGGATTCGGAGGATGAGGACTCAACGACAAACGCGAAAGGCGCTTCCTCAGCAAAAACTCAACCTCAGGAGTCATCAGCACCCACACCGCTTGGTTTCGGAGGGATTGGGTCTGGATTGAAACGCCCCCTAGAAGTCGACGATTCGGGCCGCCCCGTCCTTGCCAAACGGCAGAAGCGAGGAGGCGTCAAGCCGAAACACTCGGCGGTACCCGCGATCACTGAGGACTCAGGTTCCGACGAGTGGGGTGGATTCAGTTCTGAGGGCGAGGGTTCGTCGCCTGGAGAGTCAGCGGAAGAGTCCGAGGGAGCGGAATCCAGTGATGAGGGCAGTGAGGACAGCTCGGACGATGCTGAGATGGAGAGCTCGGAGCCGGAGGACGACGACGTCGACGCCGCCCAGGAGGCACGGAAACGACGGTCATCAGCCTTCAAAGCTTGGGCTCATCAGCAACGCAATGAGGCCTTGGGGTACAAGCCGGTCGACTCCAGTACCATTGCCTTGGGAATGCCGAAGCCCGCCAATTTCACTCCTCGGCCCGTCGAACAGGACCCCCTCCCGGAAGAACTGCAGCCCACGAAGAACATCACAAGAAAGGCGTATGCCGTGGGTGTGACAAGAAATCCCGAGATCCAGGAGGCCCGCTACAAATTACCCGTGGTCGCTGAAGAGCAGAAGATCATGGAGGCTATTCATGATAACGACGTCGTCGTCATTTGCGGCGCGACCGGTTCGGGCAAGACGACACAAATACCACAGTTCCTCTTTGAAGCCGGCTACGGCTCACCCAACGGCCCAACACCCGGCATGATTGGCGTGACGCAACCAAGACGAGTCGCGGCCGTCAGCATGTCGAAACGCGTGGCTCAGGAGCTGGGAGACCATGGCCGTGTCGTGGCCTACCAGATTCGTTTCGAGGGCACCGTGGATCCCAACACGGCAATCAAGTTTATGACGGACGGTGTCCTCCTCCGCGAGGTCGCACAGGACTTTGCTCTCAAGAAATACTCGGCCATCATCATCGACGAGGCTCACGAGCGGAGTGTGAACACCGACATCCTGATCGCCATTCTCAGCAGAGTGGTCAAGCTCCGGGCAGAACTGATCAAGGAAGACCCGGCAATCAGGCCCCTGAAAATCATCATCATGTCTGCCACCCTGAGAGTTGAGGAGTTCACCCAAAACACCAGACTTTTCAAGACACCCCCGCGAGTTATCGAAGTCGAGGGTCGCCAACATGAGGTGACCATGCACTTCGCTCGCAAAACACGACATGACTACATCGAGGATGCCTTCCGGAAGATCAGCAAAGGGCATCGGAAACTCCCTCCTGGAGGAATGCTTGTGTTCTTGACAGGGCAGGGAGAGATTTCCCAGCTGAGCAAGAAGTTGAAGGCCTCGTTCGGCGGAATGAGTGCTCCCGAGGGGCCCAAAGTCCGCATCTCCGGAAACGAGGCCCCCATGGAGGTGGAGGACATCGACTTTGGCGACGCTGATGATCGGAACGCCTACGACGAGTACGACGAGATCGAGACTGCCTCGGACGAAGAGGAGGAGGAGAAAGAGTTTGAACTGGAGGACGAAGAATCTGGGACTGGGCCGCGGCGGATGCATGTCTTGCCGCTCTACTCCCTCCTCCCGACAAAAGAGCAGATGAAGGTCTTCGAGCCCCCACCCGAAGGCTCCAGGCTCGTTATTCTGGCGACAAACGTGGCGGAAACCAGTTTGACCATTCCCGGAATTCGATACGTCTTCGACTGCGGGAGATCCAAGGAGCGGAAGTTCAACCCCGTGAGCGGCGTCCAGAGCTTCGAGGTTGACTGGATCAGCAAGGCCAGCGCAAAGCAGAGGATGGGTCGTGCCGGTCGTACGGGCCCCGGGCATTGCTGGAGGTTATATTCCTCAGCGGTTTACGAGCGAGACTTCCCAGAGTTCTCCCCGCCCGAGCTGCTGCGGATGCCCATCGAGGGCGTGGTGCTGCAGCTCAAGTCCATGAACCTCCAGCACGTCGTCAACTTCCCGTTCCCGACCCCGCCGGACCGGCAGAGCATCGTCAAGGCGGAGAAGCTCCTGACCTATCTGTCGGCGCTGGCGCCGAGTGGACAGATCACGCCGGTTGGGACAAGCATGTCCATCTTTCCCCTGGCGCCTCGCTTTGCTCGGATCCTGCTCGTTGGGCATCTCCACGACTGCTTGCCATACACCATCGCCATGATTGCGGGGATGTCCGTTGGAGAGATTTTCGTCCCGGAGAACCAAGCCATCCCCGCCCTCGTCGAGCAGACCGAGGAATTCCGCACCAATGAGGTTGTCATCGCCGAGGACAAACAGGCGAGGATACGAAAGGCGTTTAACGCGGCCCACAAGAACTTCTGCTCCCTCGACGACCGGTCAGACGCCATGAAGATCCTCCAGGTGGTAGGCGAATTCGCCCACGAGCCCACGGAACAGTGGTGCGAGAGCCACTTTGTGCGGTACAAGGCCCTCAAGGAGATCCTCCAACTCCAATCCCAGCTCGTCAACCTCGTCAAGACCAACCTAGCCGGCTTCGCCAACCTCAAAGTCTCCGAGCAACTCCCGCGGCCCACGGCCATCCAAATCCAAGCCCTCAAACAGATGGTCGCAGCCGGCTTCGTCGACCAAGTCGCCATCCGCGCCGACAAGTCCCCCAACCCGCCTGAGCTGTACCGCAAACTCCGCCGCGCTATCGACGTCCCCTACCTCCCGCTCATCCCGCTTGACGCCGACCGCACATCTGCCGACCCGGCCGACAAGCTGGTGTACATCCACCCGTCCTCGCCGCTGGCGCATCTCAGCGTGGATGAGTGCCCGGAATACGTGGTTTACTCGCATCTCCAGCGCGCAGGCAACATTGCGGTTGGGCCGGACGGGAGGAAGCCCAAGACAAGGATGCATGCGCTGACGGACTTGACGGGCGGGCAGCTGGCGAATATTGCCAAGGGCACGCCGTTGATCACGTATGGGAAGCCAATTAAGGAGGTGCAGGTTCAGGGGGACGCCAACGCGCGGGAGGTGTGGGTGATTCCGTATTTGAGGGCGGAGACGGGGGGTGGGATGGGATGGTATGTGTTTGCTTCTGAGTCTCATGTGACGAGTGTTTACTAACAGTATGAAGGCCGCTGCCGATGCGGAAGATCAAGCAGAAACGGGTGCCTGGGACAGGGTGGGTGGCTGAGTGATTCCTCGTTGAGGGTTTGAAGGTATGTTGTCAACCTCCCGATATCTCGCTCCTTCTTGTTCTTTTGATCTCTCCCTTTCCCTCTCTTCTGCTCCGCGCTTGTCATGATGATTTTCTCGTAAGAGGCTGTTTATGAATCTTTTTTATGATTATAAACTATCACCTACATTGTTCTATGCCTGAACTCGCGCGTTGAGATCTCGTCTCTTTCGTTCAGTTTTCCTACGAGTGTCAAGGGAAGTGAAAACTGACTTGCTTTACAAGACAGAACTAGGAGGCGGCGTCGAATACAATCAACGTCGTGGGGGGAAGTTCGAGTCGACGGCTCAAGAGAATAATAGATATTGACATAATGAAACACTTGTCCCATTCATTGCCACATCCGATGCTTGGAATATGAAAGATGAGGACAGTGATGTCTGTCGCATACGCTCGCTCATGACGGTGCCACTCCAATGTTGCGCATCTGAACCAAGAAACAAGCAGCCCCTTTATTGCTATATCCTTCTAGGAAACCCGGGGTATCAAGACATTTTACCACCAAAACACAACCGCAACGCCAAACCAACCAACACAACCCCCCCAAAACGCCTTGCCTCCTCCGCTCACACCCAATCCCGACCCAACTAACCCCCCACCACCTCACTGCGGCGTAACAGCAGCTTTACTCCCCTTCCTCTTCTTCGCCCTCGCCATGCCCCCCGGCCCTCCCATCCCCGCCCCCCCGCTCGGCGTCTTGGGGCTCTTGGTCTCCTTCCCCGTCGGCATCTTCGCCGCCTCCCCGGTCCCACCAAGCTTGGTATTAAGCGTCGGAAGCGTGGGTATCGCCACGGCGGCCTTCTTCGCGTTGACAGCTGCGGGCCCGACGCGGCCGGTGGAGGATAATTGGAACTCGCCAGGCCGGCCGGTGATGGGGTTCACGTTGAGGTTGTGGTCGCCGAAGTGGTGCGTTAGGCCGAGGGCTTCGTCGAGGAGGCGCGGGGTGGGGAG
>FTEL01009413.1_pt1 | contig 10073 bp, 10 predicted proteins | sample 1658911 | NCBI WGS metagenome assembly FTEL01 (sample SAMEA3914869, study PRJEB12502) | metagenome | biome: forest; material: soil | place: USA | collected 2012-03-12 | depth 0.1 m
CGAGGCCATCACCAAAAGACAGCTCCCGCCAATATCCATGCCCAAGGCCGCCAAGGACGGAAACACCATCCCCCCAGCTTACAATGGCCGACACATCTTCCTCTGCATGATTGGAGGCGGTCACTTTGCTGCCATGGTCGTCTGCCTGGCTCCGAAGCAGAGCAAACACGGCTCCATCGGGCCGCTCAACAGGGAGGCTGTCGTTTTGGCGCACAAGACCTTCCACCGGTACACGACTCGGCGGAAACAGGGTGGCTCACAGTCTGCCAATGACAACGCCAAGGGAGCAGCTCATTCAGCCGGCTCTACCCTCCGTCGGTACAACGAGCAAGCGCTCGTCGATGACGTCCGGGAGCTGCTCAGGGATTGGAAGGCCCTGATCGATACTTCTGACCTGCTCTTCATTCGAGCAACCGGGTCAACTAACAGACGGACGCTGTTTGGACCGTACGAAGATCAGGTCCTGCGCCTCAACGACACTCGCATCAGGGGTTTCCCTTTCACCACACGAAGAGCGACACAAAACGAGCTCATGCGCTCCTTCATCGAACTCACACGCCTCAAAGTCAAGGAGATCCACCCCGAAGCAGCTCCTCCCGCCGACGACGCAGCAAAACCCCCCAAACCAAAACCCGACTCCAAACCCGCCCCCCTAAAACTCACCGAAGAAGAAGAAACAGCAATCTTCCACACAACCCAACTCCAAGCCCTAATCCGCCGCTCCAAACTCCCCGCCCTCCTATCCTACCTCACAACCAACAACCTCCCCCCCTCCTTCCTCTTCCAACCAGCCTCCTCCCAACAAAATCACCACGCCCCGACCGCCCTCCACCTCGCCGCCTCCCAAAACTCGGCCCCGCTCGTGGCAGGCCTCCTCACCCGCGCCAAAGCCGACCCAACAATCCTCAGCAGCGAAGCCAAAACACCCTTTGACCTTGCCGGCGACAGGGCCACGCGCGACGCCTTCCGTGTCGCGCGCGCTGAGCTGGGCGAGAAGGCGTGGGATTGGGACGCGGCAAGGGTGCCGGCTGCACTGAAGAGGGAGGAGGCGGAGAAACGCGCCGATAACGAAAGGAAAGCGCTGGAGAAAGAGGAGGAAACCAGGAGGAAGGCGGAGGAGGAGAGGTTGAAAACTGAGGGGCCGAGGGTGGATAATAATGGGGTGAGGAGGAAGGGTGGGCAGCTTTTGGGTGGGGGGCCGCCCAAGACGGCGGAGGAGAGGAGGAGTGAGGAGGCGAGGGGGTTGACTGCTGATCAGAGGGTGCGGTTGGAACGGGAGAGGAGGGCGAGGGCTGCTGAGGAGAGGTTGAGGCGGTTGCAGGGCAGTTAAAGGGAGAGGGCACGGTTTGGGGGAATTGAGCGAATGGAACTGTTAAAGGGCAACACTTGACTTTGCCCTCCATAGCGGGATATCTTTAAATTCAAGGTCCCTTTGGGGATCAGCGAGATTGAAGACCTGACGTGATGTTGTTGAGTAGTTGGAGGCGGTTGGAGTTCTGAGGAGAGTGAAGAACAAAGACATCCGCAAGAGTGGGTAACGAACCCGTACAGTACTGACCAACCCCCCGATGCACATCAGATGGCTATATTCTGTCCTTGGGCGGCACAGTCCCTGTTTACCGACTTGAAGGCAGTCCCGTCCTCTGGCGGAACTGCTGTAGCAGCTCAGGACACTCCCCAAAATGCGCAACAGCTTCCCAGGTCTTGTGCTCGTGACCATGTTCTTCCCACTTGACCAGGTACTCCACCCGTCTTCCCCGTCGTTGTGAGGCCAGGATCTCCTCAACATGAAAAGTACTCGCCTTCTTCCTCGTCTTCTTCTTGCTCGACGTCAAGTTCTTCCTGAACATGTGCGGTGTCCATTGTGAGGTGAAGGTGAGCTAGGATTCTCGAATCCTTACCCACTAGAAAGGCTTACCGGCAACCCTCAAACCACTGAAATCCAGAAGCTTCCGAATAGTATCTTGAATCAGAGTCCGAACTCATTCGGAATCTCGATCCTCGTTCCATAAGTTCCCTGGCGCGACGTAGTCGAGTCCTTTTCGAGGGACTGACATGAGGATGAGAAAGGCCTCTACCCCGTCAAAGCCGAACAGCCTTTGCCGATCCCAGCTGCCCCCGAGGACAACAGAGTTAGCATACTTGACAGCCGTGCAAACTAGCGCGGCAGCCACATGTACTGCCATACTTGTACCAGAGAAAGGATTGCCCGGTCCAGTGCTCTTCCAAAATCCAGGAACACTTTCGCCCAATAGGTGTCGAAAAGTTCCTCCTCGATGCCCTCGCCTGCAAATGGTACGCAGATGGAATCCCACGGCCATCGGTGTATCGCTGAAGCCATATCAAACCAACAGCTCGAGTCTGCTCGTGAGAAACGCCTCCAGCAGCACTGAGATCAGAGCCTTTGCCTGGTGAACAGGATGCCGCGGCCTTCATGATCATTTCCCTCCTGCGCTTCCCGTTCCCAAACACCCCCCAGTGCTCACACTCGGTTGCCATAGACATCACGGATCGCCCAATCCCCCTCGTAGCCCCGCCCCCGTTCCGAGTCCCTTCCACGCATCCCCTCTCCCTCTCCCTCCCCGCCTTGAGGCGTTTGCCCACTTCTCCTCCTCACGGCAGGTGCAGTCGTACCCATCCCGGCCGCCGTCCTCCCACCCAGCCCACGCGTCTGCCCCCGCTTGTCGTCATCCCCTGAAAGGTGACAACTGAATGGCGCCTTCGGCATGGGGATGCTCTTGGCGCTTCCCAGCCACTGATGGTCGTCGAGATCGATCCCAGCCTCGGGCTGTGAGAAGTCACTGGTCGTGGCGAGCGTGGTGCGGTGCTGGGTGGCATTTTTCACCACTTTCCCCAGGAGCTCGGCCATGCTCATTTCGATGTTGAGTCTGATCAGCATAGAGAGGCATTGGACTTGGAGGTAACTTTGGGGAATCGTGAGTACTGATGGTATGAGGATTTGGGCAAAAGGGGGGGGGTTACACTGCGCCGTCTGGAAGGGCCATGAGGCCTATGAGAGCTATCTGGGGAGAAAGGAGGGCGCGTGTTAGCGGATTGGATGTTATTGGCAAAACGTCCAGTTGGGTGGTAACGGCGTACCTCGAGGGACATGGAAAAGCAGATCATGACGATGTTGTATCTGTAGATGGTTTTGTAGTGGTTCAACCCGTAGGCCACCAGCTTGGATTTAACGAGCCACATAAAATAGCCGTTCAGGCACAGGTCAATGACTGCCAAGAGGGATCTCTCGATGGGGTTCCAGACGTTTTTGGCTCGGACGAAGGTGTGGTTGACATGCAGCCGTGATGGAATAGCGATGACGAAGAAGCTGATGTTGATGATGCCGACGGAGATGAACAAGCTCACCCGTAGCCACCACTGCCTGGCTGGGCTATACACGATGAGACAGAGCCTGTTGGCCAGGATCTGCATGAGACACTGGATCTGGTAGGGAACCTTCTATTAGCATCCAGCTTGTACTGCTTCATGTGATCGCCTACCTGGATACTCCAGACAAATACTCCATGACGTTGTTAGCTAATGCTTGGGGAGAACTAACGAGTGGTGATCACAACACGTACTAATGCTCACAAGAAACTGGAGGCTTGGTTCGATTGCCCCGGTCAGATAGAACCAGGAGCAGACTGTCACTGTAACGCCCGTCGCGATGTCGACCCAGAGCATGATGATGTAGGTGTTTGCCCTCCGGCTCCGGCCCCACATTCGGCGTGACTGCCGGCCGGCCTTGGTGCAATCGAACACGGCAACGGTGATGGCGGCCCCGAAGAAGCCGGCGCCCATGAGCAGACTTCGACTTGATGACAGGGTGTCCCCGTGCCGAGGCAGGACTTGCGTTTCCATTGTTGCCGGGAGGAAGTGCAGAGGATTGGCGAATGGCCGAAGGGCTCATGGCCACGGCCAGCGCCCGGTCTCATCCCGCCTCCGGGTTATGGGGGTCCTAACGCCATAACGATTGAGCGAGCGTTTCAAGGTGGCCAGATAAACAGAAAAACTAGCATGTCCGGCGTTCAGGGCCGTTTGGGGCAACATCCCCTGACGATGTACGTGTATGTTGGCATACGCAACGATGGGCATGCAAACGTTGGACAGCCCGCCGACGGCAAGGTCCGACACTAGAATACAGTCAGGCCTTGAGGCAAAATGTGGCTCATTGGAAGGTTTACTCATTAATTCGGGAGTTAGACAAGGAATTTTCCTGGAGCTAGTTGCCTCATCCCGAGTCGTGAATGCGGGGTTCCATACACAGCGAGCCAGCGCAATGAGTCAAGCTCGTCCCTCTTGCGTGGTACTCCACATCATAGAATCAAGATCCGCTTCTCTGAGCTGTAACGTTAATCAGAGATCTGCAGAGCTTTCTCGAGACTCCCAGCCCTTTCTCTCCTAGCTGCGATCGACGTCCGAAAAACTCACAAGCTTGAGTCGCGCCGTGTTATTCTCCCCGAGCCAAGTCCCTGCCAGCTGAGACCACGCGTAAAAACGGTCAAATTGTTACTCGTTCCTAGACCAAGTGGTGCCACTACCACGATCCGGACTATTTGGCTACTAAATTAACTAACTACTTCGCAACTTCGACGCCTAAGACGGCGGACTGACTGCCAATACCTCCTACGCCGACCGTAATGTTTTGCCCCTGATTGACACTAGGTAGTTATTCCTTACCAGTTTGTTCAAGGGAGAACAGATGAAATCCCGAGTTATAAAGTCGGTAAGTATCTGGCTTATATTTAGCAACTTGAACCTGCTCCTTAACTGCCAAACGCTCCAAATCTTTCACATTGGTGAAATTCCTAACCGGCCTATCTATCATCGACTCTTCTTGACGCATCTCAACTGCCAGGAACTCCAGCTAAGATTGGGCACAACAAGAAAGAGAGCTTGAAAAAACGGCGAATCAGCGAGGGGGCACGTCAGAAGCAGTGGCGACAGCGCAGCTGGATACACCAAGGCGATAGAACCTCCTGATCCGCAACGGAGAGTTTTCTACTCCCTTGTGATCAGCCATCTGTGTGCACCTCAGTATAGTTGACAATTCGGGGCCGCGAGACGGCCCCCTCTCTAGCGGCGGAACATACAGCACCAACGATGCGCTGGTCGTCACCGACTCGCCGATCTGGTAATGCACAGTACCAAGAGAAACTACAATTTGAGTCTTGAAATCGTAAAAATGAGAATGGCATGATAATTTTTCACTGTCCACTCGCTTGGATGATCTTGACCGCCGATTATTGAGGTGGCCCTTTGCCCGATCCCCCGAGGTCACCACTGACAAAGACAACCAGGACAGCGGCGTAACTTGCAAGATCAGCTCGCTATGCGCATTTAGTAGGATTCATTCTTCCACTTACGCTGCTGTAGACGCAAAGACTTCTGATCTCTTAGCATTTGTCATCAAGCCCGTGCTGGCGGCGAAAAGAAATGTGAATAATCCTATGAGGCCGAGCTTTAAGTTGTCCGAGGTGACGTTATAGAGCACGAGAATGGCCCCAAATAGTAGAAGGCCGGCGAGAGCTGTGCTCAGGTATGAGATGAAGTTGGCAATCTTTTCGCCTGATGCATATCCGACTATGGGTACATCTGATCCCCCGGCCGGTGCTTTCTCCTATCATGAGTTAGGCAGTCAGCGTTAGTCTTAGGGAGGATAAAACTTTGGCAGCTAAGTCATGGTAGCTACATACCTGGAACAGGAACCCAAAGTTATCTCTGACAAAGACAGTAAGTCTGTCCAGATCTTCGGTGGTATGGAGTGCAAGGAGATCGTTCGAATCATCGTATACAGTCGAGCCGTGACCTCCCAGCATCGGAAATGACTGGTTATCACCAGGACGTCCGTGAAAGAAATTGAAGCGAAAGGCCTTCAGTGTCTTGCGATCTGGTGGTTGTAAACGAGCGAGGGTGCTTTCAAACACCAGCACTTCTCCTAGATATCAATATTTGAGTTGGCAACCAGTTGTGTCAAAGATAGCGCAAATGACAGAGAATTCGTATTACTGTACTCGCGCATGGTCTTTCTTATGCGTGTCATCAACTCCATCCTCTCTGGCTCTTGGGTGGCCCTCGCTCTGTAGGCTTGCCAGTTTCTCAGAGATTGCATGGTATCTTGGCTCCGTTGGTCATCTCGATCGAATTGGTCGAGCTGAGATTCCAGTTCAGCAAGCTCACTCTGCAGGCAGAGCAAGTTCCTAGCTGCGAGGCGGTCGAATCGCTTGAAGATCAGGGCGGTTTTGTCCCTATCGCTGGCCATAAAGGCGGCCAGCGACGGGAAACCATCGATGTATACCGGCTTCAATTCTCGCGTCAGGAGAGACCTATGGTGTCTGTGTGCCAGCTCTGCTTAAAATGGTAAACTCAATCACGCTGGTGAGTTCTTTGATCGGCTGAAATTTCAAATCCAAGCCTAACCAGTGCTCTAGAAACGATGAGAGGTTTGAGGATAGCAGCCAGCTAGGACTGGAAGTACTTAATTTGCCCCAATCAGAGGCAGCCAGCACAGAATCCAAGCAAAAAAACGCCAGAGAGGGTGCCTAGGGCGGTGCAGAAATAGCCTCTCGATTCATTGGCGGACTCGAGATCACGGGAAAGCCACTCAGCACTCACGAGTGGAGGCCTCCGTGTGTCAATTTTTTCTTCTGCCGTTTTCTTGACGTGCATGCTACAATCACCGCCAACATCAAGGCGCAGCCGACATTAGAGGGTTCTTCTATCAGTCCCTTGAACGGTAGTAAACACCTCGCAACGCTTGGGGCGTCAACGCTGGCCTCCGCCATGGCTATTTCAGCTCCCAGAGGGGAGGAATACTTCACCGACGAGGACTACTTACCACCGAGGTCCCCAGGCCTCCAGCCTGTGAAGGTCAGCATTGCTGGCTTCAACGGAAAGAAAAGGGGGCTATCGGACGAATTGAGCGAGGATGATGACCTAAACTTTGTCGGTGCCCCATATCCTGACATCTCCATTTATAATTGAGTCTATTGGGACAAACCGGCTGACCCGTTGAGTTTCGTCTACCTAGGAGTGGCCATGGCCGCCCAGCGTACTTGCGTCGCTGGGAACAACACCTCCCAAGAAGAACCGCCCTGGTCCGGCTCCCACGCCCACGAGGGATGAGGGGATGTCGAGGAGAGTATTGCTCAGCCTGATGAGTAATGGAACTGACTGGTCTTTTGACGACTTGGAGCCGGAGAACAACTTTGCAACCGAACTTAGCGGCCTTTCGTCTCGCGATATCACTACAGCTAAATCGCCTAAACTCCAGAGACCGCCTAGTTGGAACGTCGACACTCCCTCACGAGAGCCAACTTCAGTCCCGATCTCAGCAAACCGCAAGCAGAAAGTAAGGAAAAGATTCGGGCTCCCGATGCTCATCAAAGGCCAAGATGGATTCGTCCCGGTCATGGCGTGTCCGGACACCGGTTCCGACGAAAGCATCGTCCGGCTTGAGCTGGCACAACGGCTTGGACTTCAAATAAACCGTGACCTGGTCGAGGAAGGAGACCGAGCTTTTGCTTTGGCAAACGGAAAGATCGTCAAGTCGCTCGGCGTTGCGTTCATTCGCTGCTCGTTCGGAGCTCCAGGTGTGCTGAACAGCGTCTCCGGGTCAACATCTCCAGCGAGCCTTGAGCTTATGGTCCACGTTTTCGAGTCGTTGGCTGTGCCCGCGATCATCGGTGCCCCCTTCCTTGAAGAGACTGAGACATTTACGAAGCACCGTGAACGCCTGGTTGAGGAACTCGTGCCGGCAATGCAGTCTCTCCGTGTTTGCGCCGTTGGGAAGCCCAAAAAGGGTCTGGTCTGTCGCCTTGACACATTTGTCGGCTGTGCAAACGCGGATACGGGCTCGGACTTGGATCTCGTCAGCCCGAAATTTGTACAACAGAGAGGGCTCAGGGTCAAGAATGAAGAGACTCAACTCCTCCAGTTTGCTGACGGCAGCGAGGGGTTGACGTCTGGGAGCATCGACGTTCGTTTCGTCCTCGGGAAACTCCACGGCGAGCGCGGATTTGTCCCAAGAGGGAGCACGTTGAATCTAGAATTCTTCATCCTCGACAACCTTACGTCGGATATTCTTGTTGGCCAGGGCACATTGGAGGACCTCAACGCCATCAGCCAGCACGGCGACTTGTTCATTGACTCGTTGCCACAGCCAGGATTGTCCGACTGCAATGTCATTCGCCTTATCGGAACCTTCGAGCGCACTGTTAAATCTGCCCTCAAGACGATTAAGGAGGTTCTTACCAGCGGAGAAACGAGTACGTCTGGGATTCTATTTCAAGGTGAAGACGTCAGTGTGATGTCTTCAGCTTCTCGTGATTACCTATGCTAATTAAGACATATGGGATATTGTGTCGCCAGCATCCGTGGTATCCTCCTCGACACCCGCAGTTGAAGAATACACGAACCCATCGCTCGCCGCGGTCCAGTGGGAGAATGCACGACTCGAAGCGGAAGCCGGTGGGAACCGTTACATGTGCAAAGTCCCCGGATGCACCGCCCGGCCCTTTTTAACGCAGTATCTCCTCAACAGCCACGCGAGGTTACACTCAGCGGAAAGACCTTATTATTGCCCGGTACCGGGCTGTCCTCGGTCCGAGGGAGGGCGGGGCTTCAAGAGAGAGAATGAGATGATCAGACATGGCTTGGTGCATGATTCTCCAGGCTATGTCTGCCCATTCTGTCCGGACCGGGATCAAACGTATCCTCGACCGGATAATCTAGAGCGGTAGGTATTCCAGACTGCCCGTGCATAACGACAGTCGCCCTTCACCCATTCTGCATCAATCTAAACTGACTGTCTTTTCTTCTCGAACAGACATGTTAGAGTCCATCATGTCGACAAGGACAAGGACGATCCTGTGCTGAGAGAAGTCCTTGCCCAGCGTCCAGATGGGCCAAGCCGTGGACGCCGACGAAGAGGTCTGCCATTTAGAGACTGAGGGCGAAGGTTGTGTGAGTATGTGAGATTTCAAGAGACATTGATCGTATTTCCGTTTCTGGTTTTGTGGTGAGGTGGGACGGTGACGGTGACGGTTGCAAAGGCGACAGATGACCGAGACGGGACAGGTCTGGCAGCAGTGTGATCATGTGTAGATGTTGTAAAAGCTTTAGCGGGATAGTTCATAAAAGGGACCAATGTAACCGTTTCGGTCATGTCAGAAAGAGCTTGAAGACTGCCAAGGAGTCGGAATGGAAACCAATCTTTGACAAAAAGAACATGCAACACCAGGGATTCGCTGGCAAATCACCGGAAGAGTGAGAAACGGGCCATTGCCTAAGACCTGCTGAAACATTTACAGGGCAAAGAAACACAACCTCTTTCTCGCCAACGGGAGGTCGGGGCCAAGGCCGGACCAGGTGGGGCCCGTCTGCGGCCCGGAGGTGGGGCCCTGACGGCGGGCCGGCCGGCGCTCCGGCCGGCTTCTGCCTACCTTACATGATAATGTCGTCTGAGATGACATCGGCAATAAGGTAGATTGCAAGGTAATAGAGTTTTTAGAGTGCTGTGCCCCAGAGGTAATATCCGAGAGAGGAGGTATTAATAGACTACTCCGATTGCTTGCATGCTTACGGGGTGGCACACGCGTCGGGCGCCGCTGCTCGTGTTCGATGATGCGGGCGTGAGGGACAGAACGGACGGCGACCACAGAATACACTATCAGGTGAAGTTAAATGCAGCAGGATCTGGTGGCGGCCGATCCATTGCTGTGTGTTGACGGCGCGGAACACGCGGAGAATAAACCGGGTTGTGCACACAAGATCTGCAGAGCTGCCGAGGGGACCTCGGGTTGTGGTGTCCCAGGACCGGGGACCTGAGGCTCATCCGCGCTGATCTGCCGGATCGCCGCAGACGGGCAGGTTTATTTCCCGTGATTGGGACTTATGCTGCTGCTCCACAGACCTGCTTGGTTGTGAGCTACATCATTTGTGCTGCGCCGTGCTGGTACCCCCTGGGCTCCTCGTGGCATGAGGGCCGATGACATCGGCACTTGGGAGATCGACAAGCCGATGTCCCCCAAAGCCCGCCTCTCAATGGAATCCCGCTGGATTGCGCTGACGCC
>FTEL01010620.1_pt1 | contig 10070 bp, 15 predicted proteins | sample 1658911 | NCBI WGS metagenome assembly FTEL01 (sample SAMEA3914869, study PRJEB12502) | metagenome | biome: forest; material: soil | place: USA | collected 2012-03-12 | depth 0.1 m
TCGATCCTGCGACACTTCGACAGCAGGGGGCTTCCAGTACCGCTTGGGCGATGTAAGATACGACAGCCCGGACTCCAAAGTGACCAACGGTCTCTCCACCATCGCAGCAAGCCTGCAGAGCAGCAGTCAGACTCCGCTGTACGAGTGTGTTGGGCAATGGCCAGAGGAATGGGCTGGCTGGTACGAGGGTGGGAGCAGCTTGATTTGGGGTGACTGCATTTGGACCGGTGCTGGATCAGGTCAAGACGAGACGGTATCCTTCGCAGTTGACTGGAAGAGCAAGACCATGTACCTAGCTCACACGTTTGCTTGTTCAAACAAACAAGGGTACCTACCTAATCTCCCATGTTCATGGATTGCCCTCTTCACCACACCCAGCTGACCCATACCAAACAGATCCAAGGGACTCGCTACCGGCTCTATCAACTTGGACTTCAACTGCACCACGGCAGATGACAACTCCTACTGTGTCCCGAAGAGCACAGCTGCTGGGGCTCGCCCGACGCTCAATATCAACACAAAGCTGGTGTCAGCTGCTATAAACATCACGACGACATGCGTGGATGGCTCCAAGCAATACCAATCGTGGCAGGTTGAACAGTGGCTTCGCCGAATCGAAATGGAACCTGGATCGTCGCCGAGTGACCCAAAATTGACCTCCGACACAGGCCCGTCCTTTACCCTGAGGAGCGTGGCCAGCGGTAGCTTGTTCAGCTGCACAACTTCGGGCAAGCAGAACGACACTTTTGAGGGAGCTTGCCAGTCGTCTACGACTGCGCCGGGTCCTGCCACAAGGTTCAGCTTCGACCCCAAGCTCAATATCCTCGAGATCTCCCAGCACTGGCAGTGCAGTGATTCGTAAGTTCTACCAGAGGTGCGATCCTAGTTTCATCGTTGGTTTTCTGACAAATTCACCTTTGGTCCAGGTCATCATTCGATACGGTGGGCGTGAGTTACATGCAAGCAGCCTGCGAGCGAGTTTTCAACAGCAACCAGTTTACCTGCACGTCGGATCCCGTTTGGGTTGGTAGCGGCGTGGTATAAGTAGGTGGGAGTCTTGCTGTAGATGCAGGCGATGATAAGGTATCGCGATTGGTACCACGTCGTCTGACAATAGCGATCAGGGGTTCTCTGAGGAGGAACTTGATGGGGAAGTACTGTTACTATACGATTCGAGCCGGTAGAAGTGCTTTCACACCCTCGGCGTCGAATCCGCCGCAACCAAAGCCGCAGCACCGCCCTTGCCCACTTCCCCAATAGGAGTACTGATGCCCGAACCCTTGCCGCCAGTCTCCCCTGCACTAGCCGCCGTCAAATCCTTTTCAAGAACCTCAAAACGTAGATCATCCGTCAGCGGCACACTATTAAGCTTCGCCAATTCCTCGAACGGAAACGGCCGTGTCTCGCCCGTCACCTCATATCCTCGACGCTGATACCACCCAATCAACTCCTGCCGCGACGAAATCACAGTCATCTCCAACTTCTCGGTTCCCCAGGTCTGCAGGCAGTAGTCCTCAGCAGAGGCAAGCACCTGCCGCCCAATCCCGCTACCCTGGCGACGAGGCGACACAGCAAACATTCCAAAATAGGCGACCTGCGGTGTTCGGCGGACGACTTCACAGCAAGCTATCACGGGCCGTGTTTCAGGGATGTTTTGAGAGGTGCTGTCATCGGGGCAAGTGGCGATCAGGACCGCCCCATCGGGGTCAGTGACCTTGGCGAGCAAGCCGGCCGTGTCAATTCGGACTCCTGAAATAAGATGTGCTTCGGTGGTCCAGCCGAGTTTGCTTTCCTCGCCGCGGTATGCGGATTCAACGAGTGGGTGGATGAGGGCGACGTCGTCAGCGGTGGCCACGCGGAAATGGAGTGTGGCCATGACGCGGGTAACCGAGAGTCTAGTTGATCTGAATCAGAGAGGGTAAGATAATAATGGTGTAGAAAAACCGGAGCGTTCTTCCAACCCCAATCCAAGAAAGTTGGCAGATGCTGCTCGTCCGTGCCTGAACCCTCGAAGAAAAAAAATGCAGTGCGGGACCCTGACTCATGTCAGGGGAAGGGCGCCCACATCAGGGGTAAGGCGCATCGGAATCGCCTCGGCAAGATTCGTTATTATGGAGCCCTGATCCTTTCAAGTCATTGGCCACGACGGATACAGGATACGAACAGGCTTTTAGACTCCCATGGGCCGAAAAAAACTCAATTAGCTGACACGTCGGACAATGAGGTCGACTCCAAAATTTCACACGCGCGCGGACTTGGTATTGTAGAGCACGAATGAACCTAAACCTCGATATGAAACCAGAGGTAAAAGGGCAGCCACTAGATGCCTTCGCTGCCGACTCGTTAGTCGTGGCAAGCAAGAAAAATAATTTACAGCGGAAACATCTCAAGCTCGACACGAGCAAGCTAGTAGAAGACTGCCCATGGACCCGTGCAATTCCATAATCCACCAACCTCCGAGTTCCAAATCCCCGAACTCACTACTCAACACAAACCCCCAACATAATACTCTTGCACACCCGCACTTGCTTCACTAAAACTAGCGCCAGCCCATCCTTGAGCCCAAACGAACAGAACCCACTCGCGGAGCATAGCCCGCTCATGTTTTCCCCCACGGCAAACTTCCCCGTCCCCACAAAGTCGGCTCCAGCCTTCTTCAACTCAAACCGCAGCTTGAAGTCGGTCGTCGGCGAGGCGCTGTCTGCATTATCCGACTTGAGCATGGTAAATGTCCATCGCCCGCCCGATACGTCCGAGCAGTTGTTGAGGACACCGTAGGGGGGCTCTTCAAATGTCCATTTTCCGACGCAGATTGCTGGGGAGACACTGGTGTCGCTCGGATCGGAGATAGTGATGTTGATGACGCTCCAGGGAGAGCTCCCGGGGCGGCCGGAGGGGGAGAAAGTGTTGAGGCTAGTAATTTCCCAGGGCTTAAGGGCGGGCGTTGCGGCGGCGAGCGAGGCGAGGCAAAGGAGGGAGGCGAGAAGCGTGCTGGAATACATTCTAGGCGACGGATGAGTGATTGATGGAACGGGTACAGGTGGTGCGAATACTAAACAGGGCTGGGTTCTGGCGGCATGGGTGCCATGGGAGTTGGCGTTTAGATCTCTTTATACATAACCTGTGACGTGGCCCGACTGGGGGAACGTTGCGGTGAGATGATGACCCGGCACGAAGTGCGACCTCACGTTTCGTTCCGGGTCATTGGATTTGCCTCCAAGAATAGACCGCACTTACGATACAGAGTAGGATGGGCGCTGCCAGTCGGCGAGACGCCCTCACGGCTAAAACGCAGTGCAACACAACGGACGCGTGGACCCAACCAAGTCCGTCGTATTACTCGTCAATGACCCTGGCAGTTTTCTCAGTTTTGAGTGCGTCTAAACTTGCATCAGAACGACAACACACAGCGATATCATGCCACCCTGATCACGGCACCCTGAGCATGTTAAGCCTCAATGAGGATGGCATATCACAATGGTCGGCCCTACTAGACGGAGCAACACTGGCAAGTGAATCTTCCGCCACAGACCGGAGGCATATTGCGACGGCTCCTAAACTGCAAAAAGTCGGCTCGATGCACGCATCTGTTCAAGTTGGCTACCGAAATTCTACAGCTAGTAACGTTACTCTTCCATCAAGTACCATGCGGACCAAGCCGGGTTTAGACATCAGCTGGACGGTGGCGGCGTGAAATACAAACCTCAACAATTCCCAGGATGGAAGTAGTCGAAATGAGACCTCTTGCTCTTGCTGGGAATGGTCGGTGTTGTTGACTTTGGTCGAGGTCAAGACTGGGGTGTTCAAATGACATTCTTGATTCCCACAAAGCAACCTAGTGTGCGTTGTGAGAGCAAGCGCCTGGACTCGGCTTGGGGGCTGTTCCTGATGTTTCTAGTCTAATCATCTGACTTTTAATGAGCTAGACCGCTGACAAAACAAAGCTCTGGCCAGTCTTTAGGGCTGGGTTCAACGAGAACGTGATCGTCGTAACGGATTGGCAAGGAAAACACCCCTCCTGCCAAGGCACGGCCACTGTGGCTTGGCAGGGAAACCGGCTGGCTGAACTCCCTCCTGGCGTCGGGATAAGATCGACGGGCCCCTAGATTGACCTGATTGGCTGGATCTTGGGATTTTGTGTCGACCACCAAGGCAGCCAGGCAAGGCGGCTTGGAGCGGTGATGCAAGCCGCCCCGAGACCACCCAATCGTCGCCACTGCGCCAACGCCGTCGCACCACACCGAACCCAAGCAGGCTTCCACCCTTGCAAGCTCAGCCCACCGACGACGTGCATGGCTCCAACACATGGAATGCCAATCAGGATGTCAAACTACGCAGGAGGCTCAGGTCTCCCCTCTTTGAGGGGAGAGGCGAGATAAGTACTGCATGAGCCCTTCGACAACCGACCAGCGCTTCTCTGCTGTCTTGTGTTCCAGCCTTCCCCAGACTCGGACAAAACATTGAACCACATGTTTTCAGGTGTTGTACCCTGCAGATCCGAGCAGCTCAACACGCCAAGCATCAAGATGGCCTCCCACATCTGTTGCATAGTCCCTCCGTACCTTCTCAGAGGTATTGTCGAGAGCCAAGCGATTGATGATGAGGAGTATCGCCAATGCGCCCGGAATACCTTGGAACACCGGGCTCACTTCACGGGCAAACGATGCGATCGTTTCAGCACCTTGAGCCAGCCTCATGCTGCCCGTGCCCATGCTGGCCCGAGCACCCAACAGTCGATTGTCCCCGAGGTCCTCCTCCAGCACATCGCCGAGTCCAAGGATGTCGACGAGGAAACGAGAGCGCGGGCCAGGGGCGATATTGAGCACGCTCGACGTGTAATTTCACAGTACCAAAAGGCGTTGGTTCCCGAGGAGGAAGAAGGGAAGCCTTCGGTAGCCACGGCAGCGAAGCCCAAGCCCAAGCCCACGCCGTCCGCTGGATTCTACCGCGCCGTGTATGACGCCAAGAACGATCCTGATGAGGAAGACTTACCTGGAAAGGTTGTTCGAGTGGAAGGGCAGACAGCTAGCGCCGACGCCACGGCAAACGACGCGTACGATAACGTCGGGCGGGTCCTGGAATTTTACCGCACCGAGTTCAACTGGCAGAGCATCGACAACAAGAACATGCATGTCGTCAGCAGTGTTCATTTCTCCAACAGATACGAGAATGCGTTCTGGGACCCGGATCGCATGCAGATGGTCTTTGGGGACGGTGACAAGTTTCTGTACCGCTTTGCCAGCTGCCTGGACGTCATCGGCCACGAGTTGACGGTGAGAAAAACCCACATCACACATCATTCCTATGCTCAAACTGTCGTATTTTGCAAAGGCCCCAGTCCGCTGACAAGTCTAGCACGCCGTTACCGAGCACACGAGCCCACTTGTCTACCAGGGCCAGCCTGGCGCCTTGAACGAGCACATCTCGGACGTATTCGGCATCATGATCAAGCAGAAGTTTGAGAACGAGACGGCTGACAAGGCTGACTGGCTCATTGGCGAAGGCTGCCTGCTTCCGGATGTCAAGGGTGTCGCTCTTCGGAGCATGAAGGAGCCCGGCACCGCTTACGATGACCCGCGTTTCGTGAGTGCCATGGTTTCGTTGAGAAAGCCGAACGGCCAAGCTGACCATAAACAGGGCAAAGATCCGCAGCCAGCCAACATGGCCGATTACAAACCCACCACGACCGACAACGGCGGAGTGCATCTATACAGCGGCATCCCCAACCGGGCCTTCTATCTAGCGTCGGTCGCCTTCGGTGGGTATTCTTGGGAGAAGGCTGGGAAGGTTTGGTGGAAGGCCATGAGTAGTGGCCGCGTGCCGTCCAAGTGCACCTTCATCCAGTTCGCCGATGTCACCACCGATGTGGCCGAGGAATTGTACGGTGAGGAGGGTGCCAAGATTGTCCGCGACGCTTGGAATCAGGTGGGTGTGGCGCGTAAGCATTGAAAGGCCGCTCTCCAACTAGGGCATATCCTAGCACAATCTGATTTGTTTTCAGCAATTAGTAGTTGGATCTCGCACCGGAAGTATGGGTAACACTTTTCTCTTTGGCCAACGGTAGGACTCAATGTGATGCTATGTAAGACCATTATTAAGTTGTGATATACCATGAGTGTCCTCGAGGCGGGGCAAGGAATTGATAAGCATCTCACAACTCTTTTGGGTGGTCTAAGACTACCCCAAGATGATAGAAGGGCCAGGCCCGAAGTAACATATCTCATTTAACGCTTAGAAGCGGTGGCATCCGCGTGGGCGGGATGGTGGGAAGGGTGAAAATATGTTGGGGCACTTCACCAGGAGGTTGACCAGAAGGGTCAAGGTGGGGGTTCGGCTGAAGGTGGAAGGGTCCAAAAGGGAAATGGGGGATGTCAGCGCGGTTTGGATCACGGATCCTATGCAAATATGGACGTTCGGTAGGCAGCATGCGGCCGCGACTGATCTGCTGGAGCAAAGTCGATGGGAAACGACAGTCACCCCAGTTTCTGCCCATTCCGCTAGGAGAATCAGACAAACGCAGTATCAGACTGCAACTTGATCGAGCGTATTGTGAAAGGAGGCCCGGGAGGCTACTCTTGGACTGGGACATTACACCACCGCCGAGGGCAAATTCGGTGTCCCTACAGCCCCAAGTTTGAACTGACGTAATAATCACTCAGCACACCGGTGTGTGCCAGCTTTCCACATGTCGTGGTGAACGTGGGCTTCGTTGCCTGAGCGTGGATATCGGGTCATGAGTGGCAGCGCCGGTAGTTGGAATGACAAGAATAAAGGTTAGGTATTGGAGAAGTTCCTGCGTCCCGGAACCCTTGACCAAGAAATGTCTATTGCCAATGCATGATATTATGCGCCCACACTACCGGCATGCGGTCGAGATGTACCCTCATTGACATAGCGACCTGCTTCAGCAAGTGGAGGGAGTGATCAAAGACTTGCAGATGAAATTGCCATGGGTGTCACAACCAACAGCTTTTGCGAAGAATCAGATCATTCGAAAAAGTGTTTTAGTAAAGCTGGAGGGTCGACGTTGGCGTCAAAGTATTCTGCACAGATAAGTGGTTGGTGGTCTTGATAGGTGTGCGCTTGCACTTGCGTATTCTCATGGTTTGAGCTGATGATATGGATGTAGCGAAAAGCCTTCCAGTTGGCGTTCAACACGGTTTGATTGGACGAGCAGATGTTTAGGGGTGTGTTCCGATATAACAAGCAAGGGTTGCGTGGAATGGGTTTGGGGGCCACAGTGGGAACATCAAGCAGTTTGCGGGAAGCCAACTCTAAAGATGCTTTTGTGTTTCGTTAGGAATAATGGTAGCATGCATGCTTGTTCAGCTACGAAGACGCCTGCCCATTCCGCGACATGCCCATCCTGCGCAGACATGCGGCATGAACCACTGCAGCGCCATCCGCACGCACTCCCCTTTACGAGTCAGTCACATAAGAGTCTAGAGACGGCAGTCCGGTATCTGCGGTGGATCTCGGCACTCTCTTCCCGAAGCAAGATAGCTGCATAAAAGTGAGGCTTGGTGCAAAGATGCGGACTAGTTGGAGTACCCCAGGGGCTCGAATCACCCGTGCTGCAAATTCCCACCAACACGCTCGTGCTGTCCTTGAATTCTGCCGCGAGAGCCGTGGTGGATGCATATCCTGTCGATCCTCCACGTCAGGAGTGGGAATTATTCGTGCCCAACTGGGACATGTTCGGGCAGCTAGGAGCCCCTCAGCATGGGGGTCGACGCGTCAAACGCCATTCATCGCGGCCGCCAAGACTTAACAACACGCAGACAAGTCATGCTGCGTCGTCCCAGCGCACTGCAAGGTGAGCCGTCGATCGAGCGGGCCGCGACACATCGATGATGTTCTGCAAGTACTTTGACTCGGATGATCGCGCGATCCTTTCGGCCTGCAACCTCTTGCAGGATCTGTCTGCAATCTGCAAGCACCCCGGAAGTTCCCGTTGCCCCCCGCCCCCCCTCCTCCCCTTCCATTTCAGGGCTCGGATGGTGTGTGTGACACAAACCTGCCCTCTTGTTTGATTGTGAACAGCTCGTGAACTAGCTGCGTTCAGCACCGTCTAACTGGCCAGTGGCAGTAGGCCAAAGACTTCTGGGCCCTAGTGCGGATCATCCTCCAGAGGGCCATGTTGACGAGAAAGGGAAACCGAACTCGCGGCTTGCGCGCTTTTCTCTGCAGCCCCCACCACTCGCTCCGCTTGCTGGGTGACCGGTGAGAAAAACTTGCCAGCGCATGGACACCCGCCACAACACCATCAGGACACATCCCGTCTCGACCACTGGCAATCATCCGTTGGTCACAAATCGATGCCATTGCCAGCCTAGCTTATCGTCGTCAATCTTGGTGCAAGCTTCAACCCTGACTTGGGAAAATCTTGCTGCGGCTTGGCTGATTCAACTTGATTTTGAATGGCTCACAGCGGCCATGACGGGGGCGGCAAGCCCGTTTGGGGCTCGGTTATGACGGCTTTGTCTATCCCCTGCTCTGCCCTTCTCGATTTCCTTTTGGTTCATTATGGTCCTACACTCGGGGTCGAATGTGCGTCGCTCTGGCCGAGATGGCAAGCAATGTGGATATAAAACAATCAAGCTGCCTCCGCCTCAGCGTCTAAGATACCAAACTCTGAAGTATTGCAAACCGCACACTACACAATCTTGTGCCTCCTCAAAGCAAGTACACATAACCATGTCTGCCTTCTTTTCCCAGACTGGTGTTGACACCTTCACTCTCGACCTCTTGACTGCTGAATATTATCCATCCTTCTTCCCCAGTAATGGAGAAGGGATCAGAACACTTGGTGTGAGTTTTACGAGGGCGATTTGGGCGTCATGCTTGCTGACATATGCCAGTATCTTCCGGGAATCAAGTGTAAAGGGTGTGCTGAAAAGGGGGAGGATGTCTGGGTCATTGAAGGCACCAACTGCTCAAAGTGCGGCACCCCAGCCAAGGGCGATGACTACGACAACCACGACACTGCGTGATTCGGACATGAGGCCCAACACGGTTCAAATCCTTTTTTGGTGGTTGCTGGGCTCGGGCTCGCTCATCTTAACCAGCTACAATTGTTACCGTCTGTCTTGAGCTAGCCCTTGATTTCTTGATTTGGCTCTGTGATTCAGGTATGGTGGCGTGAGCAAAGCGGGTGTTGAGTTCGCTCAGAGAGCGAATAAAGAACGCAGCGGACTATGATGTTTCTGAAGGTGATGTCATTGATTCGAGCGGTTGGCCGGTTATCAGGTTTTAGTTTGCAACGGCGTCTGCAGTTTTAGCGTGCTTCGTGGCGTTGCGTCGTCAGGCAACATGGCTCCATGAATTTCCGTTGCGTATCACAGCATTGATTGGCTCAAAAGAGGACATGTTTGTACAGTACCTCCGTACCTTGCTTGTCCTGTAGGTTCGGGCATTCGTGCTCGGCACGCCAATATGGCTATGCAATCACGGAGGCCTTGCCAGGGGACGAACTTATGTGAATGGGCGCATGGAAAAGACGCTGATATGAACAAGATCACCCCATCGCGAGGCCAGCCAGCCCCGAGGCTCGGCGGGCTGAAGACAACGTCGTCCAGTACAACCGAGCAAAGGGGGCTTACACCTCATGCAAGCCGAACCGGGGCTAGGGAGATGCTAGGAGAGCCGTAGTAGGCTCACTTTGACGACCATCGGCCAAAACAGGGTGGGCTCGTGATTTCAAAGACTGTTTTGGTTTCTGTTGAGACTATGAAAATTTAGGATTGAGCAATGTCTGGCTCCATGGTTCCCGACAGCCGCAGACACCTAGATTCTTACGAGCAAATTTGCGTCCATCGAACCCGAAAGCTTCGCGAAACAAATCGCTGGGTCAATGAAACTGGTTCGCGATCTGAGCACGATCTACTTCGTATGGTTCCTAGGCACTTCGTAACCCTCGCCAGATTTTGGAACTACGAGCCAATGAGGTTCTTTAGGAACGGGTATGAGCTTTGGGGAGTGCAATTTAGGTGTGGAGCGCGTGAATTGTATCAACATGTCGTCATGGTTTTGGCATTTTGGGCACCACCTGCAAGGACGTCTGGTGCCAA
>FTEL01007505.1_pt1 | contig 10067 bp, 3 predicted proteins | sample 1658911 | NCBI WGS metagenome assembly FTEL01 (sample SAMEA3914869, study PRJEB12502) | metagenome | biome: forest; material: soil | place: USA | collected 2012-03-12 | depth 0.1 m
AGGGTCGGGGTTGGGGGTGGGCTTGATAGGGAGAGGTGTGGTGTCGAGCTTGTGGAATGAGGAGGGAGCAGGGCAAGTAGCGATCGTTTGTCGTGATGGTTGAGAACATAAGCCGTGCCCGGAGATCCCTCCGCCAATAGGCCAAGAGGAGAGAAGAACGACAAGGAGGATCGAGTGTTCAAAGCGTAAGCAAGAGCCGTACGTCCATTCATCTAGCGATATATTCCCTTGAAACAATTAGCCGCTACCTCATTAACAGCAGCAAACGCCATCCAACTCCGCCCAACCCGGAGCAACCTAGTACTGCCAAAGCACCTTATGATACACCACCCTGCCCCCAAGCATCTTGTACTCAAACCCGGTAATCCACGAGTCATTCGTGGGCAACTTGGCAAACACACTCGCACCCTTCCACACAACCACCTGCTCATCCATCTCCCTCGCACTCCGGCTAACGAGAATCCGGTCCGCCAGGTCCGGCCGCCGGCCCCGGAGGCGTTCCTCAAGGAACGTCGCGAAGTGGGGAATCTTGGCCCCGCCGCCGACGACCATTATGCTCCCGAGCAGCTCGCGCACCTTCTTGTCGTCACCCTTGGCCGCGTTCTGGATCGACGTCATGATGGCGATGTCGAGCGGCGCCAGCGGGAGCACCGAGTCGCGCTCCACGGCCAGGTCCTTGGCCGTGCGCTGCTGCACCTGCGGCTGGGTCTGGCCTTGGGAGGGGCCGCCGTCGAAGGAGGTGCCGGGGATGGTGGTGGTGCCGTTGGGCGGCGCGGGCGTGCCGCCGTTGCGGGCGCTCGGGGCGGGGCTGCCGCCGTTGAGGTCGCGCGAGGAGCCGAAGATGTAGGGCGCGGGCACGGGCGTGCTGGCGCCGTCGGGGGCGGGAGACGGCGCTTTCGAGGTGCCTGGGGTGCCGTTGGCATCACCGTTGCGGGAGAGGAAGCTGAATGGTTGGGTACGCTCCTTTCCGGGGGTTGCCATGTCACCTGGCCCGCCGGCGAAGCTGGTTGTTGTCGTGGTGGTGGCGGTGACTGAGGGCTGGATGAGGGCGAGGATCGCGAGCTGAGCGGCAGAGGTCGGGTCGTCAGGCCCATCAACATCGTAGGCGTTATATGAACGGTCGATGAGCTTCCGGCGGCCGCGGAGCTTGGTGGAGTTGTCGAATATTGACGGGTCGTAGAAGCCCATTGCGGAGAGGATGACTTCGTCGTAAAACTTGAACTGATACTTGCGCGTCGGCTGATTCGGGGCGCGCAGGTGGAAATCGAAATTCTGGACCGAAATGTTGGCCTGCGAGAGCGTGCAGTACTTAATCTTGAGCTCCTCAGCCAACAAAAAGTCGTACCGCCGGCGGAGGTTGAGGTCTTGGTACGGGAAATTGTCGTAGAGCATCATCTTCATGAAGGTCTCGGTGACATCGAAGCCGCCAAACTTGAGGTTGATCCTCGAATCCTCGATGCAGAGACCGTCTTCGACGCACGAGATGGCTGTCTTCTGGGCCCCAACGTCCACCACGCAGGCCTGCGTGTAACCAGCACCAAAGGTCGCGGCCATGCCCTCCTGGATGAACGAGACGCGGCCAAACTCGAACAGCTCGATGCAGAGATGGAGCAGCAGCTCGACATAGCGCTTGTCGTACAGATCCGGGATGATCAAGACACAGCTGTACTGCTTCCAGTCAGCCTTCCGCTTGAGCCCCAGCTCCCACCGAAACGTGCGATCCAGCAGAGTCTCGAGGTCGTTGAACAGGTGCGCCCTGGTTGGGTAGTCGTCCTCGTTCAGCCAGCCGTGCTGGATGGGCCACCACAGCTTGTACTTGGGGTCCGAGTCGTCCGGGACACGCAGGGCTTGGTTGCCGATGAAGACAGACGACGTAGACTCGGTCTCCTGGGGAGCGGTGACATCGGTCCAGTCGATCTGCAGGGGGTCGTTGTGCTGCGAGATGATCTCGGGCTCGGTCCGGCGGTTGAAGTTGACGACGAGGTCCTTGGAGTTGGGGAGCACCTTGCGCTTGTTGGCGCGCATGTCGGTCTTCAGGTCGTTGCTCATCTTCTGGTACTTCTTGGACCATTCCTCGCCGTGCTGCTGGTCCATGGTCCGGCCTTCGAACTGGCGGCGGGGCAGGGCGTCGTACATCTCGGATTCGGTCTGGGGGTACTGGGTCGCGAGGGTCATGGGAATCGTCTTGGGCAGGGCATCGCTCGCAAAGCCAATGCGCAGGTTCTGGCTCCCCGGGTGTATTACGATGATCTTGGACGGGTCCATGAAGGTGGTGGAAGGGGGGGCGCCATCGTCGCCCTGCAGATCGTCGAGCGGGAGGGGGACCTCGCCATTGGCATTGTTGTTCATGGCGCGATCGCGGTCTTTGGCGTTTTGAACCATGCGATCCCTATTCGCTTCGTTCTGCAGGCGAAAGGAGAGGATCTGATCATCGCGCTTCATATAGTCTCTGTCCCTCTCGTCAGTCCGCAGCCCACGACGTAGAGAGCCATCCCCGCGAGGTCCCTTACGTATAGTAGTTCTTCTGGTTGATCGGGGGTACATCGGGCCAGCTGGTCTGCTTCATGCCATTGTCGGTGCGTTCCAGTCCTGGACAGAAGAAGCAGCAAGTTAGCAGCGGTCTTCGTTGGAGGGCGGCAGGCACAGGCCGACGCGGGGGAGAGACTCACCTTCCCGCAGGAGGACGCGGTCGCTGACTTTTCCCACCATGGCTGCGGGAGGCTGTCGCAATCACCCCCGATGGAGATTGATAGGGTGGGTGGGGATGCGCGACCAGTGGCGATGATAGGGAAGACGCGATGCGCGCGTCTTGGAGATGGTTTTGGATTCCCGGGTTGGGGTTCGCAGGGACAAGAGGCGGATCGATGGTTTGGTGGTTCGGTGTTTCGATGGAATGCGGGCGGTCAATGGACTCGACTGGGTTGCCGGCTCGAGGGGTGGCTGGTGGGTGAGAGGTCGAAAGCGTTGGTCTGTCTCGAATTCCTGGTTTTCGTTTGCTTATTATTCGTCTGGCGCCTGGTCGCCTGAAGCAGAATTCGTGGAAGTGCTCGACCACCCACTGGACAGCGCGCCGTGCCGCCGCCAACCCCAACCCCAACCATCGCAGGATGGAGGGTCCCACATCGCCCAGGAACAGCCAGATCCGACCGCCCGCGGCAGGCACGTCGCAGGCGCTAGGGCGTTTTCGGCGTGGCAAGCTTGGCGTTGTTCCTCATCAGCAAAACCGACGACGAGGGCAGGTACCTCTTCATGATCAAACCGCTGGCAAGAAGGATATCCATGCCTCAAACTTGGATGACATTAATTGTTGTCTCGGTACCTTTTCTTCCATATTGCAATGTCTCAAAAGAACGAGAGCAACGAGGGATGGACCGAGGGCTGAGGGTCTGGCTGTGAACCGCTGGGGCTGCTTGGCAATGACGTCGCCACTTACACTGCCACTGACTGCCCCAGGCCACGTCCACTGCACACCAGCACACTCTCCAACATGCCACCTAACCCTTCCGAAGGTCGTCTCGTAAGAAAAGGGTAAATAATCTCCCAGGTCGCCGTATTCTACTTTCACTAGCCCATCGACATTTACTGTGCTTACTTGGGCACACGATTCACCTCCATCAACCAACCGACAGCGGACTCCACCACAACTCAAGACATCACCACTTCTTCAAAACAACCATCGGAAAAGGAAAGCGAGACCGCCCGCCTCTCCCAGCCATGGCTCCAATCCCAGTCTACACCGAAAGCCCCATCAACCCCGCCAAGGCCTCTGACCTAACCCCCCAAACCGCCCCCCCAGCCGAGCCAGAGGCACCCACGACCTACACTCCTGCTACCACAACGCAGTCCCCATCCCAGCCTCATCCATTGCTCACCCACCCCCCTCCGCCGCAACCAGGTGCCGTCCCCCGCCTACCTCAACCCACCGGCGCCCAACCACCACCACCATCCTCACTCCCTCCACCTCCCCGCGCTGGGCAAGCCCCTTCAGCAGACGGTTACGCCCCTGCGCCCACAGCCGCGCCTGTCCAGCAACAGCAGGCCCCGGCATCCGGGGGTTATTACCCGCCGCAGATGAACATCCCGCCTCCGCAGACGGGCGCAGAGTGGGGTGTCCAGCGGGGGACTGCCACCGCTCCCGCGGCGTTTCCTCCCCCGACGGGTTCTTGGACTGGGGGCAGTGGCAGTGGGGAGATTCACGAGCCGAAGTATGAGAACTACCCGGGGTATCGGCAGAATGTGAACGCTTTTTGGGAGGGGGGAGGTTCGTATGGCCAGGAACAGCAGCGACAGCAGGGGTATCGGGGGGGTGCTGGGTCAGAAGATGGGGAGGGGGAAGGGTTCTTGGGGTCGGCGATGAAGTTTGCGAAGACCGCGGGGGAGAAGCTGTCGGCCGCTGAGAGCGAGGTTTGGAGGAGGATTAATGGGGATAATAAGTGATCTTTGAGAATGGGAGAGTTGGGTAGAGGTGTGGATATTGGGCGGGAGCAGGAGACGGGGTATGTAAAGAGGAGTGGCTGGGCAAGTTAGGTTGTAGTGAGATAGATTGCTACACCCAGCAAGATCTGTGATTGAACTGAGCCGCATCATGACGGAATCTTTGAGAGGAATTAGAGTCTTTCGCAACTCCAACTTCACCAAGGTGATCCCTAATCCTGTTGTATTTGGGCAGACCTCACCAGCAAATAAATCACCATGGTCATCCCTCGGTTATGAGACATCGTTGAGATCATACCTACCACTAACTAGCAATACAAGGACCGTCAAACAGTCCATCAGTATTTCCTCAACATCAGCTCTCCAATTTTGTGAAGATGCCCGACACTGAGGCGGGCCCCTCTCACCAGCAACCACCACAAGGCCAAGTTCCCACCCCTCGGACTCCTCGCACTCCCTCCTCCTAGCACTTCCCCTTTCCTCCACCCACCAACCATCACAAGCAACCATCCATCCAACCCACCCAAAGGATGTGTAAGATACCAACTCCCTCCTGATTTGTCACCTCCCCATCCATCCTCCCCGCCTCGGTCAAGGAAAAGGCAGCCCCTCTCAACCCCCCCCCAACAACCACCTCCCTCGCCCTCCGCGGCCCAGCACACCGGCACCAAACCCGCCCCGAACCCCCGGGCGGGCCCTCCCTTCCACCTACCTACCCAACCCGCGACAACCACGAGGCTTTTTTCCACTCTTTTTGTCAGCCCACGCTAGCCTGTCATCCCGTCTCCCCCGCTGCATCTCCATCCTCGTGGCTGGCGTCTGTCATCCCAGCCGCGGGCCGGGGAGTGGAGCGGAGCTGGCTGGCTGGCTGGCGTTGGTTAGTTAGCAGACAGCCGAATATATATCAGACAGACAGGTGACAGGTGACAGCGGATGCGTCTGGTCTGGGCGCCTCGGCGGCGGAACCGAGGGAGCGGGTTTCATCACTCGTGTCTGGGCTGGGAGGGACTGGACTGGGACTGGGTTGGACGGGAGGTGGGCTGGGATACACCCCGGCTCGGGGATGTTGGTATGGGTGCTGCTGAGGCGGTGGTGGCGGGCGGGCTGGGGTCCTGTTTTTCTCTCTCTCTCTGTCTGTTCTTGGGCTTTGGCTGGGCTGGGCTTGTTGTTGGAGGGTTTGTGTTGGGATGTGGTGGTCCCCGAGTCAGGCAGAGGGTCGCCGGGTCGGGGGTACGTCAGGGCGGTGGCTGATGACTCTTCCTCGGCTCCATCACACCCTCCTCCCCGCTAACGAACAAGTGTTGGCGGTTCTCTCGGCTCGGGTTACCGTCTACAGGTACAGAGTAAGTGCTTACATGCTGTGTGGTCCCTACCTGTCTCGGTACTGTACTGTGTGTAGCTCGCTAGATGGAGGCATGTTTGCGTGTAAGTCGGCTCCTTCAGAACCGCGGAACTGACGGTCTCGGTTGTGGAGAGGGAGGGTGGGTGCTAAACATCAAACACACACCAAGCCTGATGGGCGACGTGGATCATCCGAGGACGTGGGAAACCGAACGAGTCCGCCTTGCCGCCGCCGCCGCCGCCGCCTCATCCTCCCGCCGCGGTGGTCTCGCATCGCCGACACTGCGGGCCGCGGGGATGCCATGTCCTGTCACGGCCTCGGGCTCGTCCCTCGCCTCTCCTCGCCTCTATCACCTTCTCCAAGCCTGTCAACTCTTCTTCTCCCCCCCACCTGGGCGGGACGGGGACGTACGTACGCCCTCCTCCGCCCCGCCGCCCCCTCCCTCGGATCTACGCCCACCGCCGGGGATGTCCCTTCGAGAGAAACTCGTGGCATGTGCTGTAGTGCGTTGTTGGCCCGGGTGTGTGTGAGAGCGTTGTGTCGTCTCCGCCGAGGTCCTGGCGGGCATGCCCCCCCAAACCCGCGAACAAGGCTATCCCTCATTCAGGCCTGCGCCTCCGGGCCCCACAAGAGGCAGGTGGAGGAGAGGCACGACGCGTGCGACGAGACGACAGACAGCCAGACAGCCAGCGCGCGCACACCCGCCCTCCCGGCAGACGGGCGTTTTGTCCGGGGGGTGGGTGTGTGGGCACAGCGCGTGTTGGCGGCCTCTTCCTCTGTTCCTGTGGAAAAGGATCGCGTCATTATTGGCTCGGGGATCTCCATAAGAGCCGACGTATAGGCCGTGGAAGAGACGGCTAAAAAGGGGGATTTCCCAAAGCGGCGGGCGTTGTCATGCGAAGTGGGAGAGGGAAAAAACGTATGTGTGGTATCACGCTGGCGAACAGCACAGCTTGTACAGCGTGTCCCATACGATGCGACCTTGGTTACTACCGCGTAACGCCGGGCTGGACCGGGCTGGGCTGCCGGGCTCGCCGAAGGCCGAATTCGACTGGGGAGGCCTGGCATGAGGGGGGGAGGTTGGAGGGGTTTGGAGGGGGTTGTGGAGGTGTCTGGTCAGGTTGCGCTGCGGCAGTCGGTCACCCAAGCCCTGCACAGAATATGTCATCGAAGCTTCTCGTCCGAGCGCCCGGCGAGCAGGGACAAGCAACAGGGCATCGAGGGAGATCCGAGATTAGCACGGCCGATGCACACTAAACTGGTAGGTAAGGTAGTACCGTGCCTGTCCGCCTCTACGATGCCCATTGGACCATGCAGGGCCGGGCCGACTGCTCCATCAAGTCAGGGCTCAGAGGCACAGTCGTTAGTGTGTCGGTTTCCCCCGCGGCATCCACTGATGCGAAGCTGGCAGAGGGGGGGAGGGGAGGGATGGGATGGGGGCCAGCAGGCTGATGGACGCCGTTAGCGGTCCTAGGTGGCAGGCTGAAGCTGTGGTTCGACGACTCGGCTTGTGAAGACGCTGTGCTTTTGGTCAGCCCTATAGGCCAGACACATTTCCCGCCCAGGGCTGCCAGGCAAGGCCATCCATGCGCCTCCGAGGCTTAACACGGGATCATATAAGAGGGATGCTACCGCGGGAGCGGAGGCGACGAACAATAGCCGGTGGAATGGGCGACAAGCCCCCAAGCTGGCACACGCCGGCACGCTGGCGAGCTGGGAGCCTCGGTCCTGGGGTGCCACGACACCTTGTCGGCGGGTTTGTCGGTGGGCGGTCGGTAAGGAATCAAGGATGCCGGATGCGGGAGGGCGTGGGTTGCGAAGTCATTGTCACCACGTCAACAGGCCAGTCAACAAGCCATCTCGTCAAATCTTTCTCGCGCTGGCTCAGGAGCGCTGCAGGCTGTTAGTGCTGAGCCGTTGGTTAGAAGAGGCGAGAAAGTCGTTAGGATAAAACAGCGCCAAGAGGACAGCTGTGGCTAGAACCAGGTGAGTGGTTCGACATTTACCGGACCGCATCTCCAGGTCTCTTGCAGGTCACGTTGGTGCTGTGCCCAAACGCCGAGCGCGTGGGCGCTGACCATCAAGGGGCTCTGGCGGGGTTCGCTACCAGAACTCGGCTGCCACTGCCCGGCAGAAGGAAAAAAAACAGACGAAATGAACGAAATCAAACTGCAATTCTTGGGAGGTTTCCTCTGTCCTGTCCCACAATTTCAGTTTCGTTTGTTTTGTGCAACGGTGACAACCGCGATGCGCAGTGCGTCGAAATCAGGGAAACCCAAGGATTGGTGATGCTGAGGTGATGGAGGTTTCTGGTTCAGCACTTTGTTGACGGAGATCAGGAATTTGTCAACCCTGCCCAGATGCTCAGCCTACTTGCCTGCTTCCTTGCTGCCCGTGCCCGTGTTCCAAAATAGACCGCCGCAGCGAGCCGGACCTGCTGGAGAAGGTTTAGTTCGGTGGGCTTAGCTGGCTGGGGCTGGCTCGAGTTGCCGCGGATGAGAGACGGCGAGAGACAGAGGGAGACAAGCTTGGAGACGGAGCACGGGTATCAGAGCCACGAGCAGTTAGGGCAGAATACACACAAAACAAGACGTTGTAACGAACGAGCAGGGTGTCCACATCCTCGGAGAGTTTGCGATCTGGATCTCGACGGGTCAACGGGCAGCGACGAGGGGCCTTGCCGATGACTTCACATCAGATGGCGCGCGCAGCACACGACTGGCGGGCCGTTGCAGCGTTGATTTGCGGAGGTGGCAGGGTTTGGGGCCTTGCGACAATTCTGAGACAGTTCTACCCCTGGCAGACCCGCTGATGAAGCTGCACGTGGCCCCACCTCCGTCGTGCTTTCCCGCAGACCCACAACCCGCCAGAGTTCGGGTTGGTGGGGCGGCCCTTGCACCAGATTGGCGCTGCAGCGAATCATGGCACGCGCCAGCCCCACTGTAACGTCAACCTCAAACATCGTTGCCCCCTGCCGCGACTCGCGTCTCTTTTTTTTTTTTTTGACAACGACGTCCTGTCGCTCAGTCGCTCGCCAGAGCGTGTCCGAGGGACATCAATCGCGCCCACTCCCGCACCGCACATCGCGCCCGCACATCTCGCCTCCAGCAATGGCCGCCCGCACCTCCACGGCCGCCAGCTCGCTTATTTTCGGGGAAACCATTTTGTGATCCGCGGCTGCCTGGCGGGCGAGCAGGTTGATGGCCACGGACGCCTTTCGTCGTAGACTTGCCTCTCCACGCCTCGCTTCGGCACGAGGGGAATTGGAATTGGCACTGGCACAGGAACTGGAACTGGAATTGGAGTTGCAGGAGTCGACATCCCAACTCGCCAGCTGACAACCCGTCCTTTCCGGCCATCCCAAACCCCCTCGCAATCCCGTCGGTCCCGTCCTCGCCAATCCGCGCTCGTCGGACCGCCCGCGCGCACGGCCGCGCGGCCATCTCGCGATTAGCTGCTGCCCGCCCCAACCCAACCCGCCAGGCCTGCCCATTCACAGGCCTAGAACACGCTCCCCCTCGGTCGATGCCATCGGACGTGGCCGACCAACCGGCACGAGTAAGGCTTCCTCGTTGGGGAGAGCACTGACTGGCCGCCTCGCTGGCTTCACCTTTGCGCCGCTCCCTCACTTGTGTGCCATCGCCGGGATCTTCAGGCCTCGTTGCTTGACTGGCCCTCGCTTCACTGACCTGGCAGCGCGCAAACTTGTCTAAACAGGCAGCAGGATGGGCAAACATGTTGCCTCATATCCATCCTGCAGCCCCGGGACCCGACCTGGCATGTGCTGTGAGCGGTGACCGCGCGGGGCCTGGGTTCGCTGTCCAGCCCGCTCATCAGGTGGAGATCTGGGGCAAGGCGAAAACAGGAGCGTCCCAGAGCGAGACCCGGATCGTCCATGGCAAAACGGCGCCCGATGCTGGGTGCCAAAACATGCACGGCCTTGACCTTCCCTCTGCGGGACCGCCGCTGGCCGTGGCTAAAAATGTCGTTTCTCGCGACGACTGCAACCCTTTGCGAACATCGCCCTCCGGATTTGCGGTGCAGGAATCGCGTCTTGGGCGTGCCAGGTTGGCCGCCCGATCGGCTCGTTCGTGTCAAACGAGCCGCAAGATCGCACACCTTCAGGTCTGTGGTTTCTTGGGCTTTCCTCATCGTCCGCTTTTCTTACACATGTGGCCCTCCATGAGCAGCGTGAACGGCCATGGATGGGCATGGCATGTACGGAGTAATAGCATGTGCTATTCTCCTTGCTGCCTTCTTGCCCCCACCTGGCCTCCCTCCTCCCTCCTCC
>FTEL01002662.1_pt1 | contig 10065 bp, 4 predicted proteins | sample 1658911 | NCBI WGS metagenome assembly FTEL01 (sample SAMEA3914869, study PRJEB12502) | metagenome | biome: forest; material: soil | place: USA | collected 2012-03-12 | depth 0.1 m
CTACCCCCCCCCCCCCCCCCCCCTCCCCCCCCACCCACCCACCCCACCGCCACATCCACAACCCCCACAGCCAAAACCGTCCACATCGGCAACCCCGGCGACCTCTCCACACTACACTGGCGCACCGCCCCCCTCCCGACCACACTCCCACCCGACGCCGTCGAAGTCAAAGTCCACGCCGCCGGCCTCAACTTCCACGACCTCCTCACCGCAACCGGCACCCTCCCAACCGTCCCCTCTCAAAAGCACACCATCGGCCTAGGCTTAGAAGCCTCAGGCACCATCACCCGCGTGGGCGCGGACGTGACACGCCTGCAGGCAGGCGACCGGGTGATAGTGCTCAGCGCGGTGTCGACGGTCACCACGCGGCTGGTGCTGCCCGCGTCCGGGCCCATCGTGCGGCTGCCTGAGGGGATGCCGCTGGCGGCGGCTGCGGCGGTGCCGGCTTGTTTTGCGACGGTGTTGCAGGCGCTGGTGGAGCTTGGGCGATTGAGGAAGGGCATGACGGTGCTGGTGCATTCGGCGTGTGGCGGGGTGGGACTGACGGCGCTGCAGGTTTGTCGGGCGGTGCTTGGGAGCTTGGACGGCGTGTTTGCTACTGTTGGGAGTGAGGAGAAGGTGGAGTATCTTGTTGAGAAGTGGGGGATGGGTAGAGAGAGGGTGTTTGGGTCAAGGGATGGGGGGTTTATGGAGGGGGTGATGCGGGAGACGGGCGTGAAGGGGGTCGATTTCGTTTTGAACTCGCTTTCTGGGGAGTTGTTGCATGAGAGTTGGCGGTGCGTGGGACGGTATGGAACCATGGTGGAGTTGGGGAAGAGGGATTTGGTCGGGGCTGGGAAGCTGGAGATGAGGCCATTTTTGGGCAACCGGGGGTATTTCGGGTTGGATTTGCACCGCTTTATGATCGACCGGCCGGACAGAATGATTGAGTAAGTGCTTTTGGTAGTGTCGGCGCGGTTGTTGTTGTTGCGGCTGCTGACTTTACTGTGCAGGCTGTTGGAGCAGTACGTCGACTGGTACAATCTCGGGCTACTTCAAGTGCCCGATTCGATCTCGTACTTCGATGCCGTGGACGTCGAGCAAGCTTTCCGGCACCTCCAAAACGCCGCTCACATTGGAAAGGTTGTCGTCACCATGCCAGACGATGATTCGGGGCTCGAGGCGATGCCTTACAGCAAGCCCCTGACACTCGACCCAGAGGCCACGTATTTGCTGGTTGGAGGATCCAAAGGGCTCGGCAGTTCGATGGCGTCGTGGCTTGTGGAACAAGGGGCCAGGGACTTAACCTTCCTCTCCAGATCATCTGGGGCTAGTTCTGAGAGCACGGCGCTCTTCGAGGAACTTCGAGCCATGGGCTGCGCTGTCAACGTTGTGGCGGGCAGCGTGGAAACCAAGGAACATGTGGAAGCGGCAATTGGACGCTCCGGAAAACCCGTCAAGGGCGTCTTCCAACTGGCTATGGTTCTCAATGTCAGTGACTCTTTCTATGACAAACTGCTTGCTTCGCAGTTTTGACTGACATTATCGAACAGGATGTCCCTTTTCTCGACATGAAATGGTCCCAGTGGAACGGCACCTTGGGCCCCAAAGTCCGAGGGACATGGAACCTGCACGAAGCATTGGCGGACCAACCCCTGGACTTCTTTTGGATGGCCAGTACGCTCGTTACCGTCGTGAACGAGCCTGGACAAAGCAACTACTCGGCTGGCTGCGGCTTTCTTGAAGCTTTCTGCCAGTACCGGCACTCGCTGGGCCTTCCCGCGACGGTGCTTAACATTTGCCCCGTTGATGGCGTCGGGTTCGTGGCGGAGAGTCCGCAAGCGCGCTGGAGCATGAAAGCGCAGGGTCTCTACGTTCTCGGAGAGCACGAGTTCCTCGATTTCGTCCAGCTTAACCTGCTGCAGGCGGAGGAGAGGACTTTCGAGGGCGAAGATGCAATTCTGACAAGACCCTGGGAAAGCCGCGGTCAAGTTATCATGGGGCTGCGGTCCGGATCGGACTTGCACCTCGGTGATCCGAACAACCGCACCTCGTGGCGGCGCGATCGGCGCGTGGGCCTGTACCACAACCTACGGTCAGAGAGAAGTGACAAAGGCACCGTGCCCGAAACGAATCCGCTCGCGCTGTTCCTCGACGGCATCCTGAATGGCGGAACCGACCAGGATAGCCGTGTCGCGATGCTGAACGAGGCAGACAACCTCGCCTTTCTCGCAAGGGAGATCGGCAGGAAGGTTTACGAGCTGATACTGAAGCCGGTGGAGAAGGAAGAGGCGATCGACACGCGGCTGACGCTGGCGCAAATTGGAATGGACTCGCTGATGGCGATTGAGCTGAGGAGGTGGTTGCGGCGCGGTGTCGGTGTCGCCGTGAGTGTGCTGGAAATCATGGGCTCGGGCTCGCTGCTCGAACTCGGCGGGTTGGTGGCCAACAAACTGGCCGAGACTGTTGTCAAGCAGTAGTCCCTGTGCGGTTTCATCTCTCGTTACTTTCCTGGGTTTTTGGAGTTTATCGAGCGCTTAATAAATCTGGTTCAAGATTTGGCTGAAGCAGAGTTTCTTGCAATGCGTTGAGAGAGCAAGACATCCGGTGAGACTGCGCTGCGTTCAAAAACCAGCTCGGGCGTCGACAACACCTATGCTTCCAGATAGGGATCAAGGAGAAGAACACCCATGATGCGAGGGAAAAAAGGTTGGGCCAGCGTGACTTTGGTGGAAAATGAAACGGGCAAAAAATAGACGGTCAAGCGATGGAGCGAAGGGCGTTGGCCAGGGCTTCAATTCGCCATCTCCGGGGTGACACTTATGATGTTTTGTGGGAAAAAGGGGAATTTGGCCACTCAGGGGCGCGGCAGACTTGGCTTGTGGACGCGTTTTCCCCACATTTTCCTACCCCTGACCCCTTTTTTCTCCCAACCCCCTGCAACTCTTCACTCCCCGGCTTCATCCCCAGTCCGGCCCGCCGTGTCCAACAACAAGAAGCACCGCGGAAGGAAACCTCCTTCAGCCACAAACGTTCCTAGCACACCTAGGCTCGGCTGCACTCTATCAATTGCTTGGGTGCTCCTGCATCCACGAATAATTGTCGCTGACTCTCGAGATTAGCGTCCCGAGGTCCTTTGTCTTCCTCTGGATCTCCGACAGCTTCTTGGACGGCTTGCCAGGCTCGCACGTCACGAAATAGGCCCCCTTCTTCAGCGATTCGGCCACGTCAGACAGCTGCGTCGCTCGCCGGTCCGCCAACCATTTCGCAACCCGCTTCGCCAATTCTTCGGACGTCTCGGGCTTCTCAATCGCCCCTGGTGCAGGAGCCGGCCGTGGGGGCGGCGGCTCCTTCAGCCCGTTCAAGATCCGCAACAGCATCTTTCTTTCCGCCTCGGCCCGCGTGACACTCGGAGCCTGGTCGGAACCCACCCCGCCTGAGCCGGCGAGGCGCGGTTGGAACTCGGAGACGGGAATGCCAGGGTCCTCGAAGGCCAGCCCGGTCAGGTACGTGGCAAAATCTTGAATGGGCACCCCAAGGTCACGCCAAAAGCGACACAGTGTTGTCGCAGCGTCCTCCGAGATCAACGTCCCCTCGCCCCGCACCTCGCCGCCACCGAGCCCCGTCGGGTCGCCTGAGCTGCCGGGGAGGGCACCAAAATTGACGTGCCAGTGGTCGTTGTGGTCGACGGGGAGGAAATAAAACTCGGGCCACAGAAAGCGGTCGAATTTGGCCGCCACGGCAGTGAGGTCCTTGCGTGGCAGCTTGGAACGCAGAATCATGACGGCGCGCAGGTGCATCAGGGGCGAGGCGTTTATCAACTTCCACGGCGCGGCCAGCAGCAGTGCTACATGACCCGCAAGGTTGACCTGCAGTGGAACTGGATTTCTTGAATCGTCCTTGCGTGTGTACTGCAGCGGCGTTCCGAGGAGGTACGTTTTCTCAATGTCCTCGAGTGTGAGAATTTCCCGGTCGATTGTCTCCGTCTCTGTCTCTCCAGCGGCCGGGTCTTTCTTGCCAGGCGTTTTCTTCTTGCCCACGTCGCCAAAAGGAATTGCTGCTTGGCGGAACGCTTCCAGGGCCTGCTTCACGATATCGTCGGTTGCCTTTTTGTTGTAAAAGTAATCATCATACCGCGGATCACTGACGATGTCGTTGTCGCTCGGCGCGTGGGTCAGGGGAGCCCGGTAGGCCGGCTCGGCCGGTTTGAACGGCGTTAGAATTACCGACCGCTCCTCCCAGGGCGGATGGATGTACTTGTGCGTGATGTCGTAGACGCAGCCAAAACGATGCTCGGAGTGGTTGTAATTTGCGCCTCCCCACATTAGAGAGCCGCTGCCAAACAGCCTGCCTCTGTCCGAGCTCACCCACACTCGCTCCCGGAACTTGAGAATGGCCTGCAGAGACTCTGCAATTGTGGTAAAGGCAAACAGGGAGAGCTGCGAGAATAGCGTGCCGGCCTGGTCCTCGTCCTGGGACATCTTGGGCCGCACGCGTTCGCTGTCGCCCTTGTTGCGGAAGAAGCGCGGGTGCGCTGTCCACGTCCGAAACACGCCGTCTATTGACGTCGACCTCATGACGTCTGGGCGGAGTTGGTCGGATCCATCCTTCCGCTGTTGCTTGGGGTTGCCGCCGATGTCGCTGACCGAAGTCCAGAGGATGCACTGCCCGTTGGCGACCATGCCACTGATGCTGCTGGCGAGGTCATAGGTTTCTCTCGACGAATTGGTTCCCCAAAAGCTTGTCATATCAACAGGATCCCAGCCCGACAAGACACCCAGGAGCGGGTCGCCGCTGTCCTTGGTCAGAAACCCCGAATGGCCCTTGTTAGGATGCGGAGCGAGCTTCCCGCTCATGCATTCCCACAGCCCGACTGCGAGGGTTCCATTGTAGTACACGTTGTACGTCCCCTTATCTTTTAGCCACGCCTTTGGGGGCCAAGGGTAATGAAACCTGTATCGAGGCGCCTTGGAAGGGTGCGCGTTCTGGTCGTGCAGCCTGGAGAGAGGAATGGAACACATGAGGACGCTGACGAAGGCGTCGACGAGCCAAGCCCGCAGCACTGCCGTCATGGCCAGCCCCCATGGTGCGCCGAGGAGAACTCCGAGATCCGACTGCGCGGCCGTTGCGAGGTACTCTTCCATCACTTCCAGCGTGTCGAACCAGTTGCCAAACAGCTTTGGGAAGCCGTCGTCGCTGGTGTTCTTTGCCGGATACGCCGATGCGAGAATACTGTCGGCACGGTCCTTGACTTGGTTGTGCAGCGTAAAAGCTGTCGTACCAGTGCCGGTGCCGGGGACGGGCGGTGGTACTACCCCGACGGCATGCACGCCGAGCCGCGTAATGGCGGCGCCTACTTGGCTGTAAATCCTTTCCGAAAGCGTGCCCTGAGGGAAGGTCTTGTTGTCTAACACCAGGCCCCGGTCGCCTCCAAGGGGGTTTAGCACCGCGTCGCCGAAGCTGGCGCGGAGACTTGCCTCGATACTGCTTCGACGAGTGAGGTCCCGAAGCTCCTTGATTCCCGGACTAATCTCGTCCCATTTTAGTGGGCGAAGTTGGAAGCTGTTTGGGGATCCGGATTCTCTCCAGTCCTGGAGAAGCAGAGCTCGCACGAGAAGATGAGCGCGCAGGTGGTGGTTGATCACAACCGGATCGGGCGTTTTGGTTTGTTTCTTCGTGGATGTTGTAGATGGTGCGGGTGTAGCCTTTGTTGTTGGTTTATTCGTGCCAGTTTTCTTCCCCTTCTGCTCATCTCCCAGCGCCTGTAGCTTAGAGGATGGGATGACCTTGAAGAGATGTTGGCTATGAGTGGCAACGAGCAGGTACTCAAACAGACCGTCATGGATGTCCGCACGCATCTCTTTCATGTCGTTGAGAGAAAATTGTATCTTTGTCCATCCAACCCGCTGAATCGCTCCGTGCTCGAGGTTGAAAAAGTTGATGGCTTCGCCCAGCAACGCCTCGTCGTCATCCGCGAGCCGCGCCTGCGCCGCAAACCCGGTCTGAGGATCACCCGGCACCGAATTCGCACCCCAAACTATGGTCGGACGTGTTCGCATCTTGGGGACCTTACACCTTTCACTTCTAGGCTCTCTCCAAAAAGGTGGGATCCGAGGTAATGAGTGCTGAGCTTGTGGTGTAATACATGGATTCGCTTGCAACTGCGAGCGAGAGGTGTAGATGCGAGCCAGGGGAGGTATTGCGCAAGTGGCAACTTGCCCGAGCGTGCTATCTCTGTTTCGAGATATGACTGATAATTCAGCAGGTATCTGAAGTAGGGTTACATAGCAACCAAAGCCGACCGCTTGCGGCTGAGTCGTTGTGACATAAATCATGCAGCCTAGTCGCCAACCACATCACAAGATGCAACCACGCCGCACGCCCACCAACTCGATCACACTTGCAACTGCCAATAGGGTGCCAAGCCAGGGCGCCTCGACCAAAATGTGGCTGGAAAAGCGGTACGTCGCATGAATCGCTTACGAAATAAAGTTAGAGTCGAAGCCACCGTCCTTTCTGAGTCGACCCCGCAGTTGGGAGAAGGAGGGAAGGGAATGAAAGTCCCAGCCCCTGAGAGCGGTGCTGTTCTGCCTTGCGTCTGGGGGTTTCCATATGAGGAGTCCGTTGAGGCCACTCCCCTGTTGACATGATGACCGAACTTCAAGGCAACTTTGCTCGACCTCACTCTCCCCAGTCAGTTTTTGTTCAGGCATACGTTTCTGATCACAGTTACCCACACATCGTGTTTGACTCCAAGTAATGGCGGAACTCTTTCGGTTCTCCGTCCTCCGCCCGGCTGAGCGCTCTAAGCCCTCGACATTGCCCCTGGCCCGGCCCGCGCCGTCGACCACTTCTCTCGTGCCGGGCGACCCCCCCAAAAGTTTTCAAGACCAACTGCGTGACATTCTCCAAGCCTCTGTGAATCCTCCAAAGGATGCCAAGAGCGTTTGGGAATCACTAGAAGACCCGTCCTTCGACTTCATTGCTGCACAAGCCCCTTCAATCCTGTCCAACAGCCTCTGGACGAAGCTAGCAGCATTTCTAGACAACATTCGCCAGCTTCTTCAGAACGATGCCACAAAGATAGCCAGCGATGCTGTTGCCAAGCAGTTCAATGACATCAAGACCCAGCTGGGCTTCGCCGACTATGGATACAGCCTCAGCGACTTGTTCTTGGCTCTCATGATCCTTCGCCGCGGCGGGCCGGCGCACCTGGCGGACCTAATACACACGCGCGGTCTGTGGGCAAACACCAAGCTTCTGGCGGACAATCCGTCCTTGGCCGAATTGGCTGATTGGATACGCGTTGCCCAGGTCATAAAGGACGGCCCTGGAGCGCTGATCCCGCCTGACACTGGAAGCGGCAACGCCTCCGCCTGGCATTCGGGCACAGCGTACAAGGTGGGCGACTTCGTCAGCTTCAAGGCCAGGATCTACCGCTGCACGATCGCGCATGTGTCGCAGCTGGGCTCTTCACCGGATGTTCTGCCTTCGTATTGGCTCGAAATTCCCCTGTCTGCCATCATCGAGGGGATCCAGGCGGCCTTCGACACAGCCATGAACAGGACAGTTCTCTTCCCACCTTCCCTGTTCTCGTTGCTTCGAAAGCCGGTTCACAGTGTCGGCTTTCGTGAGTTGCATGTGGTGAAGCAACACATTCGCCGCTACCAAACCATGGAGATCTCTCAGATTGAGAACATACTCAGGGGCGAGTCACGCGCCCACATCCAGAAGCACACGCTCTCCAACGAACGCGACGTCACGCTCCAGACCACGACTACAACTGAAACCGACAAAGAGCTGACGACTACCGACCGTGTCGACCTCAAGAACGAGAGCCAGGCTCAAGTCAAGGAGGACACCAAACTCGACGCCGCGGTGCATGCGTCGTATGATTCCGGCACCTTCAAGCTCAACACCGATCTCAGTGCCGGCTACAACAAATCCGTCGACGACTCAAACAAGTTCTCGTCAGAGGTCGCCAAGGAAGTGACCCAAAAAGCCGTCAACAAGGTGACGCAGCAGATCACGCAGACCCAAACGACCAAGGTCATCGAGACCTTTGAAGATACGCAGAGCCAGACTTTCAACAACCAGGACCCGGGCAGCGTAAACATCTCGGGCGTCTACCAGTGGGTCGAGAAGGTTTATCTTTCTCAGGTCTTCAATCTCGGCCGCCACATGCTGATCGACATGATGGTGCCGGAGCCGGGCGCAAACTTGCTCTCGGCCGCAAAAGCAGCAAGAAAGAAAGGCCCCACGCCACCGGAGCCGCTGGGAACTATAAAGAAGGATGCAGCGGGCAACCCCATCCCTGACTCGAACGGAAATCTCCAGCTGGACGTGCCGTTGAGACCCACCGATTTGAGTACCGACAAGAGCAACACAAACTACTACCTGAATTGGGTGTCCAAGCTACAGGTCACAGGCGTGCAGGTACCGCCGCCCTCGACGGCAGAGTTGCCGACGTCCATATCTCAAAAGGGTGATGGCGATATCGGCCAGGTCTTTGTCAACCTGACCCCGCCGCTCAAGGTCCCGGAAGGCTACCGTCCCACGTCAGTCACCGTGGTTGTCAACTTCTTGCACCTCGTTCCCGGGCCACTCCAAGGCGGCGCGAATGCCCACATCGACATCACGGTCGGAGCACTCACTTTTGAATTCACCCAATCCAACACCGACCTGAAGGACAAGAACCAGTATTCAGGCCGCCAGGAGCAAGCCTACCCCACCGCCATAGATTCAGACCCCCGTTCGGGCAGCGACATCGCCGTGACGGTGACAGCGGCGTGGGTGGAGCAGATCGGCGTCAGCATCACCGTGGTGTGCGAGGGCATCAACGCCCAGACAGCATGGCAGATCGACACCTTTGACAAGATTGTCGCCGCCTGGCAGAAGCAGCAGCAGGACTACCTCGCCGCGCTCGACGCCTTCAACCAGGAGCTCGACGCAGAAGGGGTCCAAGCCGAGCCACTCGGCGGCGGCAGTCCGGATGCCAACCGCCTCATCGAGCGCACCGAGCTCAAGCGGCAGTGCATCGCCATCATGGACAACTCCAACGCCACCGTGGCGGGGCTGGACGGCGCCGTCGTCGACTCGCTCGACCACTTCCCCAAGGACGACACCAGCCCGGATAAGCCCGTGCTTCCAGAGCCGGTGCTCGCGCTGTCCCAGACGCTGGGCGCCACGGTGCGCTGGTTTGAGCAGGCGTTCGAGTGGGAGAATGTGGCATACGTGTCGTACCCGTACTTCTGGGGCCGGCGGTCGACGTGGGTTGACCGTCTGCGGCTGGTCAACGACGACCCATTGTTCGTCAGTTTTCTGCAGGCCGGCTACGCGCGCGTGGTGGTGCCCGTGCGTCTGGGGTTCGAGTGCGCTGTTCAGGTCTACCTGTGCACGGGTCTGCCGTGGCTTGGCGCCGGCGACGTGCCCCCTGTCGGCGACACGACGCAGAATTCGTTGTACCTGGATGTTGCGGAGGAGATCAAGGCGCTCACGGGTGGCGGCAGTGCCCGCGAGACTGAGACGCCGATTGGAGATCCGTGGGAGTACACGCTGCCGACGACGCTGATCAAATTGCGCAAGGATGACTCGTTGCCGGAGTGGCATCGTGTTGGAGCTGATGGCGTGGAGAACGGGACAGATTTGCCGTCAAATGCACCAGATGGCCCATGGTCGTGGAAAGACGGCGCGCCTAAGCCCTGAACAAAAGGGGGTTGGTAGTCCCTGATTCTAAAGCGTCTTTTAGTCTGCTATTTAGGTAGCAATGTTAGGGTGCAGAGGAGACGAGTGTTGATCGCATTTGTGGTGGTGAGTTTGAGGTCAGGTAGAAAGCAAGAAACGCTGCGGGTTGCGTGGGTCGCAGCGCAAGTTCTGGGTGGGACTCGGTCAAAGCAAGCAACGTCTGGAAAGCAATGGAAATGTGTCGCCTTGTGGCATCTCCGTACATCAATCACCCCTACCCGCCGACCATCCCCGAGAGTTTGCCCGGATAGAGGCGGGCAACCACCTCCGGCGTGCAAGCCATGGGGCAGATGCTGTTGTCCCGCTCCCACTGCGCGATCCGATCAAATCTTTTGCAGCGCC
>FTEL01007827.1_pt1 | contig 10065 bp, 9 predicted proteins | sample 1658911 | NCBI WGS metagenome assembly FTEL01 (sample SAMEA3914869, study PRJEB12502) | metagenome | biome: forest; material: soil | place: USA | collected 2012-03-12 | depth 0.1 m
CGCCCCCTCTCAGACTCACCATCCACTCCCACGCCTCCTGCAACCCATCAAACCCCAACCACTCCCTCCCGGCCCCCTCGTGCACATGCCCGCACACATGCAGCCTCGGCCGGACCCTCCACACCTCCCACAACAACCCCTCACACCCCGTCCGATCCAGATCGAGGTGCCCCCTCGGCGGGCCATGCGTCACCAGCACCTCGGTCGCCGGCGGCACCCGCCCCGCCCACTTCCTCGTCCCCTCGTCGCGGGGGTATTGGAATGCCCAGTTGCCGTGCCGCGGCGTCAGCGGCGAGCCGTACACGCGCAGTGTCCGGCCGTTGGGGCAGGTTACCTCCGCGCTGGTGTTGTCGAGGTAGGTGAGGCCGCTCCAGTCGAGGCGGGCGCGGTCGGCGGGTGCTGTCGCGGCGCCTGCCCAGGCGGTGCCATCCTGTTCCTTATCCAACAACCGGTCGTGGTTCCCGGCGATGACGATCTTCACCGCATGTGGTTGCGCGCGCAGCCAGGCGAAGGCGGTTTCGAGTTCCTGGAACGTGCCGGACTGGGTGAGGTCGCCCGCGTGGATGAGGACGTCGCCGGGCGGGAGGGCGGGTTGGCTGTTGTGCGTGTCGGAGACGCAGACGACTGTGATCGGGAGGGGTGCGGGGGTGAAGGGGCGGGGCGGGAGGAGGGTGTAGAGGAGGCGCGCGAGGAAGAGGCAGGGGGCGGTGAGGAATTGGGAGAGGGCGCTTGGGCGGCGGCGGTGGAGGATGGCGTGGAGGCCGGTTGGTTGGGGGGTGAAGAAGGGCATGTTGAGGGGGTTGAGACTTTAGGTTGGGAGCAGGTCGGGCAAGGTGAGATGCTCCTGGTCGACTTGTGGGAGGTGGTCGAAGCTTGGTGTGGTAAGTGCTTGGGGAATGTGAGAAGGAAGGAGATGTTGAGTTCTTCAGGCCATTTTATCTGTCATATCCCTCAGCCGCCGAGTTTAGAGGTTTACTGCGTCCAAATCGCGAGGCAGACGAAGATGGTTGCTGCCTGCGTGTTTCAAGGTTTGCGGCCGACATGTGTAAGTCGGGCCAACAGCTCAAGGCGCGCGGCTAGAGCACGGGTAACTCGCAACTCATCCAATTAATGCATAGAAACGCGAGTGCGCTTGGTTGATTTCATTGCTTCCATACAGTCCAAGGGAGAGAGAATATCTGTCCTGAGAAACTGGTGGAGTTGGCACGAGGAGATGATATTCCCGAGGCCACCAAGGTACACGAAAATGGTATCTCCCATAGGGGCGATGGGGTCGTAGAAGAGCCAGCCATGAATGGCTTTTGGAGAATGACCAGAATCATGTGGGATTCTTCGCATGGTGTTGGAGCTGGGGACTCGACTTTCAGGGCGCCTCGCCCACTATGACCCCACACAGCCACTAAAACAACCCCGCACTCAGCCCTGAGGCGCCTTTTCTTGGGCATGTCAGAGGGCTGACCCCGCAACCTCGAATCAACATCCTTCAGACCATTTCCCCAGACCGACACCCAGCTCAGGGATATTACCACCGCAGCCAAAATCTTGAACTGACAGAGTCCCCAACATTAAGCAACACCTCAATGCTCCACCTCCTCGCCTTCGGCTCCAACGGCTCCGGCCAACTCGGCCTTGGCCACACCGACGACGTCTCCTCCCCACAACCCGTCCTGCTCCCACCAGACTGTCTCCTTCCCCCTCCCACCTCCCCAAACCGCCCCCCAAAAATCAGCCGCATCGTCGCCGGCGGCAACCACACCCTCCTCCTCCTCTCAACCGGCACCCTCCTCTGGAGCGGTGACCACACCACGGGTGCCTGCGGGCGAGTCCCTGATCCGGCTGCGGTCACATCACCCCAGTTTCGCCCCGTGGATCTTGGGCCGCTGCCGCCGGGTAGTACAGTACGGCTTGCAGCTGCGACATGGGAAGCTAGCGTGGTTGTTGTCTCTTGCCCGGCGGCAGCAGAGGGCAGCGATGGCAGCTGCAGCGATACTGTCTATTCCTTCGGCCGCGGGGGTAAGGGCGAGCTGGGACTTGGACAGGGTGTCGCCGCCACTGGTGAGGAACCAGCGGTTATTCCCGACTTTCCGCCGCCGGGGACGCATGTGGTGGATGTTGCTGCGGGCATGGGGCACGCGGTGGTGGTTTTGAGCAACGGGGAGGCGTGGGGATGGGGTAACGGGCGGAAGGGCCAGCTGGGCGAGCCGGTGGCTGGTGCGGTGTGGACGCCGCGCCGGATCAGTGACGGGGTGGGATTTGCGGTGGTGAGGACGGTGTGTGGACGTGAGTTTACCTGTCTCTTCGGGCCGCCTGAGGCGGGGCAGGTCGTGGTGCTTGGGTCAGACAAGTGGAGGGTTCGATCTCGGGCGCCGGCGCACGTGGCTGGGTGGAAGGATGTAGGTGCTGGCTGGGGAAGCGCGGCGGTGTTGATGGGCGATGGGAGACTGGTCAGCTGGGGGAGGGATGATCATGGGCAACTAGCCCCAGATGATCTCGGGCGTGTCAAACGCATGGCGGTGGGGAGCGAGCACACCCTGGTGTTGACCGAGGATGGCGAGCTGATGGCGTGGGGTTGGGGGGAGCATGGGAACTGCGGCCCGATACGTGATGGCATTGGGGAGAAGGGGCAGCGGAATCGAATCGCCACGAGTGAGCACGGGACGGAAATCACCACGATCGGCGCAGGCTGTGCGACGAGTTGGATTGCAATGGAGGAGGCAACCTAGACGCGCGCGGTGGTACCAAACAACCCACTCTGGGTCGGCAGGCTAAGAGTTACAGCGGCGAGGACCCCCACATCAAGGAGAGAACAGGCCGAAGCGGCGGACCTAAACTGGTCAGTTCAACAGCGTACGGGTTCGAGTCGAGGTGGTGATACTCACATCAGAGAGCCGTTGCGTGGGCTCAAGCCCAGACACAAGACGTTCGGGAGGTGCCTCTTGAGCATCAGGCTGTTTGGAGAGATAACTCCCGATGCGGAGCGAAGATGGGTTCTGGCACACCCCGTTAGCAAGCCGCACATATGAAGATCGAGAAGGGACGCTACCGGTTCGTTTGTCGCATTCCACTCTAACCTGGCGATCTCCTCTTCCTCTTCCTCCTCGGGATTGACGGGCTCCCACTGCTCATCCTCCTCTTGGTCAACGAACAAGGATTCTGATTGAGCTGTGGCAGGAGGCGGCATTGGTGATGGCCGAATCTCAAACCCAGGCTGGCGAGTCCGGATAGGATTCTGCTGCGGAAGCTTGGGTGCTGCTGGTGCCGGCTCTGGCGCGGCCTGCCGGTTCTCATTCCCGACAGAGCTTCCGCGATGGGAAGCGGCATCCAGCTGCGGCGTGCCGGCCTTGGAGGCATTCGACCGAGGATTCTTGTGCTTCTGAGTCATGGCGTCCTTCTCGCCCACCGTCATGAGGATGAACTCGCAGAGGACTCCGTCGGTGTTGTAGGAGAGCTTCATGGGGCGTCCGGGGATCGAGTAGGTGGTCGTCAGCGCTCCGCTGGTCATCTGGGCATGTTGGAGAATGGCGCGAAAGTCCTTGACGCTGATGATGATATGCAGCTTGTCTTGGACTTCAACATCGTCAAATTCATCCATCTCGACCGCAATGTTCGTGTGAAGGGGCTTCTTGAGGACGGCTGGACGGGTTGGTTAGCGCCAGGGGCCATCGCAATAGGAGGGGAACTCACGTACCTTCATTGCTGACTGCACCACGTTTCTGCACCTTCTCGGTGAAGCATGTGAAGTTGACAAGCCGGGCCTCGTCGTCGGTGTTGATGTCGAGGAGCTCGATGCCAGGGCCGAAGTGGTCCATTAGCTGCCGCAGTGTGCGGGATGAAATAACCCATCGGTTCCCCGCCTCTTCCCTGTTGAACTTGGCGTGTGTAGGGGGCTTGACCTCGTACGGCAGGGAATGCGAGGCCGTGATGCCTGGAGCTAAGTGTGAGAAACAGGCACAAGGCGCCTCAGGGGAGCATCATACCGTTCCTGAACGAAACTCTGGCAACAAGCCGACTCTTCTTGCCGACGCCGTCGTCGATTGCCACATCGCAACGGTCTATCGAGGCATCCCTCTCTCTCGACTGCTCGGTGCTGCTCTGCCGGGCTCTGAAGATGGTAAGGAGGGACTGCAGGTTGTGTTAGAGAGGGGTCGGTTGTTCAACGAGCAGGTGGAGGAGACGAACTCGGATATACAACTGGCAGAAAAAGCGGTCCCGGTACTGGGGAGTGCCCTCAAAGCTGTACCGCGAGAAAAACCTGTTGGCGGCAAAGGAGAAGCATACGTAGGCGGATTTGGAGATGTTGAGGGTTGTCAGGGTCAACTAGGGGCAGTGTGGGTCGAGTCAGTTGTGGGCTTCGGTCAGACCGCAGGTGAAGACATGCAACACGATACGATGAGGCGGATCTTTGAGCAAGGTGCAGAGCGAGGATCGGAGACACGAGCAAAACTCCCTCGTACCTTGTCCTTTTTCGCCTCGAGGCAAACATCATCGCTGAACTTGAACATGCAGGCGAGCGCATCGTGCAGCACGGCAACGCCCTCCTCGCTCAGGGTGAAATTTAGGACGACCATCCTGGGTGCGATGCTGCTTCACAGCGTGCAACGTACCAGCCGGTGCTTGGGGGATTGAGGAATCAAGCAACCAGGCGAGGTACTGCAAAAAATCTTGACGGCGGGGGAAAAGCGGATGGCTGCCTGGCGTGGATGTGATGGATATGGAAGTTGCGGCCGGGAATAGTGGCATTGGTGAGTGGTTCCAGATCATAGTGGTTTACAGTGTCGGAACAGTGCTGGCAGGGCTGACTGTTGACGAATCACAGGGGCCAGACGCGAAACGGGGCCGCTGACAGTGACGCGCTTGGCACTGGCTACCTATTTACGCGTCTCCCATCAAATGGAAACTTCCTCCATCAACAGGTATCTGACATGGACAATTTATCAGCACCACCATCCTCCCCCTCATTGCCAAGTTAAAGAACACATCGATTCCCGTCTTCAGCACTGCCAATCTCTCCAGACTTTGCCCTTGTATTGAGCACTGGTCTTTGGTTAATTACATTTTTTGACTTGTTGCACACATTTCGGGCCCTGCGCAGCTACCGCTCGTCCTCCTCTCCCTGGCAGCCCCTCACAGGCTACAGCCCCGCCCTGGGTTCCAGCTGGCTCCCGCCTTTCCTTCATCCCAAAGGCGCCCCTCGCGATGGAAGGCCGGACAGGGCTTAGTTTCCCGCACGAGATATGGTGGCTTGTTGCCCAAGAGTTTGCGCGCCGGCGCGACTTTGGCGGCCTGTTCCTGTGTGCCCGCCTGGGACGAGGCATGGCTCGCGTGGCGCTCCCCGAGCTGTACGCCATCCACCACCAGTCCCCCGCCCTCGACGCTCACATCCTCGATGTCGAGTCGTCGGTGTGCCTGTGGCGCTCCATCATCGTCTCCAGCCTCGGCAAAACCCTCTTCCCCTACTGCTGCTGGATCAAGGCCCTGAGGCTGGGCAACCTGCTCTCACATCTTGAGGACTTGGCCCGCGGGAAGCCCCGCCTCAAGGCCCAATTCTTCAGTCCCCCGCTGGAAAAGCTGCAAATCCGCCGGGGCCGGGGCAAGGCTCTTTACCTCGACGCCATCATTGTCGAGGTGGCCAACATGGTGACAGAGTGCATCCGGACCTCGGCTGACCATGAGGCCCGCCGCGCCGGCATCACTACCCTCGAGGGCTTGTATCTGCCCACCGCCAACCTCCCTACTTGGGTGTCGAGTCTATCCAGCCTTACTTCGCTCTCCGTCCGGGACGGCTCCGTGCTCACCAGGGAAGTGGCCTCCGCCATCAGGGCAAACTGTCCAGCCTTTCGAGAGTTGTAAGTGGCCGACCCTAACCCTGACCCACCAGTCCCCCTTTTCCCTGTGTGCTCGTCACTGATCAACGCTCATTCACCTTGCATAGGGAATGCTACTTTTGCAAAGGTACCGACATCGATGAGCAATTAGCGGGCTTTTTTAGAAGTCTCGAGCCCAATTCGCTGCGTACGTTGCTTGAGTCCTCTAACAGCTGGTCTCGACTCACAAATCCTAGAATCCTTCACCATCCGGAGCATGAACAGCCTGGGAAGGGAGAGCTTCAGGTCACTGTGCGAACACTCCCAGTCATTGAAAACACTCAGCCTTCTCAGCCTTGAAATCTTCCCCCTGCGGTCGTTGAATGAGTTGCAGCACTGTGTCTTTCTCGAGTCGCTGAGGCTCGAGGGCGGCTGGAGTGCTCGAAGTTACCTTTGGGCAGAGGACTGCAAGCAAGGCTTCCAAGAAGTCGTCCAATGGCTACAGAACTGCGCCTTCCTGAAGGTGTTAGAGTTTACCATGATTCCGGAGTCGACCACCCTTCTCGCCAAGGTCCTGAAGTCGCCCAGCATCCGCCTGCTGAGCCTCAGCATCAAGACACCCGACCTCGATAAAGAGTTTTGTGAGGCCTTGCCGGTGCAAGACCGGCTCCAGCACCTCGCCGTCAAAATCCCCGACGGAGACCTTCTTGAAGCGAGCGACGAGCGGCACATGATGCTCGCCAATGCCATCACCTGCTGCCACGATCTGCGCGAGCTCGACACCAACGAACTTTTCACATTCGAGGAGATCGAAGGCATCTGCGACTCGCTCCCCTTACTGGAGGACATCGTCTTGAATGGAGACCTCATCGAAGACGTGTTTTTGGCGCCGATTCGGCGGCTCAGAAACCTCAAGTCCCTGACAACATATGGACCGTCCAGCTTCTCGCTTGATGCGCTCTTGGACTTTATCAACCATCTCAGTGAAGACCCTGAGGGCGACCATGACGGGCTTTACATCTACATCACGAATCAGGACCATGACTTTAGGTTTACGGACGTGGAGGAAGTCATGGTGCGCTCGGCGTTGTCAGCCAAACTCAAGGGGCGATTTGACATCAACTACCGGGCCGATCCATACGACCCGCATGAGGATTCTTCAGACTGACACCAGACAAAGCACACATGGTGGAGGCGGACATGGGATCTTTCAACAGGTTACTCACTACTGTTTCTCTACTTGTCAAGATCTGCCAGTATTTCGGCCAGATCTGACTTGGCCTCGTCAGCATCCCACTCCACGATCTTGCTCTCTTTCGTCTCCTCCATCTTTCTCTCAACAAAACGTTCCATCCGCCACTTCACTTTCTCCGACAGCAAATGCATCCTCCCTTCGTACCCCCCCTCGACGTTTTCCCCAAAGAACCTTTCGTCCAGAAACTCCCAGAACACGGGGTCGAAGCCATCGCGGTTGCGCGCTGCGTAGTTGGCCCAGAACAAGCCCGAGTCCCAGTTCTGTCGCATTCGATCAGACAGACGAATCGTAGCGTCGGCTTCGAGGTTCAGGGACCTCAGCTGTTGGTTGATCGGCCGGTCATTCTGTCCCTCTCCGGTCCTCGCTGCCGCTGTTCCCGCCGCGTCTGATGCGAGATGTTCCTCCTCAGCCGCACGAAGCTCCTTGATGAAGACATCCAGAGATTTGACAAACTCGTCCCTGAACTCGAGGACAGTGCCGCGCCAGTGCTCTGGCCGTCCGAGCAGCAGCCACCACGGCGGATCCTGGACGTAGGACTCCGGGGCGAAGTAGGCCCACTCCCAGTCGATGACGCCGACGATGTTGAGATCGGCATCGACGAGGATGTTCTGTGGGCGAAAGCCGTCGATCCAGAGGCGGAACTTCTCCTTTTTCTTCGTGCTCTTCCTCTGCCGCCTCGCCGTCCCAAAGTTCCCTCCCGCTCTCGCCCGCTGACGGACGAGGTGACGCGCGACAAACTTGTCCCGGCAGTCGTCGGCGGATTCGACAGCCCGGTTGTGCTGGAAGGTCAAGTGGGCCACATGCACGTCTGCGAGCGCCGCGTACCACTCGTCGGAGGTCTCATACGTGGTGTGGTAGTCGGGCAAAACGGACCAGGGGGTACCGCTGTGTATCAGCAGGTCGTTCATCTCCTCGGTCATGGGTCGAGTGATGACGGAGAACGAGCCGGACGCGTCCTGTTGAAGTGTACCGATCCGCGGCATCTCCAGTTTCGAGAGCTGCAGCAGGATGCCTGCGACCTGCCGGTACATGCGAGCCAGTGTTTCCCGGGGTACCTTGGGGTCCAAACATGCCCGGTTGTCGTCCTTGAAACATGCCCGGTTGTCGTCCTTCAAACATGCCAGGTTGTCGTCCTTCACGGTCGGCTCCGCGAGAAGTTGGGCCAGGCTTTGGTGGTGCGGGATGTAGTCCATGATGATGAAGGCGCCCATTCCCAGCGGGTTATCGGCGACGGTGCCCCAGTGGTAGATGTGTGGGACAGGGATCGAGGTCATCTTCTCGACGTAGAGCATCGTGGCCACTTCGGCGCGGACCTTCTCGTCTGAGTATGCAACGGCCCCCGGCACCGCAACTCGCAGCAGGGCGGATCCATCGGTGAAGTCGACGACGAAAATGACATTGTAGCGGCCCCGGAGTGGGGGGCGCACCCCGATGGGCGTGCCCGGCCGGTACTTCGAGACGAACGAGTAAACGTCTGCGAGCCGGCCCTTCTTTCTCATTGAGTTCAGCGGCTTGTCCATTTCCCGTTCGCGCTCTTTGGTTTGAGCCGAGACGAGCGGGTCGTGGAACATGCCATGTTCCCTGTCTCGCTTCCCGTGTCGATTGGTGTTAGCGGCGCCGTCGCCGGGCTTGTCTGTGTCCCCCATGGTGTGGATTGTGGTGTACAGTTGATGGAAAAGAAAGGCACGATGGGGCTGTCGACGAAGGGGACAGAAAGAGTTCAGGAATGCGGGAAGCCGGCAAGGCGACAGAGTGTCAAACCGACAGACGGGATGTGGTTGAGGGGAAATGGCATGGTTCTGGGCGAAGACGGCTCGATGCAGATGCGCTCGGTCCAATCCCTGCAGCTACGCCGCAGCTCGTGCATAGTTACCCCCTTCCCCTCGCCAACACCCAACCAACGCCAACACCCAACCAACACCAACAACATCGCCTGCACCTCACAACGCCGCTGGGTTACAGCAAGGTGGCCGGTCGCTCAGGGGCGCGCCGTTACAAGGCTCCAACAAGACCCATTCGCAGCCAACACCAACGAGCCGACCGCTTAACCCTTTGACGGCGGCACCTGAAGCATTGGGGGCTGCTCCTCGCTCGGCCATGCCCCCAAAATATCGCCAACTCGCCTTGGCTGGCTGCGCATCGTGCACGTGTGCCGCGACAGACGTCGCAGACGTGGTCTGCGATCCTCAACCTCGCCGGCCCGCGGTTTCCAAATGTCTATTTTGAGCATCCCATGGCCGACTGAAGAGACACGGCCCCCAACGCCGCTGCTGCGTGACCGCGTCCTTGAATCCTCCGGCCGCGAGGCCTGTGTCTGAAGCATCATGGCCGACCTAGCAGGGGCACCATCTGTCGATGAGGCAGTCTCCGCCATGACGACCGGCGGCAATGCCAAGGGGCGAGGGCTCCTGGAGATGGGCTCGCTCGATGATATAAGAGGCTCCGAGTCTGCCACTGCTTGGAGACTTGCAGAAACCAGTCTCACCATCACCAGCACAGCAAACAAACAAAACCACCCTTTTCTCTGCCTCCCTTTGCCTCCTTCCACTTAAGTTTCTTCGCCTGTCAGCCAAACACCACCCTCCAAAATGCCTTCCTCCCGCTCTTCCGCCCACTCTCACTCCTCTTCCGTCTCCTCCCAGAACTCGGGCCGAGGGAGCGGGGCCTTGACGGGACTGCCGCGAACACAATCCCCGGCTCCTATGGGCACCTCGTCGGCAGGTCCCCCACCCGGCTCGCGCCTGTCCGGAGCATCTCACTCGAGCGGCTCAGGGCCGACGCTGGTTGGCTCAGGCCGGTCCTCCTTCTCCTCCTCCGCCTCCATCGCCTCCACCGCCATAGGCTCCGGCTCCGACCGCTCCTCCATAGGCTCCTTCAACCTCGGCCTCTTCCCCCACCCCCCCACCGGCACCTCCACCGGCACCGCCGCCGGCCCCTCCACCGGCACTTTTTACCACAGCTCATCCTCGGGCTCGAGCCCGGCTCCTTCGAGACCCTCATCCGCCG
>FTEL01010775.1_pt1 | contig 10065 bp, 11 predicted proteins | sample 1658911 | NCBI WGS metagenome assembly FTEL01 (sample SAMEA3914869, study PRJEB12502) | metagenome | biome: forest; material: soil | place: USA | collected 2012-03-12 | depth 0.1 m
CCTATAACTCCTCCCCCACCCCCTTTACAACCCCTGCCCCTCATCCCTCCCCCGCGGCAAGGTCTTGCCTATCGGTACTTGGCCTCGGATGCTGCCGAGGGCCAGCGCTAGTGCTCGGTACGTGCCCCGGTCAGGCGAGGGCCCCCCTGCATTACATGCGGCAAAAGTCCGACCAATCTGATTTTCTCCCCAGTTCCCCACGCCCAAACTGTCATGGATGCAACATGGATGGACATTTATATGCCCGGGGCGAGTTAATGGCAAACAACCCCAGTCCCATCAAGCAGCAAACGTTGCCTTTTCGAATCCCAAGCAGCCTAATTTTCAGTCAAGCGAGCAGCGTCGACCAGGACGCCGCACATCCGCACAACAGTCAGCCAGCCGCGGACCCCTCGATTACAGGCCGGCTTCATCTCATGACTGCCGCCGCGGGTTTTGGACACGGCAAGGTTGGTGGTGGCACCACACTAGATGATTCGCCTGATTTTGAAATACCTATCTCGTACTGCTCGGCCATTTATCAACCATGCTGTGCTCCGAGCTCACGTCACGGGTTCTTTCCCCTCCCCCCCATCCCCCTCCTAGTTCCCGTGCCTGCCATCCTTGCTCCAGGACAGGGAGGGCATGGGCCATGGATCATGAACCGCTGTTTGCCTCGAGCCTTGTCGTGCTGGTCCGAGACCCCAAGGGCTGTCATCACACTTGCCGACGTCTCCTTCCGCCCACGGGCATACAGAGATAGCACCACCGGCCCGGCACGGCTGATCAAGAGTCCACCGCGATCAACCTTGATTCGACTTGTCATTTATCCCAGACAGCGCAGTCGTCAACCAGCTCTGGAACTATACCCAACTTCCCCTTTTAGCCCCTCTATCTCGGCTCGGCGCCGAGGTCTTTGGTGCAATGTGATTCGGAGCCTCATCCCGCATCCGATCCTGGATTTTGTATCCTGGGCTTGCGCGTCCGGGATCGTGGCATAGTATCCTCTTCTTTCCAGAACGACGCGAAATGAAGTCCGGAACGTTCCAGGAGCAAAGTCAGCATTCCCAGCAGTTCAAGCTCTCAGCCCGTGTCTTGGAACCATTGCCTCAACCTGGTCGTCGAGGGAAGCTTTCGCCTTTTGCACTTTCTCAGCTGTAATAGCTGTTGTCTGGCCCGGCCCCCTGGACTCCCCGCATAGCGTTGGTTACTATGCTCGGCATAAAGGATCGTCCAGCTTACGCATCCCCCAAGAAAGGCGTGTCCGTACAAGCAAGTACCTCGGTGTCCATGACAAGTGGGGGGGTTGGTACAACTGCCGAGTCCAACTACCAGATAGTGACCGGAAAATCAGGTATCTCAGGTACTCTAGGTAAGTATTGTCACGTAGGTGCTAAGTCCAGGCTGCATCCTTCCTCCTCATATTGGCCACGTGCACTGTTTGCAGACGCCCCAGTTCAAGAGGAGAGCAGATCGCAGATACACTCCTCATCTTTCCTGTAACCGAATTCATACCGATAGTCTGCTTGTTCGCTGCCATGAGGTTCTTGTGTCTCCCGGGCGCCTATGGCAGCTCTGATGTAAGTGATATGCCGGAGACACCGGGACTTCTCACACACCACCTCATCTACTGACGTGCCGAAAAGAAATTCCAGGTGCAGTTGGGTAGGATATGCCCTCCGATGTTGCCCTCGATGACCGCTAACCTCATGAAGCGCCGATTGTGAAAGAGTTGACCGACGACGGAACCGCCACCTTCCATTTCATCCACGGGCCGTGCAAGGCGGTCCCTCCCGAAGGCTTTGAGGAGTACTTCGGCAAACCGCCATATTTCCGATTCATCGAGCCCGACAAGGATGTGGAGAAGACGCAGAAGGACGACATCCTGGCGAGAATCCGGGAGTTTCCTGACTGCGAGACACCCGAGGATACCATGAGGGAGCTGATGCGAGAAGGCATCGCGACGACACACCGGAGCACGGACAATGCGCTCAAGTTCCTCATCAAGATCATGCAGGAACGAGGCCCCTTTGATGCCATCATCGGCTACTCGGAAGGCGCAACAGTGGCAGCCACGCTTCTGCTCCACGAGCAACGACGGTTCAAGAAGAAAGGCATCCAGCCCATGTTCAAATACGCCATCTTCTTTGCCGGCTGGCCTCCCGTTGACCCTGACAACCACAACATGATCCTGAGCGACGAGTCAGAAGCGATGATTGAAATCCCGACCTGCCATATCAGTAAGAGTTGTGCCCGTTGGCCTGGGGATGATTCTACGCATTTCGATTTGCTGACACCAACCCGTGGCACAGTTGGCTCACTTGACCCCTATGTTCACGGATCGTTGGCTCTCTACAACGTCTGTGACCCAGACACCGCCCACATGTTCGACCACGCGAAGGGTCACACTCTACCTCGGGACAAGGACACTGTCAAGGAGCTCGGGGATGTTGTCCGGGAAGCGATCGAAACGTATGGGATTTACTAAGGCGCAATTTGTCTTTCATGTCTTGGGGAGGCGGTTCTCACATACATCATTAATCCCGTCCGTCGAGGAACGGGATCTTGTAGACAGTTGAGTGCGGATACTAGATTTGTCTCTGGCTTCAGAAAACATTTCACACGCCTGTTGATGATCTCCCCGTTCCCACAGGACACACATGTTGACTTGATCCGTGTTGATATCAACACCTTCTTCAGTGAGCATATCACATGTTGCTCAAGCTTCTTCATGCAAGATACAGCGAGTAATTCTGGCCCCGTCATTAAACTCGGAGCCACACCCATGTATCTACGGGTAGGTACCTTCATGTAAAACTAATGAAAGTCGCACGGCAGACCGTGCCCCATCGAGCCGTTCTAGAAGATTGCCACGAGTCCAGCGGCTCGGGAACATATCTCTGGCTTGGCTCTCGCTCGTCCCACTCTGATAAGAAGGCCCCTCCTGACCGGGAAGTCCGTGTTCACTCTAAGCGCTGCTGTTGGGGACAGATTCCGGGATCCTGGTGAGCAAGAACCAGGGAGAGATTGTCTCATAATCTCTCTCACGATAAGGCTGCCCAGACGCATCGTGATAATCACCTGCACGGCGGCGGAATGCCTCACGCACGATACGACCCGGCGGGGTCCAGAAACGGGAGATAGGGTTGGCTGCATGGGTGAGGTCAACGTACCTGCAGGTTGCGAGAACGACGGCGTGAGCAGGACCATGCGGCATGCCGCGTGCGGACCAGAGATCCGCCCGAGCTTGGCGATTCGTCCAAGCCCAGAATGTCCCGTCTTGATAACGATATCACCAACCGAGCCTCGGGGCACAAGCCGCCTGCGTCACCCATCGTAGCCTTCCAGACGCGTCTATAGAGTGGGGGACGGATGCAGGCGGCCATGCTCAAGCCCCGCTATCATTCCCCGGATATAGCCAATTCCTGCGTCTATTAGTCGGCGGCTAAATGGACACCAGGGTACTGTCATCTTGGAGATGTCCATGACAGGCCCCCGGGTCCACGGAGGGCGACAGCCCACAGGCAAGGGCTTAACAGGAGGTTTGATAATGCTCCAGACGGACAGGTGCATGGATATACGTACCTGGTCACGATGGTTTTGACTGGATGCAGGCGCAGGCCCTTTCCATTCAGCCGAGGATCGAGGGATATCGACGTGGTGGACCATTCAAGCGGACAGCCCACGTCTCAAACAGTGGGGCAAGAAAGAACACGCATCTGTAGCACTCCATTTTCTTTCCAGATTACAGAATTCAGATCCCAAACTGGAAAGAATTCGCCGGACGGGGGGTGGGGGCGAGTTCCCGATTTCTCTGCCGACCGCTCGTCTCCCTCCGCCCCTGACCGTAACGGCGTCCGGCTTAATTCAAGAAGCGTTCGGCTTCGACAAAACAAAGAACGGCACCCGGATGGCACCGCAGCATTCCGAAATCTCAAGACAAAACGCTGGTCGATCGAGCTAGCAACATCGGCACCTACCAAGGGTCCTCATCCCCTGGTTCAGTATCGGGAGCGACTGGAGCACCGCAAACCCGTGGGTTTCTCCATGTTGGAGCACGCTATCACGTCAATATCATCGGGTGATATGCTTGGCAAATCGGTGGGCTTCCAGAGAGCCCCTGCGCGGTGGATAGACAGTCGACACCAAAAACCAAAGCCAGATTGAGCATTGATTGCCCGCAAATTGCCCTGTCATGGACCGGAACAAAGCATTCATTCCACGCTCCCATCATGTTGCCTCGGTGCCTAGGTCTAGCCGGGCCTGCAAACTTTGCGCGCCTCCATGCTGCCCACCACCATGGCTTGTCATCTCGATGCTTGTCCTGGAAGCTGCAGAGTCACCCGAACCCCCCGTCTGCCGTCAACCCCCTGTTGAAGCGTGCCCACCGCCCGAGTCCGACGGCTTCTCCAAGTATCCCCTCTGTACGTTGCCGTTCCTCTTCACCAAGCTTTGTGTGCCCTCTGTTCGAACATCGGCCAGGGGCGCAGCTCATTGCATGCTCGTTAACCAACATTTGCCTTTAGAGGCACATGAAGCAGTAGTCAGGACCTTGAGCCGTCGGTGGCTTCAACTATGCCTCGGTGTCATTTTCCACTCCTTGACACCCGACACTGCTAGCCGTGAACGACACTGCTAGCCGTGAAGGGAACCTGGCAAGCCATGGCCTCAGGGCGCCCCAGTGGGTCAGGGGAGAAATCTCCTGACGATACTGCGGCTTCAAGCATTGAGGAACGTCTCGCCATGGGCAATGAGCATGGTTCAGAAATGGCAAAGGAGAAATCGAAGTTGGAGTCTTCAGTCGTAACGCCCATGCCCCAACCCCCGGTTGGTCCTCCACCACCACCCGCCGCGAAGCAGGGGCGTCCAACTCTGCTCAAGCCGCAGTACAAGACCGCGTTGAAAGATTTCATTGTAAGCTTAAGCACCCTGCGCATACCTAACTCCTCAGCTCAGTACTTGGCTCACCACATCCTAGCGTATCTTTTCCTTCTCGACATGGCTGGACAAGGTGTTGCTCCTTGCCGCGGTGTTGACGTCAATAGGGGCCGGCGTCACCATGCCCGTGATGAATATCATTTTCGGTATGACTGTGCTTCTGGGTGTTTATTATCTCACAAGTGGGCTAATTGGGTTGTAGGTCGGATGGTGAACTCCTTCACGGGATACTTCAGCCAAGACGCATCAACGACATATGAAATGTTCAACCACGCCATCAGCACATGCGCGTAAGTAGAATATCAACGGCCCGGGAACCAGTTAATATGGCACTAAATTACTCGAATAGTTTGTATCTTGTGGGTCTCTTCTTCATCAGGCTTTCCCTGGACTATGTAGCATATGTGAGTCTTGCTCATGAGTCTTCACTAGGCCTCGCCGATTCTAACCACCGCGGCACGCTCAAGATCGGCTTCCGGATGTCCAGTATGAGGATCTCGGCAAACATCCGACTCGAGTACATGAAGGCTCTCTTTGCTCAGCCCGTCTCGACCCTCGATGTCCTCCCCCCAGGCCAAACAGCAGCCATTATCACCATCACAGCAAGCACTCTGCAAACTGGCATCTCGGAAAAGCTGTCAGCGTTTCTCCAGTCAACTTCAACCGTGTCATCAGCATTCATCATCGCCATGTGCTACAGCTGGTCCCTGACTTTGATCACCAGCAGCGGATTGCTGTTGATCATCATCACTTACGCCGCAACGACCCCTTTTCTCGTCCGGCGGCTGAACGAGGTCCAACATGCCGACATCCAGGCCTCAACCACGGCAAACGAGATCTTTAGTTCTATTCGAATGGTTGCCGCCTGTGGCGCTGACGAGAAAATGGCCCAGCGGTATGCCACCTGGGTGGACGAGTCTCGCCGCCGTGGGCTCAAGATGTCTCCTATCATCGCGATGCAGCAAGCGCCAGGTAAGTCTAATTATAGTTTTCTTGACCTCGAGGTCTATAGTCGGATGCTAACAAGATCTATTACAGTCCAGTTTGCCGTCTACAGGTACGCTTCTTCCATCTTCCCCCTTTCTCCCCCAACCCGAGGTCAAGGCTAATAATGGTGAACAGCACATTTGCCCTCTGTTTCTGGTATTCTCTCAGGATGCACATGGACTTGCAATTCAACAGTGCTGAAACACTGATCGTGTGAGTCAAATCTTACCTGTCGCCACCTTCCTTCCAAACTAACCATCTCACGCCTTGCTCAACCAGGGTTCTCATGTCCGTCATGCTCATGACCACCTCAATCGGCGGCATCACCGCGCCCCTGTCCGCCGCCGCTCGAGCCGCAGGTGCAGCTACCATCTTTTACACTATTCTCGACGCCCCGAAGCCGGACAAATCTGGACTGAAGCATCCTGAAGTGTCCGCCGGGGAAGACCTTGTCCTTGACCATGTCAACTTTGCGTATCCAACAAGGCCGGACCTCAAGATCTTGGATAATCTATGCCTCCGCTTTCCGGCCGGAAAAGTAACGGCAATTGTTGGACCGTCTGGTTCCGGAAAGAGCACCATCGTTGGCCTCTTGGAACGGTGGTACGAGATCGAGTCGCCTGAGAGCCTGCACCCGGTATGGCATCCGTACTCTTCAACCCCTCAGATGCCCTTAACTAACAAGAATATGTGGCGGGGTTTTAGAGTCTTCACTGGCGCAATGGTTCCATCACTGTCGGGGGACGGCCCCTAAGGGAGATCGATCTCAAGTGGTGGAGGACACAAATCGGCCTTGTCCAGCAGGAACCATGCCTCTTCAACAACACGATCTACAACAACGTCGAGTTCGGGCTCATCGGTACTGAATGGGAGAGTGCCGACATCGAGACCAAGAAGGAGCTCGTAAAGCAAGCCTGCGTCGAGGCTTTTGCAGACGAGTTCATCAGCCGATTACCCGATGTAAGTAAGATCGTTGAAGGTTATTGTGCATTGGCAGGCGCTAACCGCCTCAATAAGGGATACTCGACCGTGGTGGGTGATGCCGGCATCAAGCTTAGCGGTGGCCAGAGACAACGGCTTGCCATTGCGAGAAGCATCGTCAAGCGGCCAAAAATCTTGATTTTGGACGAGGCAACCAGCAGCATCGACGTCCGGGGAGAGCAGATGGTCCAGGCTGCCTTGGACAAGGTGTCAAAAAACCGGACAACACTCGTCATTGCACATCGTTTGGCCACCGTCAGGAAAGCCGACAACATCATTGTTCTGCGGAAAGGCAAGGCCATCCAGCAAGGCACTCATGACAACCTCATGGCACACCAAGGCGGCGCGTACTGGGCCCTGGCCACAGCCCAGCAGCTAATGATGGCATCTGAGGGGCATGGCGATGAAGACGCGGAAACCAATAACGCAGAGATAACCGAGAAGAAAAGCACGACAACCATCGCAACGGATACAACGCTTGTCGAAACGACGGCAGCACCTGACCAGGATGAATCAGGAACCCAGCCGAAGAGCAGAGGTTTCTGGGGGAGTTTTGCCCTTCTCCTTCGCGAACAGAGTCACCGGAAGTTCTGGTACACCGTATTGCTTCTCAGTGCCTTAGGTGGTGGAGGTATGTTTTGTGTATCCAATTGTGTCTATGGGCTCGATGTTCAACTGAACTGACAGTCCTTGTCTCCAGCCAGCCAGCCGATTCAAGCATACCTGTTTGCAACCGAGCTGACGCTCTTCCAGTTCTGGGGGGACTGGCTGCCAGCGGTGGCAAACTTCTGGAGTTTAATGTTCGTCATGTTGGCCATCTTCGTTGCTCTCAGCTACTTTGCATTGGGATGGTCATCCTCCACCATCGCTTTCGTGGGTGATCCCCTGAAAATTGACACTTGGAGCCTATTGCTAATACCACGGCAGCACATCACTCACTACTACCGCGGAGAGTACTTCAGCAACATTCTTTCCAAGTCGGTAGCCTTTTTCGACGCTGATGAACACTCTGTCGGCGCTCTCACAGCACAGCTGGCCACGGATCCCAGCCAGCTCCAGGAACTCCTGGGCACTAACATGGCATTCGTGATCATCTCGATCCTAAACGTCGTCGGTTGTCTGGCAATCGCTTTCTACTTTGGCTGGAAGCTCACCATCGTGACGCTCTGCTCCTCGATGCCCCTGATCTTTGCCGCAGCATTCTTCCGCATTCGATACGAGACCCAATTTGCAAAGACCAACAACGAGGTCTTCGCGGAGAGCGCCAAGTTCGCAACAGAGTCAATTGGCGCGTTCCGGACCGTCTCGTCCCTGACGCTCGAGGACACCATCACTCGACGATACGAGAAGCTGCTTCAAGAGCAGATCAAGAACGCGTTTTGGAAATCCAGCTGGACGACGTTGATCTTTGCCACAGCCGACAGTGTGTCTTTGCTGTGCATGGCCTTCGTACTTTGGTGAGTTGATGGCAACCGGTAACCCGTTCGTGGGTGAGTTCAGCCACTGACCTCTGTCAGGTACGGAGGAAACCTTATGTTGAAGCTTGAGTACACCTCGTTTCAATACATGGTTGTCTATATCTCGGTTCTTCAAGTAAGTTTGCCGTCCTCTGCTCCCGTGGAAAATCTGAGCTAACCCGACTTTAGGGAGGTCTTGGGGCAGGGCAATGGCTGAGTCATGGGCCAAGTATGGACATCGTCCATCCCTCTCATGTGGACAAAACTGACATCCTGCAAGACATCGCGAAGGCATCCGTTGCAGCAAGTCGCATCATCGACATGCGGAGCCGAGATCATCTCGATGGCAAGCTCATCTCACTTGATGTTGGAAACCTTGGAGACGGCGACATGGGAGTCAAGATCCATTTCCAGAACGTGTGGTTCAAGTACCCAACACGAGACGTGCCCATATTAAACGGGCTCAACCTGACGGTCAGCACAGAGCGTTCCTCCTTGATAGTAGCATGAGAAACTGACCAACTTCGCCGCCAAATCAGATCGAGAAAGGACAATTTGCAGCTATTGTTGGACCATCAGGTACGACAACCTACAAACATGTAAAAATGACGGATTCTAATGGCATTCCAGGTTCTGGGAAAACCACAGTGATCTCCTTGCTCGAACGGTATGTTATGGGCGGGCCTGAGAATGGCATTGGCGAGGCTGACCATGTCAATGACAGATTCTACACACCGAGCACAGGACACATCGTGTACAACGGATCAGACATCGCTGATCTTTCGTTACGAAACTACCGCAAAGACATCTCGCTTGTGTCTCAAGAGCCAAACTTGTTTGACGGCACGCTCCGCGAGAACATCCTTCTGGGGGTTGACGAGCACACAACCACCGAACAACAGCTCCACCAAGCATGCCGTGACGCAGAGATCCATGACTTCATCATCTCCCTGCCGGATGGCTACAATACCCCAATAGGCACACGAGGCGTGACCTTGTCTGGAGGGCAGAAGCAACGGCTTGCCATCGCGAGAGCCCTGATTCGAAACCCGCGTCTACTGCTCTTGGATGAAGCGACATCAAACTTGGATGCCGAGACTGAGAAGTCTGTGCAGGCAGTGTTCGAGAAGAACAAGAAGAACAGGACAATGGTGGTTGTTGCCCACCGGTTGGCCACGATCCAGAACGCCGATGTCATATTTGTGTTGGCAGATGGCCGGGTGGTGGAAAAGGGGGACCATGCCGCACTGCTGAGCAGGAGAGGGATATACTACCAAATGGTGAGTGAGCCCCCTTCCCCGCCCAGCTCATTGTTTCAGTTCATTGTTCAGGACCTCTCTAACATATATTGGAAACAGTGCCAATCACAAGCATTGGATCGGTAATTGCCGGGTGGTGGTTTGTTATTTTATAATAGATATTGGTGTGGAAAAAAACAAACAAGTCTAGATCGCCCCTGAACTCCTCTTCCGTGGAGAGTGCATTGTTGGGGACCCCCCACCCCAAACTCTTCGTTACAGTGCCCAGACACGATATCTCGGAAGCGAGGGCTCGCCTCTGCAGGAACGGCTCCGCTTGCATTTGCCAGTTTCGTTGCGATTCCCGGAGGTTGAGTTCTTAACCCCTTTATCCCCGGTGCGGGGTAGGCCGTTTCCTATGACGAGGTGGATTGCGTGCTCGGCAGTCCGTTAAGTACCCGTAAACAACAAGTGCTATTGAAGTA
>FTEL01002472.1_pt1 | contig 10062 bp, 7 predicted proteins | sample 1658911 | NCBI WGS metagenome assembly FTEL01 (sample SAMEA3914869, study PRJEB12502) | metagenome | biome: forest; material: soil | place: USA | collected 2012-03-12 | depth 0.1 m
CACCTCCCCATCCCCATCACGCGGGGCAGGTGACAACCAAGACACTATATCTGCGAGGCCCACGGACCGCCCCCTTGTTTAACCTTGGAAGGTTCGAACAATATTCTGGAAGTCGCACGACAGCTCCGCGGATACAGCATCATCAACTCGCCCGCCCTGGTCCCTGCGTGAACGGCGCGGGAAGGGCTGTCTTGGATTTGCATGGTGATGTGATGGGGGTGGTATCGAGCTTGCCTGGCTGCCTGCCTGCGCCGCCTGGGCTAGATTGCGCGGGATCGATCGATCGGGGCGGGGAGTTGTCAGCCCCGTGGGCTAGGTAGGTAGGTGGGCAGGTACGTATGTAACGTGTTGATGGGGGTGTGAGGGATGAGCCGGCGTGGGGAGGGGTTCTGGAACGGCGCTGGTTGCGGCTTCGAGGTTCGGGAACTAGACTCGGGATGTGGGACAGGCTCTTTCGTGTTTGCTGCTGGAGGTTCTGTGATCCAGTTGACAGCAGCGACATGTTCGATCTGACCAGGTCCCTTAGGGCCTCTCCAAACCGTGCTGCGACTTCAGTCAACACAACACGCAGGTGAAGACGAACGAACGCTTGGCAGCGGGTTAGAACTGTCTACTTACCTACCTAGTTTGGGAGGTGGCTCCGTAGCTTGTTGGTAGAGCATCGCTGGTGTTGTACGCTATACCCTCCCCCCACAAGTCGAGACCGGCGGACTTCTCCCCAAGCTCCACGGTGGCAAACCCTAAAATCCTGAACACCGTGAACACTGCCTCCTGTCCTTCTTGTTCGAGGCATACTGGGAGAGATCAATGCAACATTCTCACCACGTCGAGCCGGCATCACTCGCTGAATCCTGCTAGGTGTCCACCCCCACATTGGGACTATCCTGGTGTAGATCGCGGCGCGGAGTGTTGCCACTCGGTCTCCCGGACCTGAATCATCTCATCAGTGTCTCTCGAGTTCTAGGTGCCATGACTGGGCGCATCCTCTTCCATTACCCCTTTCATCAACTGTTCCATCGCCTCCTCGATCACGTATCAACTCAGTCAACACCTTCGCAATGATTGCTTTTTATTTGTGTTATTTTCTCTTTTCGCATACACGCACCTGGCGTTGCTGGGCTTGGTTTGGGCCGGATCATGATGTTCTTGGTGACAACACTCCACCGGTTCTCAACCATGGCAAACCTGATCCTTAAGGTGGCTGGTAACAAAGAAACCGTCGGGGCCTTGTTGAAAGTGAATGAACGATGACTCACGGCAACTCTTGACTGTCGCAACTTGCCTGAATTTGGATTCAGATGGTGGATCTCAACTCCATCTCTCCGAGTCCGCCTCCACGTTTTGTTTTTCAAAAAATCTGACTCGGGTGCGAGACCGGACCGACGGGCCACGTCGCTTGAGACTGAAGAGGTCATGGAAGATAGAGACAGCGGATCGAAGCTTTCAAGGTTGATCTGACTCTCAGACCTGAGAACATGCACGTGGGCGGTCATCCATCTGATTCTTGCATTGGGAACGGGTCGAAGAGGGAGTTTTAGCTTTGAATACGTAGACCATACACGTGCGCAGAGTTTTGGGCGTCCTCTCGGTATCTGAAAGCGGCAAGAAGGGATCGGGGATCCAAACAATTCACACAGCCAGCCCACGAGGACCGAACCGAACCTGGCCGAGTTATCCGCGCAAGTCGAAACTATTACTTCGAGTGCAGTAGACCGGCTCCTCCTGCCATACCATCGACCTGCCAGTTCCATTCTCCCCGTGGGCAACCGTGACATTATCTGTTCTTGCGGTGAGCCCTACACGTACGGGAGCGGGCCATTCTCGGCATCTTGGTGCCGGTTCGCTCAGCCGACCCAGAGCTGAACAAACAGCGGAATTTCAACGGTTTGCTCGGTCGCCTGTTGCCAGCTCAATATCCGTCGCCGCGTTAAACCCAAATCGAGCGTCCGCCGCCGGGCTGGAACGCGGGGAGATTGGCGATGGCAAGCTGGCGGTTCCGCCACGTGCCAGCTGCCCCGTCCGCGTTTGCCTCTAGCCTCGCAGAAAAGAGGAGACAGAGCAGGCAGCAGGCGAGTTCTGGATGCCAATGTTCGCCAATATTGCCAAGGCCTGGGCCCAACAGCTCGGTCAAATGCGCCCTCGTGGCCCCAGGCGACGGCCTCTTGCGGCTAGGCCCAACCCTGGCCGAAGGGCTGAATCGCTAGTGTGCCAAGCCACTCTTCCGCTTTGGGCTGCGCCGTCGGTCGAGACTGGGGAGAGAGCATGCGTCGGGAGGGCTCGCCTGAGGCCAGGCTTGCGGGCGAAGGAGCGCCGTGGTGCGCTGTAGCGCCTTGGGGTTGCCCTGGGGCCCCGGGTGCTGCCCCCTGTGGAGATTGGTGAGGCTTATCCAATGGCGCGTGGCCGAGGCGCCATGTCACCTGGCGCTGCGGCGATGAGCGGCTGCCATTGGCCAGCACGGCTTCTGCGTGCCTTCCACATGCAACCGTCGCGAGGTTTTTTCTGCATTCTCACCCACGATGCGGCGGATGGAGCCGAGAATTGCGGGCCAGACCCCTGAACTGCCAGGGACCTCAGGGCACTGCGCATGCAGCACCTGCAGTCTATCGAATTCTTTCAATCTCGCTCCAGCGCCTGGCGGCCAGATCCAGACACAATCCGACCATGGTCGTCGGGGCTGCTGTGCCATGCGGCGATAAAAGGGGATGCCGTGCCCGGCGTGGTGCCGAAGCTGCCGCTTGTTGACTCCCGATGTTGTCGTCGTTGCTGCTGCTGTTGTCACTCGTTCCTTGTTGACTGTTGCTCTCTTGACGACCTGCCCCGAGTTGTCCTGTTGTTTGTTGTTGAGTCGCCAACCTCGGTTATTGAGTCCAAGTAACTCCCTCACAATGGCCCGCGCTGCTGCTGCCCTCGTCGCCCTGGCGGCCGTCGCCCACGCCCTGCCTCACACCACCCAGACCAAGCGTGCCGACGCCTTCACCCGCCAGGGCTGCTTCGTCGACAATGCCAACAACCAGCGCCTGCTCGACGCCTCCCACTACGCCGACGATGCCATGACCGTCGAGACCTGCGCCGCCTTCTGCTCCAAGAACAAGTACTTCGGTCTCGAGTACGGCCGCGAGTGCTACTGCGCCGACTCGCTCTCCACCTCGCCCGTCGCCGACTCGGACTGCTCCTCGGCCTGCTCCGGCGACGCCTCGGAGAAGTGCGGCGCCAAGGACCGCCTCGACGTCTACCTCAACAACGGCTACAAGCCCCGCCAGCCCGCCACCCTCGCGGTCCCCTACCAAGGCTGCTTCGTCGACCAGGGCGCCCGCGCCCTGCCCGACAACCTCCTCGGCGCCGACGACATGACGGCCGAGAAGTGCGCCGCCCACTGCGCCAACTACAGCTACTTCGGCGTCGAGTACGGCCGCGAGTGCTGGTGCGGCAACAGCCCGCCCAAGACCCCCGCCCCCGAGTCCGACTGCTCCTTCGGCTGCGCCGGCGACGACGCCCAGCTCTGCGGCGCCGGCAACCGCATCAACGTCTGGGGCGAGGCCCTCGCCTCCCCCGCCACCGTCGGCGAGTACGAGTACGTCGGCTGCTTCACCGACAACCGCGACGCGCGCTCCCTCCGCGGCACCGCCTCCTTCGACCCGGCCATGACCCTCGAGAAGTGCGCCGCCTCGTGCGCCGACTACGCCTACTTCGGCGTCGAGTTCGGCACCCAGTGCTACTGCGGCACCGCCCTCGACGACGCCGCCCGCCAGGTCTCCCAGGCCGAGTGCTCCCTCCGCTGCGGCGGCGACTACGCCAACGTCTGCGGCGACGCCGACCGCCTCAACGTCTTCCTCAGCACCGATTGCAAGCCCGACCCGGCCAGCCCCGCCACCGTCGCCGGCTTCACCTACCAGTCCTGCTGGGCCGACAAGACCGCCTCCAACGGCGCCCGCGTCCTGACCGGCAAGGAGCTCCGCGCCGACGACATGACGGTCGAGAAGTGCGCCGCCACATGCCAGGGCTTTGCCTACTTTGGTGTTGAGTACGCCCGCGAGTGTTACTGCGGCAACGACCTCGCCGGTGCCGCCGCCCCCGAGGCCGAGTGCAGCCAGGTCTGTGTTGGTGACGCCACCGAGTGGTGCGGCGCCCCTGACCGTCTGAACCTGTACGCTGCGACGCCCTCCACGCCGACTGCCGCTGCCCCGACTGTTACCGTTACTCCTGTTTAAGGGGAGAGGTTGCTGTGGAGAGTTGTGTAGGTGTGAGTGTGTTGTGAGCTTGAAAAGGGGAGAACATCATTTGAGAGGCCATGTTTCTAGTTAATGTTAATTCATGTAACACCTGTATCTATCAATTGCATTCCAACTACGGGATGTTGTGGCTCCTTGATCCCAAGGGCTGTTCCATCTCCAAAATCTTAACAAAAATGCTTGGCCGAATTTTGATTGATTGATTGGTCGTGTGTGCTGTGTGCTGGCATGCAAGCATCAGGGGTAATATTGACATAGTCGTGTCCAACAGCAACATTGTCAACCGGGGTGGATATCTTGCTCCAAAAACAAGAGTGTTGCACAAATCTTGCTCCTCTCAATATCATATCCTACACCACCCCTCGCACCCCATAATTAATACACCAAACGCCCCACGTCATCCCGCCCTAATGATACTATTTCTCAAAGCTCCTCGGCTCCGTCTTCATCCTCAGCGTCATCTCCGTCCTCCTCCGACTCCACTGTTCCTGCGTCATCATCTTGATCTCCTGCCCGCTCATCTGCCCGGCGCGCGCGGCCTCCACCCACAGCGGCGCCATGCGCCGCACAAACTTGCCAAACGACAGCATGTTGACGGCCGGCTGGGGGGGCCCGTGCGCCACGGCCACCGACTCGGGGAACGCGCTGCCCGCGCCGAACAGGCCGATCGACACGGCCGGGTCGCCGCCGGCGGGGTAGAACGAGCCCGTCCAGTCGTTGACGGCGAGCTGGCGGCGCACGCCGGGCGCCATGCCCTCGAGTGGGGCCAGCGCCGGCCGCACGTCGGGCAGCGGCACGGGGTCGAAGCCGGTGCACTGGAAGACGCGCAAGGCGTTGGCCAGGTTGGCGACGATAAACCGGCGCTCGGCCTCCTGGCGCTTCTCCTCGTACGCCTGGTGCTGCCGCTCGCTGTGCGGGTTGGCGGGCGGGGGGGTAGTGGGCAGGATGAAGCGCTGGATGATCCTCCCGGCCTTGCTGGTGAGGATCCTGTCGCCCTCGATCTGGCTGCGCGCCCACCCCGCGATCGGGCCCCGCAGCCCGTCCATCTCGTTCAGCACCCTGCGCGGCTGAGTGTCCACCAGCTTACCGTCCGGTTCGCTTCGGAGCTTGCGGTGCTCAGTGTCCTGCAGCTGGTCGTTCACCTGCCTCCAGTTCTCCTCGTCGGCCTCCCACCACTCCTCCTGCTCCTGGTCCTCTTTAGGCTCTGCCATGGTGTACTTCAGATTCGCATTGCGCGTGAACCAGCGCACTCTCAGGCCCCCGGGCATGCTGAGTCCAGCGCTAACCAAGTTCCGCAGCGTTAGCATGGCCGAGTGGCCGTCGCCGATGACGGCGACCGTCGGCGGCGTCCTATCCCCGGCAGGGAGCTGCGCCGCCCACGCCTCCGACCACATGCGCAGCCGCCGGGTCAACATCCTCTGGTCCAGCCCAAGGCCCAGGGCCGCATTCCTGGGCACCGACGCAGTGCTCGCGCGCGGCAGCGGCAGCTCCGGCGTCAGCATCGGCAGTGCCACCCGAGGCTCCGATCCGGTGCACAGGACCACCAGCGGGGCGCGGTAGTCCGCCACGGCCAGCCTGTCGTAGCCCGGCCCGCGGGGGGGCTCGACTTTGACGGTCCATTTCAGGGTCTTTGTTGGATGGGAGAGGGAGGAGGCGGGGCCGGGTTAGTGATGGGCTTGAAATCGGGTTGGGTGGGTGAGCGGGCAGGAAAGGAGACCAGGGGCGGACTAACCTCGGGGTCGCGGGCTGTGGCGCTGGCGGTGCCGCGGATGGCTTCAACGCGCTCGTGGCGGACGAGGCCGTTGGAGAGCATGGCGAGCGTGTCGACGGCGTACCTGAGTTTGCAAGGCCGGTGTGGGCCGAGGGCTGTCAGGGCTTGGATTGGGTTGGGGGCTCGCGCTGTGTCGCATATTTGCCGAAAGGCGATGTTGTGGCGGGCGAAGCGCAAGAATTCGTCGGGCGTTGAGAAGCTGTGGATGACATGTGAGCTGGCGGTGTACCAATATGGGATGGCGGTACGTACCTGTGAGATTCGTTATAGAGGCGTGTGTTGCCGCCCTGGAAAGTTTGATCTATCCAGACGATCTTGCCATCCGGGATAGCTTCGAGCAAGTTGGCGACGGCAGACATGCCAGCGGGCCCACCGCCGACGACAACGGCCTTGGCCTCATATGGTTCCGTCTGCGAGTTGGGCGGTGTGCCCGCGAGTGTGCTCTGAAGCACCGACGGTGGTGTTCTCGTGGGCGTGTTGCCAGAATAATAGCTGGATGACCGCGCCAGCCGCAACGGAAGCAGAGGCCGCTGGTTCAACGAGTTACGCCCTGTCCATCGGGCAGCAGCCGCAGCCCTCAATGCCGACAGTGACGCATCGTGAGGGCGGCCGCAGCACCGTCGGGCGAGCGGATGCATCTTGGGTTTCGAGTCCAGGGTATGCAAGGTCGACGGAAGCGGAACGGGGATGAGTGCAGCTGGGGTTTGTGTCCGCAAACCACCAAAACTTTGTTGGCGGACCCACTTTTATTCTCTGCGGCAGCGAAGAACCAATCACAGGTCAGAGGGTTTCCAAGTGTTTGACTTCAACCGTCCTGTGCTTGTAGGCCTGTTCGTTATCCGTTGTTGTGGTTCTCCTGCTATTCGGTGGACAATGGGTGGACAATGTTTAGGAACGAAAAAACATCACACGAGCGATCACGGCAAAATACTCGGCAGATATGGATTCGTCCTTCTCTACCACTACCCCGGTCCATCACACATAGGCATCGAGTTCGGCCATCAGCCTGCAAGTGGCCCGAGTGGGCATCAAAATCGCAAAAACTCCCTCAAACATCAGAGATGTGACAGGAAAAGAGATAAAACTCCCCGAAGTTGGCAACGAGGCACCGTGATACCCGTCTTAATTTCAAACATTCAACATGGTGAACGGCTTGCCGCGATCGATCCCGTTCCGGCAGTTGAGTTTGTGAGTTCTCCACACACTTCTCTGGCAGACCTGGAAAGACGGGCATTAGCTGTGTGGAAATGCACTTGCGCTTGGGGCAGCCGCTGAGTCGGGACCAACCTTGTCACAAAACCAACCCGCCCCGATGGTACATCTACCGCACTTGAGGAGCGCCGTTGCTGTGTCCTGGCGTGTCTTGCCGCAACCATGGCAGCTCGCCACGTTGAAATCGCGCGGCGTGCCGGGCTTGCAATTGTCCAGGGCGGCGAGAAACTGCCTCTTGCCCGGGCCACGGAAGCCCGTGTCGGCAAATGCCAGCGTGAAGGTCTCGTTGCAGTCAACCGTGGATGTGAGGTCGCGGAGATGTTGGAAGTCATCATCACTGATCTTCGCGCCGGTCCCCATCAGGAGGGCACCCAGGATGATGACTTTGTACCGAGCCTCGTGCTTCTCCCACTCGTTGTCGGGAGTGTGCTCCAGCTTGCGGTATTTCTTGAGGATCTTGGAGCCAAGGCCGGCATCGAGCTTCTGGCGCAGCCGTTCCAAGGCCAGCCGGCCCTCGTCCGAGCTGGCTTCGATGATACCTCTGGGATGCAGTGTGGTGTGTCCAAAGGAACAAAGGACTTCGAGTTCCTGGCCTTCCTCAGTGCCGGTTATTTCGTAGGCCAGCTCGATGGCACGGTCGACGTCGTTATCCGCCTCAAAGAGGCCTGGTCCAGTGTGTCAGAACACAATGCGCTTGTGGAGGCGAGGTGGCAATGGAGGGTAGATGAACTCACAATGTCCCCAGCGACCCATGGTCCTTGGTGTGTTGTTCTGAGCCGATGGAGAAAGGGTATCGATGTAGCTTCCAGTGCGTGTGCGGATGGAATAGAGAAGCAGACGTTGGGGACCAGGGGAACGGAGAAAATAAGGCAGAGAGAGAGAGAAAGAGAGCGAGGCAGAGAGAGAAGAGATGAAACGAAAAATCGAAAGGGGCGGTGACTGGAATTTAGGCAGCAGACTGGAGCTTTGCATGCAACTGATTCAATGACGGAAGGCACGACTGGAGGCCAGTTTTGAATTGTCACCACGTTTTCGGACTCTCCGCTTGGCAAGCGGTCTGCTCAGCGCTCCACAGATGTTTAGAGCTTTGTCCATGTTTTCCACAGCAAATTCAATGTTGATTCCAGTATAATCAAGTGACGGAGTGCTCTCTGTCTCTTCTCAGAAGCCGGGCCGCTGCTCAGCACCCTCGACAGGTGCCAGCCACGGGGCCCTCTCCGTCACCCACAGCTCGACCGCAGGGGCATCCGTCCAGTACCCCTTTGCCTCCGAGCCAGGCTCCAAATCGGTCGTCCCGGCCTGAACAAGGTAAAAGCCCTCGAACGGTTTGCCATCGACTTGCTTGTACAGCCACGTCCCGCAGTCGCCGCAGAAAGCTGCCTCGATGGCCAGGCCGGCCGGGTGGATGAACTTGTGCGTCTTGGGCTGGCCCGATGTGATGGTGAAGTTTGCTGGCGGAATTGGATAGTGAAGTGCAAACAAGGAACCACTGAGGCGCTTGCATGCGCTGCAATGGCAGAGAAGCTGAATCAGAAGGCGTGTTTGAATTGCTGTCAGATGTTGGACCTCTCCCAGAGCTGCGGGGCCTTGCGCACCTTGGTCACGGGCTCACCCCTGAACTGGTAGGTGATCTGCTTGCAGAAGCAGCTGCCTTTGGTCACTGACTGGTTGCTTTCCATCTCAAATGTTGGCCGCTGTGTTGTTTCTTGATTCTGGAAATCGCGAGGTGTGGCTATTGGATGCTAATTAGGGAAAACGGTCTCGATCATCGAAGGGCGAGCAACCCCCTCTCCCAACACAACCACAACTTTTCTCCCCCATCATGCCAGATCGTCAGATCCAGCTTTATCTTTCTTCTCCCATTGCATTAGCTACTCATCTTTGACTGGCTGCCAGTCGGATACGGGCATACGTCACCGTGACATGACAATTAAGCGCGTGGTGGCTGGATCGTCCCGATCCGGAATGAAACTGAAGACGTGTATGCAAGCTGAGATGCTCGATGAACCAATCAGGGCCAGGGACGCACGGCAGCACACAAGATGGGCATATCGGAGCTTCGAAAGCAAGAATAGTAAACACAATGGGCTGTTCCAACCACCCAGCCTAGGACACTTCATTCAGCTCCATGGTGGCTCATGGGGTATGCTTGGCGCCGTCCGCCAATACCAGCCCCTGAAGTCCTGAGCCAAAGGATAGGGCCAGTGAGACGCCGACACACGGATTGGGCATTAATGGCGGTGGCAAGGAACGAACAAGCGGGTAACACTATTTGTTGTTCCAATACAATTGCTACAAGTCAAGATGGCCAGTTGTTGTTGTTACCTAACCGGGCTTGCTTCGCCCAACTGGTTCGGAGCAACATGAATTGGGCTTGGACAGAGCCCTTTGCCATAATGCTAATACCCCCGGATTGTTCGTCAATCTCGAAGGATCACAGTTTGCCATGCTTGCCCTCGTTGAAGCTCTCGATGATCTACCAACCATGGGGAACTCGACATCCAAAGCGGCCTCTCCAGGGGGAACAGACACATCGACAACGCAACCAAACGCTACCGTCATCCCACCACCAGCCCCGACCCCCCCATCAGAACCCCAACCGCTTCCCTCAACCCCGAAACTGTGTCCCTCACACACCCATTTACAACTTACACCACCTCAATCCACCAACGCCACCCGGCCGCACCCCCTCTCCCTTCCCCAAGCTCCCACACTCCCCACCATCCCACCAACACCACCAACCTCACCTCCCAATCCTCCACCAGCACCACCCCACCGACCAACCCTTACCTCCAACCCCCAACCACCGGCCACAACCCCCCACTGCTCAAACTGCCACCGCCCCACCTC
>FTEL01007166.1_pt1 | contig 10055 bp, 11 predicted proteins | sample 1658911 | NCBI WGS metagenome assembly FTEL01 (sample SAMEA3914869, study PRJEB12502) | metagenome | biome: forest; material: soil | place: USA | collected 2012-03-12 | depth 0.1 m
GACTTGAGGAGGGGAGTGGGACTTGGTGAAGGGGGCGACGAAGTTGGTGAGGGGGGAACGGGGAGTTGGGGGAATGACGGAGTTGATAGGGGGGAAAGGGCGTATGGGAGGTTGTCGGCCTATATTTTTCCTATGTTGTTGTTTGTTGGGAGATACCGTCGTTTTGCAACATTGTGGGCGTCTTTTTGTCTGTTTTCTTTTTCTTTTTTGCGTCTGTTTTTCTTTTTCCTTTTCTTTTTTGCGTCTGTTTTTTTTATTGCATGGATGGCGGAGAATGCAGGGCGGAGGGATGCAAGCTTTGGGTTGGTTCAAGAGGGGGAAGGGCATTACTACATGTATTGTGTGCGTAGATCCAGTAGAGATACACAGCGATTGGGAGAGAGGGTATGGTAGAATGAGAGCGGACGGAAGAAAGAGATGGATATTGTATACATCAAGGGCTCATGCCAGGGGGGAGACAGTGGGGAAGGGATTTGGTGGTGGAGGAGATGGGGGAGGAGATGGGTATCCGTAGAGTTGAGTGTGTCAACAGCGCAATGTCTGCAAGTTGCATGGTCCCTGAGCGATTTGAAGTGTTGGCCATATACTTGATGACTATTTTCAAGCAAGATTTAATCCCTAAACCGGCAATTATTCTTCCCTGGGGCCTGGATCTGGTGATCCGACGCAAGGCCATTATGGCGCACGGACCACCTCGAACACCGCTCAAAGCTCAGCACTGTTTTCCCCAAATCCGTGCTTGGCTCAGCTTGTGAACTCTCACTCAAACCTTCAACTCGAACTGCATCACGACAAACCTTTCAGGTTCAGGGCCACCTTGCTGCCGCACGATATCGCCATCTTTGTTTTGACACTTTTTTATATCATTTGGATATCCTGTATAATTTTTGGTCTCATTCACGATGAACGCTCCGGATCGGTTGGTTGCCTTTGTTTCTTTCTCCCCCTTTGTTTCCTTTGTCACTGGGGATGGGGTGTTTCTTAGGGGGGCTTGGATGTAGAGCGAGTGCTCAGGGGACCAGATATTGGGTTTGAGAGATGTTTTTGGATATTTTTGGGATGGGGGGATGATGGCTTGCGATGATGGGATGGAAAGGAAGGAGGTTGAGGTTGGCGGTCATGGAGGAGGAAGGGGGTCCTGGGGTTCTGCTCGTCAACCATGAGGATGCATCACGCCCGCCTACAAAACCCATCGGCATCACGCTTGCTTGTCAACGACAAGACAGAGACAGGAGGAGAGATTGCACGCTGCGGCCAGGTCTTTGCGGTGCACCAGGGAATTGGATGCAGACTCGAGCCACCAACTTGGCTGCGCTCCTGCCACTTCCTCTCTCAACAACGAGACAACAACAACGAAGGCATCCGTCAGACCACGCATCAACAACCAAGGACTCGGCGACCACGCTCCATCCACAACCGGATTTCCCTACCGTCGCCATGGTTACAGTCAACTGTAGACATGACGACAACCTCCAGAGCTGGTTGGGCTATTGCGCGTTGCGAGTGCATTTTGTTTTGGCAGGTCGAGAGGCTAACACCAAACCCCCTTTGCAGTTTCGAGCTCTTCGTCCTCGGCGAGGGCGAGAAGAAGATCACCGAGAAGGTCGTCAGCGGTACGTTGTGCCAACAGCTGCCCCATTACTAGTTGCCTCGCAGACCCAGAACTCTAACCCTCTCGGCGTCCAGGCATGTCCAACTGCTCCGACTTCCTCCTCCTCAAGGAAGACCACACCCTGGCCAACCTGATCGCCGTCTACCTCCGCATGGCGCCCCACGTCATGTTTGCCGCCTACAAGAGTACGTTTCCCCTCTCCCTCCTGCACCCTTTTCACTCCCCCAGAAACTCACTCGTTTCCATCAGTCGCCCACCCCAACGTCCCCGAAGTGCAAATCCGCATCCAGACGGACGGCTCCCTCACCCCGCGCGAGGCCCTCGTCGCCATCTGCAAGCAGCTGGTCGCCATGTACGGCCAGCTCGGCCGCGAGTTCCAGAAGGAGCTGGCCCTCCGCCAGTACGCCGACCAGGGCGAGAACGCCGCGGGCGGTCCGGCTGCGGGCGGCGCGCCTGGCGGTGGCGCTGGGGGTGCGCCGGGTCAGAATGGGTACTGAAATTGGAGGGGAGGGTTGGGGTGGTCTAGAGAAGATGAAAGATGGGTTTTGGCTGGTGGATTGGGAGGAGGAGGGGCGTTTATGCGCAGCGGCGTTTTGGGTTGGGTTGATTGATTGCCTGATTTTGTCTGTTCGCTTTGCATACACGGGAATAACTACCGGCTTGGGCGGTGGGTTGTCTTTATTTCGGTGCTCGAGGCCCCCAGTCTTGACCTTCCCGGCCTGATCTACTCTGGCACAACTTGGGCAGATCTCGACCATGCTTCTTCGTACAGCTCGGGGGTTAATAGGAGGAACAAAAATCCAACAGCGTTTGCGAATAATTTGGTCCCGCCTGCGTGCTCCCTCTTGCCCGTGGCCGCCACCTTGAACCTGCAACCTTCAATTCCACCCCAACCTCGACCCGTTGCTCATGATGCGACCGTGCCCGTAGGCCCTTCACCTCCCGGGATCAACTGTACACCGGGTCAGATCATCCAAACCAAGGAAACGGAGGGTTGTGTTGTCTCACCATGCAGATGTTGTTCCCGTTCAGCAGGATCTTCTTGAGCTTGGTGTGGTTGCCGGAGTAGTCACTATGGGCGGGGTCAGTTATGATGGGGAGTGAGGAGGGGAGTGAGGGGGGTTACTGACAACTCGGTTACGTCCTCCATGACCATGTCTGTGTAATTTGCGTGTCAGCATGATGGTGGTTGGGGTGGTGATGGTTGATGGCTGATGCTTGATGGCGTATCACTCAGGGGGCGCATCAAGGAGGGGGGGCTAGACGTACTGACGTAGTCGTCAAAGCCGACGAGGGTGCCAGAGAATTCTGCGCTTGGGTTAGCTGGCCATTGCTTCCAGGCGTGATGGGTGGTGAGGTTGGGCGTGGGACGTGGCGGGATGGGGCGCGTGGACGGGCGGCGCACCTTTGTCGCCCTTCATGATGACCCAGATGCGGGACCCGACGCACTTGTCGATGAGTTCTGTGGGTTGAGTGTCAGTCGATAATTCTTGTTGGGCTTCCAAATGCCAAGAGGGGTGGTTGGCCACGTACCGAGGGGGAGAAGTTGGGAGGCCATGATGGTCTTGGAGGTATATCTGTGGACGGGTTGTTGCTGGTGACCTCGCTGCTCAGTGACTTGCTCCGAATTCAAGGGCCTTCCCAGTCAACAACAGTGAGCGAGGTGTGTTGCGCTGGTGGGGGTGTTTGGCGGTTTCAGTGTTACCTGACGTTACCGTACCTGGAGATAACGACGTTATCCCGGTAAATGCATATTCAGATTCGTGGCGGAAGCGGCGCCATCCGAACTCGCTCAGCGGCATTGGTTCATCCTGGACCCTGTCGCTGCTGTTAGCGCGGTTGCCTGCGCTTGGGCGAGCTGTTGCATCCCTCAACTCGAGACCAACTCCATCCAGCCTCTCCCCATTCTGCCCTGCCACCACCAGTTGGTTGCCAAGCAGCTCGGGCCAGTGTTGATGCCCCCCTATGGGAGTCATGGCCCCTCCCGCTCGTTTGGTACTGTCTCTCTACGGTTGCTGCCTTGTCCCAGGCCAATGAGGCCCCTGCGTTCGCGTGGAGCGGCTGGTGCTGGTCTTGTTAGGCCCTGCAGCCATCGCTGTCGCCATCTGCCATCTTGCGCTCCCTCCTCCTCTCCATCACGCCGCCTGCTGTAAGCGCCACCCTCCCCTCTCCTTCTTGCAAACCGCCACTAACGCAAGCCCCTCAAGACATCACGCTTCTCTGAGAATGAGCTCTCGCAGGACAACGCAGCAGGTGTGGCATGTGAGCCGTGGCATCGTGTTTGCGGGCGGCAGCAGTGTCGTTTACCCCCGCCTGCCCTTGCCCAGGGATTACAGCACACCCGCCGCCGCCGAGCCCTCCGCTGAGACTGGCGCCGGGTTGCCCACGGTTTTGTCCACCACTACTGCCCAGAGCACCCTCCCCGTTCGTCCACCCGTTGGGACTGCTCAATCCAACATGCCCTCCCTTGTCCCCACCCCCAACACGGCCCTGGCAGCCGCGGGCGCTGCCAAGGGAGACGAGGGCGTTGTGGCCACTACCACCGAACCCAAATCCGAAGAGGATTCTAAAGCCAAGGAGGAGTCTAAACCCAAGGACACCGGCCCCGTTCTCCCTCCCTTCACGCCCCTGGACTTCAAAATGACCAACGAGGCCTTCCAGAAGGCAAGGAAGGCGGACGAGGGATCTCCCCAGTCGTACTGGAGTTACGACATGTATCGAGGCCCTAGCAGTGACGACGCGGTCGGCCCCAAGGTCAAAGTCCATTATTGCACGAGCTCCGCCACCACGGAGCGCGTCATCAAAGAGTACTTCAAGGACGAGAAAATCCTCGGCTTCGACTTGGAGTGGATGCCCAACGCCACCAAATATGCAACTGCCCGCCAGAACGTATCTCTCGTCCAACTGGCTTCCCCTAGCCGCATTGGCCTGTTCCACGTCGCCGCCTACCCCGCCAAGGACAAGCTGGTCGCCCCGAGTCTGAAGGCTCTTTTGGAAGACCCCAGCATCACCAAGACCGGTGTTTCGATCAAGGCGGACTGCGGGCGCGTGTCTCGGTTTCTGGGCGTCGACGTCCGTGGCCAGTTTGAACTGAGCCATCTCTACAAGCTCGTCAAGTACTGCAAGTCCGGCGAGCATGCCCGGATTAATAAAACCTTGGTTTCTTTGGCCAACCAGGTCCAGGAACACCTGGGCCTGCCCTTGTACAAGGGCAGCGATGTTCGTTCAAGCAATTGGTCAAAGTCGTTGAACATGCAGCAAATTATGTGTACGTCCACTCCATTGTTTTCTCGGAGAGATGGCACCTTGACTGACAAGCGCCACAGACTCGTCATCCGACGCCTACGCCGCGGTCCATTTGTACGCGGTTCTTGATCACCAACGCAAGAACCTTGACCCCGTACCCGACGTGCCCTACCATGTTGAGCTCAATAAGCCCATCCCGATCCCCAAGACTGTCTCCAAAGCGGCGTCCAAAGCGGCGTCCAAAGAGGCCACTCCGGCGGCTACCGAGGAGGCGGAGGCTGAGTCCGACGCGGCCGCTGTCGAGGGGAGTGCCGACGGCCAAGCCCGGACAGATCCCGAGACGGAAAAGTCCATCCAGGAGACACTCGTCCGCGAGGATGGACCGGCCTCCGAGGCCGAAACCAGCCTCGAATTCGCCGAAGAGAGTACTGCCAACACGGCGATAATAACACAGACAACAACTGCGACAGCAGTATCAACAAAGAAGACAACTGTGGCAGCAGTTGCCAAAATAACAAAAAAGACAACCGCGGCAGCAGTCGTAACAACCCCCAAAAAGACGACGAAAGCAGTCACAACACGAACAAAAAAGACAACAACCACAGCGGCTGCAGTAACAACCCCTCACAAGACAACCACCACAGCCCGCGCCAAAACCCCTCCCCCGCAACCCACCGCGCCTTGACACCCTCCCTTCGTCCAGGCACACCACTTTTGAGCCGCGGTATTCTCAACAGAAGACTACCCACCCGTTTCCCGTTTCCCAGGATGAATGGTTCGGAGAGTGTTGGCAAGGATGCGGTGGTGGTTTGACAGAGGGGTAGATGCTGGACGAGGAGCGGTATACCCATATTGTTGGTTGGATAGGGCTGGGAGGCGGGTCCTCCGCCCTTTGACATGGAAATGGAGGGAAGGAAATGGAGGGGACGGAAGACTGTTGCATATTAGAGCAGAGACGGGCACCACCATGAGCCAGGATGGGGCGGAACAGGGATGGTTTGGAGGAATATGGGACCATGGCCGATTTGGAGGAATACAGGGACACACAGACGGTGATGATTCATGTACAGTACAGGACGCAAGGGGCCTTGGCCAATCTATCCATTCGCTCTTTGGGTATAACCTCCCCTTTCTTTTAGCCTCGCAACGCCTCCCCATCTCACCACCTGCCCTTTATTCCGCCAGCACGTTCCTCCCTGAATTAACCTGCACCTTCTTATCCTCACCACCGCTAAAGATGCCCAGCCCGTCCCACACTACACCAAACACCTTGCACCCCTCGCCGGCGACAACCTTCTTCTTGCTCCCTTTCCGGCTCTCGCGCTCGATGACGTAGACGGGCTCGCTGACGCTGCCCAGGCCGCCCTCGTCCTTGGTGGCGGGCCGCACGCTGCGCAGATCCCAGATGCGGCAGGTGCCGTCATGCGATCCGGAGACCAGCGAGTACTCGTTGTCGGGCGAGGGCGAGAGGCTAACGACTTTGTTGGTGTGGCCGCGCAGGGTCATGACCGAGGTGGTGGCGGCGCTGGCGCGGGGGTCGACGAGGGTGATGTGACGCGCGGCGGTGCCCGCAGCGAGAAGGGGGGCGCCGCCAGCGCGCGGGATGGCGCAGAGGGAGAGGAGCGGGTGCGAGGTCGACATGGTGCTGACCACGGAGCTGGTGGTCAGGTCGATCGTCCGGACGGTGTGGTCCTGCGAGACGGAGTAGGCGACGGTGCGGTCGCGCGGGTCGAAGACGGCGGCGCTGGCAGGGGCCGAGTGGATCTGCATGAGGGAGAGAGGCCCGCGCTGGGCGGCGGTGACGGAGGTGGTGACCTTGCGGCGCTTGGAGGCGTGGGCGCCGGGGAGGAGCGAGGCGTCGGCTTCGGGGGCGGACGTCTTTGATGTGCTCCAAAACCCGATGGCGCCGTCAGCGGAGGCGGTCAGGAGGCGCTTGGATGCGCCGTCGACTTCGAGAGAATCGATGGAACCGGCGTGGCCGTAAAGCTCGAGGGTCGGCTTCAGATCGCCGGAGAACTGGTCGGTTTCGGTGTACTTCCATACCCGCACTGTCCGGTCCATGCCGGCGGAAGCGAGCTGAGAGCTTGTGAGGAACTTGGCGGCCTTTACGCTGGCTGTGTGTCCGCCGTGGCTGCCCCAGGGCGAAGTCGTAATAACGTGGCCGGAGGCGTTCCATATCCTGAGCAGGCCGTCGTACGAGGCGGACAGAATGCGCTCCTGGCTGGGCTGAAAGCTGTCCCCCGACCAGCGCCCCGAGGGCGACGTCTTGGAGAGCACATCGACGGCGCTGACCCAGTCGTCGTGTTCGAAGCTGGCCTCGTATGTGGGGGGTATTAAGCTGCGGACGTATTGGAGGGTGAGGTTTGTCTCGACCGACAGGCCGTTGCTGGCGAGGTAGTCCTCAAGGCTGGTGCGGAGGAAGCTGCCGTTGACGAGGAAGTCGAAGGGGATGGAGCCGGTGTCGAGCATGGACTCGGAGTTGAGGACTCGGGAAAGGCCATAGCGGCGGATATCTGCGGGCACGAGAAGTTGTCGCTTGCTCTCGGGGAGCTGGAGATCGGCCTCGGTGGTGGTGAAGGTCACCTTGACCTGCGCCCCGGGCGCATCTGCCATTGGCTCGTCCATTGCGGAGACTTGTTTTCGGATTTGGGTTCAGATTATTACGTTTCGGATGTAAACGAGGGTCGATACAAGGCCGCAAGAAAATCAGAGGGAGGGTGGTGGACAATTAAGGTCTGAGGCCAGGCTTAGCACGTGTTGACAGTGGGTGCATCTTGAATCCGATCCCAAGATTTTTTTTGTTCCTGCGGTTGAGCTACCCCACGATCTTATCTTATCGTATCCCTGTCAGCGCGACCCTGGCAAGGGTGGAGTGACAGGCGACAGGGGTCTTAATGGCGTCGCGTCAAGTTTCGCCGAGCGCGTCTCGCACTCTGCACAAGCATCCCTCCTTCCTCCCCCGCAACAACCCCCAACTTTGCCCGGAACTGTTCAACCCGGTCCCGGCAGCGACAATGGTGACTCTCGACGAGATCTCGGGCTCAGGCCTGCTCCAGAAGCCATCGTAAGAATCACTTATCGGGACAAGGAAGCAAATAATGCAGCTTGCTGACAGACTGATGGATTGGTGCGCAGCGGCGAGACACCCGATCACTTTGAGCGCTGCGAGTCGAACTACAAGCCCCTCCACAGCTTTTCCCTGCCTAAAGACCGCCAGTACCAGCAACAGTTCGCCGATATATATTTCTTGCGCCTTACAAAAATCAAGCCTGCCGTTGAGGAGGCGGCGACCGCAGCATGGGAGGGCATGATCCTCGGCGGCGAGACTGCGACCAAGGTCGATCGCGTGCTGGATGTCCGCCAGGGACAGTTGTGCTGGGTCGCCGGCACCGTCTACATGGACATGCCGCTGAAGCCCAACGTTCTCGAGGACGTCTCCAAGGATGTAAGTGGCCTGGCTGCGAAGAGGGAAATTGCTAAAAGCCAAGAGCGGCCCACTGACTTGCGCAGCGCTGGATTTCGGCCCCGACGACTGAGCACTACTACTCTACCGAGAATGGCGGGGAGGCGCTCATGCTGGAGGACGACTCTGGCCGCATCCGCTTGGTCGGGAACGCCCTGAAGGACCACTTTCTCGTCACCGGCTGCATCATCGCCGTGATGGGCACAGAGAACGCCAACGGCGACTTCGAGGTTATTGACCTCAAGATCGCTGACCTGGCACCCCAACCCGATCGCTGGGCTATCTCGAAGCGTCCCTCCAACGGCGCTGCCAAAACCAAGGTCAAAGATGAAGATGTCGACATGACGAGTCGCGGACAACCGTCCAAGAAGGTTGCCATCGTTTCGGGCCTCGAGTTCTCCGGCACCGACACGTCGTACACCATGGAGCTCAACCTCCTCCTCGAGTTCCTCCTCGGCGAAGCCCTCGATTCGACCGCGCAATCCGAGCTCGCCCAAATCTCCCGCCTGATTATCGCCGGCAACTCGATTGCCAAACCCTCCGACCACACAGACACCACGGGCGACAAGAAAGCCCACAAGAAGTACGGTTACGACGCCTCCTCATACAACCAGCTCCCCTCCCAACTCCTCGACACCTTTCTCTCCACCCTCCTCCCGACCATGCCCGTCACCCTCCTCCCGGGCACCCTTGACCCGGCGAACGCGAGCTACCCGCAGCAGCCGATCCACCCGGCCATGTTCCCACAGGCGCGCACATACGCCTCCCTTCCCGGCGCAGCGGCCGCGTCGTCAGAACCGGGCTGGTTTGATCCGGTCACGAACCCCTGGGAGGGCGAGGTGGAGGGATGGCGTGTGCTGGGCACGGGCGGGCAGAACCTCGACGACGTTTGCAAGTACGTCGACAGCAACGACCGGCTGGGCATGATGGAGGCCATGTGCCGGTGGAGGTGCAGCGCCCCGACGGCGCCGGACACACTTTGTAAGACAACATCTTTCCTCTCTTCTTTCCTGCCTCTATCATTTCGTCGGTTCGGAGACCAAACAGCTAACAAGCAATCAGGGTCCTACCCGTTCCAAGACGACGAGCCCTTCGTCATGAAGGAGTGCCCGCACCTCTACTTTGTCGGCAGCCAGGACGAGTTCGGGACCAAGGTCATCGAGGGTCCCCAGGGTCAGATGGTGCGGCTGATCCTGGTACCTTCCTTCGCCGCCACGCGCGAGATCGTTTTGGTGGACACGGAGACGCTGGACGTGTCCAAGGTGAAAATCAGTGCTTCAGTTTAATTATGAGGCTAAAGAAATCGATGCAGGCCGGCCGATACCCCGGGCGGCAGAAGCTAACTGCTGCTGCTCTGCTGGCCCGTTGAGATTAACCACCATCCCAAGTCCCTCCATGTGTCCTTGTCTATGCGTTTTGTGTATCCCGATATCCGTTCCCGTCTTGCCCAACGCCAGTGCAAGCGCCCTCGAAAGTTCCCATTACGCCTCTCCGGGCCCGCGCGTGAACTCCGCACCCTCGAACACCATCTGCAAGTCACACCCCGAACTTCATCCACTCAGCAAACCCCCCAAGCTCCGTTCCCCAGCAAACCCCCTCAACAACCCTCCCCCCCCACCAATCTTCCATCGGTCAACCTCTCCCACCAAACCTCTCCCACCAAACCTCCTCCAGCAAAACCTGTCCCACCAAGCCTCCCAGCAAACCTCTCCCAGAAACCTCCCCCAACAACCC
>FTEL01004087.1_pt1 | contig 10054 bp, 6 predicted proteins | sample 1658911 | NCBI WGS metagenome assembly FTEL01 (sample SAMEA3914869, study PRJEB12502) | metagenome | biome: forest; material: soil | place: USA | collected 2012-03-12 | depth 0.1 m
GAATGGACAAGGACCCCGTGATATTTAATGGTGTTGTTAGGTAGCCCTCTTTCACACCGTTCGAGCCCCCCTCCGGCCCCCGCCGCCATCCCTCACCCCCCAATTCTTCGTGTCTGAACAAAGTCGTCCCAGTCACTGCCGTATCCGTCTCCTGGCGTCACTTAATTCAAAGTTTCCTTACAGTAGCGCGGATTCCCTTTGATTCCCATTTCACATATGGAACGAGATAGGCGTGTGCCATCTGGACGTCGCTTTCGTCGGTCTCAAATAAGGTAAACTCGAAGCGGGTGAAGATGGTTGCAATCGTGGTGTAGAGTTCGGCAAATGCAAGGCTGGGTGCACCGTTAGCCCGTGGATTTCACGCTTTCCTACCAAGAATCCGATCGTAGACGACTTACTTTATGCCCATGCACTGGCGGGAGCCCTTGCCAAACGGCACAAAATACTTGTCCAGCTCGGGATGGTCGATCCACCGCTCCGGAGTGAAAGTCTTGGGGTTGGGAAAAATCTCCTCATTCATGAGGATGTGATACGTCGACATGCTGACCGGAGTGTTGCGGGGAATCGTCCAGTCGCCGTACTGCAGCTCCGCATCAGGGGCAAGCCGCGGATCGCGGGTCACGATGCCATGTGCCAAACGCATGGCCTCGTGCACAACGCCATAGAGGAAGGGGAGCTTTTCGAGCTTGCGCCAATCATATGGTTGCTTCACAGCTGCTAGCTCGGTGCGCAGTCGCGCCGCGAGCTTGGGCTGTGTGGACAGATGATAACTGGCGACGCTGAGCACCCACGACGTTGTGATGAGCCCTGCGGCGACAATCAGCTGGGCCTCGTCACCGAGGCGCGCATCCGACTTCTCGCTCTCGGGGAGCTCGTTGTTGTTCAACACTTCGTGAAATATTGTTGGGTGGGAAACCTCCTGGTGGCCCTTGTTTAAGCCTTCGCGGATTTGGTGGACTCTTTGGCCCAGATCCTGTTAGAAAGTGTTAGAAAGACACCTCGTAGTTATTGTAGGGATAGAAGAAAGGCGCTGGTTCTCAATAATACCTTTCGAAGGCCGACAACCGGCATGATCTCTGGCTGCCCCCACTTTACAAACCACTCGGGAAGCAAGTCGAGGATTGGAAACACAATGGGAAAATGGAGGGCAAAGTGGCCTGTGACGTAAATGGCAACAAGGGCCTCGTGCAGCGTGTCGGCAAAGTCAGGGCTCTCGAGCTGGTCGTACGACTTGGCGAAGGCATATTCGGTGATGATATCGGTCGTCACCGCCATCCAGGCTCTACTCAGAGGGACGACAGCGCCCTTGTTGGCGGCGTAGCGATCCAATTTCTCACACAGCCTGCCAACTTTGGTGGCAATGACTGGCTGAAAGTCGGCAATCTTGGCTACCGAGAAAAAGGGGCTGATGGCCTTGCGACGCTCTCGGTGGAGGTCGTGGTCCACAGTTGAGAAAGTGTCGCTCGCGTAGCCGAAGCGGCCCGAGAAGTAAGCGTACTTGTTGCGCCGGCCTGAACCACGGTTGTACAGCACATCATAATAGTCCGGGTCGTCGATGTGAAGCTCGGTTGGTGTGATGCGGATGATGGGGCCGTACTTCTTGTGCAGCTTCTGAATCTGCCAGGTAAACTCGCCCTGCCGGACCACGTCGTAGTAGAACTCGTACCAATTGCTGAGAGCCGCGAGCTTTGGGCCGGGGAATCTGGCGAGAGGACTGAAGTAGAGGCGGTAGACGGCCAGGCCCAGGAGATAAACGGCAAAAGCCCCGCCGCCGAGGGCGAGGTTCGCACCGCTCAGCAAAGTGACACCGCCCATAGTATCGGGTGGGGAGAAACTGCTACACAGCTGCGGGTGGGAATGGCTGAAGGATCTGGGCCCGTCCCTCCCAGGGATACACGAAGCCCGCCGGGTTTTGACACTGCTCCGAGAGACACCCCCACCACCGGGGCGATGCTGCAATGCGGCCAAGATGCATACCTGGCCGCGGACCGCTTCATCGGGGCTAGTATGCCACTGCTAGGTCAAGAATGGGATGATGCCAACGTGGCCAACGCAACGCGCATCCACCAAAGCGGGAAACGCTAGAGGTCTTGTGGTCGGAGGAAAGGGCTGAGAGCCCCTGACCCGTTGACGGAACCGCGAAATGCCATTGGAAGCCACGGCTCGCTAAGCTTTGCTCCACCGGTTCATTCTCGTCCTACCCTGTCCGGGGGTATATCCGTGGGATTCTCACGTCGCATTGAAGAAGCGGAATTTGGCGCGGGGGTGTTGGGGGTCTGGGGGGTTAACCTGGCACAAAGACGGCCATTCACCATTGATGTGGGACGCCACACCAGCAGCCGGGCCACGGAAGCGAATCCGATTGACTCGCGAGAGAGGCTAACGTCAAAGCTGGCCAGATAACACCTCAAATCCAAGCTTTCCTGGATCCGTCAAACCCTTGCTTCACTTTCAGCGCGGAGTGCGGGACAATTGTCGTCAGCAACCCCCTTTCAATTGCGACTCCACACACTCTGGTCAGTATTCGACGGGACCAAATGGCGGATCCGGCTACCAGACCCGAGCTGCAAGTCGCGCCAGAAGCAGAAGACGCGAGTGAAGCGCTGATTCAGGTCGATTCCGACTTGGGCGACCGATCTGACGCCGATTCATCGTACGGCTGCGACGACGAGCGGGAGTCGACGACGTCGCTGTACTCGAGCATCACCAGGCATGTCTACGAGAATGGAAGAAGATATCATAGCTACCGCCAAGGGGCGTACTGGTGAGTGCCCGCGCGTCTCCGTCTTGAACTCCCGTCTCCTCCCGATCTAGTGCTGGACGCTCAGTTGCTCAACTCATCGGCCCTCGGCCACTTGGCGGCGGACAGGGGACCCAATGACGAGATCGCACAAGAAAACCTCGACCTCTATCACCACATCTTTACCATGATGCTCCGCGGCCGCCTGTACCTGGCGCCCATCTCAGCAGACGCGCAGCGAGTGCTAGACCTCGGCACTGGGACGGGGATATGGGCGATGGACTTTGCTGACGACCACCCCTCCGCCTCGGTTATCGCCACCGACCTGTCGCCAATTCAGCCATCGCTCGTGCCACCGAACCTCGAGTTCCAGATCGACGATTTCTGCGAGCAGTGGACCTTCTCGCCGCTGGAATCATTCGATTTCATCCACGCCCGCTGCATATACGGCTGCGTCGCCGATTACCCGGCTTTGTACAGCGAGGTGCTCACCCACCTCAAGCCTGGGGCGTGGTTTCAACACTCCGAGATCAGTGTCGTGCCGCGGAGCTCTGATGGCAGCATTGCGGGGACGAGTATGGAGCGATGGGGCCCCCTGGCTCTTGAGGCCGGCGTCAAGTTTGGCAAAAGCTTCAGCATCGCCGAGGACGTTGAGGGCTTGATGACAGCGGCGGGCTTTGTCAACATCAAAAAGCATGTGTTTCCTTGGCCGATTGGACCGTGGGCAAGGGATCCGACTCTAAAATCCATTGGCGAGTACAATCGGCTCGGATGGCAGCAGGGGTTGGAAGGATGGGCTTTGTACCTGTTCACCAAGTTTCTCGGAGTAGGTGCCCAAGATGCATCCTCAGCCGCGCTTCGTCTTGTTAACCATGCGGCGTGTAGTGGCAAGTCGAGGAGGTCCAGGTCCTCCTTGCTCAGATCCGGCGAGAGCTGCGCGACAGCTCCATACACGCCTATCAAAACATGTAAGTCCGCCCTCTGACTCTGGCTCTGGAATAGGTAGCCACTGACGAGACTAGCGTGATTTGTTACGGGCAGAAACCCGAACGGGCGGTGGCTACATAACAGCAGCTGGGTTGTGGTGGGGGAGAGGGGGAGGAAACTTGGGCCGAATCCAAGGGAATTGCCTAGGTATTTTGTGCACGCGACGAGGCGGACGACGAAGTAGTTTCCACCAAAGTGGATGTTATCGTGACATCTAGCCCCCATAATACCAAGTCCAAGGGGGAAAAGAGTCTGCATCAACACCCCACCCAGTGGCACCCACTAACACTACCATTTTCCCCCTGGACGCATGTCGATCACCAGCCAGGGTACACATGTACTGTACTATTCCATTGCTAATGCACGCCAGATATAGCTCTTGACTTGTGACAACATGAAACGAAGGAAATGGCATCCACGCACACGCTACCTCCTGACTGCCCCAGCCCCTTCAGCACGCCACTGGAGCATCAGATCACCCGGGACCGCTTTCGCCTCTTCGCCTACCCGATTCTCCTCACCGGCGGCTCAACGCCCTCCAGCTCCATCATCATGCGTCTCTTCAGCCCCGAGTCAATCTTTGGCAGGTATGGGCTCGTCGCCGCATACGTCCTCCAGGCATTGCAGTTCGGCTCCAGTTGATCAAGATGCATCAAGGTCCCAATCTCGCTCTTCCTCTCCAGGAACTGAATCCCCAGCCCCATGCCAACATGCCACCCAATATGGCAGTGCATCAGCCAGCACCCGGGATTGTCAGTCTTGAACGCAATCACCAGCCACCCGCTCCCCGGCATCTGCTCGACGTCGCGGCGGATGGGGTTGTTGAAGTTGAGCTGGCTGGTCATCGTCGCTGCATCGAACGTGCCGGCGCCCGTTCCCAGCACCAAGAAGTCGTGTCCGTGCAAGTGTATCGGGTGCGGCAGCACGAAGCCGTTCTGGATAACCCAAAAGGTCCACACGTCGGCCTGCGGCACGTCGACCAGGTTGATGGCGGCCGGGAAGGTCGTGTTGTTCTGCAGGATGTACTCGAGCACCGGGTGGTCCCACTCGACGGCGATTGGAGTATTTCGCACGCGCCACTCAAACACCTGGCCGCGTGAGTTGGTTGGGAACGCAAGGCTGACCGGGAGGGTGGAGGGCTGGAAGGCCGCAGCCGAGACGGTACGGGTGATGATGGGAGAGAAGTTCTTCTCGCCCACGCAGGTGGCGGTCACGGGAGTGCCGCGGTTGGTGGGAAGCGCGGTGCTGCTCGCGCCCGTGTACTGGAAGATGGCGGCCGGGTAGGGGTTGTGGGATCGGCCGCAGTTGTTGTTGGCCTCGAGGGTTGCGTTGAACCAGTAGTTCGCCACAGGTTGATTGGCCTCGATGATAACGTCGTACCTCTGGCCAACGCCGAGGAAGAGCGTACTACGGGTGACGGGCGTAATAGGGACGAGATCAGTGGTGATGACCGTAAATGTGTGCCCGACCAGTGAGACGGTGAAGGAGTTGTCCACGCTGGGGTTGATTAGGCGAACAAGGTGCTTCTTGCCGGGCGTAAGGACGAGGCGGTCGTAGGCTCCACCCGCGCCGGCTGGGTTGATGTTCTTGCCGCGGAAGAGCACATTGTCGCTGTCCGGGGGTGGTCCATTGCTGACTAGTTCGGCCTTGAGATGGAGGCGGTCCGAGGTGTCATGATAGTAATCACCAACCATGTAGGGGCCGAGATCAATGTCCCAGTTGGCAGATGACGGGCCGTTGACGATCAGCGCGCCAACCACGCCGTTGCCGTACTGGTTGGAGTAGTGGCTGTGGTACCAAGATGTGCCGTATTGAGTGACGTGAAAGTCGTACGTCTTCATGTGTCCTGGCGGGATCGGGCACTCGGTGACGCCGTTGGCGCCGTCTTGGTTGCTCTCGCCAAATTGGCGGATACCGTGCCAGTGGATCGAGGTGCTGTCATTCCAGTGTCAACCTGATCGCCGTTGTCGTAGTGGGGGTGTCGGCCAGGGAAGCTCACCCGTTGTCTTGCAGATCGTTGTAGACGTTTACTACAATATAGTCGCCCCAGTCCGCCTGAATGGTAGGTCCAGGAAATTGGTCTGTACTGTGTCAGTAATTGCCCGTCTCACGCAGGCGGATATGAAAAACCGACTGTTGATTAGCATGGCCGGCTTCGCAACGCCGTCAGGTCCCACCCAGTTCGTCACGTTCGTGATGTGAAAGTCGTACTGCATTAGTTCATCAGCTCACTTCTGACAAGGCAACAGTGCCGGATTGGGCATACCGTCCGTGTATTGAACGCAGGTGGGGTGTTGGTCTCGTAATCGGTATTGATGCTCCAGCTGTTCTTCCAGCAGGCCCGGTTTGTGGCATTGTTCTGGCCACATGGTTTGCCACCAGGGGTGATGGTCTGCCTGGGGGCGAGGTCGATGACCGGATGGGGTTGGACAGGAGAGGCGAAGACGGACTGAAGGAGTGCCAACGCAGCGCAGCAGGCTGCGGTCGGCTTGCCCGAGAGCCAGAGCATGACGAGTGCTTGGTTGAACAGGAAGTGTGCCTTTCGAAGAGACTACTACGACGGAATAGACTGAGAACGTCAGATGAAGCATTGTAATTATCGAAGGGTATCCTTGAGGTTTATATAGATGGACTTAGGTCTGGTACGTCCGAGCCATGGTCGCTCTCCTATTCCATGGTGTTACTGGCAAGAGGGCATGCACCGTCTTCATCCTCCCGCGTAGCCAGACTTCCGAGAGCCCGCCCCGGGACGTGAGCTGTTACCCCACGGGGCTTTCGTGATCGCAGCCTGGGGCCGCAGAACGGGACGTCGGACAGGGGTGGCCTGGCCCCGGCCGCCACCTCGGGCTCGTCGGGAAGTCATTTTCATCCTTTCTCTGACGACTATGTCAAATCCGGCGTTCATTTCGTGGTGGACAGTGGATGTTCGGGCCGCCGAGCGCCCGCTGGGACGTCTTCTCCCTTGGTTCCGGGAAACTTTGGCCTTTCCCTCAACCTATGAGCGTTGTCGGCAAGCGAGAACAAAGCATACCAAGCCACCATGCGGGTTGAACCCGGTAGTTGCGAGCTGAGGCTGACGCCACGAACATATCTTTGCATGGAAATTTCAGGAGAAAGGCGTGCAGCGCGGGGCAGAAGGGTGGACGGGAGACCTAGCCGAGCCGTGTTCGGGACCGTGATGCAGGTCAGCGTCCCGGTGTGCAGGCGGCTCGTGCTATGATGGCGGTTGCCCTAACGTCACCTCCTTTGATGTTATCTTCGGCTTACGGTTTTGCACCCCGTTGACGGCCTCAGCTACGGTGGCCAATAGTGGCAGCCACACCATCAAGGAGGACTAAACTTTCCGTCGATCTATCTCGATCGATTGAAGCAGTTTGCAACCTCAGTGGTAGCTGAAGCTGCGGAAAATTGTTCTCGTGGGGCGGAGACTTGTTAAAGTCCGCGGAGCGAGCCACCAAGTGCCGGGGACGGACCCGAGGATGAGGATAAAGTGCCCAGTCTATTTTTGGGCTCTCGCGTACCCTGCAGGTCCTGACGCCCAGCTCGGTTCCTGGGTTATGATCGACAGTGGAGGATTTTCCGCAGAACATCCCGTCTTGTCGATGGCGTGTCTAAGAGGTCAGGAGCAAGCCAGCCGGCCGGATGCCACGGCGCTCCAGTCGTGTTTCAAGCTGAGTCGCTTACGACTGTCGTGGGTGGGCGGACACGGGACATATATTAATCGAGAGGCCGACTGCAACGTCATGTCGCAGCCCTAATGCCAAGATTAGGAAAGTGGGAGCTTGGACTGGTGTCAAAGCCCTGCTCTCTCTTAACTCGCCCCGCCTCCGCTACTTGGAATGCCGACGCTAGGAGAGACAATCCTGCTCGGCACCGAGTGTTCGGGTTCGACACTTGGTGGCCACGAAGCTATTGCCAGCTAATGCAGTCAGTCTGCATCATGACGGCGGGAACCATGGGATGAAGCCCTCTGAGAGGAAGATGGATTTTACCCGCCAGCGGAGCTGCGCGGTTCGATTTACCCGGGACCTCGACGACAAGTTCGGATGAAGAACTAAAAGCCTCGGCGGCTAGATCTAAAGTACCTCTGTCACAAGGCCATCAATGGAACTCGTTTGCTGCTGTTGAATAGCGAAATGCTCCCGAGACCCGGGCAGCGCTGATGCCGGGGTTGTGAAGGTGCCAGAGCCGAGACGTTCGTGGAACAGAGAAAAGTAAGTTAGCGAAGGCCAAGGAGGCGAACGAACTTGAGTTTGGGGTAAATGATGTTTTGAAGGACGCTGCGTCATAGTAGAAGGGGTTAAAGAACCTTGACAAAGAATCTAGATTGGTCCACGTCCCGACTACCGGGTCCAAGGACGCCACTTTCATCAGAACAAATCTGTCCAATATTAGCAGCCACACGAGGGAGCCCAAGAACCGGGAACCAGGCGCCGCAGAAACTAGAAACTTCCGGTCCACAAAACCGCCCGCCCTGTGGGCTTCTTCTGCAGCATGACGGGTGAAATAAAGCATGCGAACATCGTCTTCATGTCTGTGTTAGTGCAACGCCCCGAAACCGAGATTTAGGCCCTTATGGACCACGAAACATGTCAATAAACCCTGCTTTCCATAATCTGGCTTCTTAACAGAAATGATAGACTCCGTTGCCGCCAATCTCATTTGAGTGAAATCGAGAAAGTCAATGTATTCATTGCCGTTGTCCACTCAAGGGTATCTCGCTGGGTTCTTGCAGATTACCTGTTTAACGAAAAGTCTACCTTCCACAATATACAAACTTGACGTCGTGACCAGTGCGGTGAAGACGGATCAGAACAGCGGTACTACGCCGTGGAAGCTCGCGGCCACATGACACGTGAAAAACACATGTGGGAACTGTCTCACATGGGTGTTAAGTATAGAGGCTGGTACAGAAATACTCGACCGATCATGCTGGCAAACTCCACCGCTCCCGGGCCAAGGCCGTAGCGTTGCCCACAGTAAGACGCTATGAGTAAGGGGGTCACTACAATGCAACTCTGCACTAGGCACCAAGCTTTAAGGCTAGCCACCGTCTGGGAATCGCAACGAGGAATGTTCTACAGCGTCGTCGTTGCGACTTGTTGTAGCCTATACTTCAGCGGCCGTTGTCATTACTTATATCAGGAGGATGTAGCGGGTCAACGTTAGAATCCAGAACGGCTGCTAGAGAACGTGGTGTTCAGGGCTGGTTATAAGCTTGGCCGTGTTTCCGAGACGGGATGATAGAGCCTTTCGTAATCAGAGTGTGGTCATGACTCCTCTCTCGAAGAATCGTTCAATCAGAGTCTGGCGCTGATGAGTCCTCGATCTCGGCATCTCGGGCACGCCTACCTACCTAAGTACCTACCTGTACCTAGACAACCTGCTTTATCTCCTACGGCGAAACGCGGCGAAACGGAGATTGCGGCCACAGATAACGACTAAGAGCAGCCCTTTGGACTGATGAATAGTCGAGTCAAATGACGCCGCGAGCGCACACCAGGAGCGTAGCGCTGAGGTCTGCCACTCAACAAACCACATCGTTCTCCGTGGTCTTTCCAGCAGATGCCCAATGGTCAGGTAGAGAACTGAGACGTTTTGGAATGTTCAATTTGCTAAAATCACCTCTTCACGATCCTCTACCCCATCCATACTTCGCCTCCACTCCCTCTTAACCTCATCCAGTAGGCCCTTCGCCGTCAAAACCTCGACAGCTGTCCCAGCCAATGCTCTTCCAACCCTCAATGCCCTCCCAAACGCACCCCTGGTCCCAGCCGCCCCCTCAAAATCCGGGCTGTGCGGTTCCCCCCCGAGTGGGCCCGGGACGATTGCAAAGCTCGCATTCACGCTCGGCAGCGCATAACTAACATCGCCCTGATCTGTCCCCGCCATCAACCACGCGGCCTCCCCGCACCTCGGAATGGGTGGATCTGGCGCCTCTTCCCGCAAGCCCCTCCAACACCGCGCATAACACTCGGCCAACACCCGGTTGGGCACATGGTCCCGATACCCCTTGGTAACCTCAACCTGCACCCGCGCCCCGGTCGCCTCCGCTCCAGCACGGAAGCACGCAGCTACTTTTCTCTGCAGCACCTCCAACCTGGCCGCGCTTCGTGCCCGCAGCACACACACCCCCGCGGCGTGGGCGTGCACGACGCTCGCGGCATCGCCCCCGCCGTTGGTAATGGCCAGGCTGATGACGTCGCCCGGCATGGTCTGCTGGCGCAACGCCGAGACGGCGTTGTACGCGAGCACCAGCGCGTCGAGCGCGTTGACGCCGCGCCAGGGGGCCTTGGCCGCGTGGGCGGGGACGCCCGTGTACGTGGC
>FTEL01003342.1_pt1 | contig 10043 bp, 7 predicted proteins | sample 1658911 | NCBI WGS metagenome assembly FTEL01 (sample SAMEA3914869, study PRJEB12502) | metagenome | biome: forest; material: soil | place: USA | collected 2012-03-12 | depth 0.1 m
GGGAGGAGGAGGGGACGGTGTTGTGTATCCCCGCGGTGCCGAGTTATATGTCGCCGAGTGACTTTTTGGGGTTTGTGGGGGAGCGGTGGAGGGGGGAGGTCAGTCATTACCGGATGGTCATGACGAGCAGGATGAGCAGGTATATGGTTTTGATGAAGTTTAGGGATTGTAGGAGGGCGAGGGAGTGGAAGAAGGAGTTTGATGGGAAGCCTTTTGATAGCGTTGAGGTATGTTGATGGTTGAACTGTCCTCGTTGGGTTGTGGTGGCCCGGGTGCTGACTATTCTACACAGACCGAGACCTGCCATGTCACATTCATCAAGTCGATCACCGTCGAGACGCCCAGCCCCGAGAGCGCGCAACGAAAGCCGTCCGAGGGCAACAACGACCGCTTCTCGCCCACCTCCCCCATGGCCAACTCGCTCAAGCCCTTCCCGCCCCCGACCCCGAACCTCATCGAGCTGCCCACCTGCGCGGTGTGCCTCGAGCGCATGGACGACACCACAGGCCTGATGACCATCCTCTGCCAGCACGTCTTCCACTGCACCTGCCTCCAGACTTGGAAAGGCTCCGGCTGCCCGGTTTGCCGGGCCACCAACCCCAAGCCCCACACTCACGACAGCTACGACCCCAACAACCCCTACTCCCAACCCTTCGGCTCGGGCGTGTCCAACATCTGCGCCAGCTGCAACTGCACCGACGATCTCTGGATCTGCCTCATCTGCGGCAACGTCGGCTGCGGCCGCTACAACGGTGGGCACGCCAAGGAGCACTGGAAGCGCACGGCGCACAGCTTCAGCCTCGAGCTCGAGACGCAGCACGTGTGGGACTATGCCGGCGACATGTGGGTGCACCGCCTGATCCGCGACAAGGGCGACGGCAAGGTCGTCGAGCTGCCGCGGAACAACCCGCCCGACGGCCAGCGGCCCGCGCGGGGGGGCGAAGACGAGGACGTCGTCCCCCGCGCGAAACTCGACGGCATCGGCATGGAGTACACCCACCTTTTGACAAGCCAGCTCGAGAGCCAGCGCGTCTACTTTGAAGAAATGGTCAACAAAGCCGCCGACAAAGCCGCCAAGGCCTCCGCCGCCGCTGAATCCGCCTCCGCGGCGGCCACCGAAGCGCTCGCGCAGCTTGCTGCGCTGCGAGAAGAGCACCGCGTCCTCAGCAAGGACACCGTCCCCTCCCTCGAGCGCGACCTCACCCGCGAAAAAGCCCGCGCGGCCAAGTCCGCCGATCTCGCCCGCACCCTGGGGAAAGCCCTCCAAGAAGAGCGCGAGGTCAGCGCGGGGCTGATGAAGCGGATTGAGCACCTACAGGGGGAGTCGGAGGGGGTGGGCAAGGGGATGGAGGCGTTAAGGGCGGAGAATGAGGAATTGAAGGAGATGAATCGGGATTTGAGTCTGTTTATTAGTGGGCAGGAGAAGTTGCGGGAGATGGAGAAGGAGGGGTTGGTGGGGGAGGGGGAGTTGGAGGATGGGACTGTTGCTGTGCCTGCGGCCGGGGGCAGTGGTGGGGGGAGGAGGAAGGGGAAGGGGAGGAAGAAGTGATTTACGTAGTGGTAGTAGTTTCTTGCGGTTGTTTTTGGGGGTTGATTTGGCAAATTGACGCGATCGCTTCCCCTATTCTCCCCCGTTGCATATCGGTCGTGGTAGTAGTGGTTGTGGCCGTCCAATTTGATGCTTGGCAGGGACCCCTGCCACCCCCCCTGAAGGGTCTGTCACATGCAAAAATCCCACATGGCATTTTTTATGGGATCGCCCACCAAGGCACCTCGGGGTTTTCCACCCCCGAACAAAAACAAAGTGGACATCGGCGGGGGTCCTGCGAACTGCTGCAGCCGCACTATCTGCGCTTGGCGAGGGGGCCCGAACGGCTCGGCATGGCGAGGCGGATCGGGCGCCCGAGGGGTGGCGTGTTGGAAAGTAGGTGATGGGGGACTTTGGGGCTGCCGAGTAGAGGCACGGAGGGGTGGGCGGCTTGGTTGGTGTTTGTTTGGGTGTGACGGGCTCAAGAGACCGCGCCTGAAGCTGCTTGCCGCCGGAGAAGAGCAGAGCAGCTGAGGTGCTGTGGCAAACGGATGCTTGGTGGTGTTGGGCCGGGCATGCACGCCACGGCGGCGATGCCGGTGGGCAGTCCCGAGGGATCTGACGTGACATTTGAGCCTCCCTCTGCACACACTGCGCGCACGCACGGAAACAGACTAGGCCGGGTACGGCAGCTGTCGGCATTTGGACACCCGATCCGTGCAAGAGCCGCTGCAGGTTGGGTGGTTAGCCGCCTAAAGTTAGAACAATAGTTTTGCTCTCACGTTCCGGAAAGAAGAGAAGATGGGTTCAGAGGGGAAGAGACGCCGAGCTAGCGCGTGGGCGAGCCAAGCAATGGTATGGAGATCTATGGAGGGGGAGTCGTAGGGCATGAATGGGGCAGCCCCATCGGTGCGGAGTATTACGCGGAGCTGGGGTTGTGGTATTGGAGCTCTCTTGGTGGTGTGTGGAGGTGTATCCACGGCGAGGGGAGGGGGGTAATTCTCCCGTCGTCTTATGATACCGAGTGAGACGGGATGGCATCCCCTCTGACTAAACAGGGGCGGAAGCGGAATCTCTTCGTGGGTATCGGCGTATGGCCGTCTGTCTATCAACATACTGGTGGGAAGCCCGAGGGGAGACGGAGAATAGTGACGTGCTTCACACGTTGGCCTTCTCCTGGCTGCATCGGAGGGACCAAGCTTTGGAGGGCAAGATCATAGCCCGGCAGGCCCGTGTGTGACAAGATCGAAACCGAGGTTAGATCTCTCCCAGATGGGAAGCAGTGGTTCGTTCGAGAAGGACCAAGCTGGTGGTAGGACAGCTGGTTGGCGGAATGTCTCCGTCGATGGCGCGACAGAGCCGCTCCCACGCGGTGATGCAAGCACACCACATACCACACCAACCAACGGTTTCGGCATCGATGAGGGCCGGCATGGCAGCACTGCACGCTGATCCGGCTATCCTTGCAAAATTAAGGTAGTCTCAGTAACACTCGTATGCACGTCGATCCTTTTGGAGAGGGTTGCCTCGAGAGCGGGTGCAACAGCCCCGGGCGCGCCTCGGCAAGCAAAGCACACGGTCGCAGTCGCAGTCGAGCGTCTGCAAGGTGACGGCACCACGATGGAGACCTTGATAGATAGCAAGAACAGGCCGCCGCAGGGCTTCCCCACCGCTGCGGATATTAGGGCAGCATACGGGTACAGGAGGGGTCAGACCGGTGTGCGGAGAGCTGGTGGTACAGACTCGGGTGGTTGGATATCGAAGGGGCAGTTCGGGAAAACATCTCGGAGGCGCAGAACGAAATCGGCTCAGGTGCGGCTTGGGAGCAGAGATGGCAAGCATGGCGGCGGCGGGGAGCCGAGCCGCGGTTGGATGATGCTTGTCGAGGTGTTGGTATCGTTGCTGCTTCTGCTTCTGCCGCCGCCGCGGCTACTTCTTTGCCATGTTATTGTTGCGTGATGAATATGGAATTCCTCAGGATGGTTTGATCGCAGCGCTCGAGCAGTTTGTCCACGCATCCACGGCTATGAGCCATTGAGAAGGAAGATGATGCAACCCGCCGTCGGGGATCACGTCGATGCCCGCGCGCAACGCAAACCTGATGGCCAAGGTGCGTCGTAAACACAACCACAGAACGCCGTTCGGTCGAGTTGTGGAGTGGAGGAGGGGTCGAGGGGTCGAGAGGTGGGGAGAGATTGGGGATGTGGTGGATTCGGCGGATTGAAGGTGGACCTGTCACCCCTGCACGACCACGACAGGGTTTGCAGCTCGGCCACGAGCAGCAAGCAGCACCTGTCGCAGCCAGGGGAGGCGCTGCCACAGACCGAGGGGCAGGGGGGCAGGGGGGCGAGACCCGGGCCAACGGCAGGCATGCAGCTCTCCTGGCAGGTTGGGGGAATGACATCCAACGGACCCACTTATTTTTTGGCGGTAGGTCACTCGGCCGGTGGGCCAGGCGCGAGCTTGCGAACCGAATTTGCGCTCGCGCATGTGTGTTTCTCTCCCCAACTGGGGGGGCACTGGGGCATCGCGCTGGGGCACTGGAGCAGGCAAGCATGGGGAGCATGGGAGCATTCCATTCCTGCGAATTGCCCCCCTACCGAGTCCCGGCGCTATAAAACCTCGTGTTGGGGTCTGCCCGGTCCAGCCGGTTCTTGCTGTTCTGCTGTTGTGCTGCTGCTGCTCTTGCTCCTGCTCCTGCTCCTGGTCGACGGTTGAGCCCAGTCGAGTCGTCGAGTCCACTCCAGTCAAGCCGATCCCGCGATATCGAGTCCGTACCCCTCACTTTGGGGAATGGGTTAATATCAGCTCCCCGTCCTTATCTTGTGCCGCGCCTGGAGCTCGCCTGTTGTTGGGATTTCCCCCCTCCCTCGTCCTTGTTGCAGTTCCACCCCTGCGCCCCACCAACCAACGGCTGCTTCACGTGTGACAGGGCCTTCATCACTGCGCCGCCTGCTGCAGCGAATCGAGGCTGCTTTTGTCGAGTCGAGCCTTGGACCAACACCGGGTGCCGCACACCTTCAAGTATCGCCTCGAGCGCCCTCGGCCTCCCTCCCTTGCGCCCAGCCCGACACTGCTCGCTTCGAACCATCGAGGCCCAAGCAAGCCACTGGCGCGGGATTTGCACATTAGCTCCCCTCGCCCCGCCACCGCTCCATCGGTCGCTGCCTGGGAGCACCGCGCATTATTACAAGGTCGAGAATCGGGACGGCGGCTTGGAATCACGACATACGACGGCAAGACTGCGAATATCCCGCCGACGAGGCGACGCGCCCACACGCCCCCTGCCCGCTCGCGTCAGCATCGTTTTCTCGCATCCGACACCAGCACAGTCAGGCGATAAAACACGCGGCAGAGCTGCCTTCGACTTTGCTACACACCGTCGACTCTGAGCAGTCTGCTCCCAACACTCGATCGCCATGGCTGCCGAAAGCTCGAAGCCCGCCATGGCTGCCGACAGCTCAAAGCCCGCCGAGAAGGCCCCGCCTGCGCCATCGCCCTCCAAGGAGCTCTCCCCAATGAACCCCTGGAGGTACGATGTCGTCTTGTGGACAATGTCGGTCCTGGCCGACCTCTTCTTCCGCGAGGTCCATCCCCGCGGCGCCTGGAGGGTGCCCCGTCACGGCCCCATCCTCTTTGTCGCCGCACCACACGCCAACCAAGTAGGAAATGCTCCTCTTCTACAAGCCCTTCCAAGCTGACCCCTGGTTTGCACTGCAGTTCGTCGATGGCCTTATCCTGCAACGCACACTTCGAAGAGAGGCAAAGCGCCGCGTCTCCCTCCTCATCGCCCAAAAGTCGGTACACGGTTTCATCGGATGGGCCTCCCGCCAGGTCGGCTCCGTCCCCGTCGGCCGCGCCCAAGACTCGGCACGGCCTGGGACAGGCACAATCTACCTGCCCGACCCCATCAACGAGCCGAGCATCATCCGCGGCATCGGCACCAATTTCGAGAAGGAGGCCGAGGTCGGCGGCATGCTCTTCCTGCCCTCCATCAAGGGACAGAGCGGGTCGAGCGTCGACATCGCCGCGATTCTCGGGCCCGAGGAGATTCGCATCCGGCGTCCCTTTAAGGACAGGCTCGCCGTCACGCAGCTCACCGCCCGGGACGACATCGACAAGGACGGCAATATTCTGAACAAGGAGATCCCGGGCCCCAGGCCCGAGTACCAGGGAACCAAGTACAAGCTGGCCCCTCACATTGACCAGACCAAGGTCTACCAGGCCGTCTTTGACCGCCTCAAGGCGGGCGGCTGTGTGGGCATCTTCCCCGAGGGCGGCAGCCACGACCGCACCGAGCTGCTCCCGCTCAAGGCCGGTGTCGCCATCATGGCCCTGGGCACTCTTGCCGAGGCCCCCGACTGCGGTCTCAGGATCGTGCCCGTGGGCATGAACTACTTCCACGCGCACAAGTTCCGCTCGCGCGCCGTGGTTGAGTTTGGTCCCCCGTACGAGGTCCCCGCGAAGCTGGTCGAGATGTACAAGAACAACCAGAGGCGAGCGGCGATCGGCCAGCTGCTTGACCAGGTCTACGACTCGCTGGCTGCCGTCACCGTGTCGACGCCCAACTACGACACCCTGATGGTGATCCAGGCTGCGCGGAGGTTGTACAACCCGACTGGCAAGAAGCTGCCGCTGCCCGTGGTCGTGGAGCTTAACCGCCGCCTCGCCCTGGGGTACGAGACGTACAAGAACGATAAGCGCACCATCAAGGTCAAGGAGTCGGTCGCCAAGTACAACCAGGATCTGCGGTACCTCAACATCCGCGATCACCAGGTTGAGTACGCCAGCATGTCGTGGATCACGGTCGTCTTCATGTTCTTCTACCGGCTGATCAAGCTGGCGATCCTCTCGGCGGGCGTGCTGCCGGGTCTCATTCTCTTCGCGCCGGTCTTTATCGCCACCAAGTACATCAGCCACCAGAAGGCCAAGACGGCGTTGGCCGGGTCGACGGTCAAGATTCAGGGCAAGGACGTTATCGCGACATGGAAGCTCCTGGTGTCTCTGGCGTTCGCGCCGGTGCTCTACAACTTCTACACGTCGCTGACTGCGTACTTCGTCTACAAGGACCGACTCGGCGGGCGGGTGCCCGAGTGGGTGCCGATCTGGGCCGTGTTCATCGCTGGGTGGATCTTCTTCCCGACCATCACCTTCGCGGCGCTGCGCTTCGGCGAGGTTGGTATGGACATCCTCAAGTCGCTCAGGCCGCTCCTCCTCTGCATCATCCCCTCGTCCAGCTACAGCATCAGCCAGCTCCGCGAGCGCCGCGCCGAGCTCAGCGCCCAGGTCGCCGAGCTCATCAACACATTTGGTCCCGAAATGTTCGACGACTTCGACCACACCCGCCTGGTCTACGACTCGCACGTGCGCACACCAGCCACCACCTCCCCCACCACCGACACCCACGACGCCGCCGCCGCCGCCAAACCCCCCGTTTCCCGCAGCCAAAGCGGCGCGTCCTCCCCAGGCACAAGCGGCACCGGCTCCCCGCTCCTCACGCGGCGCAACACGACCCAATCCTCCCGCGCGATCCCGCGAAACGAGTCCTTCAGCAACATCGGCAAAGCCCCACTCTTCGCTACCCGTCCCCCGAGCAGAAACAGGAGCCGAAGCTCCAGCGCCGGGTTCGGCGCCGGGTTCCCGGTTAGTGGTTTCACCACGCTGGATAGCAAAGAGGGGTTCGCGCAGGCGAATGCGAAGATTCGGGAGGCGATGAGGGAGAGGGGGGAGTTGAGGAGGCGGATGAGTGAGAAGAGGGAGGTGGTGGTGCTGGGGGATGGGGATGGGAGTAGTAGCAGTGAGGGGGAGGAGGATAAGGATAAATAGGGGGTATAGATGATGAAGATTGGGGGGGGGTGGGAGACTGGGAGCGGGGGTGGGGGTGAGGGGGGGGGGGTGAGCAAGAGGCAACAGCGTTTGGTTTGTGGGTGTGGCTGGTTTCGTTTTTTGGGTTATGTATACCGGCGGCGCGGATTGGGTTCTGCCGCCACCGTCTCCCCGTACGGATCGTTTTCCTTTGCGCGCTGGGTTTTTTTCTTTTTTTTGGTCTTCCCTTTTTTTGGGCGGCGACTGGCTGTTTTTGACACAAAAAATGGGGTTGGTTTGGGTGGTCGGTTTTCTCTTTTTTTTCTATTCCTGTTTGGTCTTTTGTTGTTGTTTTCCAAGAGGCAATAACGGGTTGCGTTTTCTATGTAGTAACGGAATGAACCGGTTGCGGACGTGGAAGAGTGATGGATTCCCCGAAGCCAACAATGCAAACGTGGTGTTGAGACGGGCCGCGTCGCCTTGGGGTAACACCGCCCCCACCTGTAGATGATCTGATAAGACGACTTGGAGGGAGGGGTGCGCGTGCCTGACCCTTCCCCCCCCCTGACCTTGACGAGGCTCCCCCTCCGTCCTGAGGATTTCTTCGCCCGCCCCTCTGCGGATCATTACGCAATGCCCACGCAAGCTGCCGTCATGCGCGTGCTGTCGCTAGCCGGGTCCATAATAGTGTGTCTTCCTTGTTGAGGGGATGGGCGGGATGTGTGATTGTTGCTCGGCGTTACGAGCGAGGGGGGATGGGTTTTGGGGGCTGCGGATGGGGTGTTGTTGGTTGGTTTGGGTGTTGGAGCCTCGCTTCGGGTAGGTAGCTATTGACTGCCGGGTTTGGGGGCCGGATGGGACTCTGTCTGAGCGGGAGAGACGGGGGGAAGATATACGGGTTCTTGGGGGGCTGACTGAGATTATCTGGTCTTGTCAGCAACCCTTCGAGCGGGCTCATCTCTAGATTTACACGGTTCTCGAACATCAGCAGAGCCATAACCTCAGTTTTATTTCCGGTCGAAGCTTCAAGCTTTGGCGGGGCAAAGACAGGGACAGCTCCGTGGGGTGTCTGCTCGGGGGATCCAGGCGGCAGGGCTTGGCCCGGTAGCTCCGACAGAAAACACCGACCTGGCCAGGATTAATTTCCCGGGCCGGGCCTTGCCAACCGGGCGCGAGGTCAGTCAGTCAGCGGGCTTTCGCATTTCCTTCATTTAGCGCCGCACCGCCCACCCCCCCGTCGTCCCGCTGGACGGGGCGAGGGCAGCAACACCCATCCTCCTCCCTCCCGCCTCTCGTCGCCCCCCTCGTCAGACAGCGGCAGTACCAAGTCCAACCGACCAACCATGGCGGCCACGCTCAAATCGCTCATCAACAGCGCCAAGGCGCTCGCCATCGGCAACTCGGGGAGCAAGGCGACCCTGCAGGAGCTGTTCCCGGCGGTCGACAAGGCGGTCGACGGCGAGGACTGCGACCACGACTGCGCGTCGTGCTCGGTCGAGTACCCCAAGGGCTTCAAGATCGAAGAGTCCGACGACCTGTACGGCTTCGTCAAGGGCTGGAGCACCCACGTGCTGGTGGCGACTGGCAAGACGGACTGGGTGCGCGATGTCGCCGATGAGAAGGGCAGTGTGATGCAGGCGATCGCGGGGGCGAAGGCGCCGACGAACGGGGTGCGTCTCTACAACGCTGTCTGTGATTTACAACTCACCTTTCGCTAACACGCTCCCTCCACAGCGCCTCCTCCTCTCAGCCTCCAACATCCCCACCCCGCACCACACGACCTCCTACTCCGAACCCACCACCGTCCTCCTCCTCCCAGCCTTCACCCTCATCGAGAACGTCACCCCCGCGACCGTCCCCACCCTCATCAACACCATCATCTCCAACGCGCCCACAACCACCTCCCCGCTCCTCCCGCTCGCCATCCCCCCCTCCCTCGAAGCGCCCCTCCCGGAGGGAACCCCGGCGGCCCTCAAAGACCTGACGACGCGCCCCAGCCCGCACAACGCGCTGATCCTGCTCTGCAGCCAGCGCACGCGGGACGCCCGGTGCGGCCAGTCGGCGCCGCTGCTGCGGAAGGAGCTGCAGAGACAGCTGCAGCCGCTGGGGTTGTATAGGGATCTGGACGATGAGAGGCCCGGGGGGGTGGGGATTTATTTCATTAGCCATGTGGGCGGGCATAAGTATAGTGCCAATGTGATGGTTTATAGGAGGAGGAATGCGTTTGGGCAGGATGAGGGGCAGGACAAGAAGGAGGAGGGGAAGGGAGGGGAAGAGGGCAAGGTGGAGGGTGAAGAGAAGAAGGCTGAAGAGGGGGAGGATGTCGGCGCGACGCAGTGCATCTGGCTGGCGAGGGTGCGGCCGGAGGACTGCGAGGGTTTGGTCAAGTTTACGGTGCTCAAGGGCAAGGTGGTCAAGCCGGAGCGGCAGCTGCGTGGCGGGTTTGATCGGGGGAGGGGCTTGCTGAGTTGGTGATTGTGGCAGGGCTGGGCTGGGCTAGATGCAGTGCTACTGTCGTCCGATGATTTTTGGGTAATTCAATCAAGTCGGGTGTTTTTTCTCGGCATCACTCCCAGCAACGAGGTGCCGCATCTGGCTGCTGCATGTCCCCCAAAATTGTTGACCGCCTCGATTTTGTGTCTCGCTGTGTCTGGACTGCTGGTGCGGGGAAGGTGGGGCATGCCATGCCCCGCGGCTGCCCCACCCCCAC
>FTEL01011003.1_pt1 | contig 10040 bp, 11 predicted proteins | sample 1658911 | NCBI WGS metagenome assembly FTEL01 (sample SAMEA3914869, study PRJEB12502) | metagenome | biome: forest; material: soil | place: USA | collected 2012-03-12 | depth 0.1 m
CCCCCCCCCCCCCCCCCTACCCACCATGAACGATGCCCTAACGTTCCAGAGTTCACCACACGGACACAGGAGTGCCAAGACTGGCCGTAGCCAGATGTAGTCGAGAGAGCGACAAAGCACGAGGTGCGAAGAGGAGTGGCCAGAGACTCGCCCGCCAGTCGTTGATGGGCGAGCTGGAGCCATACGCGCCAAAGTGAATTATTCGCGACTGGGTGGGTCAACTGCCATGTCCATGTTGCTACGCATAATAACTCGCTGAGGTACCTAGCATTGTCGAACTTCCCCAGAAGAAAAGTGGTCTCTTTCTCGGTAGGGTATTTAAGTTTTCTATGTGCTATTAATACGCACTCTATATAGGCCGTGTGCTCAATGTCACTATGAAGCAATGACAGGCAAACTCCTTGGCGGTATCCATGGGCCGAGTGCTGCTGGGGTTCACCCTGCCAGAATGGCCGCTCGGCGTTTAATTTGATATTTTCAACCGCCAAGTTAAGAAGGTTGCGTCGTTCTCTGAATCCTCTTTGGCAGGTCGGCATGGCGAGCATTGAATGTGGATGAAAGCACGGGTGAGGCGCGGGCAGAGGCCCCGAGAGCATCGTGAGATCTCATCCCTCTCTCCATATTAACTGTGCAAATGCCTCGGGCATGCATTCATCCCCAGTCGTACTCCGCCCCAACGGCCAGACACGAGAGAAACAATCAACAGGGGAGACTCCCGCCTGATGTTGCTATGACCGCTGGACGCCCCTCCACCCTGTCTTCAGTGCCACAGGAGCCTCCAACACCATCCAAGGCCAAACCGACTTGTGTGCATGATGATCTTGGACTTCAGAAGAGGAAATAGTCGATATCCACGGCGAGAACAATGGCCAACACGCTTGCCTCTGTGGTCTAGGATCTCAGAGACTGCCAGAAAAGGGGGAACGCCAAAAACCCCATCCCCTCACCCAAACCTGGACTGACTCTACAAAGTAAACCTGAAACTCGGATGCCAGTCCCCCATATTCTTCCTGTCCTCGTCGGAGAGGGTCACGAGCCTGCCATCCCGCTCGCCACGCTCCCTCTTCCGATTCTCCCTCCACATGAGCCCAGCCATGGTCGCGCAGCAGAGTGCCCCGAACCACATCATGCCAAGGGCCACACCGTACCCCGTCTTGTACGTCGGTGCCTCTGTCTTGATGAAGATGAACGCCCCGATGATGCCCGCAAAGTTACCGATGGTGACCTGCATCGACGCCGCAAACGACCTCTTCCAGTGCCCCGACACGTTGTTCTGCAACCAGGCCAGACACATGGGCGTGATCATGTAGGCGCCGCCAAACACCAGAAACACCGCCGCAAACTTATAGCCCCTGGACCTCCCCTCCTGCGCTAACAACATAGCATACCCAACCGTCGAGAGGGACGCGCCCCCGAGGATGAACCCAGACCGGTGCTTCAGCTTGTCCGACGCCCACGCCCCGAGCAGCATCATGCCCGCGGCGAAGACATACACCGGAATCGTCCGGACCTGCGCCTCCTGCGCTCGCCACTGAAACTCGAGCAAGATCGTCGGCAAGAAAAACGTCCCCGACAACCCAGCTACCGACACGCCCATGTACATGAACGCCGCCAACCAAATCTTGTAGTCCCTCACAATCCTCCTCAGCGCGAACCTGTTGAGCGTGTCCATCTGGCACAACCCACTCCCGCCCGCCTCATCAGCCGCCATCCGCCTCCTCAACAACTCCTTCTCCTCCTTGCTCAAAAACCTCGACTGCTCCGGCCAGTCAGCAATAACAAACGTCGCCAGCACAGCCAACCCCGACGTCACGGCCCCCTCAATAATAAAAATCCACCTCCACGACGCCATCCCCGGCCTCCCCAACCCTGCCACCGCATACGCTAACAACCCCCCAATCGCGCTAGCCACGACGGTACTACAAAAGAAAAACGACACCCTCTTTTGATATTCATGCCGCTTGTAGTACATGGACGTGACGTAAACAATCCCCGGGAGGACGCCGGCTTCGAACACGCCCAGCAGCACGCGCAGTGCCACAAGCGCGGTGTACGAGTGCACGAATCCCATGCACATGTTGACGATGCCCCAGAGGAACATGAGGCTGGAGAGGTAGAGGGAGGGGCGGAGTTTGCGCAGGAGCATGTTGGAGGGCACTTCGAGGAGGATGTAGGAGGCGTAGTAGGCCTTTTCAGAGGGGTGGTCAGCCGGGTGATGACGGTGATTAGGTCGGGCCAGGGGAACGGACAAAGAGCGCGACATTGAACCAGTTTCCTTGGTCAAGGTGGAGTTCGGCTGTTAGGCCTTGGATGGAGGCGTTGCTGATGTTGATGCGGTCTAGGAAGGCCATCATGTAGATGATGAAGAAGACGGGGAAGATGGTCAGGTCGAGTTTTAGGAGAAGCTTGCGCTCGGTTTGGGGGTCGATTGGGGTTTCGAATGTCTCTGAGCACCTGGGTGGCAACGCGGGCGGCGACACGCTGGTCGCGTCCCCGTCGGCGGGCTGCTTCTTTTCTGGGGTTGACATCGTGCGGGAGGTAGATCGGGGTGGCGTGCCGGTCTGGAAGAGGAGCAGAGAACGTGAGAGCGGACGGCGGGGGTGATAAGTATCTACAGATGTGTAACCCAGCCAGTGGTTTGGGGGCCAAAATGACCTTCGGCGGAAAGACAGGCTCCCGTGGACGGATACAACTTGGGGGCGAAGACTGCCGTTAAGGACGCGGAATGGTGGTAACGGCGGGTGGTAGCACAAGATCTCTGCCTGCGCTGACAAGGCAGGTTGGTCGAAAGACTTCCCTGTTGTATCACGTTGTACTGAAATTGTGTGGCAAGGGCAGGGGTTGGAAGGTGGGAATAAGGAGGCAACAGAGTGGTATCGCAGGGCTGCATCTACCAAGACGAATACTTGCATGGACCGAGTGATCCAGGGCCAACGGGCTCAAGACGGCATGGAGGCAGACATAATTGGTAGGAGTCGTAGAGGGCTCGGAAGAGAAGGAGCCCTCTTGTTCGTGTGCATGCACAACTTCACTGAACTGAGAAAGGTGGCGCAGCTTGGGACCAATGTGCCCTGAGACATGAAGATTCCACGAGCGGGGGCGTCCAAGGGCGCCGCTGGCCCGGGTACGTCAACGGCGATAGCGACAGACCGGTCCGTTGGCTTGGCTTCGCTTCCACGTACGGGGGTTTGCCAGGGCGAGAGAGACCCAGACCACCGGGCCGTCAGGGTATTTTTACTTGTCTCGGGCATCCGACCTGTTCTGGCGCGTGACCTACACACCCCAGCCAATCTCCCGTCTCATGGATGTAGAATTCTAACTGTTCCTGCCAGATTCTTCACTCTTTCATTATCTGATGGCCGTATTTCCTTGCGGCGGATAGCTGGAACACCGAACCGTTTGGTCACGTTACTCGAACAGTCTTCCACGCTCTCGTGAATGACGTTGTCGAAGGCCGTATTCCAAGACAAAGACGCATTAACTGGCGCCGCAAATATCTGCCTGAAAGAGCAATGCACCTAGGTAGGTACCTAACTAGTCCCTTATTCCTTCCCCAGATCCTTCCCTCTCCCGCTCCCTCTCCCTCTCCCTCTCCCTCTCCCTCACTTTCAGCGCTTCCCGTCGCCACCTCCCCCCCCTCCGCCGCTGCACCCCGAACCCCACGACCGCCACCACAACCTGTACCGCAACACACACAGTAAACCCCACCCCCACCCCTACAGCATTTACCAGCGGCATGACAAAGCTCGTCCCGCCCGCGGCGAACAGACACCGCGCGAGGTTGAGGCTTGCGCTGGCGGCCGCGCTGCGGTCGTCAAAGACGTCGACGAGGTAGGTCATGACGGCCGACTGCGTCGAGACGGCGCTCCAGCCCGTGATGAAGGTGGCGATGACCGGGATGGCGAGGGGTACCCGCGAAGGGTACTGCACGGTCCAGCCGAAGAGGAGGACCGAGAGGCATTGGAGGAAGGCGAGGAGCGGGATGAGGCGGAGGCGGGCTATTTCGAGGGGGAGGTCACTGTCCTCGTCATTATCGGAAGAGACAGCGGTCTCGGGGTCGGCCGCAGCGGGCCGCTGGGTTGGCGCCGGCTGGGATTTGTGGTGTTGCGCTTGGATGCGCCGGTAGTCGCGGTCGAGGATCTTGCCGGTGATCAGCGTGCCGATCATGGAGCCGGCGCCGTTGGCGATGAAGGTCAGGCCGATTTGGGTCTCGTTGAGGCCATAGCCGTTCTTGAAGAGCGTAGACATCGCCGTGATGCTCATCTGCCACACAGCGTAGTATACGGCAAGAAAGTTGATGATGGGTGCGGCTTGCTTGCTGGCGAGGATGCGGAAGGGGCCGAGGATGTCGATGCGTTTTCTCGCCGCCGGCTCGGATGGTGTTGTGCGCGGGTCCCATTTGATCCTGGTAGTTTGTTGGTAGACGATCAGCGGATACCTGGCAAACAGGCTCGACGGCGTCCGGCTTCCGTTCGCAACGATGGACCGCAGTGTCTCGGGCATCAGGAGAACCAGGACCACGAGGAAAACACCACTGTAGATGGTCAAGAACCAAAAGATGGACCTCCATCCTAGCGATCCGGCCAGACCGCCTCCAATGATGGGTCCCACCGCGACAGGCACCAGCAAGCCTGCTTGGAAGACACCCATGAGACCGCCACGGTTAGCACGGGTGGTGATGTCTCCGATCACCCCGGAGCCGATAGCGATGGTGCTCGCGCTGCCGGTGCTCTGGAGGCATCGCAACACGAGTACGGCGGCATAAGTCTTCGCCTCTGCCAACCCGATACAGGCCCCGAGAAACACGACAAAGGTGCAGCAGTACGCAATCCGGCGCCCCTTCACATCCGATATGGGGCCCCACAGACTGGGGGCCAGGCCTTGAAAGATGAGGTACGAGGTGACAGTGAGAGTGATGAGCTCGATGGAAACATTGAGATCGTTGGCAATGGTCGGGAGGGCAGGGAAATAAATGTTGGACGCGAAGCCAGAGACTGGTTCAAGTTGTGTCAGCGAATCCAGAATTTCACGCTCGATGGGTATGACAGGCTCACATGTTGCAGCAACAGAGACTATTAGGACGATCAGTGCTCTCTGTCGTTTGTCGAAGATGGAGTGTGGTTGCTCCGGAGCTGGAGGAGAAGCTGGAGGAGAAGCTGGAGGAGAAGCTGGAGCGTCTGAAACGGGGGGCGGAGAAGGACGCGTTGCGAAAGCCACGTCGGTTGGGCCGGATTTGCTTGCATCTTTCACAACCATGACTAGGGTATCTGGGTTTTGTTATGGATGACTGAAGCTGAGGTTTTCTTTGTGCGCTTTGCCTGATTTAAGGGCACAGCAGTGTAGCAATGATGATATTTAAGGACCAAGAATGGCAATACGGGACCCGAGAAGTTCGGAGCTGAGCTTGACGCTTTCGGAGTTGAGGCATGGTTTCGAGTCTCAACTCCGAATCAAGATCCATGCATCCAATCAGGGCCGTAAGTCAAGTCCGCACTTATACGGCCTCCCCACTGCCCTAAAGGGTCGCGTTTCAAAGCCAAAGTTCAACCGGCCTAACTGGTCATACAATTTGAGATAAAGAGTGACTCAACAGTTCATCTCAAGTTCGGGGTTTCTTCATTGTGATGAGCCCCCAATCTCCTTCCTCACAATGGACCCCCAGCAGCATCCCGTCGAAAGCCCTGTCTCATTTGGACGACGCTGCGCCGTCCTCAACTTGGACTTGATGTCAATTTTAATCGATCCCGTCACGGATACCGACGAAGGACATGCATTCCTCTCCAGCTGCGTTCGGTGGAACGACGCCGTGCACCGCAAGGATCCCCGGCCGCTTACCATTTTCACGAGTCTCTTTTTCTCAACCCCCATCCAGGCCGAGCTAGCACACCACGACGCCCCATTCACGGTGCTAGTACGAAGCTTCGACACCTTTCAAGCCAGTTTTCCCGGGGTGCAGATCGATTCTCGCTTCGTGGTTGACGAAAAGGACATCGTTCTGCAGAAGACAAGATGGTACGCGGGCGCAGGCAATGCCCTCGAGCAGATTCTCAGGGCGCAGAACATTGACACTGTTGTGATTGTAAGTACAAATTAACAACGGCAGGTATGGTCAATATTCCTAGAAGGGACTAACAACGGTTATTCCAGTCCGGTTTGACACTCTCCGGTGTGGTCATGAGCACTGTGTATCGGCTGTTTGATTTGGACTACAAGATCTATGTCATCTCTGACAACGTGCTGGAGCTCCCGGTACAACAAACAGCCGAGTTCTCACGTGTCATGTTGAGCACGCTCCTGCCCAAGATGAACCTGCAGGTGATATCAGTCGAGCAAGCCCTGCGGGCATTAGAGCAGTCTTAAGAACACAATTGTACCTTGATGATGTACATGCATACAACCCCACTGCCAGAGAATCCAAGGTTACCCGCCATGCGTACAGGTCGTCACGGCATATATCGCTGTCCCAAACTCGTCGACACCCTCCAGCCACCGGTCTACTCTGCTCCGTCTTTTGGCAATGCCCGCATCGTCCAAATCAGCGGGAAACGGCCAAAGCTCGTCAATGCAAAGGCCACCCTCCGGGTCCGTCCACTCCGTCAGATGGAAGTTGTAAGCCTTCTCCCAGTCGTCTCGAGTCCCTGCCTGCCACAGCGCCTTGCCCGCCGGCGCCGGCAGCCCGCGCAACTCCGTGCCGAGAAAAGTCGGAAGACCGTCGCGAACGGAGAGCACATTGTCCAGCAGGTACATGGTCAGAAGCGTCCGCCGTTTTGCCTCGGCCACGATCCAGGCCTCCCAGACCGGCCGGGCTCCGCGCTGTTCGGCCGTGCACACGAGCCCCCGCGCGGCACAGGAGCATGCAATCTCCTGGAGGTTCATCATGGCCTGTCGGAAAAAGGGGTCTGCCTCCCGCCCGAGCCGGAAATACAGGGCCAACGTGTACAGTAGATACGCCTGGAAATCTGCGAGAGGGGTCATGTCGTCGTCTTCGTCGTACGTGCCGTGTTGCGCGTGGAGCTTGTGCATCTCGCGCTGCAACACTTCGGCGGCGACCCCTTCGCTCCCCGGCAGCGGCTTGTCGCAGATGCGGAGCAAGCTCAGGCAGGTGGCGAGCGGCGGGCTAATCGATGTGTGGAGCATCTGTGTCGGATGTAAAAATCGCGGGAGGTCATGACCTCGGACCGCAATGGCCGCGTAGGATTTGAGGATTCCCAGGGTGAAGGCTGTTACGTTCGTGGGTAGTGTTTTGATCGTCTGTCCGGGGACAGGGAGGTACAGATTGAGCCAACGGTTCCGGATGCCATCCGCGTCGATGGGACAAACGAGGTTGAGGCGTGAGAAGTTGAGCGCAGGGACAGTCGACCTTCTTCGAGTACTCCTGGTCGCAGGTCGTGTCAATTCACTGGTCGAGCTTGGGGTTTGTGTTGCCGCTTGAATGCCAGTCTCAAAATCGGAGGGTAGCTTAGAACCAGGGAGACTCCCGAACACTGAAACTGGGCTGCACATCCCAATGTCTCCGGTGCTGTCTCTGGAAGAGGCTGTCGGGGGATATGCACAGGCCAGGCCGCGCAAAGCACATCGGCCACAGGATCCTTCCTTGCGATCGCATTTCGCCTTGGCATGAGAGCACGGTTGACATGCCTTTTGTCGCGATGTTGAATACCGCGCAGTCTTCATGACGGCAAGTTGCGCTTCAAACTCTCGAGCCCGCTCTTGGGCGGCCGTGTACGCGGTGTCGGGCATGAGTTGTCAGAGGGGTAGGGTCAGGCGGCTGCGAAAGGCGCGGATTTCAGAGGAGTGGCGGCAGAGCGAGGCGTCGTCACAACAAGGATATCACACACTGCTGGTGCCGCACTCCACCACCAGCTAAACGGCCAATCATATCAGCAGCTGAGACTCGTTTAAAATTGAATGAGTCTCGGCACATCTTCGGGAGTACTCCGTATTGCGGGCCCGAATAACGGCACGCTCGCTGATGTAGCTGCATCACAGGCTGCGTGGACACACCTAAGGACAGGACTGGAGTAGGATTGTGTTACCACACTGACCAGGCTCTAGCTTGTAACCCCAGCCTCCGCCTAGCCAACTACGGCTCGTCCACGCCTTCTACCCAGGCAAAGTAGCTGCTCTATTCCGGAACAGGGCCGCAAACGCGTTTGGTTGGCTGAGGAAATTCGCAAACGCGTTGGTAGAACTTGTTATTACAAGGCAATTTTAGAACTATACCATACTAGAGTTAGCAAACGGGATTTAGGAAACGGTCTAATTAGAAACGGCGTTAGGACGTGGCCTACCATATTTGTTACGTGAGCCCAAGTTATGCTTGAGTTAGTAACTGCCCCAAAAAGAAAGTGAACTCCGAAGTCCAGAAACACGTTTTTGACCTCGTAAGAATAACGACAGCTTTTGGTCTTCGTTGTGGTTCAGGGTGCGGTTTCTTGTCTTCAACGCTACCAGATCTGGACCTTCTGAACCGACAGACAACTTTTATAGGACACAACGGAGAGAAGCCAGGCCCGGTATTGCGTGGCGAGAAATGTGTGACTCAGAGGGCGAAAGGGGCTGACCATCCCACACTACATTTGTTGTCTCCGGTTGACGATGTCGATCCATGCAGTGAGAACGCCAACCAACCAACCGGCCGCGCATGTTGCCGAGGTTGCAGTAGAAAGTTGGCCACCCGTTCGATGTTACTCGACCCGGGGCCGTCCGCGATTGGCGGTCTTGCGAGACACTGAATTATGTAATTTGGAACGGCGGCAAGCAGAGCGTTGATGACGGTACTGTTTCTCAGGAATGCCGATCCCGTGAAGTCCCAAAGATCTGCGGCATCATGAATCCCCCGATGATCGCACCGCAGCTTGTGCTCAACACGCCCAGGTTGAGATGGGACCTGTCTCATTAGTCTATCTGTGTGTTTACTTCGTTATTCGTGCCGGATTAACACTGCTTTAGTGCTGATTCTTCTCCCCGTTCTGCACAATCGGGGCATAGAATCTGAACCTGTTCTCAGGGTCATATTTTCGCTTGAGCCCCCGCAACTTTTCAAGTCTCCACGGCTCGTATCTGTGTCGTGTCAGCATGGGGTCAAGAAAACAGCCGTCACATGGGCCACAGTGCAACAGGGACCATCACTCACCCATACATCGCCTCCAAACTCTCGTCACCAAAAGCATAGTTGACGTATGTCCTCCTCTGAGCACTCCCAAAGGCGGCTGTCCTCATGGCATCGCCCCAACGGACGCCTTCTTGCGCGAGCGAAGCATTCGTGGCATCCTTGTAGAAGATGGCAGGGGCGCTAGGAAGTGCGTCAGAGTCCGTTCGCCTGCAACCAAAAGGATCTTGGGGGGAGCGACTTACAACAGCAACCTCTTGTCGCGGTGAGGATAAGCGTTGCTCTCCGGGGGGATTGCCTGAACCCCTTGCATCGAGTAACCCTCGAGCATGCAGAACGAGTTGGCCAAGTCCTTGTTGGCAGTGATCATCTCGCTGAAGGTGTTGTACCAGTTCCTCAAGGCGCCGAGGTCGTAATGGTCAAGGTCGACCCCTCGCAAGAACGCCGCACCCTGTGGTTGGCAGAGTTGGTCGTCCTGGCCGGTAGCCAAGACACTCGCAAGCCCGGGGTACTCGGTCTCGCCCTCGACGTAGCCGTCGGGGCCTAGGGAGCTGATCGGTTCGGTATACTTCTTACTCTCGTCCAACGACCCGCTGTAGAAGATTGTGAACCCGATGACCGGCTGCGAAGCGTCCGTTAGCCAAATCCCCCCTGACGAGGAGGAGCACTCACCTTGACAGGATCAATCACTGGCATCATGTTCCACGTTGACCAGATCACCACCCCCTCCGGCTGCTCCTCCATCATCCTCGCCGCCACCGCATACACCTCCTCCAACCGCCCCCCCAAAAACACAAACATCTGCCACGCCCACCCCCTCCTCTCCTCCCCCACCTCATAAACCTTCACCCTCAACTCACTCACCACGCCAAAATTATGTCCCGCGCCCCTCAACCCCCACAACAGATCCATCCCCTCCTCCCTCTCC
>FTEL01006494.1_pt1 | contig 10036 bp, 14 predicted proteins | sample 1658911 | NCBI WGS metagenome assembly FTEL01 (sample SAMEA3914869, study PRJEB12502) | metagenome | biome: forest; material: soil | place: USA | collected 2012-03-12 | depth 0.1 m
AGGGCAAGAAGGTCGCTATCGAGAAGCACATGGCGACCTCAAGCAGGACTATGCCCAAATCAAGGAAAATCTGGATGCGAAGCTCGCTAGGTCGACTTATTAGCGATGAAGGTCGGCAGCTGAGCGCTGCTCAAGGGACATCTCGGCATCCACTCGGCGCTCGAATGCCCGCGATGATGAACCGAGAGTCGGGACAGGGTGGATCCGAGAGAGAGGGTATTTAATGGATCGTTAGGTGAACGATCCATATCACGATGCATTGCCTTAGTTATCTTTTTCTCCAGTCATATTTCGGGATCTACCATGGACAGTCGAGGGCTATTTTGCCGCCGTTTCTTCAAGCCAGGGGTGGGATGGGGGAAAGGGTTACATGTGGAACATTCCACATCACGATACGTTGCGTTGATTATCTCTTTTTCAACTCTTATTCTTCCACCCACGATGGACGGTCGAGGGCCTTTTGCCGACGTTACTTCAAGTTTGAATCGGGAGGGGCAAATAGCATTGCCTAGTTATCTTGACCATAAATCAAAAGTCTTGCCTTCGATATCGGATCCTATTCATCAAGTAGTAAGACTGATCAAGATCATTATTCTTTGTCTCCGCGACTATTGGTAACGTGAACTCGATATCCGAAGACAAAGTGGTTCGGTGCCGGGGAGGGAGGGAGGGTTGCTAGCTCAGAGCGGCATCATTAGATCACAGCTGAAAGCGATGGATCTAGAGCGGTGACAGGTGATATGCCACTGCTTTGAGCTGCTGTTGCTATGGGAGTGGCGTCGGTCTGGTTGTTGTTCGAATAAGTTGGAATGCGTGTTACGTCGAGGTCGGTGTTGCGAGCTCCTCCGTTGTGCGGAGATGCACTTTTTCTACAGATGCAGGACTGTCACGGCCTCACGCCGTTCTCTCAGAGCGGCCTAGAACAAACATGTCAAGTTGGCTCAATGATACTGCACATACTCAAATATGCAGGTAGGTAGTCTGCCTTCGAGCTTACTATGGATTTCGACAAAAGCAGAAAAGTGTGGGACTCCGCAAGGCACGGATGGATGACAGCAGTTGTCGTAGAAATGGCGACATCGGCAAGCTGGGGGAGAGGTCTCAGGCCCAGAGACGATGGGCATCCTATCCTGCCTTTGACCCGGACAGGTGGGCTCGCACAACATGATGGCGTGACCAACGTGGCGTGGTCCGGAGCAGTTCTGGTGTTGCATTGCGTCTCCCTCACGCACCCGTTATTTTTCAAGTTTAAGAAGTGATTGTCAATCGACGCCCCGCAGCTTCTAGGCGCATCCACCCCAAAGGCTGTAAGCCACCACAGCACTCCGACGACGACTCTAGTTCGAAACATCGAGATCATGGCGACCAGCGAAACAAGCCCAGGTCTGCCCTTGGGGCCTCCCGGCCAACCGGACATCGAATACACTCCAAACCATGATAAATATCTCCAACGAGCCAAGCGCCGTCGAGAGACTGAGCATTTGGTCAAGTCCCTGCCAGCCGGCTTTCCCCAGGAACTCCAATCGAAGCTTGTCTGGGACGGCAACGACCTTGTCGAAACTTACGATTGGAACTACGATCTCTCGGAGGAGGACCTGGACGAAATAGACTCCGCTCTCCGTCACTTCAAAGGTAACCCTTTCGTGTTCATGTCCAACTCAATCGACTCATTTACCCTAACTTCGTCAGCGCTCAACACTCCGCTCGGCTTCATCAGCCAGGAAACATTCCCTCTTCCAACACTGCACAGCGCACTGCGAGCCATCTCCCACGAAATTCACTCCGGTCACGGATTCAAGGTTGTCAGAGGAGTGCCAGTAACAAGATACACGCGCGAGGAGAACGTGATCATCTACACCGGCATCTCGTCGCACATCGCCCCTGTTCGTGGCCGGCAGGACAACCGATACGACGGCCAACCTGCAGACGTTGTTCTGGCTCACATCAAGGATTTGACAGCCAACTTCGATGCCAGCAAAATTGGAGCGCCGGCCTACACCACGGAGAGGCAGGTCTTCCACACAGATGTCGGCGACCTCATCGCTCTATTTGCACTTGGAGAGGCGGCCAAAGGTGGCCAGAGCTACCTGTCGAGTAGTTGGAAGGTCTATAACGAGCTTGCAGCCACGCGGCCTGATCTCATTCAGACGCTTTCGGAGCCATGGCTTGCTGATACGTACGTATTATTGCCCCCGCTGTTTTGCCCGGACCTAACGACGTCGACTGATGACCGAGCAGCTTTGGCAAGACCGACAAGCCATACACATCGGCACCGCTGCTGCACTTCCAGGCAGCAACGGACACCAACCCCGAACGCCTCATCATCCAATACGCCCGGCGCACCTTCACGGGTTATTGGGGCTTGCCTCGGTCCTCCAATATTCCTCCAATCACTGAAGCCCAGGCCGAGGCCCTGGACGCGCTGCACTACACGGCCGAAAAGTACGCCGTGGCGCTGGACTTTCGTCAGGGCGACATCCAGTACGTCAACAACCTGAGCATTTTCCACGCCCGCGCCAGCTTTTGGGACTCTGCAGAGAAGCAGTAAGTGTTTTACAAACTCTAAAAGAAGACTGACTACTGACAGCTCCGGACTAGACGTCACTTGGTCCGCCTGTGGTTGCGCGATCCCGAGAATGCGTGGGAGACGCCGGCTGTGCTGCAGGAACGCTGGGATCGCGTTTACAAAGGTGTCACCTCGGAGGCTAGTGTATTTCCCCTCGAGCCGTTTATTCGGAGTGCAAGCAAGGGGAAGGTTCCGGGCGAGGCTTTGAAAGGGCATTGAGACCGCTATCGGCTGCGAGCAGCGCGAGGAGACATCAAGACAGCAACAGAGGTGCGGTGTATCAGCTTTGGGTTGGAAGTGAGAACTTCAATCTATCACACCTCTTTCTGACGTTCGAGCCCGTCATTGCTCTATCAGCCTCCGCCCAAATCATTTTTCGTGACATCGAAACGGTCCAACATGTCATGTTCAATCTCTTTGGCCACAAAGCTACACACAACATGGCAGTCTCACATCGAATACCCCATCCCTCCCCGAGCGACAACGTCCTCTCCAAGAACACACTCCACCGCGACTTCAGGAATCCGGTCCATGGCGAACCATTCTCGCTCGTTCAGCTTGCAAGCCAGTGGGTGGTTGATCGACATTCCCTGTAGATTCAACATCCTTTCCGACTTCAAGTCCTCCGTGGAAAAGCAAAACACCCCCGCGTCAGCCAGTTGCCTCGCTGAGATGACGGCAATGAACACTGGACCCCTGTTGTGCCACTTGCCATCCAACTTTATGTTTCGCTTTTCCACGCGCGTGCGGGCTGCATCCAGTGCGCTGCTAGAATCGCCATAGAGGGAAATGAAGGATGTCGGAGTCTTCTGGTACCAATCGAGGTGCTGGGCGATGGAACGGACGGTGATGCGGTGCCAGTATCGCACGAGGTATCTGTTTTTGTCACCGGCTTCGATGCCCTGACCAGGGATATACGGGGTTTGCGAGAGATTGTCGTAGACATGATACAGCTTGAAATTTTGGTCGCGTATCGGGTCAAACTGGTGGCGCGAGAAATCTTGCATGTTTCTTTTGATAGGTATTGTTCGATGACGGTTGAGGCTTGACAAAGGCCGCCGTTGGCAAGAGACGTTTCAGCCAAACAACAAAATCGGTTCTTGTTCGAGCTATGTTCCCGTTCCTACTTTTATGATTTCTTTTGCCAGCATTTTAGTCCGTTGGGCTAGCACGTTGGGCAGCAGTTGCTCGGTGTGTATCCTGTTGTGAAACCAAACTGCATTGCCGCGTGTGGCCCCACGAATGGCGAGCAAGGGAAAATGGTTGCAAGCAAGCTGGGTTCAGAATCCCGAGGCTGAAATCTCAACTCGGGTCTACTTTTCTTTTCTCGGAGGCGCTTTTTACTGCCTACGTTACTCATTTCCAACTCTCTTCCCTCCCGGCCGTTCTTGTTTACCTTTGTCAAGTGCTCTCGGGAATCTCTTTGATCGTACACCGCGGAGCAAACATTACATCCCCAACATGGCAATGAGGTATCTCGCTAGATTGCCGCGACTGCGTGCACGAGTGGTATTCTAAGGCGCGACATACATAGTCAGGGCTTTGCTGAGTTTAGCATTGATTCGTGGGAAGTCGCCACAGTGTTCAGGGTTTGCCGGTTTTGTTAAACACTCGCTAACCTTGGATGGGGTGACGTGGTCGAGTCCTCCGAAAGGTTGATTGAATCGCCAGTAGCGACAATAATGGTATCCTTCAATGGCCTTGGGGTTAGTCTCAAAATAAGCGCGGATGGTGATCCCGGCATCACTCACCTTTACTCTGTGCTTGTGGGCAGGTCTTTGTCTGACAGATCCGGGCTGTGGACTTTGTGCTTGAGTGGGTGGTGGCTTGCTGTTTAACCCCCATGTCATCGCGACGGGCTCTGGTCGTTGGAGAATGCACGGCTGCATCTGCAAACTCCGAATCTGAACTCGAAAAAGACTGGAACCGTTAATTTTTTCCCTCTGACGGTTGATGGGCTCGCGTGCGAACCTAGTGCGCTGAGAACAAGTCACGGCCATTGTGATTGCCGACAAGGGGTGACTGTGCAGCGTTTTTCCGGGCACAGCCAAGAACTCATGAGAGACACTGTGGGCAAAATGCCCTGTTTACGCCCTACCTATCATTCCAGGAAACAACCACGGGGCTCTGTGTGCGGAGTTCCCAAAGTGACAGCGATCAAAAGAAGGTGCGATGCTCTGGAAAGTCGTATCACAAGAAGTTGGAAACAGGGAAATGCCAACTAGCCAGCCCCTGCATTAATTGTCTTCTTGTCTTTTTGTCTTTTTGTCTTTTTGTCTTTTTGTCTTTCTGTCTTTCTGTCTTTCTGTCTTCCTGTCTTCTTGTCCTCTTGTCCTCTCGTCCTCTTTCTTGAGTTTTCTCAAGGTGGTAGCCATTGCTAGGTTTACTGCGGTTATTCATGTCAGGTTTCACACCCCCTTGCCCCGTTTCTGAACGCATAAAGAACCTTGACTTCGTCTTCAACACACGCTTTCCATGCAAGGTAAGGCTTCCAACAGCATCAGTACCATCGAGCTCCCAGCGCCCATCTTCGTTTCCCTCATCAACGACCCGATCGTGGTTCCGGCGGCAGCGTCTCTCACCCGCGGAGATATTGGACGTTTCCACAAACAGCCACGTTGAGCCCGACGCGCCCATTCCACAACAAACAAACCGAAACATGCTCACCTCCCCCACTCTCAGGGTCCCAGGCTCGAGCCAGGTTCGCCAGGGCCCCCTTTGTCTCCGCCACGGAAGACCTTCTCCCTTCAGCCGCTTACTAGTGGCACCCCACCGCCCCGCCGCCCCGTCGTCCTGAGTTCAAGCCTTCCCGCATCCAAACGTTGAATCCTTCGCGGCTACCGCATCCGCCAAAACACCCACCCTCACCAACCGCGCGCAAAGCTGCACCCCATCAAAACCCCTGTGGTCGTCGGGCGGTGGTGCAAGACAGGCAATCGGAGAGGTCGGTGGTTGGGGTGTGCTCGGGCGGCGGTGGGGACCATCGTTCAGGGGTTTGTTGATGCTGACCGAGTCGTGTTCATGTTGGATCGGGAACACATGTGAGTCGCGAAGAGATCGTCCGGCGCATACGCGGCGCGGCCGATATCGACCATTTTAGCGTCCGACCCCGCGTGAGCCGCTGCGGTAACTGCCCTGCTGCCCGAGAGTCCGAATGTGCGATGCCCTTGATCTTCCCATGTACACCGGCCTCCACAACGATCCAGACCTTCAGACCCACGAAGCACGTGCGAACACCTGCTTGCTGTTATGTAACCTGCCGGACGGTGATTGGTCAAACGGGTGTAAAACGGTTCGTGGTGGGTCGTGGGGGTGCTGAGAAGGCTTTATGGCGGGCCGGCGGCTCATCTCACGCGCTGCAGGGTCCACCAGGGATAGGATGAGGGGCCGGATACCGGACGGCGGTTTGATGTCCAAGTAATAGCCTGTCGTTGCGCCGAGATCCGCAATAAAAATCGCCAGGTGACACAAGATACCGAAAGCCACCAAAGAGCCATCGAATCAACGGCGATGGTTGGTTGGGGCTCAAGGCGAGGCTGAGGTGCGGGGAAGGGAGTGTGGGACGTTGAAGAATCGGCCGCCAAGATAACGTGAGCTAATGCACGTCAGCGTCGAAGCGAGCACCAATTGGGAGATGCGGTCCGACAGGATAAGGTCGATTTCGGCGAGAGGAGACGAAACGATATGCAGGTAAAAGGCAAGAAATGATCAACAACAATTCCGTACATAGTAGCAGAGCATACGTCTGAGATGTCCAGTCGACGACCTCAAACTCTGTCTGATCACGTTCCGCTGGCTGGGGACTTGGCCGCCAGAGCGCCATCCCGTTCGCGGACGCCAACCCTGCACCAACATGCAGTAGCATCACGCGAGACCCGCTGGGATAAACCACTAACGGGTGGGCCAGGCAGGGGTTCGACCCCGGCTGATCCGACCCATGCCGAAGCCAAGGGGCGGCGGATCTGTCTCAATGAGAGAGGCAGTGAGGAAGGGCAAGACATGAATGTTCTTCCTGTGTAGAAATGATGGGAATGAAAACGGAAGAACTGGTTCGGGAAGGGATGAGAATAGAAACGAGAATCCATGATAAGGATGTCAACTGTCCGCGATCCGGCTCACACCCGGTGTCGGATGTTGGACGGCAGGGGGAGGGGATATCAGGGTATCTTTCGCCATGCTACTCTATCGTGCAGCTGGGACGAGAGCAAGGACGGGGCGGCTTGCCCGTTTAGTCCAGAGCAACCAAACTTTTCCGATGGCGGACTGATATCTGGCTTGGCTCCTGACCCCGCCTCAGTGAAGAGTTCGCCACCCTTCACTGCACAGATCATCCTGTACATCAACCGCAGTTGTTTTGGTGGCAAGTCATCTTCCCAGATTTAAGAGGACAGGCTAGGCGCACTTGGACCCAGCCTTGCCAACCCAATTGCACGAACAATGGCCAGCGGCAACGCGAAACTAGACACAAAGAACGGCGGCGTTGTTGTCTCAGTTCGAGAAATGGATGAAACGACACCACTCCTCGAGTCGCAGACGCACAAGGCTGCGTATGTGACATTCTCAGAGCCTGACAATGAAGAGACATGGCGACCCTCGCCAGGCTTCTGGCTGATCGAGACGGGTGAGTGACGAGGCGAAGAGAAAGAAAGAGGACAAACCTGCCGTCGAACTCAGTACTGACTGCGTAACCCGACAGCCTTGTGGGCCAATGTGTTCCTCTCAGGATTCGACGGCACAATCACAGCCTCGACATATGCCGCCATCAGCTCCGACTTCAACGCCGCCAACAATGCGGCCTGGTTGACGACGTCGTACTTGATCACAAGCACGGCATTCCAGCCACTGTACGGACGCTTCTCCGACATGTTTGGGCGGCGGATATGCTTCTTCATCTCGACAATTACCTTCGGAATTGGCTGTCTCGGGTGTGCAATCGCCGAGAGTATGTTGAGCCTCAACATCATGCGGGCCGTGACAGGATTCGGCGGTGGAGGGCTGATCACGATGGGTAAGCGCATGCCGTGGTGTCCCCCCTCCCCCCTCCCACCCCCCAGGGTCAATGACATGAGCTGAAACAACCTGAAAACCACCACAGCTACTGTTATTAATTCAGATATGATCCCCTTTCGACAGAGGGGCAGTTTTCAGGCTCTTCAAAACGTGTTGGTGGGGTTCGGTGCTGTCCTGGGGGCGTCCCTCGGGGGTGTGATTGCTGAGTCCGTCGGGTGGCGATATTGTTTCGGTCTTCAGGTCCCCGTTTCAGTTCTTGCACTCGTTGTGGGCTACTTTGTCCTGGAAAACCCGCCATCCATTGTTCCCGTGGAGGACCCAAAGCATCCGTTCCTGTCTGCCATGAAGCGTTTGGATCTCTTGGGAGCCTTCGTGTTGGTCCTGGGGCTCGGGACACAGCTCCTGGGATTGAGTTTGGGCGGCAACGAGTTTCCTTGGGGCAGTGCCATTGTCGTTGGCTCGCTGGTTGGGAGTGTTGTCTTGCTGGTGGCGTTTGTCGGAATCGAGGCTACGACCAAAGCCCTTCCCATGATCCCGCTCCGGATGTTGCAAGGTTGGCAGCCCAGTGCCGTCCAGCTGACCAACGTATTTTCGGGCATGGCCGCGTATGCCGTGAGTCGTCCCTCGTCCTCGCCTCGGGCTCCCGAGCCGCACTGACTCTCTCCAGTACATGTTCATGGTCCCGCTGTATTTCCAGGCTGTCCGTGGCGACTCTCCGTCAGCGGCTGGTCTTCGTCTGATGATGCCGGCGCTAGCCACGCCTGTCGGTGGTCTGGTTGCCGGATGGCTGATGCAGCGTCGGTACCCATTGTGCCTCAATGTTCGTCTGGGCACGGCCACAATGCTGCTCGGGAATCTGCTTGCGACGACGATGGGGACGGACGGGTGTCGGTGGAAGGAATTCTTCTATTTGATTCCGGCGAACCTCGGACTCGGCCTGACGAACCCCAGCGTGCTATTTAGCTTTGTCTCTTTGGCCGAGCATCAGGGTAGGTGAAGATTTGTGGTGAGAGCCAAGGGGCACAGACTAACCTCGGACAGAACAAGCGGTTGCCACGTCGACCGTGTATTTAATCCGGTCCATGGGCACGATTTACGGTGTTACCGTGACGTCGGCCATCGTGCAGAATGTGTTGTCGACAAGATTGCCGGAGGCGTTGGGAGACGCGGCAACTGAAGAGGTCGGTGGGCCTTGGCTCCAGTGTTTGAGGCTTGCTGTCGTTGCTGACTGTCGTGTGTCAATAGCTCATCGAAAAGCTGCGAAAGTCGCTCTTCGCGCTCAGCGAGCTTTCCCCGGAGCTGGAGCGGGCGGTCCGGTGCTTGTATTGCGACGGACTGAGGATTGCATTTGCGGCGTCGAGTGCGTTTGCGCTGCTAGCGTTTGTGTTTTCGTTGGCACAGCGAACCGGGTCGATGGAGAGGAAATGCAGTCAGGCATCGACGGCCGAGCAAGGCGGCGACGCGAAGAACCGCAGCCGAGACTGAGTGCAGAGAGGGATTGGTTGATGAGAAACGAGAAACGAGAACGAACTCTGGGTATTTGGGGAAAAAAATAAAAGGAGAGAGCCGTGTAACTTGCAGAGAGAGAAAGAGTGACTTGAGACATCGATGGGAAAGGCGCGAGGAAGTGCAATGTGTCGGGCGTAGGGAGGGTGCATGTCTCACTGTCGCCAGGCCGCCCCAAAATGGCGTGCGCAACCCCCTTCCATCCTCCTGCATCACCCCCACCCCAAACGTGCCAGCCAAATCAGCCCTCCTCAACACGAAAACGCGCACTCGGAACCTTTCACGTTATTAGCTTGACTCCTACCTTCTTCATCCGTAGGTAAGAACGTGGTCGCAATCAGAGACCTGGTTCGCTTGTCTCGGGCAGTTGGGGGTGGTCCGTGGCGGGCGCGGTCCACGATCGGCTCATCCCGTCGCCGCGGGCGGTGTATCTGTTTTGTTCACAAGACACCCGCCCTGAGCTCAAGGAATCAGGCTCCCGGTGTTCTTTTGGGACCCAGGACACAGTACCTTAGTCGAAGACTCCGATGCGTTGACGATTAAGGTTAATTAGGTCATCATCTCTCGAGTCGCGACAGCAATCCCAGATTTGCAGGGTTTCACCTCGGATGACTCGAGTTGCCTGCTTGGCACCTCTCTCTGTTCGGATGGTTTGCGAGAATGACATGACGAGGCCGTGACAGTCCAGCTGACCTGAATCCATCTGTCGAAGAAACAACCCGTCTCCGTCACAACGCTAGAGGGGACAACACTGACCTTGACGAAGGGGCTGGACATCACGAGCACACCTACCCACTGCGTATTATTGCCGCATTGCCGACGTAATACATTTGCGTTCTTCTCGGCGTTGCCTGACGGGAGAACTGCCCCAACGGCTGGATTTGCGTCCCCAGATGGTGTCTCAGCAGCTCTGCCACAACCCCCTGCATGGCACGTTGCCTCAGCAAACTGCAC
>FTEL01010578.1_pt1 | contig 10035 bp, 13 predicted proteins | sample 1658911 | NCBI WGS metagenome assembly FTEL01 (sample SAMEA3914869, study PRJEB12502) | metagenome | biome: forest; material: soil | place: USA | collected 2012-03-12 | depth 0.1 m
CCCTGCCTTGCCGCGGGGCTCTTGAACTGGCCGAATCTCGCAATGCGCTAAACATTGGTATAACCCTCTTGGATTCTAATGGATCCTGTTTGGGGGGCCCAGTGAGGCTCGAAAACCAGGTGCGTAGGCGGAAGGGGAAGAGTCGGGATCAGTCTCTGATTAGTATGATGCTCACTCCGGTCGGACCGTATCTTCGGTACAGTTTCTCCCGTGCATCTGCTGACCGGTCTATATTGCCACAGCCCGCGTCGCCCAGACACTCGTGGCAAACAACACGTTAAAGCAAGTCCGAGCCGACCATGTCGCGCACACAGCGTACTCCAGGCTCCTCACCACCCCCGGGCACTCTGCGGTCCTGAAACTAGAGTAACACTTCCTTTCTAACCTCCACGTAACTTTCCATTTCACTCATTACCCTTCACCCCCAACCCAAGCCACTACTCACGTACCATCATACCACACTTGCCACTCACTCCTCCGCTTCTCAGATGGGACGGCTTCGTCACCACCTTCCTCGCCCTTCCGCGCTTCTTTGCCCGCTTTGGCCTGCACGAACCCACCGACCGCCTCCAGACCCCCTACGCCTTTGCGCGGGACCGCCTCGGCTCTTCGCTGTTTGAGATCTTGAACAGCGACAAGAACCTCCTGCGCGAGTTTATGCTGAGCATGTCAGCCATGGAGACTTGGTCGCCCGCGCGAAATCCCTACGATTTTGGCTGGGTGGCACAACACGCCGCGGCTGACGTTGACGGAGAGAGGGTGTTGCTTGTGGATGTTGGCGGGGGGAGGGGACATGCGTTGGCGAGAATTCTGAGGGAAAATCCGGGGATTGTGAAAAGCAGGTGTGTGCTGGAGGATCTGAAGGAGACTGTGGGGGAAGTGGAGAAGGAGGGGCGGGAGGAGCTGGAGGGGGTGAGGCTGATGGCGGTCAATTTTCACGCGGCGCAGCCTGTGAAGCGTATGCTCTGATGTCCCCTTCGTGTCAGCTGTTCGGCTTCTGGAGTTTATGATACTGACGCAGACCACAGACGCCCTTGTCTACCACATCCGCCGCTGCCTGCACGACTACTCGGACGACGAGTCTGTCGACATCCTGCGACGCATCGCCGGCGCCATGGCGCCAGACAGCCGGCTGCTTATTGTCGAGTTGATTGTCAGTGACCCGCCAACGGCGTACCAGGCCGCGGTGGATCTGACCATGATGACTATTTCGGGCAAGGAGCGGCCGCTGGGGACGTGGCGGGATATTGCGGCTCGGGCTGGGCTCAAGGTCACCCACGTGGGAGTGGTGGAGGGGGGAAGTGGAGTTGTTGAGTGCATGTTGGCCGAGTAACGGAGGCTGTTGCCGTCGACTTGGCCCCCAAAAACGCAGTTCATGTCCTCCGCTTTCAGGTCTTTGGTCTAATCTGCAGGATTAGTACCAAGTGGGTTGGCAAACTTCTGACCATGAAGGGATTCAACATTCACCACCTACGTACCTGGAGTCCTCGATAATTGAGTACCAGGTATGGATACCAGGTAGGAATGTCAATGTCAAGGGTCTTCAGCACCATCCCACGCTCAAAACATCAAGTATTCCTTGATAGAATGTTTGATGCTGTTGTAATTTCCCAGAGGGGCCACGACTCGCTCAATACTCCCTAAGTTGCTTTTGCCCTCAACTGGCTTTTCTCAACTGCCGGCTTTTACCCAATACTAAGGGACCTTAAGTGGTTTTTTCTACAACCAGGTTCTCGCCACTTCCCCCCCCCCCAAGCTAGTAATTCACCTGCAAGCTCATCACATAGCACTACCCAAATAACAAACGTCAAAACCGTACCCTTGAGACTGGAGCCGGAGAGATAGTGTTGCCAATGCAGTTCACTCCTCCTACAAGTCCCAACCAAGTACATGTACATGACTGATGCCGCGAGATTTGACCAGTTCACGCGGTATGGCAGTTCTGGAGGTGTCTCGCGGCCGTTGTCGTCTTTCGGTGGCTCTTTGTTCCTTTGTTCTTATTCTTTAACCATTCCTTGAGGCTGCTAGCCAGTCCGGTCGAGTTTCAGGGGTGAGGTGAGCCGAGTTTTACATGGTCACTCGCCGGGTTGCTCAGTTCCGGAGTACATGAGAAGTCCAAGAAAGGGGTCTGGGTCCAACCTCAGGTTCCTTATCAGTATGGCTATAGTGGGACGTACATGGTGGTTCGGTTTTGTGTCAACCCCTGAGCGCTACACATAGTGGCCTGGCAGTTGCGTGGGACGGGTCGAGGAAAGTCCCCCAAGTAACAGCATCTAGCAACAGCTAGGAATCAAGGGTTCGCCAATGACTGCCGTTGGTTCTGCCTTTTCAAAAGCTTTTGGTAGAGCTACAACCCCGAAAAGAAAAAGGAGGACAAACAGGACAAGGACAAGAAAAAGATAAATCCCCAGCAATATTCCTAATTCTTCACAAGCATGCCCGTCCCCAAATGGCAAGCCACATACTCAAAGAACTGCTGAGCTGGCTCAAGAACCATCACCTCATGAAACACCCGCAGCGTAACCTTGTTCTCTAGCTCCCTCGCATACCGAAAGAATCCCCCAAAAATAGCAAGGTGGGTCGGGTGCTCTCTGCACCATCTCTCCAGCGAGGTAAGGTCGTCAAAGTAGGCTAGCCCAAACGTGCGGTCCTTGCCGGGCTGGGCCGTCGCCGCGCCCACGACGTCCATGAACCGGCAGCTGTAGCAGCCCACTTCGTCGCCGTGGTCGCGCAAGAAGTCCATGCCCTTGATGAGGACTGGGTGCATTGTCTCGAGGTAGAGCTTGCGTTCTTCGGGGGATGTGTCGAGCCAGTCCTGTCCGGAGCGGATTACGGTCAGGTTCGGTTTACCGGGGATGGTCACCCTGCCGACGATGATGTCCTCTGTTGTCGTCTCGGAGCCGCTAAAGTCGTCCGCGGTGGCTTTGGCGCCGGTCAGCCCGTCGGTCTGGGAGGCAGGAAAACGATCGCGCATGCTGCCCCAGTAGCCGTGCTCCTGGACAGCTCCACTCATGCCATTTCCCATATGGGCACATCCCTCGGGCGTCTTGAGGGTGTTGAAGAGGGTCTCGAGGCGATCCATGGTTGGGAAGAAGACCTCGAGGAACCACCCATGGCGACACTCCTCTGGCTTGAGCCCCTGCCACCACCCCCGGAACCCAGACTGGTCAGCCCAGGCCTCGTACGTGGCCGTACTCGGCCAGTACGCCAGCGCCGTAATGTTATAGAAGCCTTTGTTGTCTGTGACGGAAGCCCATTCAACGAAGGAGGGCGTACTGGTGGGCGCCGTCAGGAACGTCGAGAGCGTCGACTGAGCCGCTCCGTCGGAGTCCGAAGCGGTCTTGTACTGGGCCCCGATGATGGCCATAACTAGCTCGGAGGCGCGCTCAGGAAACCGCACGCTGTATGACGGATACGGGGGCTGGAAGTTGGCGGCGGGCGTGTTCGCTGGCCGGGTGCGGGTGCATCGGAGATGCTCAGGGATCGCGGATTCGGTCATGGTGAAGTTCAAGTTGTTCTTGTGGAGCGTGTAATGCGTTCTTTGTCAAGAGAAATGTGCGCTCTCCGACGATTCTGGCAAGGGAACAGTGTTCCTGCTCACATTGATACATCCTGAACACCCAGGCTGAATCATATCTGGCGCCTCTTGACTCTAACACGGTGCATCGGTGCCCAACCCATCAGCCACGCCGCCGCCCAAAACCAGTCACTCCAGAACGTGACCATCAAACGTGCCTTAGATTCCAGTCATCTACCGCCCGAAACTTAAACGCAAGCCTTAATTATCGCCCCAAGATTCCCAGCTGCCAGCCACAGATAACCGGCTCCATCCTGATACGCTGCCTCCTCACCCCCCCTGAATGCAGCCATAGCCCTGGCCAGAGCCACAGATTTGAGGAACGCCTCAACAACTCTCAGGGCACCGTCTCGACTCAGCCCAAACGGCTCGAAATCATCTGTGAACCTCCTCAGTGGACCAAATGGCACGCCGCCGATCCACTCGCCCACAAACACGCGAAGAACCGCTCGCCGGTAGCGCCTCGTCTCAGCAGCCGAGCAGCGAGACAGAACAAAGCGGTCCATCTCCGATAGGCCCTTGAACGACGCGTATGGCTCCTTTCGTGTGTAGTTGGTGGCTGTGGGAGCCCGTCGCAAGAGGGAGAGCAATGTCCAGTGCCATGCGGAGCTGCCCCGGGGGGACTTGACAGGCGGCTGTTGGTGAGTAGACGATAAAAGCTCCCTCTTATCATCCATTGAGGTCTTTGGTCTGAAAATGGATGCAAATTGTTCGGGATGGCTTGACCAAGCAGTGCAGGTACGCTCGTCGTCTAGCAGCTCGCCCGTAAACGCGGCGAGCGGGGATTTGTAATGAACAAACCGGGAGTAGAATATTGGACTGATGACTTGGAAGACAATCTGTGGGGAATCGGAAGGCGGGCTTGTGGGGGAACGTGGCGGTGTCGGGGGCGCTTCGAACACGGGGGGTGTTGTTGAGTGCTTGCCGGGCTGGGTGGCAGACACACGAGAGTGAAAGACTTCTGACTTCTTGCAGTGCTCGCCTGGGGTAATGTAGGTGACCGATATCGGCGTGGGATGGTTCTCAACGGAGTGTTGGAGGAATAGGCGGAAGTGCCTCTCGAGGGTTCTTGATCAACACCTGTTAGAAACTCTGTCGATTGACACGTGAATAACAGGGGAGCCCTACCTCTCAACCGTGCGGGCGGGTTTTCCCAAAGCAGTTTTCTGCGGCTCTCGCCTAGTCCAATACCGAGCAGACTTCATGAAGTAAATCCTCGCTGCTTCCGACAGAATCCGATATGTCATGACGGTACAAGTTGCAACGTACCACCATCGGGCCAAGAACGAAATCTGTTCCCACATGGATGCTTGCGAGGCGTCCAAACCGGGCTCACTGGACGTGACGCGTGTGACCATGAGCGGCTTTCCCTCTGGGCTGGTTAAAGTGACCAAGATGTCCAACTGCCCCGGCCTCGAGGGAGCGCATGGGTCACTTGTGTCCACCGTATACCAGCCAGAAGGAGGCATGAAGGGTGAAACGTGAATATCTTTGGTGAACCGGCCCCGAAAGCTGTACGGGCTGGTCTTGCTCTCCCTGAGTGAAGCCGAGTTCGGTGACAGCTCTTGTCGCACAAGCCACATACGACGCTCCCCGTACGAGGTGTTGAGTTCGGGAATAATGGCCGTGAGTTTCTTGTCGGCATTGTAAAGATACCAGAAGCCCAGCGGGTTGTCCACCTGTCCGTTGACACATGGAACTGCGAGGAGGTATGCGTGAGGCCACTCGTTGGGGTCCGCTCCCTAAGAAGTCCACGCGTTGGTAAGCGATGTTGTCACCTTCCGGGTATTACGTGGGTAATAAAGACAGACTTACCTCCGACAATAGGAACTCTCTCAGCTTCTGGGACATGGTCAAGTGCGGTCCTCCCCGGATGGCATGATCCTCGGCTCTCAAGCTAAACCAAGCTTTCCGAAAGGGCCAGTTGCTGGTTGAATCAGCCGGCTGGTCCACACAGAGAATCGGGCTGTAGCATGCGTGCAACCCGACTGGCATCCCGCAATAGAGGTAAGAGTGTCTGAAGGCGTCCTTAAATGGGGCAATCCGTCTGTGTCTCAGGTCGGTCGGGAAGAGCATCGGGGCTCCATGCAGTTCTCGTGGTTCGTCATCGTTTTGTTGGACATGCCGACGGTCTGTCGAACTGGCCGGTGGATGGCCCGGTGGTCGAGAACAGCCAGAGCTTGTCCCAGGGTTTCTGCTGAGAACAGGGCAAAGACCGTGTTCTTCTCTCTCGTTGTCTTCGGGTTTTGCAAATTCTAAGCGTGTCTGGTAAAATGCCAGGGCGAGGAAGGCAGCGAACGAGAAGAGGACTCCGATCCAGATTGAAGGTATGCATGAGATGCAGATTGCCAGAACGGCATGGTCCACGAGGAAGGCAACCGAGTCTCCCTCCACGGAGTGTCGAACTATGCCGGAGAGGGTGCCGGAGAGAATTCCGGATAGAGTCACCGGTAACAGCATGGTTCCAAAATAGCATAAAAAACACAGAGATCACCCAGTCTCGAGGACGGGGCTGGAGGGTGGCAGATACCAATAAAGAAGACATGCACTTCTCGTCAGGATGTAGGGTAATTGCAGCACCCAGCGGCCTCCGCCATCGGTATCTCCGGGAGTGCATGGCAAGGCATTATTTGTCCTATCTGCTCTGAAGCGATTCTCCTCTGCGTTGGCCGTGTAAACACCAACCAACCGTATCTTAACCAGGATCAAGCCATATTACCGTCTCACAGGGGTTGGTCTGCGCGTTTACCCGAGCTGAGAGTGGCGCTAACGCTCCTGCGCCACGGGTTGTTTGGCTTGGAGACTCCGAATGCAGCTAGACCTAGTTGACGACTCTGAGCTGTGCTGCACACTTCGCAGCTGAGCCGTGCTGCCGGCGTTGCCGGGAGAGAAACGAGCATACGTGTATCCACAGACGAAGCTAATGCCGCAATTTTCAACGCATGCTTGGACCAATCAAGCATCATGCCCTAGTCCTAACCCCTGATGGGGGATATGGGTCCGGAAACTCCTCACGCACGACTCCACGACAGACGCGGCATTATGCATCACGATGGGCTAGGTTTGGCACTATCGACGAGAACTGGAGCTTGGTGGCCTCGAAAACCTTTCTCAGAAGCCAACGGTTGGCTTAGGGCTGCGGAGCCCGAGACACCCCGAGACAGCTGAGGACTTGGCCGTTAGCCGTTGACCGTTGGGTGTTGTGCCCAAGTGGGAAAGATGGCCTGATTTGATGGGGAACGAGTTCTGCATGTTTGCGAGCCTTAGCTTGATGCGGTTATTGAATATAATACAAGGTCTCTCGCTCCTACGTCAGCGTGGAGCTTCAGTATGGTGCCTGTAACAACAACAGACAAACATGGACGACAAGCTTCCCACCCGCCAGTCTGACGTTGTCATCATTGGGGCAGGCTTCTCGGGCATCAACATCGCCTGCCAGCTTCAAAGAAAGCTGGGCGTCACGGACTATGTCATCTATGATAGGGCATCCGACTTCGGGGGTGCCTGGTTTGCGAACAGATGTGAGACGTGGCGCCGCTCCGCAAGCTTACTTGTTAGATAGTTGCTAATGGAGAGACACCGAATCAGACCCGGGATGCGGAGTCGACATACCAGGCGTGTTCTATTCTCTTTCGTGGTTCCCAAATACAGAGTTCACCACCGCATTTCCTTCACAACCCGAAATCCTCGCATACATCCGACGAGTTGCAACACAACACAACATCCCACAACACATGAGACTCCAAACAGAATGGACGGGCGCCCGCTGGTGTGACAAGGCTTGCAAATGGCGTGTTTTTTTGACGGAGATCGAGACCGGCACACGCTTTGTCCACGAGGCAAAGATTCTCATCTCTGCCGTGGGCGGTTATGTGAACCCAAAATATCCATCATTTCCCGGTTTGGAAGCCTTCGAAGGCCCGGTAGCACACACAGCTGCATGGCCAGAGAATCTCGACCTTGTGGGGAAGAACGTGATTGTTGTTGGAAACGGATGTAAGTACACGTTCAGAATACCAAGATGGCCATGCTCACACAAACCCAGGCTCGGCTTCTCAACTTGTTCCGGCAATTGTAGACCAAGCCAAGAGGGTCACTCAGTTCGTCCGAGTAAGTAACCCCGCCCTCTTCCATTACCATCAAGATCTAACCGCTTCTCGACCCCAGAGCCCACAGTACTATGTCCCGATGCCCAACGTCAAGATCCCACGACTCTGGAGACAAGCATTTGCCCTGTTGCCATCTCTTCTTCTCTTGATACGCTGGTTTATCTTTTGGACTCTTGAGACTGCGCTTTTCCAGTTTCACAATGATAAGAGTGGGCGTCATGCGCGAGAGAGCGCCGCGAAGAAAAGCCGAGACCACGTCCATAAGACTGCACCAGGTTTGTTGCTCCCAATCCGGTCATGGAAGATAAACATGAGTTGACAGCTGTACAGCTCAGTACTGGCCACTTCTCAGCCCTTCCTATGACCTTGGTTGCAGAGTAAGTCAGTGGGCTTTCCTCTGTGAGCATCAGCCCTGTTGGATTCAATGTTAACATATTCCCCCTCACAGCGACGAATCTTGGACGATACATATCTAAGAACTCTCGGTAACCCAAAGACATTTTTGACCAACGACTCAATCTCATCGGTGCGCCAGAACAGCGTCTTGACCGTATCCGGGCAGGAGTACGCAGCCGACGTAATTGTAAGTCACGCTGTATTCCCCCTTAGGTTTTCATTCATGGAAAAATTTCTCTAATCCTCTTCTGGCATCAGGTTATGGCAACAGGTTTCGAGTTCACCCAGTGGCAAAGCGACTCTGTCTTTGGACGCAATGGTGTCTCGCTTCAACAACACTGGAGCAAGTTCGGTGGCATCGAGGCCTACAAGTCCGTGGCCATGAGCGAGTTTCCCAACCTTTTCTACCTTTTGGGCCCCAACTCTGGCAGTGGGCATACCTCGGTGTTGTACTCGATCGAATGGTTCGTTCATCCTGATCCCGACTCCATGTACCACGTGCTAATCAAATTTCTCACCAGCTCGGCCGAGTTGATTCTCAAGCTTGCACGGCCCATACTTCAACGACGTGCAGCAGCAGTCGAGGTGGATCAGAATGCGGAGAAGGAGTGGTGCGAGACCATCCAGGGGACACTGCGGAAGACGGTTCTCACCAAGTCGTGCTCTAGTGTAAGCCACCCCCTCCAAGACCGAGCTGAATCGTAGGTAGTTTCGTCACTGCTAACTGGTGGCATAGCACTTCACCGATGCCCATACTGGCTGGAACTTCTTCTCTTATCCTTTCAGCTCGCTCCGCTTTTGGTTTGGAACTCGGTTTCCAAACATGTCACACTGGACCTACACCTAGAGTAGACCAAGATTGATATTCGTCGCAAGATGGAAAGCAAATGCATTGGAGAAAATAGAGAAAGGAAAACATATAGATAGATTGTACCAAGAAGCAATAGATGCGAGAGTGGGCAGGTCTCAAGCGGGTTCGTGTCCCTGCGCGCGCCCGTCGTACCATGCACCCTCGTGTTCTCGGCGGATGTGAGCCCGCCTCGGCTGAGCTTCGCGCATGTGGCTGCTACGATGAACTGGCCGGCCGAGAGCGGGCAGCCCAACAAGGCGTACAAGTGCATGCTGGATTGTCCGCTCGCCGAGTTTACATCCACAACCGGCGACAAGGGCGTTGAGCGGTCGCAGGGCTCGCAGCATAGCGCGTCGGGGGAGATCCATGTCAGCTTTCTTGCTCTGGGTCTCGTCTCCGCGCTGGAACGAGCAAGCTCTGGGGTCTACCTGCAGGGGATTCTTGTTGGGCAACGGCCAAGTGGTGATAGCTACCAGCGGCTTGGATTTGCGAGTATCTTCAAGCGTGGCATTTTCGACATGGAGCAGGATTTCGAGAATACTCTGATGCGGGAACTTGCGGTATTCTGATCAAGTAGAGATCCATCAAGCGTCAGTTATCATCTCAAATCGATGCGAATCAGTTGTTGAAAACGTCGGGGGTATGCGTCGACGGTGAGAAAACGCGAGGGTCTAGATAGGTCCCGTTTTACTTTTCAACCACCAGTTGATGAGTACTGGTTTAGGAGGTCTAAGTGCGGTAGGCGCACCAAGCTTAGCAGGATGCGAGCAATTATCAAGGGAAACTCCCGAGTCGCGTCTGATGACACTGGCTCTGTCGCTCCTCACAAAAAGTGCCGAAGTTCAAGGCCGGCAACTCGGAGACCGGGAAACCTCGCCCAAGACCCCGCGGAAGCTCCGCTGGTCGCCACAAGTGGGGATTCCCAGCATCCAGGAACGCGTATTAGTGCTGTTAACGCTGCCAACAAGTGTTTTTCATGATCGACGACAACACACACTCTCCAATCGGCACGTTCAAACCTTGTCCGCAACCATGGAGGCCTTCGTCTACACGGCAAGCCCCAGCCGTGTCATCTTCGGCCCGGGGGCGTCGTCCAAGCTGCC
>FTEL01010436.1_pt1 | contig 10033 bp, 7 predicted proteins | sample 1658911 | NCBI WGS metagenome assembly FTEL01 (sample SAMEA3914869, study PRJEB12502) | metagenome | biome: forest; material: soil | place: USA | collected 2012-03-12 | depth 0.1 m
GGGGAGGGGGTGACGACGTTTGTAAATGCGTCGGTTGTTGGGGGGAGGGGGAATGAGGTTGTGAATGGGGCGGTGGTTGTTGAGATTTGATGGCAGTCCCTCTGCTAGAATAGATATTCATGATGTAGTTTACTCTATTTAGTCCTCTATTTGCTCGGTTGAGCTGTTCTTGTGATTAAAAGTTGCGTGATGGAAACTGGCGATGTTCCGTCCCCCTCAAGCGGGTCGCTGTTGGGTTGGCCGTGAGTTGGCCATCGCCGTTGGCCCCTTGCGACCGCACCTCAAGGCTCTCGGCGGCAACGTGTAAATCAGGCACACTTTTTGTCCGCCACCCGAGCCCAGGAAAGGTACCCCTTTCTGTCCTCACCAACTGCCAACCCAACTTCGATGAACTGCAGCCACGGAAGGAACAGAACCTCCCCCAATATCAGTTTGCCCCCGAATCCCGAGAGCCTGGCGAACGCTACATCACCATGTCGCTCACGCCAGGCAGCTTGTGGGCAAAGGCCCGTCAGGTCTTGACCCCGTGGGAGGAGATCCTGGTGGTGCCTACGCATGACGAGGAGGGGCTGACCGGGAGGGAGGATAAAAGAGCGGATCCGGACTTTTTGGAGAAGGGCATTTTGCTGTGGACGCCGCATATCCACTTTACCTAAGGTTGGGAGACGTCACGTTGAAATCTACACAATATCTCTGACCTGGCCGAGGCGTGGATGTGAGACCCATTTCGACGTGCAGCTGTTCCCCCCACGATGCCGGAATACCGGGAGCCTGATCCTCGCGTCGACGGTGGACTCTCCACAACACAAGCAAGACAGACATCCACATCCTGCAACGGTCCCCCACCCTCTCGGCGGCATCAACGGGAACACCATGATCGGCATCCCCACGGGGGCACTGACCTTGCTGCAGGGGGCCACACCAACATGAGGCACCGCCATACCAGGACGGGGACACCCGCTAAGGTACAACCCGTGTTTGTCCAAGGCTATGCCACTCATACCCTGTCTTTGTAGTCAGCTTTCCAGATTCCGCATTCCTTCCAGAACTTTGCGCCGTCGGCGTCGTTGGCGTCGACGTCGCGCAACTCGGTACCAGACCACAGGGTGGACAACACCCCGTGACACAGCAGGCCTGTGATTCGGGCGGCAAACTTTTTTATGTTTCCCCATACCCCATACCCCAGGTTTCGCAGTGCAGAAGAGGCGTAGGGAGGCTCAGGGGCCGAGATCAACGGCGCGGAGGACGATGCTCCGGCCCCCAAATCTGGCTGCGGGCGCGCCTTCGTCCGCGCGCCGTGGCCTGCCGGCCGAGCCCCGGCGCCGAGCAAACGCCCGGCCCGTGCGGACATGTGCGAGGTGTGCGGCATGTGCGACGGGTGTCCCCATGGGGGACTGGAGTTATGGGTTTGGGGGCGCGCTCCCTCCGTGCCCTCGGCCAAATTCAGAGGCGCCGAGGCTGCAACTAGGCTCGAGTCTAGCACAAGTGTACCAGGCCGAGAGGCATGTGGATGGTGTTTGTGGCAGTGATGGGCCCGGGAAGACGGGAGTCGTCGCCAAACCTCTCCTCAACGAGAACTTGTCGTCCCAGGAGGACGGGTCCCGAGGGATCCGCGCCGAGATGCCTTGATCGGCTGCCTCTGAGAATCGTAGTCTAGGGTAAGGCTGGTCGAAAGTGCCGACAAGACTGGGAGGCGTGTAAGTCAGTAGTACGAGCCTTGGGACTATGCGATCGTGGGTGATGACAAGATAAAGGCTTCATATCCCCCGAGCCAGGCTTAATGAAAGTTCATCACCCACCAGAACTCCCAGTCCGCATCTTGCTCTTCTTTCTTTCCGCGGCCTCACTTATGCCTTCTTGACACGATGGCCAAGTTTCTTCAGAGCCTGATCGCCGCGGCGGCGGTCGTACACCTCGTCAACGGCCAGCTCGCTGGGTCCGTCACCGCCGAGGTGCACCCCCAGCTCACGACGTGGAAGTGCACGACCAGCGGTGGCTGCGCGCAGCAGAACACTGCTGTAGTCCTCGACTGGAACTACCGCTGGATCCACACGACCAACGGCTACACGTCCTGCCTCAACTCCGGCGGCGTCGACACTGGTCTCTGCCCCAACCAAGACACCTGCGGCAAGAACTGCGTCGTCGAGGGCGTCGACTACGGCAACAGCGGCATCAGCACGTCCGGCAGCTCGCTCACGCTGCGGCAGTTCGTCAAGGGCACCGACGGCAAGACCAACAGCGTCTCGCCGCGCGTCTACCTGCTCGACTCTAGCAACAACTACGTCCTCCTCAAGCTCCTGAACCAGGAGTTCTCGTTCGATGTCGACCTCTCGACGCTCCCCTGCGGCGAGAACGGGGCCCTCTATCTGTCTGAGATGGAGAAGGCTGGTGGACGCAGCGGCTCCAGCGCTGGTGCTGGCTACGGCGGTGGCTACTGCGACGCGCAGTGCCCGGTGCAGAACTGGTACAATGGTGTGCTGAACACCAACAAGCAGGGCTACTGCTGTGCCGAAATGGACATCCTCGAAGGTACTGTCTCACCCCAGCTCCCCATCCCCAACAACACCATACTCACTTCCCCCAGGTAACAGCCGAGCCCACGTCTTCACCCCGCACCCCTGCTCCGGCGGCAAATGCGATAGCTGGGGCTGCGGCTTCAACCCCTACGCGGCGGGCAACAAGGGCTGGTACGGCCCCGGCGGCACCCTCGATACCTCCAAGCCCTTCACCGTCGTAACCCGCTTCATCACCAACGACGGCACCACCAGCGGCAGCCTGGACCGCATCACCCGCTACTACGTCCAAAACGGCAAGACTGTCCCGAGCGCCGTCTCCGGCGGCGACACGATCTACGCCTCCTCCTGCTCGACCGCCGCCTCCTACGGCGGCCTCGCCAGCATGGGCCAGGCCCTCGGCCGCGGCATGGTCCTCGCCCTCTCCATCTGGAACGACGCGGCGGGCAACATGAACTGGCTCGACAGCGGCGCGCAGGGCCCGTGCAGCGCGTCCGAGGGAAACCCGGACAACATCCTGGCCAAGAGCCCCGATACGCACGTCGTGTTTTCCAACATCCGCTGGGGCGACATCGGCTCGACGTTCCAGCTGCCCGGGAACGGGAACGGGGGGAGCACGACGACCACGACCACGGCCAAGCCGGGCAGTACCACCGTCGCGACCAAGACGACCACCACGAAAGCGACGACGACGAATGGGGGCTCGTCGGGCGCGACGCAGACGCCGTGGGGCCAGTGCGGTGGGGATGGGTACAACGGGGCCAAGGCGTGCCCAGGAGGATATAACTGCGAGTATGTGAACCAGTGGTACTGGCAGTGCATGGAGTACCAGTCGCTGTATGGGCGGTGTGGCGGGGAGGGGTGGATTGGCTCGCATGTGTGCAAGTGGCCGGCGACGTGCCAGTGGGTGAATCAGTGGTATTCGCAGTGTTTGTGAGTGGGGGGTGGTGCTTCATGAAGGGGAAGGTGGGGATGGAAGGGGAAGTGGGAGGTGGTTCGCGGAGGTGGCAGGGGGAGTGAGGTGAAAAGGGGTCAGGGGCTGTGGTGTAAATAGGGGGTTTCTCGTACATATCGTCGCGCGCGTACATACTCTTCGCTTCGTCTCGTCGTCCTCTGTTCTGTATAGTTAACTACTCGTCGTCGCGCATTGCTTGCGAGAAATTGGAAACAAAGTCTGCCCGACCCAGCCCCCTCGGTGTCACGCGATCGCGGAGCTGACCCCGACGCGAGACATGCCCTGTGTCACCTCAACCCCCGCGCCTCGATCGTGGCATTGCTGCAGTGGAGCTGCTTCTCAAGCACGCCGCTGTGGCGCCCTCACAGCCCTGTGGGCCAAAAAGTCAGCGGCGACCCAAAGAAGCGTCGATCCCCCCCCGTCGGTTCTCGAGACCGGCCAGGGCCCGCCAGTCAAATTCGCGCCTCGCGCGCACGAGGGGCAGCAAGCCCCCGGCATTAAAATTAAGCCTCTCGCATTCGACTGGGGAGCGCCCCGCCCAATGCGAAAAGTCGGCGTGCGGGCTGGTTGCCCAACTGGGTTGTGTTGTGTTTTTTCCTTGCGGCTCCCTCCAGGTCCACCCAGGCGCGTCTCGCCTCGCCTGGCTGGGCGCTGCGACCCGTCGGGGCTAGGCGATATTGAGGAGGTGGTAGCGGGTGCCTGATGGGGTCTGGACTCTGTCGCGGGAGGCGCGGGCTTGGGTCTGGGCTTGGAGCGCGGGAGGACCAAAGTGCCAGCCTAAAATATCGTGACCAGGGGGGCGGGTTAACTTTCGCAGTCATGTCTTGTCTCGGTTTCGCCGCCACTTGGTTTAAACGTTACTGCCTGCTTCCTCCGGCCTGTCTACGGCGACTCAAAGGACTCCCTCGCCGTGATGGTGCCTGCTGCATCCAGCATGTCAGACGAAGATCAACGACACGTGCAGCCAGACGAGTGAAGGAGAAGGGGGCTGGCGGGCTTACTCGAGGGCGATCACTGCGGCGGCAGCCAACGAGAATATTGGGGCGCTGGGACGATGGACCGGGATCGGGAAGCATGCTTATTGACGACAGAGTTAGCTGAGTCTTGGCCCTGCGGCTGGGGTCAGACATGGTGTTCCCATTGGGCCAGGTTCGCGATGTCACCGTTTGGGTGCATGTTAGTCGGTGGGACCGTCTTGAGGCTGAAGGGCGTGCGGGCCTGGGCCAGCGAGTCTAAAAAGAAGCTTTAGCCAAGAGGTCCCGCTGCGGTGTCCCGATCTCTTGTCCCCTCGACTTGGCGTGCGTGCCGAGGACGATCAGGTCGACTTGGCTTTCTCTTGTGCGTCTCGGCCGTTTGTCTTTTCTGCCTTGGCTTGCTTGAAGACGACCCGAGTCGCTGGTTGCCAAGATGGCCCCCTTCCGCAGAACCAAGACCATGTAAGCCACACAGAGGGATGGATGGAGATCTTTGTGTCTCTGGTGGATCTTACGCAGACGTCGAGAGCTGGCTAACCACTCACCTCAACCCTACAGCCACGAGTCGAGGACAAAACGACGCATCCACACCATCGTGCCATGGATCCAAAATCCCCTCCAGGGCGTCGACAAGGAGCATCTCGTCTTCGCCCCCCGCCATGAAGCCAGCACGTCCGAACTGTTCTTTGATCTCTTCTTCGTCGCCAATTTGGCCACCTTCACTGCCTACCACTACATCGTCGACCACTCGTCCCTCTTCGCCTACATCGGCTTCTTCGCCATCATCTGGGTCACCTGGTTCCACACCGTGCTCTACGATGTCCGCTTTGAGAACGACAGCATCTGGAGCCGCCTGTGCAAGACCATCATCATGATCGCCTTTGTCGGGTTTGCTCTGGTCGGCTCTGCCTTCGCCCCCGGCACCGCGTCGGGAGACAACACTAACTTCCGCATCCTGTGCTACACACTGGTCATGAGCCGCGTGCTGTTCGCGGTGCAGTATGTCGTTGTCGGCATCTTCGTCGGCATGGCCCGCCGCACTGATATCTACCTACCCGTCTTCCTCAACGTGTTGGTGTATCTGGTCGCCGCGGGCGCGTACGCCGCCATGATCCCCGCCTTTGCCGAGAGCAAGCCCGTGGCCTCGTCCAACGGCATCTACAGCGTGTGGTGGATTGTGATGCTGCTGGAGAGCATCGCCACCATCGCTGTGTCATGCATCTGGCGCATGCTGAGCTTCAAGAAGACGCATCTGGTCGAGCGCATGGGGCTGTTGACCCTGATCGTCATTGGCGAGGGCGCCATCGGTGTGACCAAGACCATCTCGCGCATGATGGGTAAGAACGGGCTCGATCCGGAGGCATGCGGCCTGGTTCTCTGCATTGTGTTGATCTTGGTAAGCAACCACTGCCTCTTCACATCCCCTTTTCCGGCCACTGACTGACTCTGTCCTGACAGATCGGCATTTGGATGATCTACTTTGACAACCACCCCCACGGCCACTTCGGCACCATCCGCCAACAGATCTGGTCTGTCCTGCACTTCCCCATCCACCTGGCCATCGTCGGCCTCGTCGAGGGTGCCCAGCAGATTGCCCTCGCCCGCTACGTGGCCAACGGCATCGTCAAGCTGGAAAAGTACCTCGTCCAAGCCTGCTTCAAAGACCACCTCGACGGCGACGCCCTGAGCAAGCAACTCGCCTACGTCATCAAAGGCTTCGCCCTCGACAAGAAAGTCAGCAGCCTCATCTTTCTCGACGAGATCCAGCTCGACATCTACACCATCGGGAACACCACCAACATCTGCGGCCCCAAGGTCACCGGCTCCAACGTCCTCAACCTCCCCGACGCCTTCCTCTCCCTGTACTACCACACCGCCGCGGCCATGTACAGCGCCCTCGGCCTCTCCATGCCCGTCGACAAGGACGTCATCGCCGTGATGATCGAGTCGTGGAAGCTCGTCTACCGCTACTTCTGGTCCGCCTTCCTCATCCTCATCGGCTGCTTCCTCGTCGTCACCATCCTCATCCGCACCACCAAGGTCGACGCCTTCGACTACATGGCCTTCTTCAACCGCAGCGCCATGATCGTCGTGGGGGCGTCCCTCCTCGGCCTGTCCGCCAGCAAAGACCTCCTCTACCACATGATGGAGACCCCCTTCATCCTCCCCGTCGCCGTCATCATGCTCTTCCTGATCATCATCCTCGACCGCATCGGCGCGTGGATCGCCAACCGCCGCAACCGCAAGTCGGGTGACCCCCTGACGGGCGCCAACAGCCACGGCCATGGCGGCGACCACGGCGGCCACAGCGGCCACGACGACCACGAGGCAGCCGCCGACAAGCAGGGGCTCATGGCATCTACGACCCCGGCGCCGCAGGAACAGCCACAGCCGCAGCAGCAACAGCAGGCGTGGGTGCATCGGGAATCGTACAACCCGCTAGGCGGGGCGGTCATGCCGTCGTATTACGTGCCGAACACGCCGCCGGCGTATGGGCATCCGGCGGTGACGCCGCCGCCGGTTGGGGGGACGCCGGTCGCGGTGACTACGGGGTATGGAGGGTATATGCCGGTGCAGAATGGACATTATACCGGGGAGGGGTACTAGGTATTTGAGGGGGGAAAGCATGGAGTTTGAGGGTGGGTGGTTTGGAGTTGGATCTGTATGGGGAGCGTTTGTTTTTCGTTTGTGCAATTGTATGTTGCTTGATTATTACATGGTTATTTTGATAGACAGACACTTTCTTGGACTCGGGCGTTAAGTGGCCGTGATGTGGACGTGATGGGCTGAGGAGAGTAGAGTGCCAGTTCCGGCCTTTTTGAAGGACAATGTTGTGCCTCACCCATCCCTGTGTCCAAGCAGCGCAGAACCTGAGGAAACTAGGTGAGAAGCCGTAAATAATGGTCTGTGATCTGCTTTGAATCTTAGGCTACGCCGTGCCCCTTGAACCACAAATGAAGATGCATGTATGACTGGGATCATCAGCACGATAGGACTACCTCGTCAATGGGTGCTCTCAACATCACATTTTAGTATCTCACGAGCAGGCTTCCATTGAACTACGTTCCAACAATGATCAAGATCAACCACAGAGTATCATTCTGTCAAACTACCTGCTGTCCCGGAACACAACGGTTCCTGGCGGAAGGGTAACCGTGTGGATGACAACGAGATCCGGCCTGTGAGCGTCCATGGTACCTAGTCTGCAGACGTTGGACGGAATTCGACGACATTGAAGGCAGGACTAGACGGGAACAACGGCAAAGGAGCAGGCTGGGGGGGGGCCGGTGGACGGGGGTGGGTGTCTGCCGCGTGAGGGCTGTTGGTGTGGAAGCCTAGCGCAGGGGTGTCAGCCATGCGCGGAACAAGGGGGTCCGCACACGGGGCCCCTCTTTCTTTGGACTCGACTGATCCCGTACCTAACCGCTGTCGCGCCCAACAGATCACCCCGGACCAGGCTCGCAAATGCCACCTTCGTCAAACATCTAACCATCGGGAGCGCCTGGGATACTTCCACCCTCTCCGCGCCACAGGCGACCTTCCTGCTCCAAGAGGGACGTCGCTTGGGGCTCAAGCCGCTGCCTGACAGTCTCGACTCGTCATCCGATTGGGCCCAGGCCGAGTCCATCTCGGTATTGATCGACGTCCTACTCTGCCAGGTTCTCGCCATCCGAAAGCTCGTTCTCTCCATCTCGCGGTGCCTGCATCCGCACAAACCCTTTGACGCTCAATTTGCGGTAGTATCGTATGCCGCCCGACTGCCCGACTCCCTGACCTTCCACTCTCTACGAGACATCGAGGCGCATTCTCGGCACCGCTACATGTACGTTGACGGCCCCGACAGACCTTCGCTCACGGCCCTCCTCAACCACGCCCCCGCCGTAGCACGCTTGGAAGTCGGTTACTGTGACGGTACAGCGCCCCAAGGACTCATTCAAAACCCCTTGCCCGAACTCCAGGATCTCCGTCTCTTCGAAGGGTTCGCCGTAGACCTCGCGGCCGCTGCCGAGTTCTGCCCACGCCTCCAGAGATGCCGCCTTGGTGCTGGCGTCTTGGAAACCCCATCGACAGGGCTGTACAATGCTACTGCTTGGTGGGATCGCGAATCCCCATTAAACGCGCTACTACCCTTGAGCACCAGTCTCGAGGACGTCGATATCGATGGGTCCGGCCTGGCCATCTCGGACATGAAATATATCCCCCATATGGCCCCTTTCTGCGGTCTCCGGTCGCTACGCTGGAAATTTTGCTCCAGATGGCCGGGTGGGACAATACCGGACTGATCGATAAGCTTCCGCTTTCTATCGAGTCGTTGTGCCTCGGAGGCCCCGACATGCCCGTCCACGACATCGCAACTCTGCTTTGTGAGCGCATTCGCAACGGCCAACTGCGGCGACTGAAGTCCTTCAGATATATGCTGCTGCACCAGCGGCTCGAAGCGGGTGTGGCCGAGAGTACTGCGGCGCTCTTTGAGGGGCTCGGGGTCGACTGTGGTCTGGCCGTTTTGGATGATGCGTGCGATTGCTGCTATCGGCCTCCGATGTAGTCCTGATGCCACGGTCCGTGGGACGAATGTACTTGAACGCAAGGCAGGAACATGACGGGGGCAATGGATATCTGATCATCTTAAATAGGCAGTCGTGGAGGTTGTGGCATAGTTGGTAAACGGAGGTTGGACCAGCACAATCATCATCATCATTGCTGTGGGCTGAGGACAACACATACGTATTTGGTGCATTCATGGCCATCACGTCGCAAACCATCACATCGCAAGTCATGACGTCCCGAGCTATCACGTCCCAAGCTATCATGGCCCAAGGCATGACATCACGAAACATAGATCTGCTAGGTAAAGTACGGAATACTGAAGCCAAGTTGATCCCTACGAAACCGAGTCTCCCAACACTGCAAATGCAGAAACCCGATCACGAAAAGACGACCTGCCACCATCGACCTGACCACCATTGACCTAGACACCACCCAACGTCACAATCCCCAAAGCCAGCGCTCCCAGCCCGTCGCAGCCGCACAAACAACCCCAACCGCACTCCTCAGCCAAGAGCCAGCGCCTTCAACCGGTCCAAGCTGCCATTAAAGATATCCGAATCGCCCCCGTACGCGTACGAGTCCGAGTTCTGCCAAATCGTCTGATACGGCCACCCGCCGGGGATGGTGCCCACCGATGACGAGTAGTGCGCCAGCACTAGCGGGTTGGTATTCACAAACGCGTTCGAGTTGCCCGTGCAGTCCTTCCACCACGACGGGTTCGTGTATAGCATCGGGTACACGCCCATGCGCGAGTGGTAGCGGTCGCTGAAGGCCTTGATCCACGCGACCATGGCGCTGGCGGACAGGCCCCAGCACTCGCCGGAGGAGCCCTCGGACTCGAGGTCCAGCATCCCGGGCAGCGTGATGCCGTCGGCCGACCAGCCGCCGCCGTGCGCGATGAAGTAGTCGGCTTGGGCCGCGCCCGTGGTTTGGCCCGGGTGCGCGAAGTGGTAGCCGCCGCGGATGAAGCCAGCGTTGGTCGCGCCCGTGTAGTGCGAGGAGAAGGACGGGTCGATGTAGGTGGTGCCTTCGGTCGCCTGAAA
>FTEL01003882.1_pt1 | contig 10031 bp, 13 predicted proteins | sample 1658911 | NCBI WGS metagenome assembly FTEL01 (sample SAMEA3914869, study PRJEB12502) | metagenome | biome: forest; material: soil | place: USA | collected 2012-03-12 | depth 0.1 m
GATCAGCTGGTTGTATGTGACGGGTTTTGTCTCGCCAATCTCGGGCGGCTGGGGGAGCAGGAAGTCCAGGATGAGTGCGATGATCTCGGGCGGCATGGTGTCGAGGCGGCGTGTGTAGGCGTCGTCTGCCATGACTGTATCGTCTTCGACTCTGCTGGCGACCACCTCATCGCCGACCTTGCCGCTGATCCCCGCCACCCCCCGCGATGGCCGGGTCGCGGGCGCGCTCTTCGCCATCGCCCGGAAACCTTTTCGTGACTGCCCCCTCAAATAACCATTCCTTTTCGAGTTGGAATAATCGTCCGCACCAGGGAGTCAAATACCGATGATGTTCTTGCGGGGTGAGATTTGAGTGCTGATGAAACTTGCGGAGGGTGTTGGTGGAAAAAGCAGGACGTTGAAACCCCACCAAAATGCGGCCGGGACCGCGGGGTGAGTGGGTCGTGCATCGCCGAGAGAGTGGGTGGACCCTAACCCTGAAGCTGGCTCTTCTGACTGGCAACTCTGCGTCCTGAGGTGGTTGCTGGAAGGAACCCAGCTCCAAGTTCCCTCAAACAGTTGTTTTAGCTCGAAGTTCTTCCCTTCCTTGAGGCATAGTAGGGTAGCCAAGCAACCCAAAAACTCCGGCTCGGAGCCGACCACGGCCACAACCCAAGTTAGGGTCGAGGTGTGCTGACCCCGAGCAGTCTAACTGTTACAGACGCTTGAGTCGTCTGAAGGGAGCTAGAAAAGACGGTTGTTCGAGCCCAAAGTATTGAGTCACGGCCAAGAAAATGTAGTGGTGTTGCTAGTGGTATTTGACAAGTTGGCTGTAAGACTTGAGGAGGCATTCTGGCATAAAGCAGACATCGGAGCACCAGAACTCCCAATCAACTGTCAACCCGTCCACCTCCGGTAACAGCTCTGTTTTGAGCATTGATTACATTGAATCCAACTACTACCCAAGCTAGCACTCATAACTGAACCTCAGAAGGGTAACACCTTTCCCACCCTTAACCAAGCACGACCGAACAGCCATCCAGTGAGTAACCCTTTTCCCTCAAATAGAGGTTACCTTGGCACTAGCAGTCGAAGTGGCACATGGCTCGGTGTACAGAAACGTGCCCCACCCCGTGTAGCACTGCTGGCACGGCGCCTTGGTCGCGCAAACCGTCACCGTCTGCGGCTCGATGACCACGCGGGGGCAGCCACATGAGACGGTTGCTGGGGCTGGATTGGAGTTAGTCCCATGCAAGTGCCAGATGGGTAACTAATTAAGAGGGGAAATACCGTCGTAGACGCAGAAACCAGTCGCGCAGGTGATGGCGCAGCCGCTGGACGAGTAGAGGGTCTGAGTGGGGCGGTAGGTGCACGAATCGGCCAGGCTCGTGATGCTAGTGGGGTGGTCTGATGTGGTGGATGACGTTGAGGAGATTGGGAGAATGGTGGTGATGGTCGTGGAGCGAGTCGAGGTTGAGGTCGGGGTGGGGGAGACGGTGGTTATGGTGGTGAAGGAAGGGGAGTTGCAGCCTTTGTTTGCAGCGGAGACGGCGCTGGACGTCAAGCTGTTAGTAGATCGGAGGAAATTAGAGGCGAGGGAAAGGGGTGTCACATAAGGCTTACCTCGCAAGAAACAGGGCGGTGGTCCAGGGAAGCAACATGTTGATCAGTTGTGCACGAACGGTTTAGCTCTCAAACAGGAAGAGAAGACCTGACGGCGAGTAAGCGGATTCGGAGCTCTATTAAGGATTATATCGACCAAGGGCTCGCCTAATGATTAGGTACTTTCTGCGGCCAAACCTGGCAGGCTGGCCCTGGGGTTACAGGTTGTTAATATTAGCCTACTTGAGGGTCCATCCGTGTAACCTTGAAAACTTAGCAGCAACACGTCACGGCACAATCTCCAGAGAACCCATAGCTCAACTCGGTCCGGGCCGCTTTACGGTTGTCTATCCAGCTAACCCAGCCCTACAGAGACGAGTTAATATGCGTCAAGTACCATGAAAGCAACGTCCAAAATACTCACTACGTGGTTTGACACCCTTCAGTTTGGACCACAGTCCCTCTGATTATCTCCCGGTGCCAAGCGGCCGGCTAACCACCTCAGATGTCGGAAGGTTGCTCCCGTCTGCGGGGTCCACCACAGTCTCGCGACTTGGAACCGGGATTGGCTGCTAAAGACGGGATCGAGTTCCCAAATCGTCACGGATGGGAAAGGTGGCCGACACCGAGAAGCCCATCTGCTCGTATTGCAAATCTGCCAAGAGTCAAGTACCAAAGGGCATATTAATAGAGACAGATATTCCCAGGGTTGGCGACGCAGGCTTCGCTCTTGACTGACAGCAGTGTCATACCTCCATACACCCTGGTAGCATTGTCTTGCTGTAAGTTGCAGAAGGGAATTGTTGCTCTTGTTCAGACTCAATCGAGCTGAACCCTGGATTTGAGCATGGCCAAGGTCTCAAGGTTGATCAGCAAGGCTGACAACTAGTTCTTGAGATATGATTGGGAGACAGGATCGGCGGCGGCGCAGCTGCAGCTGCAGCGGTAGCGTGGGTGGCTGTGAGCCTGGAGCCGCGTGCTTTTCTTTCTGCCCAGGAGGGAGCAGGGAGTCTGCTCGATCTTGTTTGTTCCACACAGCAGGAAACAAGTCAGAAACAGAAGCCCGCATTTGATAAACAGAAGAAGAACCGGCCACCAACATGCGCCTCATCAACACCACCACTCTCACTCTCACCGAATTCCACAACCCAGCCTCGACCCCGCCTTACGCAATCCTCTCCCACACCTGGTCCGAGAATGCAGCCGACGAAGTCACCTTCCAACAATTCACCACAATCCCTCACGCGACGCTCGCCCAGACCCAGCCGCTTGGCTTTGCCAAAATCCAGCAGACATGCCGCCTCGCACTTGATCAGGGCCTCAACTGGGCGTGGGTCGACACATGCTGCATCGACAAGAGCAGCAGCGCGGAGCTCACCGAGTCCATCAACTCCATGTGGCGGTGGTATCGCGCGGCGGAGGTGTGTTTTGCGTTTCTGGAGGATTTGGAGCTAGAGGGAGGGCTTACTGTCGGGGAAGCGGTCGTGGATAGCGAGACAGGGGGCATCGACGCGGCTGTTAGAACGCGACGAAGCAGGAGATCGTCAGTGGAACGGACAGAAAGACGCCTCGAGCTGTTTGGCCGCTGCCGTTGGTTTACGCGTGGCTGGACGCTCCAGGAGCTGATCGCACCGCGCTGGTTGGAGTTCCACAACTCACGGTGGGACTTCTTTGGCGAGAAATCCTCCATGAGCGTCGCTCTATCCGAGATCACGCGCATTCGTGCTGAGGTGCTCCGCTGGGACGATCCGGACGCGCTGCTCACCATCAGCGTGGCCGAGCGCATGTCGTGGGCGGCCGGCCGGCAGACCACCCGCGTGGAAGACGCGGCCTACAGCCTGCTAGGCCTCTTTGGTGTGAACATGCCTCTCCTCTACGGCGAAGGAGACAGAGCCTTCATCCGCCTCCAGGAGGAAATCATTAAAGAGTCCAACGACCTGAGCCTGTTTAGCTGGAGCATAGACAACGGCCGATCCGCGGACCAAACCTACTGGGGGATCCTCGCCCCGTCCCCGAGAGAGTTCGCCCATTGCGGCAACATCGAGACCTGGGTCGACCCAATGCACAGCAGCGAGTGCACCATCACCAGCAAAGGCCTACGGATTACTCCCGTTCCCGGTGGGGGACTGCGTCCCGGTCCGGAGGGAACCGGCACCTATATCATGGACCTGCAATGCTACCGGCGTGGCACGGAACACCAACACAGACACTTGGGAGTCATGTTGCGGCAGCAGGGGTGTGACGTGTACACACGCATGCGGCCGGACCAGCTCTACGAGGCGCCTCTTCCATCCCAGAAGGACAAGAGCAGGATATTTTATGTGACCAAGACGGTGTCACTCTCGGGGTCAGCCCTGCTGCGGACGAGCGCAATGCACGCGCTTGACTTGTCGAGAGCGCTGGAGACATTGGCGACGAAGTGGGGATTCCGGCCGGCATCCAAGGGGGCGTTTGAGCCCGAGGGGCATTGGGACGGGCAGCGAAGCATGTTTCTGACGAGAGGTATGCAGAAGTTCAAGTGCCGCGTTGATTTGATAAGGGAGGATGCAAGGGGCAGGCCTGAGAATCAGATCGCACTGGTGTGTTCGACATTTCGGGACACGGGGCATAAGCAGGGGGCCGTGGCGGGAGGGTTGGTCAAGTTCATTGACACGGCAAAGCCGACACGAGGGCGGTTCGCGTCCACACAAATGGTTGGGGAAGTGACTCCGGATTGGGTAGGCGACAAGAGCTCCGGTGTGCCGATATTTATGATCGAGGTCCATAGGAAGCTGGGGTGATGTTCTGGTGTTGACGGGCAGCCCGGCCGAACCATCCCTTACAGCTGACTCATCGACGTGCCCTCTGTGACCTTGGTGTGACGCGTATTGTTGAAATTCAACACGATTCAACAATTATACGAGAGGTGGAGAAAGATCATCCGTGCAGTGGGGGTCATAAATGCTCTGTTGTGAGGCTCGAGCTGAGTACCTAGATATGGGCACGGTTGTTCCCAGAGTCTCATAACCCATCTCTAGGCCTACTCTCTCGACTCAAAATGGCCTCAACCGTCGTCTTGATCACCGGAGGGAATCGCGGCTTGGGCCAGGGGCTCGTCAAGCGGTTCCTGGCGCAACCCAACCAGGTGAGTACCTCCGCCCGTACTATCCCCGCCATCTCGGAACTAACAGACTCTGACACGCACCTACATTAGACAGTCATCGCCGCGGTGCGTGATCCGGGCCACCCGACCAGTCGGGCACTGGCGGACCTGACCCGGGGCCACGGCAGCAGGCTGATCGCGGTCCAATACGACGCCGCGATCGAACAGAGCGCTGCGAAGGCGGTCTCCGAGCTCCAGGAGGGCCACGGTATTGACCACTTGGACATCGTTGTCGCCAACGCCGGGATTGCGAATGACTTCGCTTTGGTCAAGGACGTCAAGATGGCCGAAATCAAGGAGCATGTCCAGGTCAACATTCTGGGTGTCGTCTCGCTGTACCAAGCGACGCGTGCCTTGTTGCAGAAGTCGGCCAAGCCCATCTTTGCCGCCGTAGGGTCGTTGACGGGCTCGTTAGGGTGAGTTCAAGGCAACTTGAAACTTGGCTATACCGTGGCTGACTGGTCGGCAGGCAGCCTCTCCCGGTACCCTGCGCGGCATATGGGCCCTCCAAGTGCATGCTCAACTGGTACGGAACCCGTCTCCACGCGGAGGAGGAATGGCTGACCGCCTTTATCCTGGACCCCGGCTGGGTCAAGACGGGAATGGGAAACGCGGCAGCGCAGAACTGGGGCATGGGCGAGGCGCCCGGTGAGGTCGACGACTCTGCCGACGGTATGTTCAAGGTCCTCACCACGGCCACCAGGGAGGCGTTTGGCGGCAAGCTTGTGAGCTACACTGGCGAGATCCAGCCATGGTAAAGACTGCCAAAGAAAAGGCTGGCCGCCTTGCATGAAGGACGTGTCCACGCGAAGCGTTGGGAGAGCAGAGAGCCAGGTGCACCCAAATGGCCATACAGAGACTCAAGACAAATACAGCAGTAAACCCCCTGGGTTGACCCAAGGCCCAAAACAGTGGTGACCACTCCCCGGCAACTCGCACTCTGCCGCCTCCGGACGTGCCCCAAAGCCATGCTCAACACTCCTAACGCCTCCAAAATAACGCTCACCACGTGCCCCTCCACTGGCTCCTCCAACGATTCATGTTGACCGCTCTCAGATCTCACCACCCTCCTGCCCGCCTCACAACAGCTCGATCGATCCCTCACTCCTTCACCCCCTCCCGACACGCCTCCACAATAATCCTCGCCACCTGCCGATTCACCCCCTCCTCGAGCGGCATGTGATGCCCCCCCTTGAACCTCACCACCCTCCTGCTCGCCTCCTCAAACACCGCAACCAGCTTCTCGCTCTCACCCCTCCACGGATCCCCCTCCCCAATCAAGTGAATGCTCTCCGCGCGAACCAGTCCCCTCTCCAAGTACCTCCTCCATCCCTCCTCCCGCTTGCCACCCCCACCGCCAAACGGCACGGTCCCGCAAACCGCCACAAACACCTTCGGCCCCCTGCCCTCTTTCTCCAGCCGCCGGACAACCTCCAGCCCGACCTTGGCTCCCTGCGAAAACCCCACCACTCCAACGACATCCTCCCCGAGCTTCTTGATCGCCTCCACAAGCGCGTCCACCTCTCCCTTTCCTTCACCCGTCGTAGTAGAAGTCGACGACGAGGAAGCGACCGAGCCCGAATTCCAGTACACCTCCTCCGCCTCAGGCGTGCCGTCGCTGCGCATCCAGGTGAGGTAGGGCCCGCAGCCCTCGAAGAAGGGCAGGACGCCTGGGCCGGGCGGGGAGGGGTGCGGGGCGTCGAGGAAGTGGAGGGTGAAGGTGGGCGTGAGGAGGTGGGTGAGTTTGCGGGCTTCTGTGTCGATGATTGAAGGGTTAGCTGCTCTGTGTTACATAGTAGATAGAGATGGGTTGAGGTTGGGTTGGGTTGAGGTTGGGCTGGTGAGGCGACGCGGGGAAGCGGGGTGATACGCACGGAGTTGGAAGATGTTGGCGTTGGTGCCGGAGCCGTGGAGGAAGACGATTTTGGGTTTCATCTTGAGGGCTGGATTTTGTTTTCTCGTGGTTCTGACGATCGGGTTTATTGTTGTGATCGATGGCAGGTTGTTGTTGTTTTGACTTTGAGTGATGGGTTTGGCAGGTCGCCGACGACGAGGACTGAATTTCAGGTCGTCGGTTGATTTTTGCAGGTACCGAAAGTTTATGGCAAAGATTTGGGTTTGGCAAGAGATGAGAATAGAAAGCCCAGTTGAAGCCAGAAGCGGCCGCGATCTGGCGAATTGAGAGTGTGTTGATGTGGCCGAATTCGGCGCTGGCTGACAAGACAATTTTAGGATGGAGTTCGGAGAATTCGGTCGCCTTCGGAGAAGCGGGCTGACGACATCAGCAACCCCGGTTCAACGGCTGCAAGGCGGCGGCGCTTGCGGGTGAGGCTTTGGGGGCTGAATAAATTGTGATCGGTTGAACGGTTTTATGGCCCCCAACCTAAATGGTCTTGATCAGACCCGGCTTCCACCTGTACTGAAACATGCAAACTATTATTTCTCATTAGGGTACTATTTACGATTTCGGTATCGACGTCAACTCGAATAGCAGCGGCGTCGACTTCTCGGAGCCGTGCCTGTCCTGCCTCTCCTGACTCACCGGCAGCAGCACCATCCGGGATGCCGGCCGGCCGTTGAACATGACCATGGCCAAGAGCACGACGGCTGCACCGCCCGTGGCCTGTTCCAAACATCAGCATTCGGCCATGAAGAAAGGGCGGATCAAGACCTACCGGGAGCGTCATGGGCGTGCGGAAAATGACGGCAGTGGCCGCGTAGCTGACCACGATGCTCAGGCTGGCAGCGAAGTTCTTGGCCACGTTGTCGGCATACGCGATGCACACGGCCACGATCAGCCCCCCCAGCGCCTGCAGGCTGATGGTGAGCCACACGACCGGGTTGTAGCCCGCGAAGAAGCCGTCCCGCGCGATGGCGGCGCCGTCCTGCCACAGCACGCCGATGAACAGGGCCGGGAACAGGCTGAAGAAGGAGAGCTGCACGTTTCGGGTCCACAGGGACACGGAGCCCATCGAGTCCTTGACCAGCTTCTCGAAGTAGACGCAGGTCAGGCCCGAGGTGAGCGAGGCGGCGACGACGGCCATGAGGCCCTTGAAGGCGCTCGACGTGGGGAGCGCCCCGCCGCGGATGATCGAGGTCAGCCTCTCCAGCCAGTCGTCGGCGGTGAGCGGGCCCGAGATCTGCACGAGGGCCACGCCGAGGGTGAGGAGGACCAGAGCCAGCCACTGGCGTAGCGAGATGGACCTGCCCAGTAGCAGGATGCTGAAGAGAACGGTGGTGAGGATCTTCAGCTGGTAGGTGACCTGGAAGGTGACGGCGTCGAGGTTGCTGATGGCCGCGTAGACGAGCGAGTTCTGGAGCGTGTAGAGGGCGGCCGGCACGATGAGCTTCCAGCTGTCAGGGGCGAAGGTGGAGTGGTACAGGTGAAGGAGGATGGTGGACGCCGAGGCGCCGGGGAGCGAGGCGCGCGTGTCACGGGTCGCCAGCACCAGGCTTGCCAGCAGCTTGATGACTTCCACAAGCAGGACAGCCGTCGAGGCGAGGTACCGGGGCTGGGTGGAAGGGGAGTTGCGGGAATGGTGCATGACCTGCGAGGGTCAGTCTCACGTTGGCGTGCATGTCAAGAAACAAGGGACATACCATCACAAGCACCGAGTTTTGGAGCACCAGCTGCAGCATTGAGGTCCAGGTCAGTGTCACCGCCCAGACTCGGGAGCGGCCCGGACAGGAGATCGCGGGATCGGACGCACCATGGCCAGCGACAGGCGCTGCACCGAGCTCTGCCACCGGCGGGACGGCGGCTGCAGCGGCTGCATCGGGGCCGCCGTTGTCGCAGTCATTGTCATTGCGTTCGCTGCGTTCGCTGCAGTCCCTGCGGCCCGACCCGGCGCGCTGTGGCTCTTGCCCGCGCCCGGCATGCAAAATGCAGGGTGCTGCGCGGCGGATGTGGTGATGTCAGGATCAACGTGCGTTTACGAGACAAGACAAGACGAGACAGGACGGAGGCCGGCCAGTCGGTCAGCAAGCGACCAGACCCGACCTTGGCGGCCTTGGTCCTGTGGCCTGGGGCTTCTTCGTTTCCTTTGTCCCGACTCGAGTCGGAGCAGACGGAGCAGTCGGAGCACGTGCGGGTGTTTGGCAGGCCCGGGGAAGTTGCTCGGGTCGGATTCCAACACATGTCCGAGTCTGCGAGAGCCCAGCGACACGCTCGTGCCGCTTCGCTTTTCTCGGAAGCACGTCACGCTCGTCTGCGTCGCGCGAAGCCAATGGTTGGCCCGGTCGGTAAGCCCCAGGCGGCCCAGGGCGAATGGGACGGCGCCAGAGATTGAGATGGCGTCCGCTTCCCTGTCTCGGTGGGCAGACGCTAAGCCAGGCAGGGTGAGCTTGTTCATCCCCCCAGGTCAACAGTGCGCGGCCTTATTTCTGGCACGGTCCAGGGCTCTTTGTCCCGATTCCAGGCTCCCAGGCCCCCAGGCCGCCAGGTTGCCAGACTGCCGGGCTCGCCGCTGACCAAGCCTGCTCTTTGGGAAATGGCGCGCTGCCGTGGTTTGCCATTTCAGTTCGAGATTCCCAATTCGATTTGTTCCGGACAGAAGACAAGATAAAATAAAATATCGCTGCCTCCCCCCCCAAACCGAAACCCGCCGCCATGATGCGCCTCGCCGGAGCCGCCGCCGAGTCGGTGCAGCGGACGCTCGGCCGGATCCCGCGCCGCGCCTGGCGCTGGATTGTGCGCGCCGCCCTCGTCGCCCTCGTTGTGCCCGTCGTGCTACAGTGGCTCGTCGCCTACATCGTCGGCAGCGACGCCAGAATTCTCCCACCACAGCTTCTCGCCGCCAAGAACCTGCTCATCGTGACGGCACACCCGGACGACGAGTGCCTCTTTTTCTCGCCCAGCATCTTGGGCATCCTCGACAGGAACCGAGACATCACCGGGGGCCTGCTAGTCATGTCGACGGGTGAGCATCCTGGCAGGTTGCGCTGTGCTGACTGCTGACGGCCCAACAGGCAACAACTACGGCATTGGCGAAACGAGGTTGCAGGAGCTCCAAGGCTCGTGCAATGCCCTCGGCATACACCCCAAGCGGTGCATCGCCCTGAACCATCCGGAGCTGCAGGACAACCCCAAAGTCTGGTGGGATGCCGAGCTCATCCAGGGCATCGTGCATGACCACGTGAGGCAGTGGAAAGTCGATGCCGTTCGTCTCCTCTCTCTCATGCCCCCCACAAATCGGTGGAGCTGAGACCCCAAAGCCGGGCCTGGACGGTGCTGACTCCGCCCGATGCAGATCGTGACCTTTGACGAGGGTGGGGTGTCCGGCCACATCAATCACCGAGCGGTCAGCGC
>FTEL01005524.1_pt1 | contig 10027 bp, 4 predicted proteins | sample 1658911 | NCBI WGS metagenome assembly FTEL01 (sample SAMEA3914869, study PRJEB12502) | metagenome | biome: forest; material: soil | place: USA | collected 2012-03-12 | depth 0.1 m
GGGGGAGGGGGGGGGGGTCAAACCAAAAGCCTAAACAGCCACCGGGACGGCCAGCAAGGTAGGGGGTGCGGTGTTCTAGAAAAAACAACAAAAGAAAGGAGAGAGAAAAAAACACTCCCAGCTCAGCCAAGGGGGGATGAACATTTGCCAAGCCAGCCAAGGTGCCTCCCGGAGCACGTTGAGAGGTGAGCGAACCTGGGTGTGTGCCCCACCGGCGGCGCTAGGGGACCAAGCCAGACGGTGACTGAGTCCCTGTCTCGTGCAGATAGGAGATGCCCTTTTCAGCAAGACCTGCGCGCGGTTTTTTGTGGATTTTTTGATGGATTGACCCGCGACAGTGGATTTAATCCAGCCCCGGCCTGTGGTCTGTTGCCGCCGCCGCTCGCTCACCACGGCCCGACTGGGGTTTTGGCTGGGGAGCTCGTTGACCGTGTCCCAATACTGTACGGGGACGTCCTCACCGAAGGGAACGACCGCCCCGGCTGTTCAGCCGAGGCCAAGGTGAGCGAGCGAGCCAGCAGGCGGGGACTGCGACGTCGTACCGCTGGGGGAGCCCAGAGTCAACCGAAATGGTGGGGAATTTGAGGGAGGCCTGCCGGAGCTTTCGGCTGCTTAGCGAAGCTATCCGCCTGTCCACTTGCTCGTCAAGCGCGCGGCGAGGGTTGTGAACGCGTGTCCTTGCTCGGTGGTGGCGATGAGTGTTGGAGCGGACGAGCTGAGGAGAGACGTGACGAGAAGGCTGGGAAAGACAGACGACAGCCCCCCGTGGTCCATGGCGCGCCCTCTCTGTGCTCTGACTCGGTACCGGCAGAGTGATTGACGGCCGGCGGCTTGAGTGTGCTGTTTGAGCGGCAGGCAGCCACCAGGGCAAACGGCCCAGGGGGGGCTGCGTTTGAGGTTCGGAATGGGCCAGCTTATTTTTGCCGAGAAAGGAAAGAGAAAAAATAAACAGGCCGGGGATAACGGGTGGCCGAGGATGGCGAGGCCCAGGATGCAAACACGGGCCAAACAAGGGGCGGCCCATGTTTTTTTTTCTTCTCTCTTGTTGACCCACCGTTCAACGAGGACGAGGGACGGGCTGGTCAGACTCCCTGGTCGCCGCGATGGAGGTTGCCGCGAGCGGGGAGGAGTCAGTTGCACGAGCCCAGAGGGCGGTTTAACCACGCCGCGTTTGCACCACGCAGCTTTGGCCCATAGCACTTCGTAAATGGCGGGATATTACACCGAGCAGGAAGGTGGTTTACATGCCTGTTAGCATGCCGTCTTGAGCTATTGTTGCTGGGACGGTCAGACGGGATGGAAGCGAGCGAGAGACTGTTGGAGTCTGGGCCGCCGTCATTGGACGCGCGTGGGTGGTGGGCATGCGGCCTGGACCCCACTGAACGGCCTGGCTGCATGCAGCCGGCACACGCGACCGCGAACCGATTCGCAGATGGCCACGAACTGCGATGGAGGGATCCGCAACGCGCTGCAGCTGCGATCAGAGTCCGGCCCCCGACAGGACGGACGGCCATTTCTCGCTGGACCGCTGGACGCGCATGGTGGTGGTGGTGCTTGGCAACCCCGGATTTTACTATGCCAGAACAGTCGACGCGCCTGAGTCCAGATCACTGAACGGGCATCCCATGGCCACATGACGGCCCTCCAGTGGTTCCAGTGGTTCCAGCGGCATCAACGGCAGTCGAAGTGGACTTCACCCCGCACATCCCGATCGCCTGCGCGCTTCGAGGTGAGGGGTTCCCGGGCTTCCCCTCTGCGGAGAGGGGCGCCTGGAAATCGCAACCAGCGCTCCACCACTCGATCAACATTGGAGACAGACATCACCAGAGCACACCAAGAGGCACCAATGCACGCCATGTCCGATAAGGAGTGATGCATACGCAAGCCCGTCGGCGACAGCGTCTTGCAGCACTATCGCGCTACCGTGTCTGTAGACTGCGTCGTAACCATGGTGGCAAATGTTCGTAAGCTCGACGCTGCCTTGGCATGCTTTAAGCTTCAACTTCCCACCGGCAATCCGTCCACAGCTTCCAAGTTCAGGTATCCCGGAGTTGGAGAGGCAGCGATGCTGTCGTCACCAATGTCCGCAGTCACCTAATGACTCGTCTGGCAACTCTTCTGTTGCTCCCCGAGAGCGACTCGTCGTTGATACTGCCTCAACCCGGTGGCCAACCACGTTTTCCCGCCCCTGTCATCTCGTCCATCCGCCCTGGCCCCTGACAACCAACCTGCATCGGGCTTCTGAGTCCTGCTGTCGTACACCATGCATCCCCTCGACGAGTCACCGTCCTCACCCTGATATCGGTGGCCTGCGAAACCTCTCCAAAGCCAGCCACCCTGAAAATATCTCCAACAACCAGAACCAGTCATTCATGTCTGCACAGTCGCGAGCAGACGTCTTCCCGAGACTTCCGACACGCCTGCGCGACGACACCCGCTAGGCATCCATCCTCCGCAATCTGCTTCGCGTCCATGTCCCAGTCGGCGACGAATTTTTCCTCGTTCTGCTCGGCTCACCAACAACACGGGCGTGCCGTTCCTCTCTCGCAGAGTCATCCCTTCGACCGGGGTCTCACCTTCACGATCCCCTCCCAGCCGTCGTCGCACACCACCAACCTCCCCATCCCCCGTCCCTTCACCTTGACCGGCCTCTCGCTTTGGACGCCGCCAAGTTGCAAACCCCGGCCTGCTTGCTCGTGAACCGGAGGGAAAAATTTTCACGGACCGTTGGTCTTTTGGATATCCCCTGGCCGAGTGAGAGAGCTGGAACCTCCCCGTCCCTGGTCTGGTGCGGACCAATTTCGCTTAGTCCGTCAGAGGCTTGCCAGTGCACCGCAAATCCGGGAGCGGTTCCCGCCTCGCAAATTTGCAACCTGGCGACTGAAGATTGTTGAGTGAATCATCCCAGGAGGATCATCGCGGGATCCCGTGGGCGCCCTCTGTGCTCTTTCTTGCGAGTGCATTGGTGCTTTGTCGACCTGCTGCCGTCTGCCGCCGACACACTCTTGGGGATCTCCAGCCAACTGAGCGCAGCAGAAGCCCATCACGCGCGGCTGGGCGCGATCACAGGGCTTCGGAATCCATTGGCCGAGAGGACGGCCCGTGCTGGCACAGTGCAAACAGAATGTGCTGGAACTGGGTCGGTGGGTGTGGCTCCTTCTCGCGGCTGCTGACAAGCTCGAGAGAGTGAGAGATCGAGGGAGAAGGAGAGAGACGGGAGGGAGAGAAGGAGGGTGACTAACAACACCCCTGTCACTCTGCGCAAACCCTGCAACCCTGCGTGGCAGGGATCCAGAGTCGACGAGCAAGGGCGCAAGAGCAGCAAGGGCACACGTGTTATCCCCACGCCCCTCCATCAGGATCCGTCCCAAATTTCTCGACAGGGGTCGTCCAAGCCCATTTTTTCAAGTTCCGCCCCCTGTCCCTCGCTGTCCCCCCTGCCCCTCCCGCCTGATTGCGCCCGGCCTGCTCACGCACACCTTGCTTCCTGTTTTATAAAGTGGCGCCAACCTCCCAAATTCCCCTTTCCTGCCAACTTTGGCTTCCTGCCAATGCGCTCAAACACCTCCCATCGCGCAGCATCCGCCCGCATCTTTCACCACTCCTGAAGACTGGACCGATCGAAGCGTTCCAGGCCCTTCCAGAAACCAGCCGTCAAAGCCGTGCCCGCGGCTTTGATGCCCCCGATTCTCCGACCGGAGATAAAAGCACCAGACCCTTGACATGTTCGCGATCAGAAGACGGTTTTCCTCTCCTCTTCCCACCGACCACAGACCAAGGTGACTGGCGTCACTTCCTCCCCGCGTCACGACATAAGCGCGAATTCCCACGACCGATTTCGAGTGCTGCAAGAGCACCGCCATCACACCCCTCGCAGAGGCTGGGGGGTCCACGAGAGAGACACAACGAGTGAAGGAGAGAGCAGGAGAGAAGGACAGAGGTCCATTGCTTGGGACCGCATCAGCATTTTTCGGGTGTGTCGGAACACACCGCAAGAGCCAGACAAGATGGCCAACTACTCGCCCTACGGGTCCACTCCGGGCCCGGAGTTCCTCTACGATGAGAAGAAGTTTCCCAGCCCGTCCCCGACGCCCTCGCCTCGGGGACCGGGTTACTACCAGCACTTCGCCACGGCCCAGCAGCCGCATCGCCCGGCGACCCGCGCGGCCTTCCGCACCAGCAGCGGCATCAACAGCGGCATGAACAGCGGGTTCAACAGCCCCCGCGGCCCCTCCTTCTCGCCCCGGTACAACAGCGACGGCCAGTACGCGACTGTCAATGTGAGTGTCTCGCGGTCTCGCAAGCAGTCTTTCTCGTCGGGCTCGCCGTGCCCTCCGCGCGAGCGACGCGCCTCCTTTTCTTACCATCCGACCTCGGTCTCCCATGGGGAATCCGACGAGGACGAGGTCATCCACGTCGACGGCCAGACCTACGTGCTGCCTCCGCGGACGACCAGGGCCAGGCCGGGCAGTCGCCATTTCAATGTCAACGCTGGTGGGCACGGGACTGATTACGGCTATCATCAGGGCGGTCCCTCCTTTCACTTCGAGAAGGAGTCCGGGTTCGCCCCGCCGCGGTACGAGTCTGACCGCCGCCCGCCGCCCGCTGGTGCCAACGTGCCCTCCGGCCACACCCGCCGCAACTCAACCTCTGTGCCCCAGCGCCCCCAGACCGTCCGGCCCACCAGCATGCACAGCAAGAAGCCCTCGCAGCCGCCTGTGGCCCGCATGGCCACCGAGGCGGACGCCAAGCGCCACAAGATCCCCGCGGGCTACTCGCTCAAGAACTGGGACCCCACCGAGGAGCCCATCATGCTGCTTGGCAGTGTCTTCGACGCCAACTCGCTGGGCAAGTGGATCTACGACTGGACCGTCTACCACCACGGCGCCGGCTCGCCCATCGGCGATATGGCTGGCGACCTCTGGCTCCTCCTGATTCAGCTCTCTGGCAAGATCAAGCGCGCGGAGGAGATCGTCCCCAAGATCCGCTCCAAGGACAACAAGGAGATGATGGAGGAGTTCATCGAGGCCGGCGACCGCCTGACCGACAAGCTGCGCAAGCTACTCAAGGCCTGCGAGGCTCCCATGCTGCGCTCCACCTCCAAGCCCAAGAAGGAGGGTCAGCTGGGCAAGAGCGCCGGCGTTGAGTTCGTCGAGACCCTCTTCTCCCCCGAGCGCGAGGCCGAGAAGACGGAGCGCTTCATGTCCTCCGTCCGCCTCTGGAACCTCCGGTTTGACACCAACTGCGAGGAGCTCCTCAAGAAGCCGACCATGTAAAACTGTCACCACCTCACCACGACACACACGGGCCCACCTCACCAACCTCCCATCGGCTTCACCTCACACACATATCACCGGCCCAACCTTGAACAACAAAAACACAAAATAACAACCAAGATACCCACAACCAGGCTGTACGATTAGGTCTCTTTTCGGGGGTCGTTTGGTCATTCGGGTCTTTATACAGAGGGCTTTTCCTCGGGGGGGCGATTTTCGTCTCCGATTTACACAACGCGTTCGGGAGCAGTCCCGCAGTCCACGGGTGGCCGGTCTTTTTTGGTTTCGGTCTTTCAGAGATACCCACGCGCACACGGAACGTCGCCGTAACGACTGCCTTTATACAACACAACTCAACCAACAAGCAATGCTCACGAAGCATGGATGGGAGCGCATTGGCGCCGCGGCCGCCGCAGAAGGCCCGCCGCATCCCAGATGTACAGGAACTTAAAAGTTACTGGTGTTTGTCTTTTTTGGAACGCGTTTTCTTTTTTGTCAGTGTCAGATGGATGGATTGATGGATCTTGGGAAGAATACTTTTGGCGACGCAAGGTGGCCACACCGGGTTTTTAATGGCGGCTTCTTTTTTCTTCTCTCGGGGCTTGGGAAAGACGGATTTCCTTTTTGTGTTTGTCGGCTTGTTTTTTTCCTTTGCTGTCTGAGAGGTCTCGCTGGGCGTGCTACTGCCTCGTTTCTGCTTTTTTTACATTGTGTCCCCGACGTGCTCCAACAATTTCGGAGAGCCGTCAACCATTTCCTGTCTTGCGCGTTTCTATTTTCTCCTGGGTTTCTCACAGGATGGATATACCCCCTCTTCGAGTGTTTTTCTCTTTTTTTCTGCTTTTGTGCTTTCTCCTCTCTGCGCGGGAACATAGACTAGTGGTAGCAATTAGAAGGATATCTGGGTTTTGGTTTCTCACTCTGGATCAAGCAAACTCCCGCCGCGTGCCTGGCCATGTTGTGATCCAGGCTGTGCTTTGTGTGTGCTTCCCCAAGCGGTGATGTCGCGCTGCTGGAGCTTGTGTGTGTCCGCATTTCCTCGCTCTCCACTCCACCCCCCAAGTCCCAAGCATGCATGCATGTCCCACCGCATTCCTCGCCCGCTGCCAGATGGAGCACGCATGCCGAGGGATGGGCCACATTCCAGCGAGACAGATTCCCCAAATTTTGCATCAAAAATGTGCATCCTTTTTTTTTATATTTTGTGTGTCTTAGTGGGTTCAGCCTGTGATTGATCTGTCCATTTTTCCAATGCATTTTTTGTTTTGTGCCCGACTGTTTTGCCCAACCCTAGGATTTCAGCCCTAACCCATCCATCCCCCCGTGCCGTCTGGCCATCTGGCTGGACGGTTGTTTTGTTTGGCCCAGCGGCCGCCTGTGCCCCCTTCTTCCACATGGCACGGCAGGCAGGCAAGCAGGGCAGGCACCGCCTCACTTTGGGCTGGGTGCGCAAACGGAATCCTGTCTTCCCGTGCTCCCCGTGCCACACTCGGAGTCGGGAAGTGGAAGGACAAGGGAAAAGTGTCTTCTGCGCCTCATGGCCCTGCGGCGCGCGGCGCGCGGCACGGGGGGTTGGGATGAAACGAACGGATTTTTTGGACCTATTGCCTGCCTGCCTGCTTGGGTCGGTGGGTAGGTGATGCAAGGCATCAGATCAGATCTGGGTAACTGACGACAGGGGTGATCGGGGATGGAGATCGGGGGATTATTTGACTTCTTTTTTCTTTTCTGGGTTCTTGCAGGTTGGATTTTGGATATGAGTTACGGTTTCTCTAACTTCTCTCAAAATGCACAGATGGTAGTGGTCTTGGTTAAGGGCGTTGGCAGACGTGAAACACCTGCATGTTGTTTCTCTCCGTTTGTGCTTGCCTTGCTTTTTTATCTCCCCATCCCTGATGACCACCACCCAACCTCCATCACTCACTCACTTACACCAAACAGACATGTTATCAGACTGGCCCTGCCACCTTAAATACCTGCACCTCCCCGAGACCCCCTCCCCTTCCCTCTCACCGGCAGCAGCAGCAGCAATGACGAACAGCCATGCAGCCATCCGGCCAGCCCTCCCCTGTTTTATTACCAGTAGCGAGAGGCACCACAAGTAAAGAGGCACGGGAGCGCAACGCGAGGACCCTGCAACCGGCCGCCTGCCTGCCGTCGCCGCGGCTGAAAAATAAAAAGGTGTGTTCTTTCTCGTGGCCTGTGCCCCGTGCTACTGGCCTGGCTTGTCCTGGGGGTGGTGTACGAAAGGGGTGGTGACACGAACGGCGGGTTGTTCCTCCATGCTCTCCTCTCCTTTCGTGCTCGTTTATTCGCGCAGCCAGGTTGATGAGTATTATTTCCTGGGCCGAGTTACACAGCAGCGAGGGACCAACCAACCAACCCCTCTGCCCTCCTCGGCCGAGTTCAGTTCGTTCACCTTATTCACGGGCCCCAGGTGGTCGCGCGTTCATTTGTTCGGCGCGTCCCAGGAAGGGAAGGTCAGGACGGGCTCCCCGCCCAGCCCGCCAACACGCGCCGCGTCGTCGTCATCGTGTCGGGTGTTATTGGGGTGGCCGGTCCGAATACTGCGGCGTGTTGTTGAAACCTGGTGGTGTTTATGCGTGCGTACGTGCCGTGCACGGGATTCACAGGCTGGGAGGGCGGGCAGGAAAGGAATGGGCTGGGAATGATGACTCCCACGCCGGCCGACCCTCGGCTCGTCTCGGTGAGACAGTGCACACCACGGTGAAGGGAGAAAGGTAGGGAGGGAGGGGGTATGCAGTGTGAAACCGCGGGTTTGCCTTGCTCTTCTGATCCGCGTGCTGGGTCTCCCCTGTGAAACATGATCGGGGTCGCGGGGTGGTGTCTGTGTTCTCTCTCTCTCTTTTTTTTAGGCGGTTCGTGTCACCACCCCTCCCCCGCCCTTCTTTGCGCCCGACTGCTGTGCATCGCGAACGGTATGACTGCCCAACCCCGCCTGCTCGCAGGAGCAATGCCCCAATGCCTACCAAGTCAAGAGGTTGGATAACCGCCAGTGATTCCCCAAAACCCAGAATTTAACTCGCCCGCAAAAGCCAGCCACCTGATCGGCAACGACTTCCTGCAATCCCCCCTGTCGCCCATGACGCAGCGAGCACCGCCCTAAAACCAGCCCTACAGGTGGAGCAGCGGGGTTTCATCCACCTGGGGCTCGAACTAGCGCCAAACAGCAGCCCCAATCACAGCCCCGGCGGTGTTGGGACGCCTTGGCACCTGGCGCTTCGGGGCGCGTGTGATGAGCGAGACACTGTAAGCGCCCGTTCTTTGTTCTGTTTTTTAAGCGCGGGGGTTGATCCCAACTCATTGCATCGGGACCGTTCTGTCGGGTCGGGCGAGGGCAATTCAGCTGTTCACCGTTCTTTGTGTTGGCACCATCACAGCTTTAGCGTGCGTTTAACCGCCAGGTTTTGTCCAGGATGGGGGCCTTGGGCGAGCGTGTAAGTGGGTTAGGGTTAACCACCCACCCAACACACACACCCCTCTGACATCACCGCCCCCATGACCCATAGCTCCCCCCAGCAACGGTCTGCCTGCCTGAAGCTCGGCTGCTGGGTTCAAGGGTACTCACACACCACGCGAGCGTCTACTCAAAACATGGAAAGCCATGCTCCATGTCCCGTGCCTGGCGGCGAGCCTGGGTAAACCCAGTTTTTCTTGTGGTTTGAGGCGGGGGTGTTCCCCGTTCTGCTTGGGCGATCAACGACCCCGCTGGGACGACACACCTCCCACCAAGTCTGGAGGGTGCACGGCTTAGCCGCCCGTTGGCGAGCATGTCTCGCCTCGAGAATTTTACAGACTTACACAGCCGCCAGTGGGAAAAAAGGATGGTGTTGCGGCTCGAGTCACATTTCGAGGCTTCCATACCAAGAAGTGTGTGTGTGTCCTGCTGCCTGCGGCGCCAAACCCATGCCTCGCCTTGCCCTGCCGCCGTCTCATCCAGCCCAGTCACCCAGCAGCCCAGCTTCCATGCGCCGCGCTAGAAGGGTGGGTGCCGCGATCTGCGCCGCTCGGGGGCCTGCTTTTGCGGGCCTATTTTGGGGTGTGTAGGAAGAATGGCTTCTTCGTGTTGCGGACGGCACGGCGCAGCTCGCGACGGCGTGGGATGCTAGGATTCCGACTTGGGCTGGCCGCGGAGATGGGCCGGGGGATTGGGTGCGGTTTGGACGATGGGTTTTTCCCCCCCTTCTTTTCGTTGTTATGGGGGGTTGTGGATTTGCAGATACGGGTAGAAGACGGGCAAACTGCACCGAGTTTGGCTTGCAGAATTTGTCTTGGGTTCGTCGCATCTTGTGAGACGGGAACGTCGCTAATAATTGCAAGGTTGTGTCGCGTGGCCGAAGCACACTCCCCCTCCAGCTCGCTTGTGCTCTTGTCGCAAGGGACACATTCATCCTCGTCTAACTCTCACGATGGCTGGGTGGGTGGTGGTGGTGGTGGTGGTGGTGGGTGTTTGCCCGGATGGGCTGGAATGTGGTCGCATTCATTTATTGCGCCTGTCTTGGGTGAGCGTCGTCTAACTCCCCCCTCCCAGATGCACAGGCGATGGTGATCTGCCGTCGCTCGCTCGGCTGGATCAAGTCGGGTAAAACGGCTGAGCGAGAGCTGGGGAACTTTTTCTATGATGACCTGCATCTCGATATCTGCAGTGCTGCACCAGTGTATTTGAGGCTGTCGTATATTGTCCTCGCATTCAACTGCGGTCGCTCACTCAGCCGGACCCTACTGTGCCA
>FTEL01007650.1_pt1 | contig 10027 bp, 5 predicted proteins | sample 1658911 | NCBI WGS metagenome assembly FTEL01 (sample SAMEA3914869, study PRJEB12502) | metagenome | biome: forest; material: soil | place: USA | collected 2012-03-12 | depth 0.1 m
AACCGCCCCACCCCCACGCTCCTGCCCCTGGCACACCCTTTTCCCAGGGCGGGCACCGACACCACGGATCCGGGCCCGCGCCGGCCAAGCGAGGGTGAAACAAGCGAGCGAGCGACACACCACACCAGCCACCTTGCACTCACACACACCACCCCAACCAAATAAACACTGTTCTGTGGGTGGCAGTGGTGGTGGTGATGAGGCTCTCTCGCTATCTCGGGGCCATGTAACCACACGTCCCACCACCCGCCACCCGCGGCCGACGGACGGGAACTTTGTTTACAAAACTAACTGCAAGTGGGCTGTGACACCCCAACTTTCGACTAACATTCTCCCCTGCTCTCCCCGCTCCCGCTGGGGACGTCATTTCGCACATGTCCGTCCGGTTGGGCACATGACTCTTGTTTGGACCTTTGACCGCCGCCGTCGCCGTCGTCGACGTCAAGCGAGGCCTCCATTGTAACCGCCCACGGTGGTCATTCGTCTGCTTGAGTTGTGATGTCTGGCGGGGGTCCCTGCCCAGAAATGGAGTTGATGATGACAGGGTGGCCTTGAAGGAGCTCGTCTTCCGGTCCCAATTCGGGCCGGGGATGATGGGGCTTGGGGGGGTGGTGCTCGGTCCGGTTGCCGACGGGTGAGTTTGGGGTTTGATGACATTTGTCTCGCCAAAGAACATCGGCCTGGGATTTTGTTTCTTAGGGGGGGTGGTCTCCTGGTGTTGGAACATGAAGACAAGGTCGCTGGAGTAAAGTGCCCAGTCGGGGATCGTTGGATGCCAGGGACCAGAATGTTGTGAAGCATTCGCGGACCAGAGCATCTTCGCGGACTAAACTGACCCAAACTGACCTGGCCGGGTTCGTCGGAGGGGGGTGCATGAGATGTCCGTGGTGCAAGATATTGATTGCTCTCTATTGTTTTGCTCTGATAACTGACTGTTCATGGCGCGTGAAGATCATGTTGCTTGCGACTAAGGGGGGAATTGGAGAGGGAGACAGAGTGACCCCGAGAGAGAGAGAGAGAAATACCTCCAGTTGTAACCCGCAATACCGTACCGTGTCCCTGGAACCAGCCCTTTTCAACTCCCAACCTTGATGTGGTGGGCAACCCGAGGAAGCTGAGAGGGAACCCCAAAACCACCCAACCCAACGCCGTCTACCTAATCCCATAAACGGTTCCCTCGGGCCTAACTACCCCAACCTGGATCAACCCGCCGCTCACAACTGAACCAGCGTGTTACAGCACATCAAATGATCACACATGCCCTTCCCGCACGAAATCTGGCACGACCCCGCCGCCGCCGCCGCCGCTGCAGCGCCGCCAGAAACCGCAACCATCTCAGTCCCCTGCGAGACCGGCTCAACCCCCTCACTAGTAACCAGGGGCGCAGTGGCCGCCGAGCCGCGGGTCGAGGGCGGCATGCCACCCAGCAGCAGTTCCGGCTGCACCGTCGTGGAGTGGATCCCGTAGGCGTGCAGACATTCTCTAATTGTCTTTGCCTTGGCCATGAAGCTGGCGACGTCCGGGTCCGAGACGACGATGTGCGCCGTGGCGATGGCCTTCTTCTGGTCGAGGCGCCAGACGTGGAGCTCGTGGACCGAGACGATGCCGGGGATCTTGGGTGGTGTTAGAAGGTTTGCGAGGGAGAAAGCGGGGAGAGGAAGGTGGGGTGCGGGATTGGTCGTACCTTTTCGATATCGTGCTTGATATCGCTGAGGTTGACGCCCTGCGGCGCGCTCTGGAGCAGGATCTCGCCGCTGTGCTTCACCAGGGGCATGGCGGAGAACAGGATCATGATGGAGATGCCCATGCCGACGGCGGGATCGGCATAGAAGCGGGCGTGGGAGCTGGTGAACCAGATGACGACGGCGGCGATGATGACGCCCACGTTGTTGAGGGCGTCCCCGAGGACGTGGAGCATGGCGCCCATCATGCCGAGGTCGCGGCCGGGGGCCTTGATGGACTGCTGCACGTGGCGGTGGTCGACGTGGAAGTCGGCGCCCTTGGTTGGGTGTTTCGCGCGGCATTCCGACTGGGCGTGGTCGTCGTGCGGGCAGATGGGGGCATACTCGGCACCGGAGCTGGTTTCGGATTCGAGAGTGGCGCCATGGTCGTGGCCATGGTCATGGCCGTGATGGTGGTGCTCTAGACCCGGGGTCAGTCTCTAGGAATCGTCTAGCCCTGGAGGATGAAAACTGACCATGAAGGAAGGCAGCGGTCACAATATTTAATCCCAATCCAACGCAGCCCATGATAAGAATCAGCTTGACGTCGGTGACTTCCTTGAGCGAGATGAAGCGCTCGACCGACTGGAGGAAGATGCTGATGCCCAGTGCGAGAAGGAATGCGCCGTTGAAGAAGGCACCGAGAAGGCGGGCGCGCTGCCATCCAAAAGAGAAATCCTGGCGAAACTCGGTTCTCTCGGAGATCTGCCGCAAGAGTCAGTCGAGCTTTCACTCCAGGCGTGAAGGTTGTTGAGGCACAGAGAGACGTACGATGATGGAGATCAGAGTCACAACGAAGCCGACCAAGTCATTGAGCTATATCGGGGCATTAAACCGGTCAGTTCATCAGATTCTCAAAATGCTGGTCCGGGCAATCCGACTAACATAGTGGAAGGCATCAGCCATCAAGGCCAGACTGCCGGTCTTGAAGGCAACTGGGAGACAGTCAGTGATCGGGCTTGGTTGGTGTGAGGATTCATTTAGCCACCAAGGCACAGCTTACCCACGAGCTCAGCGATGAAAAAGGCGAATGAGATGCCGATGGCAACCGACACCTTTTGCTTGTCGGCAAGTTTGAACCCCATGATGGTCGAATGGTCGGTGGCTGGCTACTGAGTTGACAGGTTGGGGAATAAAGAAGGTGAATGAGGGCTTCAACAGCAGCGAGGGGCTCTTGGTTCCTAGGTGGTGGCTAGAGACACCGACCTCGGAGTTGGTTGGTGTTTAAAGGGGAAGGTGAGAAAAGTTGGAGTAACACAGACAAAAAGAGACACAGAAACACACATCAGACCACAAACGACTTGCTGATGAGCGGATCAGGTCGGCGGCCTCTCGGCGAAACGGCAGCGACGGGAAGAGGGCAGGGGGGTGGATGTGGACGCAAAAGAGACTCAGACAGGTCTCTAGTGCAGGAGTCGCAGTGGTGATGGCAGAGACAGCAGTGACGTGGTCCAGCGTACCAAGCCATGTGGCGAGCGCGCGGGGACGGGCAGCTTTGTATTCAGCAAACACACGGGAGAGGGCAGGGCGGTGAGGCAGGGGCGCGCTCGTCAGCCCAGGGGAAGGGGATGGTTCTGGCGTCTTGCCGTGCCGTTCCTTGACAGCGATCGAGCGGCCATGGGCTCATGGGATCAGGCATGGATGGGATCAGGACCCTGGGGTTCCCTGGGCAGCTGCGCTGCGGGGTTGCCTCGCGGCACAGGGCTGGAAACACGGCTGCGATCGACGATGTCTGTACACGGTACTTGGCCGTCTGGTAGTCGTGCGTCGGTACATACAACGATGATAGAGGCAGCCGAGAGGAGCCCAGAGGAGGGCGTTCAAGGTGCAGTAACTGTCACCTCACTCGCTGCCAGACTGAGCTCAAGGGCCCGAAATCGCCTCGACTTTCCGAGTTTCCACGGGCGGACTCGCCTCAAACAGAGGGGCTTTGGGATGCGTGTGGTGCTCGGGCACGTTTCGCGTGTTCCATGATAGTCACCTCAGACATAGGGCGGGGAGTCCATGCGGGCTTCGATGGAAGCCCAGGCCGGGGAAATGTGGAAACCCGTTTCTCCATGATCTTCCTGTTTCTGCCGCCCATCGGACATCAGGGGCCCAGGGATCGCCCTGGCAACGTCTGCAACGTCTGGGGGAGATGCCGAGACAGCGGAGCTTCCGCGGCGAGAGCTGGGAGCGGGAAGGCCAACGAGAAAAAAAAGAGATGGACCAGGTGGGAAGGTGGTGAAGGATGGAAGACCAATGCACCCCACAAATGCAGCTCCAGTTGTTAGTGGGTGTGGGTGGGATGCAGCTTGCAGCGGGGCCAATTAGCGCTGCGATTGGCGACTACACCTGTGAAGCTGCGCATCTGCATCTGATCTGAACCACCACCAACCACTGATTATCACCAACCACCACCACCCGCCATCAACCTGCTGCCCCCAACACAGCGCGCCGACACCTGCGCCATGACCACCCGTTGGCAACGCTCAATTGATCGCTGGGACTGGGATTGATGCCCCCATCCGACCCGTCCCGACCCGTCTCCATGTCGGCACGGAGTGGCTCGTCGCCGGCAGGGGCGCCGCGCCCCTCAACAAGATCGGGCAACTGGCCGACCCATCTGCGCCAGTTCAGCAAGGCCAGCCTCGACCGCTCCCCCGACGCTCCCGCCGCCACCGCTGCCTCGTCCACCTGCTCCAACTCCCCCGGGGGCACCCACTCGAGCACCCCCGCCCTCCGCGACCGCCCCGCCTCCCGCCTGCGCGTCGACCGCCGCTGGACCGTCACCGTCAACGAGTCGTTCGCCCGCGAGGAGGTGCTGCTCAACCTCGACCTGATCGGCCCTGATATCAAGCCCGGCTGTCTTGTCGCCATCGATGTCGTGCGCGCAGACTCGGAGAAGCCGCCCCAGACCACCCTCCACAAGCAGCACCCGCACCTCCAGGACCGCAAGGATGGCTCGTCGCCGTCCGCCGCCTCCTCGGCCTCGCCCGCCGCCTGCGCCGAGAAGCGCTACATCTGTGTCGCCAAGGACATGCCCAGCGACCTCAAGACCCAGGCCCGCTTCTCCGCCGTCGAGGTCTATGTGGCCAAGCACATCGCCGATGCCTTTGGCATGAAGAAGGGCACCCAGGTCACTCTCACGCAGGTGAGTTACCTGTCTTGGCCCTACTACTCCCTCCCTCTCTGCCCCGCCACTGACTAGTGTGCCTGCTGCCACAGATCGACGCAAACAACCCCGCAGTCGAAGCTTCCCACATTGAGCTCTGCTTCAAAGACCAGTACCTCTCGAGGGCCGACATGTGGCGCATGGCTGTCGGCGAGCTCGCCGAGAGGACCGTCTACAAGGGCCAGATGATCTTGTTCATGGGAACCATCAAGGCCCAGGTCACCACCGTCTATGTCGACGGCCGCAAGGTCCAGTCCGCCTTCTTCGGCCGCGACACCAAGCCCATCTTCCGGAGCGAGTCCGCCCGTTATGTGCTCTTCATCCAGATGGCCCGCGAGATGTGGGACTTTGACCCCGACGGCTCCGGCGAGATCATGTTCAACAAGGTCGTCAATGGCTTCCTGCCTGCCCTGTTTAAGAAATGGGCCGCCGTCAAGGTGAAGCACCTTGTCACCATTGTCTTGTTTGCCCGCGTCGAGTACGACACGGGCATCTCCACCGAGCTGGCCTCCGCCTCGGTCCACCACGACTACTACACCGGTGTCCAGACTTCCGAAGATCGCCGTCCGTACAAGGATTTCTACCGCGTCGTCGTCAGCGAGATGAGCAGCGGAGAGTGGACCAAGATCCTGCACCAGTTGAAGCGCGAGTTCAACTACTTTCGCAAGGACATCAGCACCTATCACCATCAAAAGGCCCTCGAGTCGTCCGCCGCCTCGGGCGATCCCGGAGATCGAGAGGTGCTGCTCAACAGGATCAAGGCCGAGGCTTCCCGCGCCGTCCATGGCAACTTCCTCGAGGCCATCAACCTGGCCTCCTCTCTCTACGCCCACGATTACATTGATCGGGACTTGACGAGGACCGGTGTCTCTGTGGTTGTCATCAGCCCCAGTCCTGGCATCTTCGAGGTCGAGTACGATGCCCTGCGCCGTACGACCGAGGCCCTGGTGGGCACCGGCATCGGCATCGACCTGATATGTATCCCCAAGGTGCCTCTGCATTCCGTGCCCCTCTTCCGATACCGCAACCCGCAGCAGCCCGGGCAACAAGGGCAGCGCAAGTCAAAGAAGGCCGAGTTCAGTCTCGGGAGCACGCCGAAGCAGACAAGTTTTGCGTTTGGAAGCTACAGCAGCATGGCGGGTTCCTACTCGCCCAACAAGAGGATGGACGGGGCTCGGCACGGTGAGGCGTCCGGCTCGGGCAGCCCGCATGAAGCCTGGGTGTCGGCCATACCTCAGTGGCTCCACGTCTCCTATTGGACTGGCGCCTCTGAGGAGGAATTGTCATACCAAGGCATCGCCTTGTCCGTTTCGGACGCCACGAATGCTCAGGCTGGCGACGAATTCCCCATCCGTTGCCGCATGTACGATCTGCAGATGCGGAGCGTAATGGAGACAAACGAGATCGAAACCAAGCCGCTGCACACTGACCCTTGCTTCCCATTGAACGCCGTGATGGCAACCCAGGTCTCCAAGGCGCACTTTGATCTTGATGGCAACGTCCTCGTCAGGAACGCCCGAGTCCCGGAATCCCTCTTCGACCACGTCTTTGGCTTTCAAAAGTTCGCTCCCGACAAGCACACCAAGCACGGAGAACGGTCGCTCTGGAAGTATCTGCAAGAATACGACGACTGCAGAGCCCGCTTGCCATCCCGCCGAGGCGCGAGCTATCCAAGGCATGGGCGTGAGCATGACGAGGCTCCGAGGCGGCAGATCATGGAGGATATCAGCCTCCTGGGCACGTCCTTCAGTGAGCGGCGGCCCTCGACGGCCATGCAGCAGACACTCCCGGAGCTCTCTCCGTACCACCGCCCGGGATCCGAGAGATCTGTGACTCAAATGCCCAGCCGAAGGAGCCTGAGGCCCGAGCTTGACAAGCCGGAGCCCAAGGTCTCATCATCGCCCTTCAAGGCCCCGAAATTCATGCGGCAGATCAGCTTGGGCAACCGCGGCTTCGGCATTGCCGCTCCAAAGGCGGTCACCGCCGAGGTGAGCATGGAAAGCGTGGGCGCCTCCAGATCGGTCACCCCGTCTCGCAGCTCGCAGGACCTCCGCATGGCTACCCCAGCGAGGGCAGGGCAGCGGCCCTTGTCTTCTCACAAGATGGCCGTTGGGACACCCGCGGCCACAATCTCGCAGCCAGCTCTCTCGCCGTTTTCGTTTGCGCCCAGCGCTCTGTTACCCCCAGACGCATCGCCCCGCCCCATTGTGATCAGAAATCACCAGTTCGCACCCGACCCTGCGGCAAACATGCTGTCTGGCTCGATCCTTGCGACCACACTCAGGCCGGAGCCGGTTGGCCATGACCGCGACTTTCAGTACTCGAATGCCATCAGGGCCGAGGATGCTAAGAAGCTATACAACTCGAAACTGCTGGCTGGCGCCATACCCGAGCTCCCGTCTACTCTGTCACCTAAAACAGCTCTCGCCCCCTGGTTGACCTTGCTCAACCCATCGAATCCCGACACAAACGAGGTCGACATGGCCTCATTGTACAGCCGGTGGCAGCATGTGTTCCCAAGACCGCAAGAGATGCGAATCATGAAATGGAAGAGCCTGTGCTCGCCAGCCGCGGTCCCGCTTACTGGAGAGTACTTCCCGTCCAAGTCGCAGTTCGAGGGCCAGTACCAGCGCCAGCCGTATAATGTGTCGCAGAACGTGGACGAAGAGCTGCTCGAAGAACCAAAGTCGCGTGATGAGCTGCTCCGTGAGCTGGTCAGCCTGCGGTTCTCCCAGGGGTTCCAGATCGTCGTTGGTCCCGCCGTTGCAAGGGCCCTTGGCCAAAAGCAGGTCAAGGTTGCCGACATCTTCTCGCGAGACCACATGATGGAGGATGGCACGAGCATCTTCATGTCGGTCGGCAACACAATCCACCAGCTGTCTTGCGTCAACGGCACAGAGGTTGAAGTCAACATCTTTGTCCGGAAACCGACCGACGCCGCACCGCAACCCTATCCCACCCCGCCGCTGTACAGACCGGCGATCCGCACCCTGCTGGACGATGGTTACAGGGAAAGCGTGTTCGACCTCATCACTCCCAAGCCGGAGAGAAACTGGAACTACATCGACGCTTTTGTTGCGGGCCACAACGATCAGTTGACAGAGCACCTTAGGTTCTGGCGTGCCAGGTTCGTTTTGGTGCCCATGACAGGCAGGCGCTCCTCGGTTCCCGGGACCGAGACGGGCGACAACGAGGAAGAGATTCGCATCGAGGGCATCCGGAAGCTTGCCCAGATGTGGCAGAGACATCGCTACATTCCTCCCAGCGAGCGGAGGCAGCAGGGATCGGGAGCGCGGGCGAAGAAGGACATGAATCCGCTCGACATCATCTACAAAACGGAGGATGCGTCCGTGGTCATCGCCGCCGAGCTCGAGACGCTACCTCTGTTGGAAGGGCCCGACCGAAAGGGCCAGCTTGTGAGGGGTCGGGAGCAGTTCACCAAGAAGAATCTCAACCTGGCGGCGCTGGCCGAGGCGATTCAGCAGCCGGAAGAGAACGGGGGCGTCCGGATGCAGAATCGCAGGTGGCATTTCCGGCTCCACTACAACTGCTTCATCGGGTCGGACATGACCAGCTGGCTTTTGGACAACTTTGACGAGCTGGAAGACCGCGCGGCAGCTGAGGCGCTGGGCAACCGGCTCATGGTGTCGGATGAAAAGGACAAGGAGGGGAAGAAGGACGGACTGTTTGTGCACGTCGAAAAGCGACACCCCTTCAGAGACGGACAGTACTTTTACCAGCTCAGCAGCGAGTACGCGAAGCCTCACCCGGCTGGGTGGTTCAACAGCAAGAAGGCTCACGGATCGGTGCCGTCGACGCCGATGGGGGAGCAGGCACCGCGGGACGCACGACCGAGTTTCCCTCGGCCCACATCGATCAACGATGACGACCCGCAGACTTCGGGCTCGACGACACCAACAGCGCCAGCCGCTCCAACAGGCAAGAAGCCGCGGGTTGTGCTGAGCAAGGTCATTAAGTACGACGTGGACCACCGGAGGCGGTCTTACAGGCCCGAGGTGGTGGAGCTGCACTATGACCGGCTGCACAACCCAGACAACTGCTACCACATCCGGGTGGACTGGATGAATGTGACGGCGAAGCTGGTGGAGGACGCGGTTGAGGCGTGGGGCCGCGAGGCGGCGCAGCACGGGCTGCGGCTGGTTGAGGTGCCCATCGCTGAGGCGTGCACCATTAGCGAGATCAACCCGTTCCGGCGGCCGTACGTCATCAAGCTGGCGGCGCTCCCTCCAGACAAATCGCCTGTTACGTATTACGACCCGACGTCGTTCACGCCGCAGGCGCAGCCGGGGCGGCAGTTCTATCAGAAAGCCATCCTCCGCAAGTTCGACTTTGTCCTCGACATGGAGGCGGCGTCCAACTTCCCGAGCGACGTGGATGTGTCGTACTCGTGGGGCAAGCCCGAGTTCAAGTACACGCAGTACATCCACCGATCGGGGTCGCTCATGGCCGAGATCACGGACGACGGGCACCTCCTGCTGCTGGCCAACAGACTGTACAGCAGCCGGGCTGCCGCAGCGCGCGAGAAGGAGCTGCAGAAGGAACTGCGCGGCGGCGGCAGCGGCGGCGAGCAGCAGGGCGCAGCTGCTGGAGGCGGCACCCCTGGTCCCGGCACGGCGCTCCGCGTCATCACGACGGGCTCGTACACGCCCTACGGCATCATGCCAGGCCAGTCGATCCACGACTCGACGCCGACGTCGTCCCCCGCGCTGCGACCAACGACAACCTCATCGATGCTCTCCCCCGTCGTCCGCCCCGCGGCCGTCTCCGCCCCAGTAAGCGCCATCGTCCCAGGCCCCGGAACCGGCAGTGGCACCGGCAGCGCGGCCGGCACACCCGGCCAACAAGGCCAGCTCAAAGCCCTGGTCACCTCAGCGGGTGGAAACACAGGCACAACAACGGCAGGAGGAGCCGGGGCAAGCGCCAGCGCCAGCGCGGGCACGGCCTGGACGGCGTGGACGTCGCCCGAGCCGGAGTGGATCAAGGACGAGCTGGAGGCGTTCTGCCGCGATGCGGGGGCGCTCGAGGCGTTCTACAGGGAGCTCAAGACGGCGGCGCCGGCGACGACCAGCGCGGGCGGGGCGGCCATGACGCCTTCGTTTGCTGGCGCGGCCGGCGGGGCCGGGGCTGGGGC
>FTEL01008228.1_pt1 | contig 10018 bp, 12 predicted proteins | sample 1658911 | NCBI WGS metagenome assembly FTEL01 (sample SAMEA3914869, study PRJEB12502) | metagenome | biome: forest; material: soil | place: USA | collected 2012-03-12 | depth 0.1 m
GGGCGGGGGTGGGCTGGGCTGGGCTGGGGCACAAGGAGGCGGCCGCAGGAGAGGGGAGCGGGCGGGGGAGGCCACGGCTGGCTGCCCGTCGAGGACGACGGCAATTGAGGTCGACGGGGGTGGTGCTTGTCCTTCGGCAGGAGCCTCTGGCGGCCGGGACGCGCAGCTCGGACGCGTTGTTGAGGCTGGTTTGACGCTCTCTGGCGTTGGCGAACTAACCGCCAGAGATTATTTTCAAGTCTGTGAAACGGCCAGGAGAAATTGTGGGCGGGCGCCAAAGTCGCGCAGCAAGGATGCGGCCTGGGGTGGGTGCGCGATCCCTGTCGGGGGTTTGGAGGGGCGCCAGGAGGGCTGAGGCAGCGAGCTGGCTGGGTGGGTCGGGCCTAGCCATTCCGGGCGACGCGACCTCGTTGCGATTCACCACGGTGCCATGCAGGCGGCGAGCCAAGGAAGGCGAGTCTGCAGCTCGCTCCTTCCAACCCATGTCCAGGCCAATATTCCGCTGCATAAGACCCAAAGTTCAGGCTTTGGATTGGACTGCACTGCCTGCACAGCAAGGCCCCCCCCCCCCCTTCGCTCTCGCGCACTCGTGCCTCCAGTTCCAGTTTTCCGCACTCGCAGAGCGTCCGGGTGTGTTCCGTCATTTTTCGCGCGTCCCGTCCCCTCTGCCGCCACATCCCGTCCCGGGCGACAGCCCTACGATCGAATCGTCTCGGAACGGATTTCTGCAAAAGGCAGCCAACAGAAACGGGGGACGTGGCATGGGCAACGGGGCTTGCCACCTTTGCGCGATGCGTTGACCGCCCATGTATCCGGACATTTCATTTCTCTGCTACTGCTCGCTGCAGGCGGCTGCGGGCAGAGAGAGGACGGGAGAGTGTCGCTGGACAGACACAACAAATGCTCTCCCACTGCCCTGCAGACCGACCACTCGCGCGGGGGTTTCGGGGGACCACACACCATGCACCACCCACCGCACACCACCCTCTCCCCCCAGTGCCTCCACACACCACACGCCAGCCCAGCACCACGCAACGCACCCCTCGCGTTGGGTTGCCCACTGCCCATTGCCGGCGGGGCTCCACAACCTGCTGGGCTGAACCAGTGCGACTTGCTCCATCGCGCCAAACCTCTCTCGACTGGCACTCCCTGCCAACAACCCCAGCACACAATTTCTCCTCCACAACGCCCTGTCCCGTCCCCATGGCCTGGGCGCCTCGCCTGCTCTGTCGTATGTAGGCTAGTTCGTGGCCGGGCTGCTGCCACTGCCATTGCCCATCGCCCCCAGCGCGGCCGTCGTCTGCCCTGTATCCCGTATTTTTCTGGCTCGTTTCTGCGCTAGTTTGGTTATTTACTGCCTGCCCCTTCGCGCTCTTGCCTCCTTTTCGCTCTCCGTCCTGATTCATGCGTGGGGTGCGCTGGATTGACCGTGATTCGCACCAATCCCGCACTGCGACGGCAGGCAAGACCGGGTCCTTGTCCTGGCGGCGACCCCAACAGCTGACGCTTCCCGAGTTGCGATCCTCGAACGCCTGCGACGGTTGCCAGTCGAAGAGCCGCCCTTCGTATCTGCTTCCTGACTGGGCATCGGTTCAGCTATCACCTCGTAAGCGGCGGCGGTGGCAAGGCGGCGGTCGCCTTGCACTTCAGCTCGCTCGCTCACGCCCTCCGCTCCTCTCTCAGCCAGCAACCACCTGCCGAGTCGCTCGCTGCTGACATCGCCATCCTCACCGTCTCCCTCCCCGCCCCTCTCCGTGCTCTGCCCGCCGTCCACTGTCCATTCCCGACTCGACAACGGCGGACGACACCCCCGGCACGCAGCACGCCCTCGCCCACGCCCACGCGTGCCCGCACTCGCACACCGACGTCATGGCCGCCATCCCCATCCAGGCGGCGCCCTCCCGGGGGTACGGGGCCAGGGACATGAGCACCAGCCCGCTCCCGTCCATATCAACTGGCCGCGGCGAGCCTCTCCCCCGACCCTTTGGGCCCCCGAGCCGTGGCATTCCCTTCTCCGACAACCTGTCCCCCTCGGCCGCGTCGAACCCCATGGCGATCCGCGGCATGGAGCCCAGCGATGTGCCCCCGCCCCTGCCGCCACCCCGCCTGGTCCCCATCAACGGCCCCGTCGACCCAAGCCTGCATTTCAAGGAGAGCATGCGCCGGGATGATTACTCGAGGCCGGATGCCGATTCGTTTGGCCACAGCTTCACCAGGCGAGACCTATCGTTCAGGAGTGACTTTTCCGATGACGGGTACCACAGTTTCGAGAGCTTTAGGTTTGTCTCATTCCCCTGCCTGGACCCGTGATCGAGTCTCTGCGATGCGTCGCTCTTTCTGGGTACCCCCTCCAGTGTCGGGGCTGACACTGCCGGTGTTTCTTTCAGGTCCTCCGGATTCCCCTCGCCGTTTGGCCACCACACGATGAAGAGCTATCGCCCTAATGGCGACTCGATCGATCACTCGATGCTGGATAAACTCAATCGGCCTGCCCGGCGTTCCGGCCTCAGTGCCTCTGTCAGCGACCTCTCGGGGACGCGCCCGCAACGCACACAGTTGACCACACTCTCCCTTCCGCACCGAACGCGCCAGTCGTTCCTCGACTCCAGTTTTACCAAATCCCCCGGCGCCATATCGACGGCATCGGCCACGTCGGCGACATCCCCGATCAACGCACCGTTTGGCCATCATGGCCGAGGCTCGATGGACTATCGTTCGCCCCTGGGGACCGAGGGCAGCGACCTGGACCGCTCCCCTTTACCCTACCCCCACGACGGTGCCCGCACTGGCTATCGTGGTTACGACTCGCGCGACGACGAGATCGACTTCCCCATGGAGGAGACGTCGCGGCTTCGCAGCCTGGCGATCGAAGACCAATGGCGAGAAAGAGACTGGGATAGGGACAGGGAACGGGAGAGGGAGCGCGATTGCTACCAGCCGGGCCAAAAGCGTAGGGCCTCCTCGCCGCCGAGCGACGATGCTGCCCTTGCCAGCGACATCCTGAGGAGGAGGGACGGTGGCCTGGTATCTCGAGGCTCACCCACACCGAGGCTGCTCGTGATACCTCAGAACTCGCTCTCCAGCGTGTCATCGGCCAGCCGAAGCGGGAGCTACGCCAGCAATCTGACAGCGAGCAGCATCACGAGCATGGGCTCGCTTGGTCGCCGCTCGCCGAACGGTTTATCACCTGCCGGGCTCTCCCCGACCGACCCCATGAGTTGTGGCAGTCCTTACCCCCCGCCAAGCCTTTCCGGCTCTCCCCGCCCCTCTCTGGGGCGGTCCGCAGCAGGGTCGTCGCCACACCACCACCACCGGACACCCAGTGAGCAGCCGCTGCCGGCGCAAGTCACTCGCACTGTGGCGTCGCCGCGGAAACTTGCCGAGATCCCCAAAAGCCACAGCAGCCTGGCTGCCAAGCTAAAGAGTGCTTACATGTGCGAGTGCTGCCCAAAGAAGCCCAAAAAGTTTGAGACGGAGGATGATTTGAGGTATGCTCAACCCCCTTGGCCTCCTTTTCCTACAACCAACTTCATATTTCCCTGTCTTTTTTTTTCCGCCCTGTTATCCCCCTTGATTGTTTTCTAACCGGGTGGCGCACCGTCCAGGGCACACGAGGCCGAGAAGCAGTACGAATGCTCCTTCTGCGGAAATCGTTTCAAAAACAAAAACGAGGCGGAGAGGCACCAAAACTCGCTCCACGTCCGTCGCCACAGCTGGTCCTGCTCGGCGTTGACGGGGTACGAGCGGGCATTCCACGACAGCACAGCGAGGCCCGGGGAGGCCGACGTTTGCGGGTACTGTGGCGAAGAGTTCCCCAGGAGTCGACAGGCGCAAGGCACCGCCAGCGCCAGCGAGCAGGATTGGGACGACCGCATCCGCCATCTGCAGGACGTGCACAAATTCCGCGAGTGCAACTCCAGCAAGAAGTTCTACCGGGCCGACCACTTCCGCCAGCATCTCAAACACAGCCACGGTGGAACCAGTGGCAAGTGGACCAACATGCTCGAGAACGCCTGCATGATCGAGGAGGAACCGCCGCTCCCTACTCGATGAGTCTCGTGTGTGCTCCAAGAGGAGGAGCGCCAATGTTAAGCAAGACAAGACGCCAGAATCCTTCCCAGGATGCCCGCATTGTTTCACTTCGCTTCCCGGGCAGGTTCGCAAATAGGACAGGGATGGATCGCGAAGGGATTCTGCAACAGACGCAAAGACGGGGCACAGTGGGACAGGAGACAGGAACGACGACGGTCCGACTCAACCCCACTCCACGCGGTGTTTGTTCTCGGTCCGGAACTCCTCGACCCAGGCTAGGGCGGCGACGTGGGATTTGGCCAAGCCGTGGCTGCAATGCAGAGCTGGCCGGCACTCTCCTTTTTCCAAACGAAGGATCGCGATCCCAGCTCGTTCCTGACAAGGAAACGCGCTTCTCTGCGCCCCGTGCCGGATTTCTGCAGGATCCTCACCACACTGAACCCCCCGGTGGCTGGTACCTGTTGCAGGACCATACCGGACATTCGGATGATGGGTGCCAGCGAGCATGGTTCCTCAACGACACCGGGCGTGACGGAAGAGTGGGCGGAGACGGCGTGTTGATGGGCCTGCTCTGCCGGTCGAGACGCGGTATACTCGGCCCCGCCGGTGCTTGGAGAGCAGCTGCGGTGCCTGGTGTTGAAGGACTCTGGGACAGCGAGAATTGAATGCGGCACACGCGACACTGAACGCAACATCCGCACTATGAGTGTTTCTGGCGCATTTACGGGATGCGTCCACCATGGATGGCGCGGTTTGGCTGGCTACCTGGTTTTACGAGGCGTCAACGGTTGGCGTTGGGGGTTATCAGAAATCGGGCGGCCACCCCCATGGGAACTAAGCCCCCCAGCCCTCAGGCGGCGATAGTTGCCCATTGCGGGAAGGATAGGGCGGTGGATGGACCTGAAATGGAGGCGTACTGGGTGAATAAAACAACCAATATTTGACTGGGTCCAGGATTCCATGTATGACTTGCATCGAGAATCTCGTGTTGTTCTCTGGGTACCTAGTTAACCCTTGGCCATGGGCTTGGTCATGGCAGGCTGGAGAGAGTCCCAACTTGACCCCCAAGCCCAGAGCCCAGACCATTCCCTCGCCCATTCCTTTGCCCCTGATCAGATGCCCCACCCAAGGTGCCCCACATTGCCCCGCGGTTCAGCCCTGGAGCCGAGGGGCTGGCTCGCCTGTCTGGGCTCAAAATTGCCGAGCGCAGCATCGTGCCAAAACACCAAACCAAAACCCATCGTCCATCCTGCGGTCATCCCGCTCGTCGTCCTGCTCTCTACGTTCAGCCTGCGCCCCTCATTCTGTGTCCATGGCTCTAAATCGAATCAACGGAGCCGACGAGCTCTACCTTGGAGGGCAAGTCCACCCGCCCGCCCCTCCATGCGCAACCCCCGCGTTTCCGTTCGCCTTGCTAACGAACTCCCGGCACAGTGTCTTTGGCGTCAACCGGCCACGGCTTATCCAAGAACACAAGATTACCCACGTCCTATCCGTCATCAAATATGCCTTGAACCAAGATGATGACACGTACCGTGGGATTGCCCACCTGAGCATCGACATCGACGATATGGACGACCAGGACATTCTGGTGCACCTGCCTGGGATGGTGCGTTTCATCGACCGTGGGCTGCGCGGGGCTGCCGGGCCTGAGGCGCCGGGTGCCGTCATCGTCCACTGTGCAATGGGAAAATCTCGCTCGGCGAGCGCCGTCATAGCCTACCTCCTGTGGAAACACCCGCACCGCTTTGGCAAGGCCGACCCGACGACAACTGCCCAGGAGGCCGTCGCACGAGCCCTCCAATGGGTCCGCGACACTCGGCCGGTGGCCGAGCCCAACGAAGGCTTCATGCGCCAACTTGAGATGTGGTGGGACATGGGCTGCCCGGCAGACAGCGACGACGCGGTCGAGAAGGAGCCAGCATACCAACGGTGGCTGTACAAGCGCGAGGTGGAGGACGCGGCACGGATCGGCCGAGCGCCCGACAGAATCCGGTTTGAGGACGAAGAGACTCCCCAGGGGGATGCCAAGGCGGCCATCGGCACGGAGCTAAAGTGCAAGAAGTGCCGGACCATGCTGGCTACTGGTCCCTTCATCGTCCCGCACCAGGGTCGTGGCGACAACGAGCGGTCGAGCTGCCCCCACTTCTTCATCGAACCGCTGTCGTGGATGCGTTCCATCTTGGAAGAGGGTGCCCTCGACGGCCGGCTCATCTGCCCCAATATCAGGTGCGGAGCGTCGATAGGCCGGTATGCTTGGCAAGGGTTCAAGTGCAGTTGCGCCGAATGGGTTGCCCCGGCCTTCTCGCTGCAGAGTAGCAAGGTCGACAAGATCACCACCGGAAAGGTCAGAGGTGACGGCGCCGGCGCGGTTGCCGCCCGCATGGCAGCACTCGGTATCCGAATGCCGCCAGGGCTGGCTGCGGCGGCAAGGGTGCCGGACGTGGCAACGGTGGAGGTGGAGAGATGCAAGGAGAATCTCTGATGACCCAAAGGACTTCAACCACGGCTCTCGACCCACGGCGACGTTCTCACAGACCGAGCTCACGATGTTGCGCCGCGACTCTTTGCCATCGACGCGTTGCGCCCGATGTCCCGTCTTGTCAGCAGTGTCGGGTGTTTGGTTCACTCCTTTGCAGCCGTTTCAGGAGCTCGGTTCGCCGATCCCTCCTGGAACACTACATCTTCCCCCCCTTTGCCAGAGCGGTAACCCGAGAGCACCACCGCCGCGCCGCAGGTGATCATGGGCCCCGACGCCCGCGGGCGGGGGGCGGGCTGACTCTGCATGTGGGCGGTGATGGAACCTTTATTGCAGCGGGTGGCAGCACACCAACGTCAGCACTAAGGCAACATGAAGCCACGAGCATGCTTCCATGATGCTCTTGCCCCGCTCGGGGCATGGAAGGAAGTGTGGGCGGAGACCCAAAGGGATAGAGGTGGTTTGTGACACCCTGGAGGCTTGGTATTCAGCGTGTTTGGTCTTGTCCACGAAGATGTCGTAATTTTGGGATGCTCTGGTGGCGTAGCGGGAAGGATGTCCCCACAAAGTTCCAAGCCACGCCGTCTCCCCCGGGACGGCCGTCAGATGGGGGAATAATGGTCCCGGGAGAAGCGAGGTCGGGCTGCGCGAGAGGCTTGGCATGGGATCTGAGGTTATCCAAGAGGACCTCCAAAGCACAACTCGCATCCCGCCATGCTCTATGTCCTCCAAAAGGGAAAGCCGAAGGCGAGGCACAAACATGCAAGGCGCTGACCGGCCCATTGACGGTCCATGGGGAGGCAAGGATCTCCGATGAAACGGTGCGGCGGACCGTTTCCGCTCATCGAACGGTCCCTCCCCCCTGCCCCCTGTTTGCGATCCCGATGCATGCTTCACAGCAGCTTTGACACGCTGCATGATCCGTTGGCGACGTGGTTTGGCGATAGTGGCTGAGATAAATGCAAGAGATATCTTCTGAGCCCACCTCACCTCACTGCTGGCTTCAGCCGCGGCGTCCTAATTTGGTATGAGTTCCGATGTCCCCCATCTTTCTGCACGCTGACTCGGCCTGCAGCACCCAGGCGCTGGCACAGCGTTGCTGCCCATGGAAGCAGACAGCCCAAGCACCATCTGCTTTCGGGGTAAAATCTCCACGCGATGGTGCGGACGTGGGGAGTTCTTTTCGGGGCTGTTCGTCGTTTCTTCGCTCATGTATTGTGTGATGCATCACGGCCAGCGAGTGGGGTTCTCTCGCATGACAGGAAACAGCACAATATGGGACGACTCCTCCTCCCCACACCAGCCCACCATTCCCGATATACACACCAGGTTGGCCATCATTCGCGTCTTCGCTCTGCTGACTCGTCATGGAATGTTCTTGGGCACGGAAGGGAAGTAGGTCGGGTCCTGCATCCGCTCGCGGTTACGTTTCGCCATCTCGGCCTGTCTCTTTCGGTTCAGACGCTGCTGATAAAAAGCGCTGCACGGGCGGGTTCGGTCAGCACCAAGGCACAGAGGGACGGCGGAGCTGGATGCGGCACTCGGACCTCTTGAGCTCAAAAACGCGGGGCTCCTCCTCATCCTCGGTTGGTGATGTCGCTGTCTCGTCCTTGTTCTGCAGCACGGCGTCAGTCCCGCACTTGGAGGGGGGCTCGAGGATCCTGACTTCCGCCTTGTCTTGTGTCTTCTGGTTGTCCGATCCCGACTTATCCGCTGGGCCGTCCTTGTCCGCCGCGTCGTCCTTCTTGTCGCCGCCCTTGGCCTCCTTTTCCTTCTTCTTTCTTTGCTTTTCCTCGAACTCCTTTTTGACACGCTCGATCTCCTCCTCTAACTCGCGTTTCTTGCGCGCCTCGATGGCGGCTTGGTCGATCTTGGGCGTGCAAAAGCCCGTGTCTTTCAGGTGGGCCGCGCAAACGTAGAACCAGTCCTGTGGGGTATCCGAAGGTCAGGGGCAGCCAGAAGACGACAGCGGGGGACCGTACCAAGACGGGACGGGGAGGTGGGCAAACCTTGTTGTCGGGGGTGATGAGGACGCTGGAGCTGAGCTTGAAGCAGATGTCGCACGCTTTGGCCTTCGTCTCTGCCACCTTTCGGTGGGCGTATACGTTTGGAAACGACATGGTGCAGGGCGCCCGCGGATGCGAGCGTCCGACGCGGGCTTCTGGATGTATCGCGAGTCGCACCCTTCGTGGAGGTTGCTGTGGTGAAAACGGCGGACGGGAGGGGCAGAGATGTGGACAGTAGGAGTACAGTGCAGAAAACATGTGGCACTGTCTTTGGCCCGCTAACCCAAGCAGCACCCAGGGGGCCCGGCCAACCCCTCACAAACCAGCAATCAACGAGCACCCGGCACATCGCTCACAATTCCAAGTGGCAACTCTGTTTTTCCTTCGAGCGGGAGGCTATTGTAGTGTTGATCTTTCCCAGCGAGCGGAACATTCTTCTCTGTGGCTTGCTAGACAACGACTCCGAGTCACTGTTGAGTGACCCAAATCAAGTGTTTGGCTGGGGCTTGGCTCGCTGTCGTGTGGGGTCCAGGCCAAGCCAGAGATGGAGGATGGCAGGGGTGTCAAATTTTGTCTTGGCGCGCAACCCCTGCGAGCTGATCGGCATGACGTCACCACGTCTTGTCTCGGATGTTCAATGGTGGCCAGGCCTCGTCTTTCGGGTGTTTGCTTCGCGACCAATATTGGTCGTCGTCAACATTGGAACAGGCGGTTTCTGGTGATCTAAGTCAGCCCGACGAGAGTTCCTCGGGCTTCTGGAAAAGGTGGCCGCCACTGGAAGCCGACAGGCCTGCTACGCTACGCCTGCTTCTCTGGCTGTAGGCGGGGTGAAGCCTAGACATGTCAAGAACCATGCGTCGAAGTTCGGGAGATTGTGGATCAATGCAATATGATGATGCCAATTCCTGTCGCCTACCTGGATTGCAAGCTCTCAGATCCCAATCCGCTGTCTTCGAATGATCTACGGCTTGATGTTAGGCGCGCAACAAGCAGAGCATCAAAGTCGTGTTGGTAAAGCGGGGTAACACTTTCCATACTTAATGTCAACAGCCAACACCGGGCAGCACATTCCGCTTGAGACGCGAGAAACGCCGTCCGTTATCAGAAAGAACTGTAAATGACAGGGGAGACGTAATGGTATCTGGCATCCAATTCCCGATCGCTTCGGTCGACTATTTGTCCTGCGCGCTGTCGCAGCAGTGCAGTTCTCAAGTCCAACGACAGGGAGCGCCTCTGAATGTGTTGTGCGGAAGAGTTCGGGTTCGGTGGGTCTTGAAGGGAGCTATGACCATCAAGCTGGCAACGCAGACAACCAACCACCCCTCCCATCGGTCCGCCCTCGTCCTCTATCGTGTGGGACTGGACTGGGTTTTACTTTCCTCCTCCATAGCGGCCGTTCCCTGTTCGGGGACACAAGTTTGGCAACCGCCTGTTGGCTGCGGCAGAATCAGCCGATCCCCCGCTCGAGCGTCCCCCGCTTGCCTTCCCCCTTCCCCTCCCC
>FTEL01008836.1_pt1 | contig 10014 bp, 6 predicted proteins | sample 1658911 | NCBI WGS metagenome assembly FTEL01 (sample SAMEA3914869, study PRJEB12502) | metagenome | biome: forest; material: soil | place: USA | collected 2012-03-12 | depth 0.1 m
GGATGGGGCAGGATATGACGCCGGAACATGGGGGTGTGCCCGTGTGCTGTGCTGAGCTGGAGAGTGATGTGGCGGCTGAGTTGAGGAGGGAGTTTTGCGCTGTTGCGAGGCGGAGGCAGCAGGCGTTGGGTCTTGATCGGGTGGTGGAGGCGGTTATGACGCAACTTGCGAGGTTGAGGATGGAGGCGGACGGGGCGAAGCCGGGCGCCGACACGGGGTTGTTAGGGACGAGCCCTGCCGTGCAGGTTGTCGGGAGCGTAGAGTCGACTAGGGCGTCAACGCCGTTTGGCGATGGGCCTCCTCTCGCGACGAGTCTACCCGGCGGCGGGTTCATGACGGCCAGGCCACCGGTGCTTGATGACGGCATCTCAGGGAAGCCCTTTGTGCGGGTCGAGCCAACCACGAGGTCGAATAGGTCGTCAGGAGTGGCTACGCCGGATGAGAGGGCTGTCAAGGCGATGCTTCGGGAGAGGGCCAGAGCTGATAGCAAGGCGTCGGCGCGCACACGGCCTGCTAGTGCTGCTACCGATCGGCTGGAGGATTCGGTTGAGCTGCCAGTTGGGATTTCGAGGTTGCACATGGTCTCACTACCTGTGCTTCAGATGAAGCCGATCTACTGGTCTCCCGTTGGCGATATTGCCACGGTGTTAAGGGCGACATGGTTTTACAGGTAAGCTATCCATCATTCCGCAGCGAGATGCAGTGGCTAACAATCTTCAGGGACACCATGGTGCCCGTTGAGCCCATTATTGCGAACCAGTTAGAGACAGGCTACCGCGAGCTTCGGCCATGGACCGAGACATGGAGTGACGAGCTCAGGTCTGCCCTCGACGTCGGACCGCTCGGGGAAGAGAAGGTATCCCACCGTCTCTGGCCGGAAGCCGATAAACGGCCCAAGAGCAAGGACGATTTGCCCCCGGAGCTTTCGATCTCCACCGACCCGTTCTGTGCTGCACGATGCTTCCGGGGAGAAGCGGCCGCCGAGGGAACACTGGAGCCCGTTCAGGCGGACCAAGACACGACACTACCACCTCCCGAGTCCCGAATGTACGCCAGCTACCACGTCATCTACAAGGATGCGTCAACCGCATTCCTCCTGAAGCCGAGCCAGAAACCGTCCGCGTACTACAGCCGAAAACCCGTCTCCAAGATCATGAAGGGCGTTACTGTGGGACTGCCCGTCGTCCGCGGATTCGATCGAGCGGCGTGGGAGCGGGTGAATGACAAGCAGGCTCCTTCGCGCAGCAAGAGCATGGCGGCCAGTGTGTCCGCGGCAAATCTCCACGAAACCGCAGAACAAAGCGGCTGCACTGGCTGTCAGCTCGAACAGGACCGCGGCCAGGTTACTGACCTGGTTCTAGTGGCACATGGCATTGGCCAGAAGCTCTCTGAGCGTGTCGAGGCCTACCACTTCACTCACTACGTAAACGCCTTCCGACGGTCCATCAACATCGAGCTCCAGAGCCCGACCGTCAAATCCGTGAGCAGGCCAGGACAGAACGGGATCATGGTCTTGCCCGTCAACTGGCGCCATCTCTTGACTTTCGATGACGGCGACCACAGCCAAGAGGACAAGTCAGCCTATTCACCAGAGGGCTTCACCCTCAAAGACATTGAGCCTCCCACCATCCCAGCGGTGCGGAGCATGATATCCGACGTCATGTTCGACATCCCCTTTTACATGTCTCACCTCAAGCCGAAGATGATCGCCGCGTTGGTCGGCGAGGCAAACCGGGTGTACCGCCTGTGGTGCAAAAACAACCCAGGCTTCTCGGAGAAGGGCCGCGTCCACCTCATCGCGCACTCTCTCGGCAGCGCCATGGCGATCGAGGTCCTCTCCAAGCAACCCACGCGCGTCCCCCGCCCGCTCGACCTCTCCACCGCGACCCCGCCCGACACGCGGTTCTTCGAGTTCGACACAACCAATCTCTTCCTCCTGGGCAGCCCGGCAGGATTCTTCCTCCTGCTCGAGCGTGGTGGCCTCGTCCCGCGGCGTGGCCGCCTCAAGCCCGGCGCCGACGCAGCCGACACGGTGGCCAAGGATGTGGTCGGCGACGTCGGGCTGTTCGGCTGCATCGCCGTCGACAACATCTACAACATCCTCGCCAAGGAGGACCCCATCGCCTACCTCCTCAACGGTACCATCGACCCCGTCTACGCCGCCGGCCTGCGCATGGCCTACGTCCCGAGCATCAGCACGTCCTTCTTCAAATCCGTCGGCGACGCCGTCCGCGGGCTGGCCGGTGCCGCCCCGGCGCCGGATACATCCCTCACTACGGGCGATGGCGCGCGCGCGGGGAAGCCCCCGCCGTCGTTTGCGCGCATGCCTTCGCAGCTAGAGCTGGAGGTGCATGACTTCACGAGGGAAGAGGTGGCCGAGCGGAAGGCGTTCTTGTTGAATGATAACGGGCAGATTGATTACTTTTTGAGGAGCGGAGGTGGGCCGCTCGAGATACAGTACCTCAACATGCTGAGCGCGCATACCAGCTACTGGACCAACCAGGATTTGATTCGGTTGTTGTGCTTGGAGATTGGGCGCGTGCCCGGGAGGGCGAGTGCGTTGGGGTCGATGAGGGCGGTGAAGGTGAGGGGAGGGTTCGTGGGGGAGCATTGATTTGGTATGGGTGGTTTTATGGATAAGGGATGGGGGGTTGGATTCATGTTTTGGTTTGGAGTTTTGTCAACAGCGTGGCGTTGGTTGGGAGTCATTCTTACAGCGTGTTTGGTATTAGACTGGTCTACAGCACAGTGGTTACAAGCCCGGTTTGGTGGTTGAGTTCGGTGTTTTCAGCTGCCGCGTTCATGGTTGGCCATGACGGAGGGTTGGTGGGGAAGAGACAACAGCAGTGGATAAAGTAGACAAGTATATACCACTCCCTTTTGACATCGATTCTAGTACCTGCTACATGCACCATGTGACCCCTGCCTCATCTCACTCCATCTCCAACCCGACCCAACCACCGCACAGCGCCGCGACTATTACGTTGTAGCCAGTTACCCATGCCTCAAGACCCTTCAGCCGCCGTCGTTGGGCCACCAACTCCTCGCACAACCCGCAGTCTCTCTCGGAACGAAGGCCGATCCCAACCTGCTCACCTCCCTCCTGACCGTCCCTCAACAATCTCAGGCGGTTCCCCCGCAAGCCTCCGACTCACACGCGTCGCCCGCCCCTCCCCTTCCTCCCTTTTCCCCTTGGTTCGCGGCGCCGGATGCTGCTGCTGCCGCCGCGGCGTAGCCGGCGGCGTTTGCACCCCACGCTTCCCCAACCCCTCCGCAGCAGCTGTCCTCCATTTCGGCCTGGGCTTTGCCTTCCCCCTTTTCCCAACCCCACCACCCCTCCCCAGCGTCGGTGACGCCTCCCTTCGCGCAGCAGCAGGGCGACGCGCCGGCGCCGGCGAGGGCCTCGACTCCGGGGTAGGCGGCATCGGCGTCTCCCTTGCCCCCCCACCGCCACTCCGCGGGAGCAACAACTCCGCAAAAAACAACACCACCGCGTCCAGCGACCTGCACGCCGCCAGCCAGCGGAACGCGCGCCACCGGCCGGGGTGCGTGCCGCCGAAATCCGCGGGGCGGCAGACCACGTCGAGGGCGACGGCGCCCCATGCTTCGCGAAGTTCGGCGAGGCGCTGGCCTCGCAGGTGCGAGAGGAGGACGTGGAAGTCTCGCAGGGAGTGGGCCGCGTGCGCGGCGGAGGCGACGTCGTGGTGGAAGGCGGCAGGGGATTGGATGGGGATTGTGGTGGTGTTGTATTGGGTTGATAGGGTGGTGAGGTCGGATTGGGTGAGGTTGAACTTCTGCCAGTTCCAGGGTTGGGGAGGGGGGTGGTCGTCGTTGAAGTTTTCTGGGGGGGCCATTGTGGTTGTTGCTGTTGGGATTTGGGATTTGGGGTTTGGGGGTTGGTAGTTAAAGAGTCGGTAGTTGAAAATCGGTAGTTGCGAGTGTTGCGACTTGAGTATTTGGGCTCAAGGGCTGGGAAATAAGAGTCGAGGGTAGGGGAAGTGAAGTCCGCGGTTGGGAGACGGGTGGTGGCAGATGTAAGAAAATTCGCGGCCAACAGACAATACAATTATGTACCCGTTTGTTTACAATAGGTACCAGATACGGGGCCGCTTAATAGTGGGTGCTGACAATAAGAACAATGGTGCCTGTGGCGAACCTGAGGAAAGTTCACGGGGAGATGCATGCCGGGGCTCTGACGCAACCCCCTGTAGAAAGTTTACCCACCGTAAGGAACGCCATCTAACACATTCTCTTCAGGGTGTTACTCGCTATGAACTACACCGGCCTACTTACATGTCGGTATCAAGCGCCATCATTTCCGCCTCATCACCGTCATCCATCTCGTAATCGCTCTCTACATCCCTCACGACGGCCGACCGCGCAGCCAGCACCTGGTTCATCTCTTCCTCGCGCTGGCCCTGCAGCTCCTTGATGCGGTCCTCGTCCATCTTCTCCTGGTGTTGCCGCAAATCGGCCATGCTCCAGGTGCTGATGCCCTCCTGGTCGCGGGCGCGGAAGGGCTGGGCCATGGTCTTGAGGAAGCGGCGGGCACTACTTACCGCCATGTCGGTGCTCAGGTTGGTGTCGACGTCGAGCAGCGCCTGGTTGATCCACTTGGGCAGCTGGGCGCGCTTCTTCTGGAATCGGCGGTCGGCCAGCACCATGAGACCGTAGTCGTCCTTGCCGCGGAGCACACGGCCGAGGCACTGGGCGGCGTGCCGCATGGCGTCAAACGAAAGGAAGTCGTTCTCCCGGATGCGGTAGGTCTCGCGCAGGAACTCGAGGCGCGCTTTCAGGATGCGCGACTCGGTGTACTGGAACGGGACGCCGATGCAGAGCACGGTCCGCCCGTATTGGTGGTCAAAATCGATGCCCTCGGACACCTTGCCACGCGCCACGCACAGGAGCACGGCCCCGCGCCCGTTGCAGCACGCCGTGCGGTACGTCTCGAGGGCGAGCGACGTCTCCTGCGCGTCGGGTGTCTCGACGAGGATAAGTTTGTGCTTCCACACCTCGTCGAGGATCCCCATACCCTGCCACATGCTAATAATGGACTCCATGTACAGGTACGAGGGAAAGAAGACGACCATGCCGTCGGGCGTGATCTTGGCAAACTCGGTCAAGAGACTCCCATAGTTACGAACAACGCTGGGCTCGTTACGGACCTGGAAGCTCGTCGATATCGAGGCCTGGTCGCTTCCTCGGGTAACGATCATGGGCAAGAACGACCGCCGGGCCAGGGTCATGCTGTAGGATTCCTGCACGACGGTCGGGAAGTCGAGCATCTTGGGGTAGATCTCCAGCGGCGAGATTGTCCCCGATGTGATGACAACGGAGCTGAACCGGTCAAACACCGGCTTGATGGCAATGGCGGCATCCAGACAGGTGAAGTGCAGGACCGGGTTGGGCACCTCGGCGGTGTCGGATTCGTACGGCTCCAGGATCAGGAGAAAGCCCTTCTCGTAGGTCGACACAAGGGTGGCGAACGTGGCCACTTCTTGCAGCGGCTGATAGTCCTCAATGTTGGTGAGCTCAAGTGTTCGCACCAGCGAGGTCAGCCGCTCGGCACAGAATCTCAGCGGCTTCTTCTCGATGAAGGTGTATTCCTTGAGGTGCGCGAGGAAGGATGGCGGTGTTTCTGAGATGACTTGGCGGACTTTCATCCTGGTCTACGAGCCGACAGCATTCGGGTCAGTCAAGCATGCTCAGGAGAATCCCCGAGGTTGTATAACTGACCTTGAGATATTCGATGAACCTCCGGAGGAATGCAACAAAGTGCTCAGCCCTCCGAATGTTGCCAGGGACGGCCTCCTTGAGTAGATCATCGGGAAGCGCTGCGATACGGCGTTAGCAATCCATGGCCTGCGGTCCACCCCCTCTCCACTGGATGAACTCACTGGGGTTGGCCATGAAAGAGTCTTCCTGTCGGCCGTCATCGGCCCCTCGAAGCCCCTCGACAAGCTTCTCGTACTCATCCTGCAGCTTTTGCTGGTCCGAGTCCCTCATCTCATTGATCCTGTTTTCCAGGCCTTGAGCGCCCCTGGTGGCTCGCCTCAGAGAATCCTCGGTGATATCTGTGCTCAAAGACTCAATGCACACATTGTCGATGTTGTGAGCTTCGTCAAAGACCACAATGCAGTCTTTGGACAGGTCTTTGGAGACACGCTCCGCAATCTTGGGATCGAGCAGGTAGTGGTAGGAGTAGATGATGACGTTGCAGTATTGCATCTGCAAATGAATGGGTCAGCGCCGCTGGCATAAGAGGCAGAGGTGATGAAAACGTACCATCCGTCGGGCTGTGAAGTATGGGCATTGTTTGTGCTGCTCGCCGTACTTCAACAGGCCGTCCAAGGTCCAGATGCCGTTGGGAATCAAGTTGTGGGGCTCAAGGAGGTCAAGGTTCTAAAGGAGGGAATCGTTAGCTCATGCCGCAGCGCGCAATCGTCAAGATGTAGGATGCCCTCACGTCGTGGTAAATGCAGACTTCGACGTCCTCCCCCTTTTCCTTCTTCTCCTTGACGAAGCCTGCAGTGAGGCTGCGACAGCGAGCATCAACGACGTTTCCGCTCTTCTCCCGCTTCACTGACGGGTGCAGGCAGAGGTTCTTGCGACTTGTGAGTCCCAGGCCGCGGAACTCTTCCTCGTACCCGAGCCGCTCTGTCCGGAACTTCATGAGGGCCTTCAGCTCGACCAGGGCCTTTTCGATCTCGGACATTGTTCCTATCACAGCAAGTTAGCCATGATAGGCAGCCCATGTTAAGGCCAAGCGAAGATAATGGCGTACGAGAGCAGTAGATCAGCTTGCGGTGGGATGGATAGTACTGCTGGTAGGCCACGATGAGGGACAGCAGGGTGACGGTCTTCCCTGTGCCCGACGGCATCTCGAGTACGGCGTTGCCCCCGGCATCGAGGGTCTCTGTATTATGTTAGCAGGTGAAATCCTTCTCGCGTTGTTTTCCATGTCCAAGGAGAAGCATACTTTTGAGATCTACCATGTAGCTGCAGAAGGCGGTCAAGGTTTGTCAGTCAAGTGGCGAGCAGCAAGGTTTCCATCCTTGAACTCAGACATACGCATATTGCTCTATATATGGGTTAGCGGCGCAGTATCAGACAGTGCTGTATCAAGGTAACTTGCCTGGATAGATGCGGGGATAGGGAAAGAGCACGGGCAAGTCGCTGTCACAGAGGGTCAGCCACGGCAAAGCGAAGACGAGAAAAGTTACGGAGAGCGTACTCAATATTGAACTCCATTTTGACAATCTAGCCCGAGAGCAGGCAACTAGAAAAAGGGCCTTCCTTTCGATGGACAGTCGAGTTGCGATAGTGGTCGCTCTCTCGATGTTCCGTTTCCTTGGGGGGGGATGGGCTCGCTCTCGCGCCAGGTCAAGGCCTGAAACAGCTCCCAAGGCGCGCGCCCTCTAGTAATCCTTGATACCAGTAGAAGTCGTTCCAAGGTCTTGGGAAACGATGTCGCTCTCGTGGATCGCGAATCCAGGGATCAGTGTTTGATGGCGAAGAGTCGATGTTGAAGGTCACGTGGGGCTGCTGCCTTGGTGTTGTGCTGAAGCTGGAGCAGTCGCGCCAAGCCTGTTCTGGGCTGAGATTTGACTCGATTGGCCAGGCCCGCAGTTTGGCCTCCAGTTGCCCCACTTGGGCTCTTGAGCTGAGCGGGTGAGCCAAAGACAGGCCGTAAGTGCCGCCGGCAAGACTGGTTGCTCCAGCGCCCCGACCAAGTGGCCAAATCTTTTGCGGTGATTCCTTTCCACCTGCCAGATTCCATCACCCTCAACCACCACCATCGTCGCACTATCGCACCGGCCATCGCCCTTCAATTCCCAAACATGGCACGTGGCGCACGGCATGCTCCATGCAGAGAGATCCTCCCGATGCAGGTCTCGGTCGGCCTGCGACTTCGTATTGTTTAATTGCGACGACGCCCGATGGAAGCTTGCTCGCCTTGCCCGTCACATGCCGCGCCGCCCACCCTTGCGTACCCTCCTGGGACCTCACGCACGAGAGCCGATGCGGACGGTGAGCAGTGGGCCATGGCCGAGTCGGAGAGACGACAGTCACGGTCAACGGCACTTCCGATCCACCCTTCCCTGCCGCCGACCAACCACGCTGCGTGCCTCTCCTGCGATGCTCCCCATAGCGGGACGCCGCACTGCAACCTTAACCGCACCTCGATGGAGATGCCTGTCTCGCGTCCACCGTCCCAGCTCGCGGAGATTCCAAACCTTCCATACCTCCGCCCCAACGCTTTTCCCGCCCGCCCGGCACTGTTGAGTTGTCCCGCCGCCCCGTTGCGATGGAACCAAAGGTCCCAAAGCCCACGCTCTGGCCCAGTTCCCGCTGGCCGAGGCCAATTCTTGCGCGCCGGCGACCGCGTGACCACCTGGATGCGTGAGCTAGGTCGCGGGGGAGTGGGGATGGAAGCAGGCGAGCGGCGCTGGTGTTCGCCGTCCACGGCACGCCAATCGTCGGGCGGGGCGCCGGCGTGCCCGTCGAGTGTCGCAATCCCCCGGCTCCCACCGGCCAAGAGCTTACTGCGTAGCCCCCGTCGGCCCCTGCGCCCGTGGCGCCGCCATCTCCCATCCGGTCCCGGGCGGGTGCCCACGTGGGGGGGGGGGCAGGAGGGGCGGACGCCCCATTTGCGGACGTCCCGACCCCGCGGGATGGGGGGGGGTATGCTCACCTCGCTGACAGAAGGGGGTTTGCGTCCATCGTCCCTCCGTTTGGGTGTCACTACGCAAAGCCGGCCAGCTACCAACCGAGCGGGTTGTTCCCCATCGTCGTTTCAGACAGCTACTGTTTTTAGCACAGATAGGACGACATACTCCACCGACGGGAGTCTGTGTGGTCTTGCAGCTATACCGGCGGATTCCCCTTACAAGATCAGATGTTTCAAAACATTGCCGAGTCGAGGCGCTGCTCGCAAGGCTCAAAATCCCACCCCTCCTTTGGGGAACCCCTCGCTCGCCTCGCCGCCAGCCTACCAACGCCCACGCCGCGGGCTCGCATCGATGTGTAACCTCAACCCACCACACGCGTCTCCGGCTACTGGTCTTTCCATCTCATTTCCAGCCCTCGTACAACCTACCAAGTAGTCAGCCTGGGCGTCTGACATACCCGTCGGACCTCTCAGCAACCGGAAGAAGGAGGGGGGGATTCAGTAAGTGCGACCCACACCCGGACGGCGCGGGCACTCGCGTGGAAGCCTTCGAGAACAATCTCCCGAGACGCAACGCCTAAGGCAGGGGTGCGGCGGAGGATGGGAGACGAGACAATAGCTGCCGTCGTCGCGAGCTCTGGCTGGTCCGGTGACCCCGCGGCTCGAGTCTATCGGCGCCGCAATATCTTGTCCGTTGCCATGGCGCCGCCCGGAGAGGTGGGGGAGGGGCGGGAAGGGTACCTACGGGAGGGGTTCGGCGAGTCCCTCGACATGCCCGGTAGGACCCTGTTTCGGTCCTAATATTATATTGCGAATCAATAATACCTTTGTCGTCGTCCCCCACTCCCGGTCTTGGTAGTGCGCGCGTGGGAAGAGACCGGGTTGGATTCCTACTGTGACGCTCCTACGGCAACGGCGATAGCGACTCAACGTCCGTCACATCTAGCTCCAGTCCGAAACCGCTCTCGGGTTGGTCCTGCGGGCTGGCGAGTACCTAGACGAAGGAGGGGAAGCAGGATGGGGCATTGGGGGCTTCATCTCTGCCATTGGGATGCAGGAACCAGGCCCTTCCCGCTCGCCGACTCCATCCCCTCGCTCTTTCTGGCCCCGACGACGCTCGGCAAGATATGGAACAAACCATTGAAGTTGGATGATGACGTTGGGGGCGAGCAGCATGCGGGTGATGACCCGTCAGAGGAGCGAGTTGGCCCAGCCGGCCGGCCAGCCGACCGACCGACCGCCCATCCCGGCCGCCGTCGTCTATCGATCCTCTTTCTGTCTCTCTCACACGTCTTTCCCTCCCTCCTGCATCTCAGCTCGCAGCCTGCACATCACACCCACCC
>FTEL01002715.1_pt1 | contig 9998 bp, 7 predicted proteins | sample 1658911 | NCBI WGS metagenome assembly FTEL01 (sample SAMEA3914869, study PRJEB12502) | metagenome | biome: forest; material: soil | place: USA | collected 2012-03-12 | depth 0.1 m
GGGAGGGACGGGGAGGGAGGAGGTGGATGGAAGAGGAAGACCAAGACATCCGCCCGGAGATGGCCGCCCACTCGGCTTCCCGGCTGCCCGACTGAGAAAGCACGCGACTGTCGGCGAGGGAGCTCAAATTAGAACCCCTCCCCCTCCCGTGACGGTTGAGCTGTTGTTGATCGTCACGGTCCCGTCCTATTCTGTCGGCCCTGTTTCACCCCCTCCCGTCCGACCTCACCGCCCCTTACCTCCTCCCACCCACCTCCCACCGACATCCGACATCCTCAAACCCTCAATCCACCATGAGGACCTCTGCCGCCTCTCTCCTCGCCCTCGCCCTGCCGGCCCTCGCCACTTCCGGTGGCGGCGACCACGGCCACGATGGCCCCGGCGGCGGCAAGAACCACGGCGGCGACAAGTGCAAGATCCTCGTCGAGTCGAGCAAACTCCAGGACCTGGTCAAGTCCAAGGACCTCCTGGCGGGCTCCCAAAAGCTGCAGGACATCGCCGACGCGCATGGCGGCAACCGCGCCTTCGGCAGCGGCGGCCACAACGCCACGGTCGACTACCTCTACAACACCCTGACCAAGCTCAACTACTACGACGTCGTTAAGCAGCCCTTCACCGAGATCTACGCCGAGGCGAACGCCACCCTGACCGTCGCCGGCGCCGCCATCGACGCCAGCGCCATGACCTACACCCCCGGCGGCGAGGCCTCCAAGCCGCTCGTCGCCGTCGCCAACCTGGGTTGCGACGCCGCTGACTTCCCGGCCACCGTGTCAGGCAACATCGCCTTCATCTCCCGTGGTACTTGCACGTTTTCCCAGAAGGCCCTCAACGCCAAGGCGGCGGGCGCCCTGGCGGCGGTGATCTACAACAACGCCGCTGGTGAGCTGTCGGGGACGCTGGGGACGCCGTTCCTCGAGTATGCCCCCGTCGTGGGCATCAGCCAGGAGGATGGCAAGGTCCTACTGGACAAGCTCGCCGCGGGCACTGTGACGGCTGACCTGAAAGTGTCGTCGCTGGTGGAGGAGCGCGTGAGCTACAATGTCATTGCTGAGACGAAGGGGGGTGACCATGACAATGTGCTGGTTGTGGGTGGGCATTCGGATTCGGTGCCTGCCGGGCCGGGGATCAAGTACGGGCCCCTTTGATTTTGACCTTACTTTGAACTATTTGCTGACAGCTCCAAGCGACGACGGCTCCGGCATCATCGGCATCCTGACCGTGGCCAAGGCGCTCACCAAGTTCCGCCTCAACAACGCGGTCCGCTTCGCTTTCTGGAGCGCCGAGGAATTCGGCCTGCTCGGCTCCTACCACTACGTGAAGTCGATCAACGGCTCCGAGACCGAGCTGGCCAAGGTCCGCGCCTACCTCAACTTTGACATGGTCCGTCCCACCTTCTTTTTTACTCCCGGCCCCTTCCCCCTATCCCCTCACCACCGCTCTAACACCCCCCAGATCGCGAGCCCCAACTATGTCTACGCCATCTACGACGGCGACGGCAGCGCCTTCAACCTGACCGGCCCCGCCGGCTCGGCCCACATCGAGACCGCCTTCGAATCCTTCTTCAAAACCCACAACACCCCCTCCGTCCCCACCGAATTCTCCGGCCGCTCCGACTACGCCGCCTTCATCGAGAACGGCATCCCCTCGGGCGGCCTCTTCACCGGCGCGGAGGTGCTCAAGACCGAAGAGGAAGCTAAGCTCTTCGGCGGCGAGGCCGGCGTCGCGTACGATGTCAACTACCACAAGAAGGGGGATGACGTGCACAATCTTGCCATGGATGCGTACTTGCTGAATACCAAGGCTATTGCGGACGCTGTGGCTGGGTATGCGGTGAGCTGGGAGGGGATTCCGAAGCCTGAGGGGCTGCAGAGGCGGTGGGATGCCGATCGCGCGAGGATGCTGAAGAGGAGTGGCGGGTCGCATGGGCATGCGGGTCATTCGCATGATGGGCCGTGTGGTGGGGGGGTTAGTGCTTAGGGGGGATGTTAATAGTGGGTGAGAAGGGGGGTGGGCGTGGGGGGTTAATCTGTATATGGGGGTGTAGTAATTAATGCAATGAATCTGGCGCGGTGCCACACACTTTAGTCTGCTGACGTCTATTCTGCCTGTTGGGTGGGCGAGTGACCTGAGGGGTGGTCAGTCCCCGGAGCTCTAGCCTGATGTCTAGCATATACAAATCCGTGTCCGGCGGGCGTCCAGGTACCTACCTAGGTAAGGAGCTGCGTCTCACCAGGTGCGGGTGGCTGCCCCGTCGTTTCGGTTGCAAACTTAAGGATGTCAAGAACGGGTAGATTTCAGACCGATGGAACCAATTACCTACCTTAGGTATCGGGGCGAGTTGTTCTGGGTCCTGTCGGTGAGAAGGACAATGCTGTCAATTGTGAAATCAAATGATGAGTAACGGAGGGCCTCGCCTGAGACTGGTGAAGTTGAACCGCAAACCGTATTAGGGGCCTTCCATCTAATACTTACCTAGTTAGGTTGCGCGTTTTATAGTAGTCTTGGAGTTATAGTAGTTTAGCGGAGCGGTGGATCGAGAAGGGCGAAAAGCCTTCTGTTAGAGAGCTTTGCTAGTATAACTAAACAAAAGATATCCGAATACAGCTATACCTGAGACCAGCTGTAGTTCTAACAGGCTTAGGAACCTATAGATTCCAAATCCAAAATATGCCTCTCGTATAGTGGACAAAAGACGATCTTCCCGTAGATCTAAGTAGTAGCAGTGCTATTATTGATTTCCCATAAGCCCAGACATAGCATTAAGCCCTGATTACTCGAGGTATAATGCAGTTATCAGACCAGTGCTCAGGCTGTATCTGCTTACCCTCAGTGTCCTCCGTTCATATGTGGCTGGTTTGCAAGTAGTAGCTGAGCTGTAAACATGTTAACGGGCTTGTAGGCTGCTGTTATTGAAAAGGTATATCCGGGATAGAGCCGTCGGCACTGGATTCATTGGGCTTGCAGTAAACTCACCAGCATCGGTTAAGGTCAAGGTCTCACACTCGTCGCAATAAGAATGTGAGCACCTCATTGTCCGCTCATTAAGATCGATGTTCATGCATACTCCGACGCCTTCTCGATTGGGTTGATTGCAGTCGTGGCATACCCAAGGCCGACCCTCGAATATACATATATCCTGGTAGCATTCTCCGTGATGGATTTCTGTTGTATATGAGTCGCAGATATTTGCTATCGTACCATTAACGACGCTCGTTGCGTCGCAGAACTTTATAACAAAGAGGATCTGGTTGCATGGAATGAACTAGATGGGATCCCCTGCACATGGTTCGTTGGGTTGCTCAGGGAGTTGTCTAGGGCTAGCGGGCTGTACGGGCAAAAGGCGCTCGGGGGCAGAGAGGAGAGGTAAGCTTCGCTAAGGATAAAATGCAATTGCTCTAGTTGATGGAACAGTTATGAACCAGGTCGTTAGACAGGGTTGAAAAGTACTAGAGGAGTGTAAATCAGTGGTGCAGATCGTGGAATCCAGTCCGATTTAAGTAGGTACAGATGCCAGCCGTTTTAATGTTAGCTGCAATGTTATTCAATGAGCAAGCCGAATGGTCGCTGCTCGGGAACGTTTTAACAAAGAAAAGCAGAGTCCGCTTCAATCCCTAGGTATATCCACGTCTTCGTTCTTAGTACACGACCCCTTCCCTTGCAGCAGTTTCATCTGAGCACTACTAGGATTGCCGAAACCCCTCCACGGTTTTCTTTCTCCATTTACTGCCTGAATGGTCATGCCCTGATCTCATGCCACGAGCCGCCTAGGTACACTAAGAATCAGGCGCGGCCAACTGGAACGAAAACATGCCCTAACTCACAAAACCCCTTCTCGCTTTGGGCTTTGGCCAACTCTACTCCACTCCCATGATTTGGAGGCCCGCCAATAAAGTGAATCGTTTTCGGAGAAAAAATGGGACGGTTGACATTGATGCAGATTTACTCCCACGCGATATTCTTCCGAGAGCTAACTACCAACACAGGTTGGGCGAGACCTACGTTGTTGGTGCGCCTTGAGGCATGCAGACTGCCTTAGGCCAGGTTAGTTGGAATGTAGATCAAGGAGTCTTGCCGAAATCATTCCATGACCGCATAGAAATGCATGCTTGGGGCCGTGTCGGGTTATTAGGCACTTAAGTTGGGGGCGGTGACACCAGAACCGCCTTCTAAACGAGGCCTCGAGTTCAGCTCCCAGGTCGCTACATAGCTCACTGGCAGCACACAAGTGACGTTCATCATCATCTGACGATGCCACACTCCCAAACACTCATTCCTGGCACTCCCTCTTCCGCCACCAACCGAACTTCCGTCCAACCATAACCAACTGATCTGTGCTGCTCTCAACCAGATGAGGCCCAACTTGAGCCAACATTTGCCCCATCATCGTTTCTTGTTGGACCAACCAAGGGTCTGGGTCCCGCCACGCATGACCGCTCCCAACCTGCCCTCCCCTGACAGTGTTCCGGGGCCAGACCGAAAGCAAAGCGCCGCCTTTGCCCTGTGTCCCGCTTTTCCCGCCATGGGTGGCCAAGCCTTCTCGGAGTGGGCGCGACATTCCAAGCCCGGAGCCAACATACCATACACGGGACGAAAGCGGCCGCTGGACGGCGTCCAAGACGACCAACATGCGAAGCCTCAGGCAAAGCAGACCTGCGCGACTCGGGCGCTGTGCCCTGATCAAGGTCAAGGGAGCTGTGTCCACCCAACTGTTGAGCCAACCCAACCAGTTTAAATTCGACATCCCTTTCAATGACGTATCCAGAATTTGCATGCAAGCTCAGCAGAATCGTCGCAGCCTCAGCTCCTTTATCTTTCCCACCCCCACCCGGTGAACCTCGGTCTGCAGAGCCAAGCGACAGCACAGCTGGCCGCGTCCGACACCTCCTCCTTCCACGCAAGAATATGACTGGGATAACTGCGAGGGCATATTTGACAAGGTGTTCCTCGGATGGTAACATACCTGCCCAGAGCGAGGCTTCGTCTTCGTGGCGTTTCCAATGGCCGTGTTCACCGTCCCCAACTGACAAGCAGACAGGTCAATGACAGCCCCGCTGAAACAGCCCTCAACGATACACTATTACCTACGTGGTCAAACCGGATGTCAGCACCTGCACGGGCGCATCCCCCTCAACTTTTGCACACTACACCACCCCAGACGAGAACCGCGAACCACTAGCACCTCTCGGTATTGCAAAACGTCACGGGCACCTACCGTGGGCACCGCAACGGCTGTCCGGCGCTCAAGGGACCAAGTCAGGGCGCAATGGAGCTAGCATTATCAGGCGGCGGGCCATGGACTTGTCCCCGGAGAAATTCCTTTCATTCATAGGGTTGTTGTCGTCGTGGATGGACACGGAGAAAGCCCAGGGGTTGAAACTTGGCTGGCAGTGGGACGGGGAACCACGCCTCGCAAAAGGTTTCCAGAGAAGATCCCATCTTAGCAGTTGTTTGCTGACCGTGCTATCCCGGGCTTCCACCATTCTTCACCTCCGTCCTTGTGGTTAGCAATCACCATGAAAATAGGGTCAACGGACTTGGGGCACGTTTCGCGCTGGGTTCAATTAAACAACCTCGATTCAGAGCTCATGCCGTTGCTGAGAAACAGAAAAGACAGAAAAAACACCGGGATACAGAAACGACACAACTTGATGAGCAACAACGCGAGATGGACGCTCTGCCAAGCCGGATCGGAAACCACACAGCACGGCTGCCACAGCCATTCCAAGCCATCGCCAAGAGTCTTGACACCAGCCAGGTGGTTGGCTGCCAGGTGCTGGGGGCTGATCCTGCCCAAGCCCCGTCATGCTCACGCGCATTCAAGGCTTGTGCGCCCGATTTAGCACACATCTCCTTGGCAGTCCTGGGGGACAGGCCAACTGCTTGCCCAAGCCAGGGTGACGATCCCGAAAACCGTTTGCTCGCCCCATTCGCACCCGCCGATGCGAGGGGGTCGGATCGAGCCCCTGAATAGGGAACCCGCACTGTGACAAGTTCCATCTTGGCGGGAGACCGAGTTCGTGCCTGAATGGCGGACGCGGGCGAGAATCCTCATGTCCAGCAGACGCCAGGGGTCGGGCTGAGGCGGCCTGCGCCTGCGAGCGCCCGCCAATGGCCGCGGGTCTTGGGGAGGCTGAGCGGCATCATGCCCACTTTCCCATCCCGGTCCTGGTCGCGGGCAAGGCCTTGACGAGCCCGATTCGGGAGTTGAGCATCATGTTTACTTTTTTGAGCTGCAGGCTGGGGAGGGAGGTGGAGGGGAGGTTTGCTCCGTATAAGTCGTGGCATGCTCCGCTGCAGGTTGTTGAGTCTGCACTGTTACCCCTGAGTTACATTACCATTCACTCCGTGACCTCTCTCCGATCTTTTCTTGATCTTTTATCTTCTCTTTTCTTTCCTTTTCTTTTGTCTTCTCACCGCAACCATGGGCCAGTGGCAGAGCCAAGAAGTCTGCACGACGCCAGCATGCATCCACGCGGCGTCCACCCTCCTCAAGGGCCTCCACCCGAACTGGGAGAAGATCGATCCATGCACCGACTTTGACAAGAGTGAGTGGCAACGCATAACTGAGGGGAGTTGTTGAGTCCAACTAACCCATCCAGTGGTCTGCTACGGGGCGCCCGAGCACTTCGGCGAGGACGGGGGCACCATGGCGGAGATGGGCAAGCGGACATCCAACATCCTGCGCAAGATCCTCGAGAGCCCGAACCACGCGGCGGCCGCCGGCGTCAAGTCGACCCTGTCAGCGCGCGCGAGCACCGAGGAGGACAACTTCAATATGCTGCGGACAGCCTACACGGCGTGCATGGACACGGACAGCATCGCGAAGCTAGGGATCCAGCCCCTGACCGAGTTGGTGGTTACCCTCAACAAGACGTGGCCTGTTCCCCCGACCGACCTGAGCACCGCGGTGAGCGACAGCGACGTGGAGGGTATTCAGGCGGCATCCTTGGCTCTCGAGATGCTGGGAGTGCCTGCGTTTCACAGCTACTGCATGGAGGGTCCGGTCATGCCGGACTACTTGGACTCGGTGAGTGTCTGGCCTGAGCGACGAACTTGAGCAGGGTTTACTAACAAGTCACAGAAAACCAACCGCATCTGCTTTGGCGCCCCCAAGCTGATGTTCCAAGGCAACAATATCACGGCTTACTTCGACCCAGACGCCATGGGCATGTACTCCAAGGCCGTGGCCTCGGCATTCAGCGTGACCTACCCCAAGCTCAGTGACAAGGCCGCCATCAGCCTTGGAGATGCAGTGGTGTCCTTTGAGATAGACCTGGCCAACATCATCGCGCCGTACCTCCAGGCGGCTCTGGCTCGCGAGGATGATGGTTATGTGAGTGAAGCACCGTCCATACACAGCAGAGAAATGTGGTCTAACATGATCTACCCAGGGCACCATCCAAAACGTCACCCTCGAGCAGATCACCACCGCCGCCCCTGTCTTCGGCTTCGAAAAGATCATCACCGCCCTCACTCCCGGCAAGACCCCCCAAGGGTTCCTCCTCGACGAGCCCACCTTCTGGCCCGAGTTCTCCGGCCTCATCGCCAACCACTCCCGCGCGGCGGTGCACGGCTACATCATGTGGAAGACTATCGGCACCTTTGCGCGCGCCGTCGGATCCGCCGATCTCTGGACCGCCCTGGGCATCGAACCGCGCACCGAACGCTGGGAAGAGTGCATCACTTCAGCCGACAGCATGCTCCGGCACATCCTCGAGCACTACTTCGTCTCGGCCACCTACCCCGACGCTTCCCTCGCCGCCGCCGAAAAAATGACCACCAACATCCGCAAGCAATTCGAAACCCGCATCTCCTCCCTCGACTGGATGTCCGCCGATTCCAAATCCCGCGCCGTGAAAAAAGCCGAAAACATCCAACAAAACATCGGCTACCCGCGCTCCAACCCCGACGTCCGCTCCGCCACCTCCCTCGCGGCCTTCTACTCCAATCTAACCCTCACGCCCACCCACTTCACCAACATCCTCCTCACCCGCCGGCACTCCACCCTCCTCGCCTACTCCACCGTCGCCTCCCCGCCCGACCGCAAAAACATGGCCAACATCGCCGACATCAACGCCTTCTACACCCCCTGGACCAACAGCATCACCATCCCGGCGGGTATCTCCCAACTGCCCATCTTCCACCCGTCGCTGCCGCTGTACGCGACTTACGGGACCTTGGGAAGTGTGATCGGCCATGAGATTACCCACGGGTTTGACAGCAGCGGCCGGAAGTGGAGCGAGGACGCGGAGCGCGAGACGTTTTGGGATAACAGCACCATTGGCGCGTTTTCGCAAAGGGCGCAGTGTTTTGTCGAGCAATACTCCTCTTTCCAGGTTGAAGGTGTTGGCGGCGTAGCCAAAAACGTGGACGGGCTAGCGACCCTCGGGGAGAATCTGTCTGATGCGGGCGGGTTAAGAGCGGCGTACGACGCCTGGGTGGCGGAACGGAAGGCGATGCCTTCGTCATGGGACCAGAAGCTGCCGGGGCTGGAGAAGTTCACGTCGGAGCAGATGTTTTTCATCGCGTATGCCAGCACGTGGTGCGAGACGCCGAGTCCGGAGCGGATGGAGAAGATTTTGCTGGACGAGCATGCGCCCAGTGTGATGAGGATTCGGGGCGGGGCGCAGAATTCGAGGGCGTTTCGGGAGGCTTGGAAGTGTAAGGTTAAGGAGCCTGTTTGTGAGCTGTTTTAAGGGTGTTCGTTGGGAATTTGGGAGCATGGCGTTGGGGTTTGGGTAGATCCTTTGGAGACTTCAGCATCTTGTAAATATTGAGCCATCTGCATACATGTACATACTATCCTGGTCATCATATCAACCATTATTGACTGATATTGCTGTGAATCGCGTTCAGATGCATCGTGCCTCTCTCTGTTCTGTCTTGTTCTCACGAGGTGGTTACCACCCACGCTCACCCCAGGGCTTCCACCCATGCGCTCTCCCCCTTATTCGTCCTCGGCCCTCAGTGGCCCAAGCCCAAACTCACTGGCACCGTGCCGTGGTCCCGGTACCCCCCGCTGCACTGCCGCCCAAACTGTGGCGCGGATCGCGCCCCTATCTCGCAGTCTACCCCGGATTGGGCAAGCAGGATGCTGTCTTGGCGATCCTGTGGCCGCCGAGCCTCAAGCCCAGACCCATGGCTGCAGACGAGGACATCCATTTTAAGATGAGATGATCCTTCGCTGCGTGAGCGCCCGCTGATCAGTCGAGACGACCTCCGCAGGCCAGGCCTGACACCCTAGACCACCCCAGACAACCACCATCACGCGCCGCCAGCTCACCCCGTCTCGATCCGCCGGCAGTAGTCCCGCCCATGCCCAACCTGCCATCCACACAGCCACACCTCCATGGCCATACCCAGGAACCCGGCGATGCAGATACCGCCGCTGTCGCTGACCGACGTGGCGCCGAGGCTGAACTCGCGGTCCTCGGCCGGCACGTGCTCCATGATCTCGGCAAAGGTGTTGACGTAAACAGCGCCGCCGATAAGCCCCTCCCAGAAGACGATGACGAAGATGATGTATACCGACGGGATGAAGTCGAGCAGGGCGTGCAGAGTCAGCAGCACGAGGTTGGCGACCTGCAGCAGCGACGGCGCGTACAGGCGGTGGATGCGCACCCAGGGGGTCGACGAGCGCGAGATGAAGACGCCCAGCTGGTAGAGGAAGCCGTAAAACGGGTAGAAGGCGCGGAACTCGGAGAAGGGCGACCGCTCGAGCGGGAACAGCAGCGTCGGCGCCACGCCCTGGTTGATGGTGTACTCGGCCACGTACACCAGCAGCAGCGGCAGCATGTACGGGAGGAACAGCGCCTTCGCGCGGCGCACATTCCCCCAGAACCCCGCCTTGGCCCCCGCCCCATGATGATGGTGTGTATACGCCGTAGCCGCCACCCCGGGCCCAGGCGCCAGTAGCCCCGACGACGCCACCCCGGCGGGCAGTTCCTCAAACCGATCCTCCTCCCCCTCCCCATCTTCCTCATCCCCCTCCTCCAACC
>FTEL01002103.1_pt1 | contig 9997 bp, 4 predicted proteins | sample 1658911 | NCBI WGS metagenome assembly FTEL01 (sample SAMEA3914869, study PRJEB12502) | metagenome | biome: forest; material: soil | place: USA | collected 2012-03-12 | depth 0.1 m
GATATTCGTTGCGAGCGATGGTGGTGACTTTGGTGTTAGGTGTTTTGGCCGTCTGTGTGCCGATTACGCTGGGGATGAGGCGGTTGCATGGGGAGATGCCGGTGGCGGGGTCGAATTCCATGGCTATCTCGGCGGCCTGTCATGTTGTGTTGCCTGTGAATGGTAGCAAGAGTGCGGTCAGTGATGCTGGTTACCAGGAAGAGGACTCGCAATTTCAAGTGGTTGGGGTGGGAAGTTCAGCGCCTGGAATTGGCGATGTTGGGGAGGACATCGAGTTGGAGAGACTGCCAATGTTCCGTGAGCGGGCTCTCATCGACGCAGCCCAGTCAGACGAGCTGATGGAGAGAGAGGCCCTGTCCAAGGGTCTGCTGCGATGGGGCGTTGTAGATGCTGGCGACGGGCTTGACATGGATCCTATTGGCCATCTCAGCTTTGGCAGGAGTGGCCAGGTACTCGGGGAGCCGGTGTTTGGTAGGCTATATGCATAAGATGACTGGTGTGCTTGCGGCGGGGTTGAATAGAGACAAGATAACGTTGATACTGCCATGTTCGTAAGCTTTTGCTTGGCATAGGGGAAGGGATAGAGTGGTAGGGCGTGTGACCTGTTCTCACACAACTGTCCGCCTCGAAGCTCGCTCCGACTGCCTTTTGCAAGGGAGCTGGACGGGAGACTGGTTGCCTGGTTGGTAAGATGGTATTCCGGCCTGCCGTGCCACCTCAATGGGTTCTTCGAGATAGCTCCTCCGGCTCGTCTGCGCGGCTCACGCTTCCCACCCGCTACAGCGCTCGTAATGGTTCCCTGAGCATTCTAGCGGTAGTCGTGAGTCTCGCTGCGCTAGCGGCACTTTGCATATACCTTACGGGTTGAGATAGATACCTATCCTTCCCGCCAATCCTCCGCGAGCTAAGTAACCTGGGAGCGGGACACAAGGTTATAGAATGGAATATAAGACTAACTCTGAATTCAGTAAGTTATCCCCTTCCAGAACTCGTTCCATTTCTTCGCCAGTAGCCCGGCGCTCGTTCAAACTCGTCCCCGCACTCCAACAACGGCGGCCGCCTATAATACGCCTCGTCGTAGAAGTCGTCCGGCTGCTGCAACTGGTCATGGATGTGAACGTAATCGCAGACCTTTTTATACATCCAGCCGACGTTCTCGAACTCGTTATCCGTCATTCCCCCCTCCCAAGGGCAGCTTGTCTCCTCCTCATACTCCATATCCTCCACGTACGGTTCATGCTTGGAGACCAGCTTAGCCACAGGAAGACCAGACAGATTCTCATCTAGCGACTCAAGACAAATATCGTCGATGAGCAGGCAGAAGTTGTACCGCACCCCTGTGTGATCTAACTCTGTGCGTTCGCCCAATTGAACCTTGGAAAACAACTTGTCCGGCATGGGCGGCTCCCGCCAATTGCGCTTCAGCTCTTCTGGCACCCACTTGTTGAAATGCTTACGAACCCGCTCAGGGGTTGCGCCGTCGAACTGGGAGGGGTCATCTACCACGTTGAACCGGTGTCGGGGAAGCAAATCCAGCCTGCCGCTTATCTCAAGACCCTCAACCAAGCACTCGAGAAGTAGACGAAGTATCTGCTCCCAGGCAGCATTATCTCCGTAAGAAGCGCGGTAGACGACCATTCCCCATGGCGTATCTGGCTTGAGTTGATATGCATTGAACCTAAGGCCCTCGTCGATCCCATCCAACAAATCTGAAGAGTACCCGTAGACGCGCATTGCCTTGAGTTCTTCGCGGACCTCGACGTCTACGGCCGCCCACAACGCGGTAATCGACTCGCAGAGGCGGTCGGGGCCGTCGGCGAGCTTCCATTTTTTTAAGACGTTCTCCCTTGCATCAAGGAAGGCTTGCACTCTTTCATGCTTGGCCTGATGATGCAAGAAGCGTTTTTGGAAAGGTGCGGGCTCGTAGCCGGTCTTCCTGTGAGGCAGTCGTAATGAGGCCGTGTTAGGAAGACTGGAAGAGAGGGTCGGCGATGACACTGCGCGTCGCACCATACGGAAGAAACATGGCGGGGTTCGTGGTGGGTTGTAAGAAGATGAACGCGGCGCTTTTGACGGGCAGAGAACCGTTGTCCTACAGGTGGTGGTGAAAGCATCTGTGTGTCGAATGAAAGAGTGCAGAGACGTTGAATGATTGAGAAACGCTGCGATCGAGTTGATAGAGCGATACAGCATTGTTGGGCGTTGGGCGCTGGCTTTTAGTTTCGGTGCTTCGACGAAGAGGAGGGCAGCCGAGGACGGCCGAGGAGGGGGGACGGCGTGGAGAATTTGGACAAACTGCAGTATGATGGTCACGTGACTATTTACCCCTTTCCCTAGGAAAACAATGATAGATACACTGGTCGGTGGCTTTTTGTTTCACTGCCGTGCGTTGAGCCCCCCGCAAACCCATACATACGATTTTCAGATGTTGAATCTGGATCGCCTTGTGCGAAAGTAAAGATCTTGACTAGGTAGGTACATTCCACTCTGCAAATCCTTTCCGTCTCTCCCTTTAAGAGAGCGCTTGCTCGTGGACGCGTCATACTATGCGTTTTGCGTCCATGTCCGAGGGCCGCGCGCTTCTGGTTTACTTACGCCGCACCTGGAACTCATCGGGGATTTTCTCTCCGGAATTGGCAATCGCAAGCTGAAAAGAGGAAGTCGGTTAGCGCATGTTGATAACCTCTTGTAGTCCCGACGAGACGAGGCTCGAGTTGGCAAATGTGGGTAGTATAATGGATAGTAGGTACTTACCAGTTCCTCAACCTTGGCATCGTCCAAGCCGACGATATCATACTTCGTTGTTCCATCCGCAAGCACCAGCGTATCCGGCGTGACCGACTCGGTGCAGTTGGTCTCCTCAGCACGCCGACGGCTAACAAACCAGTAGTACGATCCCGTGTAATTTGGTCTCGAGTTAACCGTCATGCAGTACCAGTTAACGTTTCTGATGTCTGCGTTTCCTGGACTACGGCGTCGAGACCCGGGGAAGCCGAGCTGTGAGGACTATGTCCTCACTCCGACACCCACACATCATCGCCTAACTGGCCTCGTTTGAGGACCATGGCGTCAAGGCCCGGGGAATGGAGGTGTGAAGACTACGTATGCACTCCGACCCCCCCATATCGTCGCCTAAGTCGTCTCATTTGAGGACTGTGGCATTGCATCGCGAGGCATAAACCAGAATCACAACCCGCCCAGTGCACCTCCTGGCGCGTCCGCCAACAGCTCGTTCGCCTCGCTGATGTTGACCCGCGCGAGTTCGTTCCCCGCCGCCACCGCCATGATAAGGAACACAATGGCCGTGCCGGCCCCTACGCGGGAACCAAGACTTCTACAAAGCCGTTCTCGCCGATGTAGCCCAGGCGGACCCGTGGTAGCACATGAAGGGCCCCGGTATTTCAACCCAATTGGTTATGCGTAGTGAACAGTGGCGATAACTTGACGGAAGAGATAGGCCCACCGCTCGATGACCAGGAGGATGCTCGGTTGGACAGAGCCACGACGCCATGAACCAAGGGGTCGTCGCAACTATATATTCAGAAAAATATTGTTGAGAGGGCGGAGGAGGAGAAGATTGTGCCGCCATACCTGGTCACGTTTTTACATGGCTATTCTGTGAAGGATGGGATTGATATTTGCACAAGCTGGAGCGGCATGGCAGTAGGAAAATAAAGAGTCGATAGGAGCGAAGGAGTGGGGATCAAACGGTTGCTCTCAACCGGAAACCGCAACGTCTAAGAGCAGCGATGCAGCCACACCATGAACTCCCAAGAATCGCAGCCTTTCATCAATGGAGAAAAGCAGTAAGTCAAAATTGCCTGGAGCCCGGGTCCTGGTTCACCCACCCTCAAACAAACATCGGGCTTCGCTCACGCCGATATATTAATCGCTGGGCGCGGGCGGAGGGGGGGCAGGGGGTCCCGGAAACAGACGATTGGAAAGCATGTCCTCGTTCACATGTACTCTCCCGGCCTATGCTACCTTGGCATCAGCATAGACCAAGTCTTCCAGAGCCCCAGAAAGGCCAACTGTATACTAGTTTCTACACATGCCAAACGTCATTCCACTCCCAAGCGGCAGCGTTCCTCTACAAACAAGATTGCGGGTGGACCGCAAACAAATAATAGAGAACATCGATAAGAGAGAGCGCCCGGGCACGCATTGCTCTCGCGTCCAAGGTCCGCGATGCCCACGTTTTCCATCTAGTGCCCGGCGATAGCCACCTGTTTGACTCCAATGATCGACTGCGCGATCAAAACAAGTGCTGAGGCCCTCAGTAATGCCCCGCACTACAACAAGTAAAGAAACAATTAACAAACATAGTAATGAACAGGATAGAATATTTGATCAGAGCCGCAAGCTCCCCATGTCATGGATGCTGCCAGAATCCTTCATCCAGTCACCCCTCTCCGTGTGCTGCACGCAGTGCGGCCAACAGCCCCGTCAAGCGGCCATAGGGGGGTGGCGTTCGCGGAACGCCACAGGGGCAAGCCACAATGGGCAGTCATTCCTGGCACGGGTGTGACGCAGCACAAACGCACAGCAACATGCTAATCGGATTTCAGGATTTAGGTGAAGCAGCAAGAACGAATTTTAGTGTTGGTGGGAAATCCCCGCACACCAAACCATCTCCAAACGTCCACCAGATACCAAGCTCTGTTTGTTCTTCTTCAGGGAGCTCAGTGCACTACCGCGACTGTAGCTGCTTACGCTGTGCGGAACAATGCCATCGTGATACGGATCACTCACATTTTCTCGGTAACGCTAGAGTTCAACACCGTTCCTCACCTAGCACGCATCCTTATACCTAGAGCAAACCAACCGTCAGGTCTCTCCAACTCCTATAATACGCTCTCGTAAGCATGCAGTGAGACTGTGATACTTATTTCAACTCCATGTTCAACCATCAGGATGCATGCATCTTTAACAATACCATGGCGCCTGTGACTCCTCATAACATCGTTCCGTTCTCACGTGTAGCACATTGACTCAATAAGCCATGCTGACAACTCGCTATATCTTTATTTCATCTCCATTCCCAAGTAAGCTGCCGTGACTCTCCATTACGCTCTAGCATGTGTTTCGAGCAACATCGTTCCCTTCTCAACATCGTCCCCAGCAGGCTATTATATCTTCGGAACATCCTTAGCTGTCCTCATCCTCCCATGAGATACGATGTATCTTCGCCAAAATTCCTCGCCCTCGAGTCCAGCAACATCCTCCAAAAACCATGCCCTCGTGCCCACTGACAATATGACGTCTCCACCAAAGCAAATCCCGCACCTGCATCCCTGACCTCTGCTGGCATGAGCAAACCCACCCCTATGTCCGTCATCAAGGCTGACCGAGTTCATTCCAAGGGCCTCTCCCCGCCATACTTTTCCTTGAATTTCGCACAGGGCGGGCACCGCCTGGCAGGTCCCCTCCATCTCCAACCAAGGCGACTGGGCCTCCGGTGCGTGGCCTTGTCCCCACGCACCGGCTCAGCTTCGCCACAGTTCCCGCATCCCTGATACAACCCTAAAGGCCTCTCTTTGCCTCCGTGTAATCTCCGGTAGTCATAACACACCCTGCAGCGCCTCATAGGTCCTTCAAACATCCATTGTTTGGCCCTATTGGGATCGGGATGTTCATCAGCGCCGCAGTGTTTGCAGCCCTCATAGACCCTAACGAGGGGGCGTTCGCTGTGGTGGAATCGGATGTGTTTCCGACAACGTGGGCAACGCCGATAGACTCCAACCCAGGCCCAACCGGCGGTGACTTTGCCCGGGCCAGTGGGCTCTGGTAGGTTGCAATGACCGCATCCATGTTTGCCCACTGGGGCAACGTCATCGACACTATCTCCAAGTTAACAACCTCCCCATGGACCACGAGGATGGTGGGCGCATACCTGAGTGCTGGCCTTCGCTCGACGCGGTTGTGAAGCCGGTACATGAAGCAATGAATGCAACGTCGTTCGTCTCCGAGCCCGACAAACATCGACTTCCGCCTCCCGAATTTCCACTCTTTCGTACCACATTGCTTGCATCCACAATGGCTCTCCCTCAACTGCTCCATGTCGAACACCCTGCCAGCGCGCTCATGCCTCAACTTAATATTCAAGCAGGCACCGCACCATGACGTCGATCCCTTTCCGGTGAAGAAGACTCTAGTGGCGCCACGGGGTCGCTCGCAGACGATGCAATGACCGCGAGACATCCATTCGGGGTTCGCGAAGTGGACGTCTATGATATGAACCCCGCATACCCTTGGTCCAAGGATATCTCCACGGGTCACGAGTCTCATCTTGCCCGGGTTGTACTGGCCGCAGACCTGACAACCTTGGCTGCGCAGCGCCTTGCTAGCCGGGAAGCCTTGGTTGAAGCACCATGCTCCATTCAATCCGTATCGGTGGAGAGAGTGGGCAGTTGCGCGGTCCTCACCAAACGCAGTTGACCGAATCGCTTTGATGAACTCGGAAGTTGCAGGTCGGTGCCAATCGTCGACCCGGTTGCTGGTGCTCACGAGGTCGAGGTACGCCTGAATCAAACCTTCAAGGAGCTGGGATATGGCACCCCCCACGGCATTACCGCGGGGGAGGCTGGCGACGATAAAGAAAGGAGTAAAAACACCTTGCCTTGCAGCAAACCGGTAAAAGGGGGTTCCGTTGGTCTTATCGTTTTTGCCGACCAACCTCCTCTTGATCGACCGCCGATGTTCAATCCTTCGCCGCTTCAAACCGCCACTCTTGTTGACACTTGACCCGGAGTACACCCCAGCTTCATGCACGATGCCGTTGATCAGGGTGGTGGGATGAGGCGAGGAAATGTCCAGCCCTAGGGCCTTGAGAGGAACGGCCAGGTAGGATCCCCAATCAGTACAGCTACTCCCCTGCCGAGGAAGAGCCAATAACTGTTCAACCGATATGTCCGTCTGGCCCAGAATGGTCTTCACGCGTTGGGGCACAGCTTTCATGAGGTCCCGATGGAGGATGGTCGGGTCAGCGTTGAAGAACGCGATAAAGTTCTGGAAGACCATTGGTCGACGTTCCAGCGGGAGGTCGATGAAGCCTTGAGGGGATCCGAGCCCCTTCGCCCAATCTGACATGGCAGTGATGAGGCCGAGGCAGTCGGCCTCGAATGTGTGCACTGTATCGCTCTCATCGTGCTCCCGAAAGGCGAGACTGGGAGGGACGTATTGGTCAAGGTGATCGTCCTCGAATGGGCCATCATCCAAGCTATCCGTGTCGTCGCCGTATAGGTCATCTTCACTCAGTGGACCCTCGTCATCCTCACCCAGGTCGCCGCCCTGGTCGTACTCGACCAATAAGTCCTCGCGTAGGAGGTCCTCATCTGAAAACTCGTCCAGGGAATCATCGTCTGAGAACTCCGGGCAATACTCGTCTGGGTCGACATCCGAGCCACACCCGTGGTTGCCGTGCTGGTCACTGTCTTGGTCATCGTGACTCTGAATGTCGTGAATCATGAGGGGTAGGTCATCTTGTAGATGAACATCTGGGCGGCCCTTGTCTTCAACAAGACCGTCATCCGAGTCGTAGATATTGGCCCCAGCCGCGTTGAAGAACGACTCGTCCCTGGCGGGCGCCCTGGCATCCAGTCTCTGGCGCTTGGGCTCGTGGAGTACGCTTAGCCCTTGTGTTAACCCTCGCTTGCGGGCCTCGTCAGTGAAACGAGTAGTATCGGGGTCGGGACCGGCGGCAATGGGGGAACTAGCGGCGATGGGGGAACTAGCGGCGATGGGAGGGCCAGCGGCGATGGGAGGACCGGTAGCGGTAGGAGGACCCGTGGCGGCGATGGGGGGGGTTGCGTCGATAGGAGGGGATACCGATCTGGACCGTGCTTCCGACTCGGCTGCCAGCTCAGCCTCATCTTCAGGGCTTGAAGGGGCGTCTGGGTCAAAAGAGTCAGCTAAAATAGTCAAGCAAACGATCAACCCAGGGGTCCGAGACTGATGCCGTAGATGCTTACCTCCCGAGGGGCTGGACCAGGCCCCGTTCTCTGCGTCCGTGTCAGGGATCTCCCTGAACCACCACTGCGCCACGGAGTTGTCGGAGTCTGAATCCGGAATCTCGTCCCAATGCAGAGGCAGGGGAGGTTGTGCAGTGGACTTCCGTCCTTGGGCGCGTGTGACAACCATAGTGTCGTGATGCTGTGGTACTCAGATTCCGTGATCAACGATGAAGGGCAAAGTCTGCTGCCTGAAAACCCATCTTGTGCGCCGAAACCTTGCCCCTATTCCCAGAGGGAAGGGGCAATGGGCGCGGGCTCTCATTGGGGAAGTGGCTTGAAAAGGGAAGGGGCTATCCCTCGACCGAACCGGCTGCGCTGTGAGGTGATGGTCAGTAGCAGCTGTCGGGGACTGATGAACTGATAAACGGGGTTAAGAAGGAGAGGAGATTGTTTTGTTGATGTACACGGTAACCAGTCCCATGAGCTAGGAGGTTTGAACCTCACTGGCCTAGACTCGAAACTTCCATGAAAGCCACCACCATGGCTACCCGGGTGCTCAGAACGCCACCTTTCCGGCTTCATCATGGCAAACCCACAGCCAAAGTGCTTAGCTATCATAAGGAAACTAAAAAGCGTCTGACCTTAGCCACCCGGGGACTACGGGAGATCCCTCCGTCCCCGTTTAGTGACCGCTCGGTCAACAGCCATAAGGAAAATAAACCGAAAACCACCATTGAACCAGTTCCCAGAAGAAAATACCGGCCCAGAAAATAGAGAGAAAAAGAACAACATCGCGATAACTTTTGTCCACTGAGTTATGGACCCTCATGGCCCATCAGCCCGCATGCGGGTCCCCTCAGACTGCTGTGAAAACAGTCATGGAGGCCTGCAGATGGCCCAACGGATCCGCGAGGAAAAGAAAACCGTCCAAGGAAACCAGAAAAAAAAATGACCGAGAAAACTTTTAGCCCCTGAGAAACATCCACCATGACTCATGATGCTTCCCAACCTGCTCGCCGTCCGTCAATAGGCACCCAGTAATAGGCCCAACTGGATCAACCAGCCATCATCAATCCTCTGCCTCTTCGCGGGGCGATTCTCTGCACCCTCCTCACAACCCTCAGCACCATCCTCACCGTTCTCATTATCTTCGTCGTCCAAATCCCAATCGTCTGGCAGCGGTCGGATCACAGTCTCCCAGTCCAGTTCCTCGTACAGACCATAGCTTGTTTCCAGCGCAGCGGCCACCTCTTTTTTGAATCCCTCATCCGCCGCAAACATGTAACGGAAGACGATGGGGAATTGGCGAAAAGAGCACTTGTCGAACAGCTCCTCAATCGATTGCCGGCAGTCCTCTGGGTAATGTTCGTCGTGCAGTGCCCTCCGAATATCGCGGTCCACGTTCGGCACGCCCTCCAGTGCCCACCCCAAGCACCGACGAACCGTGGATGTCTGGATCTTGCCGCGGCCACTGGCCCCCTTGAGGTAATCTACCTTTTGCCTGGAGCCCAAGACGAGGTGGTGCATGATGTGGACGGGGATAAACGTCATGATATACTCCTTGCAGCACGCTCGAGCCTGGGCGTTGAGGGCCGCGATGACGTCCACGGAGGGGCGCTCTTCTTCGAGCCAATTTTCTACCGCATCGTTCATCGCGTGCCAAAACGGAGGGCAGGACGGGAGGGTGCAAAGTTCATTGAGGAACGGCAGCCACAACCTAAGTAGCACGGGGTCATGCTTAGGAAGCTCGGGTGGAGGGGTGGCCTCACGGGGCTCAGGGGTGGCCACACGGGGCTCAGGGGTGGCCACACGGGGCTCAGGAGTGGGACGACGGTTACCTAGTCCCGGGTAATCGATCAGCCCATGGAGCCAGGTCGATTGCTCCTTTGTGTACCCGTGGCGCTTTCCCCATCGCTCTCGCTCCTCATTCTCTTGCTGCAACCAGTCAAAGAACCCCGAGAAAGCTCCCATATTCCCAAAGACGAGATTGTCGCCGCTTTGACTACCAGGGGGCGGGGGAGGCGGCGGAGGCGGCGGGTTGGTAC
>FTEL01009288.1_pt1 | contig 9993 bp, 7 predicted proteins | sample 1658911 | NCBI WGS metagenome assembly FTEL01 (sample SAMEA3914869, study PRJEB12502) | metagenome | biome: forest; material: soil | place: USA | collected 2012-03-12 | depth 0.1 m
CCCTCCCTCCCTCTCCTCCACCTCCCTCAACATCTCCTCCGCCACCCCCCACCCCTTCACCCTCCCAAGGTGCATATGCACCAAATGCGTCGGCCACCCAGCCAAATTATCCAGAATATGCGTCGCATACACAACCGTACACTCCCGCCCCTCCGTCTCCCTCCTCAAAAACCCCAGAAACTGCGCCCGGCTCCACACATCCAAATCCACCGTAATCTCATCCAGCAACAACACCCTCCACGGCCGGATCAACCCCATCGCAAGCTGCACCCTCCTCCGCTCCCCATCGGAGACAGCATGCATCCGCCACGCGGTATCAATATCCAGCACCGCGACAAGCTCGTCCCGCCTCTCGGGGAACGCATCGCCCCCCACGGAGCGCAGCAGTTCGTCCACGCCGATGTCGGTGCGCACAATCGCGTTGAGGACCCATTCTAGTCCGAGGTAGGTCACGCCCTCGAGCGCCGTTTTGAAAGGGTCGGAGCCAGACACGGAGATGCTGCCGGCGGGTGCGAGGCGCTTGCCTGCTAGGAGGCGGAGGAGGGTGGTTTTGCCGGCGCCGTTGGCGCCGATGAGCAGGGTGCGGGAGCGGGCCGGGAGGGAGAGGGTAATGTCTGCGAGGCCGGTGGTGGAGTCTTGGAAGGTGTAGGTGAGGGAGTTGGTTTGGATTGTTGGGGGTGGGGAGGTGGGCATTTTGGTGGTGGTGTGTTCTAGTTGGTCTTTGAGAGGGGTGGGGTTGTTGGGTGAGAGGGTTTGGGTGTTTGATGGTGTGTGAGTTGTGAGTTGTGAGAGGGATAAAAAGTGGTGGGCCCAGATGATGCAATGACTCGAACGACATCGACATAAAGTGAAAAAAGCGGAGCTGGCTCATTGCGCGAACACACAGCAGCCAAACACGACGCTGAGGATGTTTCGGCGTCAACCCCGCTCATACCAGTAGGTATCTATCTATATATATATGTACTTCAGGACTGTGGGAGGAGGAGACGGCGATAGCAATAAGCAATCAAGATAATGGCCTACAAGAGAGAGCTGTAGTCAAATCTATCAAACTCGTTATCATGTGTAGAGGTTGGACCTCTGCCTCGATCCCGCTCTAAGACCATGGAGGAAGGAAAGGGGAGATAGTTCGAAGCTGCACTGTGTGTAGTATTACTGGGGGAGGCCGGAAATGGGAACCAAGTTGCTGCATTCTACAACTTCAACCGTCCAACGCCGGAGCACAACGACGTCGGCAAGCATCAACCTCGGTAAGCATGCCTGTTGGTCTGCCCCATCGGTCCCGAACCCGTTGGTTCTGACAATAGTTCAGCAGCAACCTCGTAAGAGACTCGACGAAGCAAGAGGACCTCTTTCCAACGTCCAACAGCAGCAAGAATATGCCGTCCGTCCGTCTACAACAGCTTCAGGCAAGAAGAATCTCCTCGGCGGTGTCATCTTGACATGTTGCTCGGGACGAAGCTGACACTCTTCAGGCAGTTGCTAGCTTTTCAGCTCCACGATTTGTGTTCACGACTTGAGCAGCAGGGGTGGTGGTGTTGAGCTCCCCGTGTTTTGAAGTTCGAGCACAATGGAAATGATGTGGCCTCTGACCAAAGCCCGGCGCTCATCCTGGAGCCCGAGCAAGTGTGCAGTTTGCTATTCTATCCCTGCAGGAACCAAACCTAGTAAGTGATTGGGAAGTGAAAACATCATTTGCATGTCATTGACCAACTCAGCTGTTTCTCCTTGCAGCACGCAAATTCTTCGCAACGGGAAGTAAAGTTTCCTGTCTGACTCATGCTGAAAGTGCGAGCTCAGAAACACTTGACCAAATAAAACACAAACTTCTCTGTTTTCTTCCCTCTCCTCTCCATTTAAATCTTGCCTGCCCAACTCTTCCTCCCCAAACTCTGCTCCCACCCAACCTTCCCCTCCCTCAATCTTCCGACCCAAATCTCTCCTCCGCAAATCTTCTCTCGCCGCAATTTTTTCTCAGAACTTGATCAACTCGTTGTCTTCGGCAAGCCATCTCCTCAAAATGCCGCCCGACGCAAGGCGCCGTCGTACCGAGCACTCCTCGTCCGACAGCAGCGACGCAGGGCCGTTCTTGGTGTCTAGCGTCAGGTATCGCGTCGCCGCCCCTCCTGCTCGGCCCTTGCCGAACGAAAACCGTTGGACGAAAGAATGCGGGCTCATCCAGAAGTTCCTCGGAGTCACTCTGGAGAATGGGTTCGCCGACATTCTCCGCAAGAACGACATCGAGGTTACCGGGCCGCCCGAACTCGCTTTTCGCTGTGTCCAAGGCGACGACGACAGTTCCGAGGGGCAACCTACCATCATCGCGGTTGCAACCTGGAATGAGAAGACATCTCCGCCCGTCTGGGAGCGCGCCGTGAAGCAGACAAAGCGCTTTGTCGATGCGAAGGTGCTGGCGAGCGGTCCCGAGATTCGAGGCCTGAACGTTGGCGTCGAAATGATTGCCGAGGAGCTGACTCCTAATAATTACGTGTCCTGCATTCCAAACAACGAGCTCACGGAATCCCTTGTCAGAGACTGGGATACCATCAAAGCCAATGTTGGTCGAACCTTGGAGTCTTTCCCATCAACACAGGGACAGGTCACCAGCATCTCCCTCTTCAAGCTCGGCTCCTCGGCAAACCTCGAATGCAATCCTCTCACCGTCTACATTTCAGTTGATTACGAGTCTGAGGAAGCCCGATGGCCTCCAGTTGCCAACGAGATTCAGCGCGGTCTCGACTCATATGGGCACAACCTCCGCGTGCACATTGAACACGGCGGCCCCGAATCCTACGCACCATTTCGGCCACTGCTGAAGCCCATGACTCCCCAACAAACGCAGGAGAAGCGAGATTTCTTCAACTACAGCACTGATCGGCTGTACAAAACGACGGTGGGACTTGGAGAGGACATCGGCCCCGCGGGATACATCAAGAAACCCGATGGGGAGGAGACCATGCCGGGGGCTGGCACCCTGGGATGCTGGGTGGAGATGAAGACGACAACAACACGAGAATGGACCAAGTATGCGTTGACGAACTACCATGTTGTCCGCCCAGCCCTCGAGGGCTTTCAACTCACCGACAAGTTGACCCCAGGTGCGCCGAAAGTGCCATCGGACCTGCAGAGGGCCGACCTTGGTGGGATTGCCCCCAACACGAAGTTCCAAAGTTCGGTCATGGAGATTGAGCATCCGACTCGATCGAAGCATTGCTTTGCGGTCGGAGTTTTGGAAAATGTGATCAAAGAGAACCCTCCCTCAGCTGAGAGAGCCGAGAAAGAGGAGTATCTGGACAGCATCAATGCATTTTTCAACGATGGCAAGCACCTCTTCGGTAAGATCTTCGCCGCCTCGGGATACAGACGGAGGTCGCCCACCAACGGGCGAATGGACTGGGCCTTGATCAAACCCCTGAACGCAAATCGGGTCGGCAAGAATACCCTCCCGACCTTCGAGGAGTGGCGAAATACAGAGAATTTGCCGCTGCTTGTGGCACAGGGTAAGAGTCTCAAACAGCCATTTGAGAACGGGCTTCGATCCACCATGAATGGAGCATTCATCTACAAGACTGGTTCCAGCACCGGTCCAACCGTTGGCGTCTTCTCGAGGATCAAATCTGATGTCACCATCAAAGACGACGCGCACCTCGCACTGCCCGTCTCAGAAGAGTTTGTGTACATTGGAGAGCCGGAAACTGAGCGATTGGCCAATAGTGGAGACTCAGGATCCGTGGTGTTCGACAAACAGGGCAGGGCGGTCGGGCTTCTGTTTAGAGGGCATAAAGCCCCCAGCGCGCTCAACCAGTTTGCTTACATCACACCCATCGAGGATGTCTTTGAGGACATCAAAAGGTTCTCGGACGGCCAGGTCACAGACATCCGCATTGCGGAGGACTAAGGGGGGCAAATGGAGAAGGGTGAGGGGGAGCAGGGGGAAGGGAGGTGGAGGGAAAGAGAAGTGGGGGGACGGAAGGAAGGCCACGAGGAAGGCCATGGTATCAAGGCCATGAAGAAGAACGCTAGTTCCCTACCAATTTCTGATGGCTTTCTCATAGTACCTAGTACTGATCCGATGCCTGCCCACTCCCAACGTGACTGCAAACATGGTTCTCAATCCCCAAAGTCCAGTGAACGCAGCAGGACAAGTCAACCAAATCACAAAACCAGGCGCAAAGACACGCCCTCAACCGCACACACTCGGGCAGCCACAGCAAACAACCAGCAGGACCCAAGACAAGACAACAACGCCCCTTGCATGCAAACCCCGCCCCACCCAGCTCATGAATCGAAACCAAAAACGATCAAAGTACACAAAACACAACCCATTAAACCCCAAGCTCCAGTCCTATCCCTTCGCTAATAATCCACACACACACGCCGTTCGTACCATTCCCGCTCGCTCGCTACCCTCTCACCCAAGGCGAAGAAAAAAGGTCCAGCCATATCCATCGCAGAAAAGAAAATAAGACAAAAACATCACACCATCCCAACACACACACACACAGAGTGAGAGATCTAAGAGTCCCATCCCATCCAAATCTAACCCAACCCTCCGCCCCCTCTTGTTTTTCTCCCACCCCCAAAAAACCAAAACACACCCAATCACCCCTCACAAACCCACTCAGCAAAAACACACCACCTCGCCGTCCGATCAGCCAATACCAGTCCCCTCCAAACACCCCGTTCCGAGCACTTGATAATCGTCTCCCACACCCCCCCATCGCCCGGCTCCTCCTCACCACCAAGCACAGTCCCAACAGCAGGCGACGCCGGCCCCCGTCCGCCGCCCAGCACGCCCCCGAGGCCGCGCCGCTCCTCCTTGCGCATCAGCCGGAGGATCTTGCCGCCTGGCGTCTGGATGGCCAGCTTGGCGGGTTTCTTGGAGGAGTTGCTGCCGCTGCCGCCGGCGGCTGTGCTTGGGTTGGAGCCGGCGGCGCTGGAGCTGGTCATGCTCATTGCGCTGGTGGGGCGGACGAAGGGGATGGGGGAGGCGTTGCCTGGGTTGGCGGATGGGGTGGTAGGCGAGGTGAGGGCGGTGTTGTTGAGGGAGCTCGGGTGCTGGCGGATGGCGAACACGAAGGTGTTGTTGAGCGCGAGGCGCTGGCACTGCGGCTGGACGACATAGATGTCGTGGCGCTGGGCGTGCGGGGTCGGGTGGCGCGTGACGAACTCGTAGGCCGGGTTCTCGCCCGTGTGGATGATGGGCAGGGCGAAGGCGAGCGGGTGCGGGATGTCCTTGATGCTGTGCATGAGGCCGCGCTTGCCGGCGTAGACCTTGAGAACGCCGGTGCCTTCATCGCCGGGCAGCAGCGCCTTGATGGTGTAGCGCTTGACGCCGTTGAACCATTCGGCCTGCGCGAGCGCGCGCTTCCTGACGGTGTCGCCTGATTCGAAGCAGTCGCCATCGGCGTCGCGGCAGAAGCTGCGGACCTCGACTTCGGCGGCCACCTCGACGTCGGACGGGACGCTGAACTTGATGTGCACCATCTCGAGATCCTCGATCCGGGTGAGTGAGGTATTGTAATCGACCATTTCGAGCTCGTTTTTGAAGTACGGTGGGCAGGCGCAGGGAAGGTTGAGGAGTATGTCGTGCGCAACAGGCGGGCAGATGTGCTGCTGCTCGTGGTGCTCGGGGATGTGCGTCCAGCAAATCTCGGTGGGCCGAGCCAGGAACCACCAAGGATCGGCCGACGAGTTGTTGTAAGTCGAGTACAAAATCCTGCGCGGGTTAGAGGGGCTGGCGAGGCAGCAATCCATCATCCGCCATTCGTTGTCGACTAGCACCGCGTTCCACCAGTGGTTGGACCGCGGCATGATGTTGAGATCCGGGATCTCGCCAGGAGACTTGAGGTATCCGCGGACGATTTCACACGTGAGCCCAACCGCAGCGCACATCTCCAGCACCAAAGTCGCGTACTCCTCCGCCGAAGCGCGCTTCGTCTGAATAACCCGCCGCGTGTCGATGGGACCGTCAAAGTCCTCCTCCCAGCAAATCTTCTCCGACACCCAAGTAAAGATGGAGCGGAGTCGCTGGACGTCGCTGCGGTAAGGCCGGCAGACGTAGGTTGTTGCGAGGGTAATCGGTGTGGTCGTCGGGGGGAGGTTAGCGAGGAAGCGCGAGTTCTTGTCCACCTGGCTTAGGTTGATGCCGTTGTAGTTGACCGACTCGCCCACAGGCATTCCGTCTGCTCCTTCGTCCCCGTCGATGCTGTTGTAGAGTTCATCGACAGGATCCAACGCAGGGTAGTCCAGCATTTGACACCGCTCCCTTCTCTCAAGTAGCTCGTTTTGACTCAGCGAGTTAGATCGGTTCACATCGCGCCGCACTTGGACCCAGTCCACGCCACCGCCGAGCCCCATCTCTCTGACAGAATCTCGCCCCGGCTTGTTGAAGAGTGGGCCAGAGAGAGAAGACAGAGCTGGTGTCGAGCGACCTGAGGGTGTCTGGGACGAGGCGGCGGTCGCGATGCTCCCTCGAGTGCTAGCCACCCCGGTCTTGGCAGATTCTAGAATTCTCTTGATGAAGTTCTGCTTTTTGGGCTTTGGTTGGACAAGCCCTCCCACCGCGCCCATGGGGTCGTCGTGAAAGCCCATCTGCGATCTCGATCGCATGTCGCCCGACGCATGGCTGCTGTGATAGGTGACGCCGGTAAAGGGTGTTTCTGGACGGTCAAGGTCCAGATCGCGCATGCCGAGTGCACTCTGAGCTCTGCTGCGGTTCTTTCTTGCCAAACTGCCTGCGCTTGTGGCGCTGATGCCCCCTGCCGACACACCACTCATCAAACTCCGGTCGGTGCTCTGGGTCGCCGACGAGCTGTTGGTCGAATTCGTTTTTGTGGTAAAGGTCCTGTTGAGAACCTGCCGGCTGATCTCGTAGGCCGACTTCTTGTGCCCAAGCTTCTGCTCCGTCGCTGCATGCATGTCCATAGAGGATTTTGGCCTCTCGAACAAGTGACCGCGTTTTGGAGGCGGAGGCGGGGCCTCCTCTTCCTCCACATCGAGCATGCTGGCGGACTGCTGGTGCATGGTCTTCAATCTTGTCTCCATCCGTTCAACGTAGTTGCTGAGCTGAGGGAGCGGTTGATCCTGGTAACGTTCTTGAGGGGTCGGCTCTTGTGAGGATCCTGCACTTCCGCTGTACGTCTCATAACCCTCGTCGATGTGAAGCGGGATGCCCGTAGAGGTTTGCGGGCGGTCTCGTTTCTTCCTCGAGAGATGATGCACCATGTCGAACGACTCTGGAGACCAGGGATCCAGCTCTGGTTCTGGCAGTCCGGGGTCTCTGCCGGCGCCTAAGGCATCAAGTTGCTCCATGACGTCGTCCATTGCTTCCCTCAGGGGAGACGGGGTTAGACCTCCGGGCGAGGGAGGGCAAGGAGAAGGCATCCTGGGTGTGTGGTACCCCGTCGCGGGTGGCTCGTAGGAGACACTCGACTGTTGTCGCGGCTTGTCCCAATACGACACATCGGTGTGTTCTCTGGACAAGGCACTCGGCTCCCTGGACAAGCCCCCAAAGTAACCTTCGTCATAGGATGCGTTGGGTCCATGTCTAGCCAGCTTCGAACGGTGAGGTGGAGGGGGAGGGGGCGGAGGCGAATCCCCTCCTTGTGCGGGTGGCGGTTTGTAGGAGTCGACTCTGTCTAGACTCATGTGATATGTGTGTTGGCGCGACTGTGGCGGCCGATAGGGTCTGTATGATGGGGCGGGTGACGGTGCCCTAGCGTCAAAACTCGGAGCGCGCGAAGGGGAGGGATCCCGGCCAATGTAGCTCGGGGCGCGTGAAGGGGACAGGTCCCGGGCAGCGTAGCTGGGAACCGGCGCAGGTGATGGTGCTCTTCCAATAAAACTCGGAGCTCTCGAGGGAGAATAGTCTCGCTCAATGTGGCTGGGAGCTCTCGCGGGGGAATAGTCTCGTTCAATGTGGCTGGGAGCTCTCGCGGGGGAGTAGTCTCGCTCAATGTGGCTGGGAGCTCTCGCAGGCGAATAGTCTCGCTCAATGTGGCTGGGAGCTCTTGCAGGAGAGTGGTCTCGCTGGTAATGGGCGGGCGTACTCGAGGGAGACGCTTCTCTCCCAAGATGGCTGGGAGTTCTTGAAGCCGTGGCGTCTCGCGCGATGTGGCTGAGAGGTTGTAAAGGAGACGGGCCGCGACCGTGATCGACACTGGGGGACACGCTGGTATGGTCGAAGGAGTTCGCCGAAGCGTCACGAGATCGAGCTGCATCTCCTCTCGGTGTGTCTGCGGCCTTTGGCGGGGGGACTCCATTCTTCCAGGTCTCGGGTATCTTGGCTGTCGTGTAATGCGGTGCCTTGGCGTAGGCCTCGAATGGCTTCCGAAAGGTCCTCGACTTCTGAGGGGTGCCCTTGGGACTGGGCGTATTGCTGTTCGGCAATGGACTGACTGATCGGGTCGTGGGACGGAAGTTGTCAGGCAGGACCTCGACAAAGTTGGAGGGAAACACGCCAACGGCCCTCCTGTCTCGCCACAGCCTGCCGGTCCACCACGAGCCGTCGCCTGCATTGAGGCATTCGATGAGATCACCTTCGATGAACCCGAGGTCGCGCTTGGACTGGAATGCGAGCGTAATCAGTACAACGTCATGTAACAGCGGCGCAGAAGAAACAACAGGACATCACACGCACCTCTCCTCCCCACGAGTAGGTGGCGCGAACCCAGCACGGAAAGCGCATGGGCAGCGGTGGCGGCGCCAGAACCATTGTTGTGGCTGTTGTGGACGGCTTCGGGACGGCTCTTTGTTGTCTGGTTTCTAGATGGATGATGACCTCGTCGCAGGAAGGCGGAGTGCAGGTCTGATGCGATCAGACGGTTGACGATGGCCTAAGTGGACGAGGATGACGGCACCGGAGCCCAGGAGTCGCTCGACAAGCAAATGTGGAGTTGCGAGCGGTGAGCCATCCAAGCTTTAGGCAAGACAAACGAACGACGGGGAGCTCGGTGCACTCGATGGTCGGCAGTGTTGTTGCAATTGAAGGGGTTGACCTGGTTCCCCGCAGCGTGGAGTCGTGGGAGGGAGGGGATAATATCGGAGGGGAGTGCGAGTGGAAAATCAAGGAAGTCGGTTAAGTCTTGGGTCAAGGTTAATGTTAGTGAGGTCAGTTATTGCAAGCACGGAGTGGGCGGGCAACAGGCTGCCTGCTCCCAAGGGAGAGGGTCCTCTCCGCCCGGTGAGCGATGCTGAGGTCCATGCTCCTGCCCGGCCGAGAAAACAGTTGCGAGGGGCAACGGACCCGCCCCCACTTTACCCCAAACAGGGGTCAGGAGGGGTGCGATGCGCCCTGACAGGCCCTGCAGGGGACCAATGCGGACCAATGTGGTCGTCCAATTGGCTCGAGGACCGCTGCGACACTGCAAGCCGCCGTCAGGCTGGAATGCGGTGACATCAATTCAAGCCTTCTTTTGGTCTTGGGACGGCAGCTGCATCGCCAGCAAGTCTGCTGCGTGCCCTTCACCGCAGACAGACCACACCCAGAATCCCCAAAAACTTCAAGTTTTGCTGCAATTGTGAAAAATAAGCCCTCTCCCAGCTTCCTCAATTTTCTAATTTTTTTTTCTCTCCTCTGCCAATAGTCTCCCCTTCTCGGAGCGGTGAACCCTGGGCTCAGCTCCCCACCTGTCATCCATGAAGCCAAAGTAAACAATGGCCCGTGCCCGTCATCCCAGCACCCGGACAACCACGGCACCCTGCTAGCCAGCGCCGGCGCAGTTCAATTTTAAGAGCTCCAGACTCGCCTGCGACAACGATTCTGGGCTTTTGCCTGCAACCAGGAACCCATCGCCAACAGCTCCTCGCCCGTCTGCGTCGAGGCACGAGGCCGCTCACCCAGGCGCCGCATCACACCTGATCGCCCGCTGTCCGCTGCCCTCCCCTCGGCTCGGCTACTCCCAGTCTTCGTCTGCTCCCAACTCCAGTGGTAACAGCCCACCGGCCCACCGCCCCGTCGCGTCGTCTCCACCACTTTTTGTAGTATACACG
>FTEL01003973.1_pt1 | contig 9989 bp, 7 predicted proteins | sample 1658911 | NCBI WGS metagenome assembly FTEL01 (sample SAMEA3914869, study PRJEB12502) | metagenome | biome: forest; material: soil | place: USA | collected 2012-03-12 | depth 0.1 m
GCCTTCCAGTTAGCCACCCCAAAACCCTCCCCCGCTTACCCTTCCCCTCGCTCTCGCTCAGGGCCTTGCCCCTCGGCCCAAAAATATACTTCTCCGCCTCCCCAAAAATCTCCTCCATCTCCGCCTCCGTCACATGCCTCGTCATGAGCGGCTGCAGGCTCTCACACAGCTTGTCCAGCCGGGCCTGTGAGAAACCACCGGCGTGACATGTCCTCCCACCCCCGGGTCCCTGCCTCGTCGTCGCTGGGCATGGTTTCGTCAGGGGCATTGTCCTTGCTGTGTTCTGCGTTGTTCGCGTCTCCGTTGTTCGCGCGTCTCGTTGTTGTTCGTGGAGGGCGTCCCTCTGTCTCCGAGAGCCCCCAAGAAGATGGCGTTGTCCCAAGACTGACCGGTCGGTGAGAGCGCTGAGATGGACGGGGTTGTCGTGGTGAGGCACTGCAGGGCGGGACGAATTGGACAGAGTCAATCGGCGAAAACTGGCAGGACGCAGGATTGGATACGCGCCTCGGACCTCGCGGTCTTATGCCACTCGCCACCAAAGAAAGTTGGCGGCGACATGTAGTAACGTGGCACCCACAAGCACAATCGCAAGCTTCCCAACCTTTTGCACATTGCTTCTTTCATCTCGCGTGCCGCATTCCCCACGCGGCCGACTGAGAATAAAAGACATCTTTGATCCGAGGGTGTGAGGTCCAGTTCATTGTGTGCTCGAAGAACAAAGGGAGTGTGCATGTACTGTACGCAAGGTACCCTTCCCTCCTGGGCCTCTCCCACGACCTCACCTCTTCACCACAGATCTTGATTCCCTCAGCGGCCATGACAGCTTTTCTTTTGGTACCAAACTCGGGACACCTCCTCTCCTTGTTTTGACGCGACTCACCGACCGCTTTCCATGTAAATCTATGCCCTGAACCTGAACTTTTCCCAGACCCAGTACGAAAAAACAGCTCCATATTTTTCTTTCCCCATCATCCTGCCAACTCATCCACACCACACAGGGTTGATCTCAATCCCTCCGCGCAAACATTGCGCCCAGCTTCGCCAGAGCCGCTCCGACAGGGGCCTGAGCCTTCACAGCATCCACATCCTCCTCAACATCCCTCAACATGCTTTTCTCCTCCTCGGTCAACACGAGGGGCGTGCCCTCTCTACCCTGACACACCTCTTCAACACCCAGTGAAGAAGTTTTCACCTCAGTCTTCGCTGAGGCGGCTCCATCATCGTAGTTGAAACTCTGCTGAGTACGGCCGGAAGGGTTCAGACCAGGACGGCTCATGGCCGCCTCCCACCAGCCCTTACTGTCATCCAATCGAGCCAAGTTCTGCACACTTGTTATGTCGAAAGAGGAATGGCCCACTACAGGCTCAGCCTCCTTCATACCGAGCTCTCTGACCTTGTGACTGAGAGTTGTCGTCGAGGCGCTGGCAACCGACTGAGAATCCACATCCTCCTCGTCCGCGGTGACATCCAAAGCCGGGAGCTGCAAGTCGTGGGCTTTGTCGTCAAGTGAGTTACGGCTTGAATCCGAGGACGTGGCGGCATGTGAGGGTCTGGTTGTACTTTCAACACCAAGATTGGCGACATCGACCGCCGTCTCCGGGTCGACAAAAACAACTTGGCCTGCCTCCCGACACAAGTTGTAGATCGGCCGGAGATTCTCGGAATTTTTGTTGAACGTCTGTGACTCGACCATCTTGGGATGAACAACGACAAACTCGCCCAATCTCGCACGCGTGAGTGCCACGCAGAGGCGGTTGGGGTTGTCGAGAAATTTGGTCGACTTTTCCTTGACGAGATCGAGAAAGACGAAGTCGGCCTCGTGTCCCTGGACCACGTCCACGGTTCGGGCCTCAACCCGCTTCTGCGCCCAGGAGGGAAGCTTTTTGACTTCGGTTTTATACTCGTTGAAGGCTTTTTTGTAAGGTGAGATGATCAAGATTGTCCTCGCCGCGAACTCGACATCATAAAGAATCTCCCTCACACGCGCCATGACCCATGCTGTATGGCCGGGATTCCACGCTGAAGTGCCGTCACGCGCCTCGGGACCGCAATTCTTGATGTGCACCAAGAGACGCGGGACGGTACAGGGGCGACCGTCCATAAACCTCTCCAAGTACCTCTGGACCTGCTGAAGTGATTCTGGGTTTTGACTGTTGCCACTGACCATGCGCCCGCCATACCACATGGTGGACGCCAACTCATGCAAACCACCAAACGAGCGATGATTCATCAGCAACTCGCACTGGATGACGTTGGCTAAAGCAGCGCGTTCCATCATGGAGACTTGTATCTGCTCGCGGTAGATGTTTTCGTCGCAGGATCCCACGAAGGGAACCGTCTGTCGAAAGTCACCGCAAAAGACCCAAGCAATCGGATCGAAGTTGGCAATGGCGATTAAGTTGCAAAGGTCACGAGCGTGAGGAGATTCGTCGAAGTAAACCTGAGATCAAAAATGTCAGCCATTGAGTTATTCTTGTGAATGCCTCGAGAATCGGCCCGAACAAAGAACGCCGACTCGGTCATCGCAAAAGGGACAGAATGTTGACGTACCAGGTCTGGCTTGAACATGCCACGGAAATGGTTGCTGGCCGCAACGGGGGTCGTCGCAATGAAATCTGTCTCCTCGAGCGTGTCTCGGTAGAGGTTGTAGACCAGGCGTCGAAAGCGCAAGGGGACAATGTTGCTGTCCTCCCGCAGTTCATCCTCTAGAAACCGCTTGAGATCCTCGTACTTGGTCTTTTTGGCGAGGTCGTAACGTTGCCAGGCTGCTTCGTCAAGGCTGGGGGCTTGGCAGGAGCGGCTGGGTGAAGTACGGCCAAGGTACATCGAATTAGCGGTTCGGAGGAACTGCTTTGTGAAGTCGATGTGTGCCTCGGCGGCTGCGTCCTCGGCGGCGTTGAGTCGGTCGCTCGTTCTGACTTCAGCACCCCACCCACGCATGCGGATGACTGACTTTTTCATGCCGAGCTCTTGGTACAACCGCACCATGCGATTGGCAACGTCGTCAACTGGGCTGTTCATGTCGACGATGAACAAGACTTTGGGGGATCGCTTCTCAAGCCGACCCCGGACTGGGACGGGGCGTGGAAGCGGCTTGGACTGGGCCATGGCAATCGTGAACAGATTGAAATGGGTCTTGCCCGCGCCGGGCCCTCCTGGGAGAATGCAAATGCCACAGCGCAGTTTTCTGAAGCCGTGCATGTAGGCCGCCTTCTGCTGCGGGTTGAGCTGGGCAAATTTCTTTGCCAGAGGCGAGTTCGGCCACGACGGCTCCTCCATCAGGGTCTTCAAGTGCGGAATCTGTTCGTGGAGATCCACGATGAACTCAGGGTCTCGCAGGAGGACAAAGTACTCAAACGCCTTGATCTGGCGCTCGCTCGCGTTGACGTATCTGCCGCAGAGCAGGTCGAGAGCACCGAGCTCGGCGTTCTTGGTGGCCTCAGAAGCCGTGAGCAAAAAGTTGACTCGCACTGCGTCGTCGTCGGTGAAGTTGATTTCTCTCGTCCCGTGTGTCGGCTCCGTGGCGGTAACCTCGGTGTCGCAACCGCCAATTCCGCTGTCAGAGCCGTCGCTGCTGGCGGCCATGGGTCTGTCTTCGAATCCGTCGTGGAGGGCGGTGTACTTGAAGGACTTTCCTTCTCTATCGTCGTTGACCGTGCCGGCAGCAGAGACATCCAGCAGCGGGCGAATGCCCGCATGTGCGTCGGCAAGATGAGCGGTCACTTCGAAAATGACAAGCTTCTCAGAGTACCGAGCGGTGGCGCTCAGCAAATGCAGCGGGGTTTCCACCCGGCGAGCGTCCCAGAACCGAGTGAGAGAGTCATCACCAAACACGACCCTGAGCTTGGCGGGTTCGCCTTGCTGCGGGATCTTTCTTTCGCCATCAGGGCCAGGATGAACGGCAATAAGGTACTCCACGCGCTTAGGAGTCTCGCGGGTCTTGGCCAGCACCCAGGCCTTGAGCTTGTTTTCTTCCTTGTTGACAGAGTCGACGAGCCTCTGGGATGCCTCGAACTCCGCCTCAGTGCCCGCCTTGTGACGACGGATGAACTCGTCAATGTCTGGGAAGACGCGGAGGGGTCGGACTGGGGCTTGCATTGTTGGAATCGGCGATGGCGGAAAGTCAAAGGCAAATCTTCGGAACCCGTTCAACAGCGAAACGACCTGCGTCCATCGAGCTGCGTTAGCGAGCGGACCAGAACACCCGAACGGCAGCGGATATACCCAAAGGAAGGTTTCAGGGAAAGATGATCGAAGTCTGCTTGCGTTGCGCGGTATGACTCAACTGTCCGCCCGCGATTTCCAAGAACTGGAGGGGAGTTGGAGCCGGGGAGACACGAGAAGCCATTCTGCGTTCTGCGGATCGCGATGCCACTGACACACCACGCGATGGATGGGGAGAGGAGAACAGGCTTGAGCGGGATGGGAAGAAATCGTGATGGAGGGTTGTCGAAGGAAAATCTCAAGCTTACCTGGCGACCTGGCGACCTGGCGACCTGGCGATCTGGCAGTTACAACATCAAGTCAAGCCGCGATGGAAAGATCGAGATGGAATCGGCAACGGCGGGAATTCGCGTGGTTGAAGAAGGCGTAACCTCAAAACCCGCGAGGTTGGTTGATGGGATCGAGTTGTGAGGGAAACAACGGCCGGGTTTGCGAGGTGGGAAAAGGGCGGCTCAGGTGATTTTGTGGCAGGAAAAGATGCAGCAGTTGGGGCGAGAAAATGGCTGTGGTTCCTGGGTTGGGAATTGGGCAACGTTTCCAGGACCGGGAAGCTTCTGGTTTCGTTGTTCCCAGCCAAATAAATTCATGCCAAAACAGCACCGCCTTCCTTCCAGTCCCAGCACAATGGAAGGCAGCAGAATTAGCAACAGGCAGAGCAGAATAACGTAAACCTAAGCTTAATTGAGACCCGTTTGCTGGAAATGTGCGCCCCCCTCTACTCCGCGCAACCACAAACCCCGGGAAAAATCCCGAGAACTTGGGTTCCAGTGGCAGGAACACAAAAAGAAAAAAAAGAGAAAAACAGACCATCGTCGACACTCGAAAAAGCCACAAACGCCAACCAGTAATAGCCACTCAAAACACACCGTGTACACACCGCCTACCTACACAACCTAAGTATACTCGGGACCCCGGAGCGCCTCTCAATGCTCTTGCTGTGTGCTCAAGCCGCGACCGACAAACCCGTTCCCACACGCCTCGAGCTCCGCCTCTTCGTGGGCGGGCTGGCCGCAACGCCCGAGTCCGGCGCGCCACCATCGCTGCCGTCCTTCTTCCGCTTCTTTGTGGCTGTCGCCTGTGAGGGCTGCGGCGCAGGGCTGGCAACCTCCTTCTCTTTGTCCTTGCCGACTCCCTTTTGAGATGCTCCCGCTCGCCGGGTCCGCCGCTCAGGGCCGACAGCCTCTTTCTCGACCACCTTTTTCTCGACAGCCTTCTTCTCGACAGCCTTCTTCTCGACCGCCTTTTTCTCGGCAACCTTTTTCTCTGCAACCTGCTTGCCGACAACCTCTTTGCCCTTGCCGGCTGTCTTCTGAGACGCCGCCGCTCGCCGGGGGCGTTGCCCACCGCCGACGGCCTCTTTGTCTTTGCTGCCTCCCTTCTGGGAGGCTGCCGTGTTCTGGGGAGGCGCCGTCTTGCTGGCCCCGGCGCCGGCCGCTTTGCGAGCCCCCGGTTCTTCGTCGGCATACTTGCCCGTGGCAAGGAGGCGTCGCTTCGGGTCGAGGTCCACAGAGGCCGGGCGCTCCCAGTGGACAAACGCGCGCCGCTTTTGGGTCCAGTCGGCGACCATGCCACCCATGCTCCACGCTTTCTTCGGGATGTCGGGCCAGTGCAGGGGCTCGGGTGCTTCGCTGTGGTGTGCCAGCTCCTTGCCGGCGCGTCGCGTGCGGACCCAGGCCATGAGTTCATTGCTGGTTCGGGCACGGTTAGCGATCAGGCTCGTGTGTAGGCGCCGTCTCGGGCCTCCAGGATGCTTACTAAAAGTCTTCCACGTCGTGGTCGAGCTCGACGTCCGGGTGTTTGGTCCACTTTGCCAGATCCGTGAAGTCCTTGTCGTCGACTTCATGCAGTATGTAGTCCTTTATGGTCGGGTCTCGGGTGATGAATTCATACAGAAAAAGCAGGACCCCCTTGACTAATGACAGGAGGCGGTCAGTACAGGAACGAACGACCCCCAACGAGCCGCGAGGAATGTGCATGACGCCGGCCAAACATAAGGTATATGGGTATACACGTACCGTCGTCTCTCCCGAGCCAGTACCGCTCCCCGGTCGCGTCTCTGAGAGTTCCAATTCGACAAGCATGACCGAAGTCAATCAGAAGGAGCGAGTCGGTGTCGGGGTCGATCAGCAGGTTGCGGTCGGCAATGTCCTGATGGAGAACGCCGTGCTTGAGGTTCAGGTCGTCAACGGCTTGCATCAACTCCCTCAGCCACTTCAGCTTCAGCAGCGACCTCGCATTGTTAAGAGACTGTGCTGCAACATATTTCATGGTCAGGCCGACAACCCGCTTGCCGGTCGCCTCGTCGAGGACGAGCCGGTCCAGCAGAACCATGTTGGGATGCGGGGGCAGTCTCGCAAGAAACTGGATTTCTGGCCACAAGTCCACCGTATCGGCAAGCGAGTACTTGAACACGTAGCGGTTATCCGTCTCTTTCTGGCCCGGGGCAGGGAGCAGCGACTCGGGGTATGAGACGACGTCGGCACTGGTGCCACCAAGCGAGCGACGAACCTCGGTGAGCTCGGATCGCAGTATCGTCTGCGTAGCAAAGGATGAGAGCTGGTAATCCTTGAGAGGGAGATACTGGGTGCATCTTGAAGTATCCTTCTTCGGGTCGGTGCAGAAGGACACGAGCTTGTTGGCTTCGTCGAGTTCGACACCCACCGTTCCGGCGGGGGCATCGCCGCTCTCCATAATCGCTTTCAGTGCTATGACCGCTTCGAGCACCACCTTCAGACCGCGGGGGCTTTCGTATTCCTCCGCCTCCCAAGGGAGGCCAGTTGGATTCGGGATGGTCAGGTCGATCATGCGTCTCGTGTCGTTGTTGATCACGGAGATTTGGTGATAATCATGGCGCACGGCGTGACCGAGCACGGGATACCCCTCTCTGAAGAGGGCTAACATGGTGGCTAGCTCCAACATGATGGGAATTGGAGTGTTTTGGGAACGAGGGCGAGGACACGGGCAGTTGGATCGAGTGTGTGAGCGCTGGAAGGTTGTTGAATCTGAAGGTCAAACAAACCTTGCGACGGACGCGCTTGGACGGGCAGGGGACTTTAAAGCTATGTGGACTGGCGAGGCTGGGGCTGGGCTCTTGTTCAAAGGTGGGATGTGTTTGTTTGTCCACCGTTTGCAGCGACCCCGATCCGGCCGCCTCTAAGGAGGCTGGGTCGCCACATTTCTTGGTCCTCCCAGCCGAACAAACGAAACATGGATAGCTTGAAACCAAGCTGTTTGTCGTTTCTGATGTCTCATCATGCTTCTGCAAGGCCGACTGCTGCCACCGCTCGGTTCTTTCTTCTTCTCTCCTTCTTTGTCAAGAGACATGCTGGAGGTTCCCCAAAGCCCCGGACTTGATACCCATTCCCAGCACCTTGTCACCCTGCTCACATTTTCGTTGCTTTGTTCTCTGCTTTCTGCGCCCCTGGATCCATCCTGCAATGGGGCAGCTGAAGGCAACCGAAACCAAGGAGACGTGAAATTTCCGAGAACCAAAGAACTGACCAGTTTCCACAAGATGGCGGCAGGGAGTTGCTGGTGCAAAGCTGGGACTGCGGACGATGCCCTCAGAGATTATCAGCCATGAACACGAAACCAAGTCTGTGACCTTCACAGAAGAGCGTGCCACGGGCTGGCGCATTCACATGGTGCAGCCACGGGGCCAGAATGAAAGTGCTTGGGGCATCTAGAAATGATAAATACCAGTTGACATTCGTGCTTCCCACTCAAACTTAGAATTTGTCCCCAGCCCACCGGACACACTGCATCAGTCGCCTTCTCCTCTCAACACATTCGTCTTTCACGCGTACCACCACGACTCAACCAACCCCAACGCTCCAGACCTCCCACACGCGACCCCAAGCCCCATCGCCGCTTTTCACTGCGCACCATACCTGTCTGAGAAACAGCACGGCTGTCAACATGCCCGCTTGCCTCAGGCCGCGTGTTATCGAGCCAACCGAGATACCCAGGACCGTGACGAGGTGGGAGGTGTTGTTCAACACTGGTTGCCGATGCGGCTGGTATAACTTCTACTTCGCTGGGTGTGGGCACCTGCACGCCACCCTGAAACACTGCTGCGGGCGGCACGTAACGGGTACCAAAATTGTTTTCTGTCGCACACCGGCGCCATCCACCAATGTCCGTGCGGCCACGATCAAGGGCTGGTGCGGCGACTGCAGTACCTGATTCCTGGGCCTTTTGGCCATCACCGAGGTGAGTTGTTCTTTGGGATGAGTCCCGCAAGCTGTCCGGTTTTAGGCTTGTGCTGATTAAGACAGTGGCAGCGGATCTTGCTGGCAGCGACGCCACCTGGGACTTGGACTTCTGTTTCTCTAGAGCAGTTCAGGTGTGGTTGGTTGGCGAGTTTAGTCACTATTGTCCAGGCCGATGCGATGGGTGCGGGAGGACCTGCTGGGGCCCGAATGACAGAACCGTGTGAGAGAGAAAAAACAGGACCTCTCAGATTGTAACTAACCTTGGGACCGGAGTGTAGATAGTAGCGATATTCAACACCGTTAGCGAAACCGATCTAGTTGTTCCAAAGACTACCAATAGACCGATGGGGCGCGTGGCCTCAGCAAGAAACCCTCAGTGTCATGTTACAACTTTTTCTATAAGAACAACCCGTCTCGCACGCCGCGCCTCCATATCATCCATCAAGTATCGCAACACCTTCTTACTCCTACCCGTCGAGCTGGCAACATCGAGGTCTACAATAGCTAAACCCGACGAGTTATCCAACATGTGCATGTGGAGGCCTCTGTACTACGCTTGCGGATGTCGGCATCCCGACTCGCCCGACCGGTTCTGGAAGTGCCAGGAGTGGCTCGAGCGCAAGCCTTGCAAAGCGACGCACTGGCGTCCTGCGATGACAATCAGCATCAAGTGCGAGGCCTGTAGACGCCGTCGAGAACGCTAGTCTGTTTCGCTCTATGGCTCGACCGGTACGTGCTGATGGAGTGGAGAAAGAAGAAAGGAGGTGGGTGGTATGACGGATCGTCGTGGTGGTTGAATTCTTTGAGCCGGCTCAGCAAGTTGGTCGGTTGGGAGCAACCGGGAGCAACCTGGAGGACGGGCGTGACTTCGACATGATGAGTCAACGGCCCGGCTCTGGGTTTAATTAGACACCCAGGATACAGGGACGCAAGGATATTACTGGTATGAACGTGATCTGCAAATGACTGAAGGATCCAAGGGAAATGTGATTCCAAAATCGACATGTTACTGACCCAAACCCGTCGTCCTCACATTACATCCTCCAACCCTGCGTCTAATACGCGGTCCCGGGCTGCTCTACCTTTGCAGGCGGCTCCGACTCAATAGCCACTGCCTTCTTCTTCCCATGATCATGATGGTTTTTCCGGCGTCGATCCCTTAAAAACTTGGCCGAGAACGCACCAATAACACTCAACAACGTCAACACCAGCGCGTACAACCCAATCAAAAACGCAAGAATCTCAGACGTCTCGTGCAGCGGCGGCCGCGCAAAGTCCAGGGGCACATTGTTGTTGGGCCCCTGCTTCGAGACGGTCAACTCGGCGCACACGACCGTGATGACGAGCAGCACCGCCAGCAGCACGGCCCAGGGGATGCCCCACAGGCTGAGCCGGGCGGGCGCGGTGGTGCGGCTCCGGTAGCGGTGCTGGACCGCCCGCGTGTCGGTGTGGTGCAGGCAGGCCAGGATCTCCTGCGTGTGGCGGCCGCGCGCTTTGCGCGAATATCCCGGCGAGGCGTGGAGATCTTGGACGTACTCGTCCTGGCCGGCC
>FTEL01002864.1_pt1 | contig 9974 bp, 5 predicted proteins | sample 1658911 | NCBI WGS metagenome assembly FTEL01 (sample SAMEA3914869, study PRJEB12502) | metagenome | biome: forest; material: soil | place: USA | collected 2012-03-12 | depth 0.1 m
GAGCAGGAGAGAAAGGAGGAGCAGGAGAGAAAGGAGGAGCAGGAGAGAAAGGAGGAGCAGGAGAGAAAGGAGGAACAGGAGAGAGAGGAGCAGACGGAGGATGAGGACGATGACGAGGACGATGATGCCGACGAAGGGGGCGCGAAGCTGGGCCTGTAACTTTTGATGCCTTATTTCCGTATATACGCTTATCAATCACTGCCGCTGCTCAGGTTGGTCCTCGGGGTCGGGGTCATCCCACTGCAGGCGTCAATAAACCCTAACCCTGGCCAGCGAAAGGAGGCAAGTCACGTTATGAAAAGGGGTTCGGTGTTAACAACTAGAAATCAAACATTCGACTTTGACTAAATGTTATTCCCAAATTGCCCCAGTGTTGGGCCGATGGAATGGCGACCAACGGCGGGCGGCTCCTCTCGCCGCTTTGCTGACAAGGCGGGGATCGCGGCGAGGCGGCGCCACGCCGCCGCAACAGCGCGAGGGGATCGTGGTGCCGTTGTTGTACAACGCTGGAGTGGTGGGGCCCGTCATCTTCTTGGCTCAAAATAGTAAGCCAGGATTTGGATAAGCCTGGGCCAGGCCGGAGTCCGCGTTGGCCAAGCTCCGCAGGGCTGTACACGCCGTTGTCACCGACCAGAAGTCGGCAACCTCACCACAACCGCATGTGACGTCAAAGGAGCTGCCCAACACAGACCAACATGGCCAGGACGCAGGATGCGCCACAACTGAGACGAGATGGAAACCCGAGAGACCGGGCCGTGGCCCATACAGGATGCTCTGTCCTCCCAACGACCACGCGGTTGCCGCGCTGCGCTACACCTTGCCGCGGCGGGTGGGAGCCTACACGTCGAGGAAGATCAAGTGAAACACACACTGACCGTCTTTCCGAGATTCCGCTCGGGTTTTGTGGCCGTGGGAATGCGAGAGGATGTTGCGACCGAAGATGTCGGCCGTGGAGCAGACAACGCCGGCCGCAGGAGACTTTTGGCCGTCAGAGACTGTTGGCCGCCGGAGACCGTTGGCCGCCGGAGACCGTTGGTCACCAGAGACTGTTGGCCATGATGGACGGCGTTGTACGCCTCACAGGAGAGGAAAGGAGTCTCATGAGAAGTATAAAGATTACACTGAGCGACGTGATATCGAGCTCGAGCTTGCTTGACACATCAGCCATCACTACCATCCTCTCTATCACACCTTCAACCACATCCGTTGACCGGACTCGCACACTCTGTTCTAGCTGCTGGCCAGCCTTCCTTGCTCTACAGCATCAAGTCCTCTGAATAATACCAACACCCCCCTATCTTCGCCACCACAAGCATCATGTCCCGCCCCGGATCCCGCCACAGCTCGCGCCCCGGCTCCAGCGCCGGCCGTGCCCCCGCCCCAGCTCACATGTTCGAAATGGTCGACGTTGACGTCCCCATGGGCGGCATGGCCTTCGTGGACAAGTCCACTGGCGCCTACACCCGCATCACCAGCGTGGGCGGGGCCTCGAGCAAGACCGGAACCGTCAGCCGGATCGGCGCCTCGACCCGGGGCCTGACGGCCTGCTTCGCGGTGGCGGTGATCGGCAGCGGCGGCGCGATCCTGGCGCACGTGTCGGCCTACCTCGGCCACGACCCGCGCACGCTCACCACGGCGCAGAAGGCCGAGCTGGACACCATGACGCGGGCGTTCGCCACGCTGTTCCGCGACCACAAGAGCGCGCTGACGCCCTGCACCGTCGCCGTCATCGACGGCGAGAACACCACCCCGGCGCAGCGGAATTTCCTGATGGGCAAGATCTTCGCGCCGCTGTACGACCCCAAGGTCGCGCCCAAGACGCACCAGCTCCCGCTGGCGTGCCAGCAGACCCCGTACCCGCGGACTGCGGCCCACGGGACCGTTGCAGTGTTGCTTACGCCTGGCAACCAGCTCTATGTCGAAGACAGGAAGAAGTTGTAGTCAGGCGGGACGCTGGGGGGGACTGGGGTTGAGCGGGGGAGTCAGCTGGTCTGAGGGACCCAAGAGCAGGATTCTGGGTAGATGGGGGATGCTGCGAAGCCTATAATAGATAGAGCTTAGAGGGTCATGAAATACACGCCGGGTGCTTGTGTTATTACGTGGCAACTCACCAACATCTTTTGTGATGTCTGATTATCGTGACGGCCAGCGAACTATGAGGACCAGGTTGAACTGGGAAGAGCATCACTGCCTCCACAGCGATGATGTGAGGACAACAGGCAATGACAGTTGATGTACTAATTACTTAGGTTCAAACATGCGGACCAACTATTTCACTAACATGAGAGGTGCGGTAGCTGTACACACGGTCAGTCAGCCTCATTATTCCACAACGATTTCCACACTCACATTCTTTTCCTAGGCTTTCTTCTCCCTTCTCATGTTGGTATGAAAAGAAAATCGAGTAAATACTCTCAGTCCACAGCAGTGAAAGTTGCTCAGGGGCAGCCATCAAGTCGCTATCAGCGCTGCCGGTTTCCGCCTTTGACGTCGGGCAGTTCCACCCCGAGGTTACTGGGGGGCAAAGTGCAGGGGTGGAGAGGCTGTCGTGGCCGTGGCCGCGACCCGGGTCATCTGAAGACGGGAGGCAAACGTGGCGAGAGACGGTCAAGGCATGAACGGGGGCGTTGGGGGAGGATGAGGATGAGGTTGTTGATTGTCTGACCAAGTCACGTGGGGCATGCAGCAAAGAGCATATTTAGACTCAAACGAAGATGCAGGATGCAACATCCATCTCTCATGGCCCTCCAAACCCCATCCTATCAACGTCATCCTCACCCTCACCATGGCCCACCCACCAACCCTCCTCACCCTCCCAGACGAGCTCCTCGCCCAAATCCTCGCCGAAGTAAAATGGGGCGCGCCAGCGCCAACCTTCCCGCTCGACGGCCTCAACTTCTTCGAAAACCTGACGGCCAACACCTCCCCGATCCAAAACATCCGCCTTACCTGCCGCCGCCTAGCCTCCCTCGCGACCCCACTCCTCCTCCCCGTCGCCTCCGTCTCCATCCATGACCCGGCTTCAGTCTCCACCTTTGAGCACATCGCCAGCCACCCCGCCTTCGCGCCGCACGTCCAAGCCGTGCGCGTGCACTTCGACGCGTACGAGCCCGGGCCGGCGGACGGGCTCCGCGCGTTAGCCGAGCTGCTGGTTCATGTTTGGCGCGGATCGCCCCTGCTGCAAGATCCGGCGTGGAATGGGGTTTTCAAAGACTGGGTTGGCTTGACGCAGGGCACGGGGGAGAGTCAGATCCCTGAGGAGAGCCTGCGGCTGCTGCAGCGGGAGCACGCGGAGTACCGGCGGCGGTTCAAGGCGCAGGAGGAGTTGTTCCCGACGGTGCTGGACCGGATTGCAAAGGCTATGGCGCAGATGCCACGCGCTACGAGGTTGGTTCTCGATGACGGGCCGAGGACCGTCCCCGCCTCAGTTGCGGCCGCCGCAGCAGCCGGGGGCTTCCTCGTCACCCCGACGAGCTGGACAACCGCGTTCAAGCTCCGCCGCGGCGCGCCGCCGATCGACATGCTCTTCTCCCTCCCGGCGGCCGTCCACCGCGCCGGCGTCACCCTCACGGGCCTCCGGATCCGCCGCATCCGCCTCCCAGCCAACATCCCGTTATGGGTCAGCCCCGACAGCGAGTGGGACGCCCCCCCGCCGCCCGAGGCGGCCTCGCTCGCCGCCGCGTGCCGGCATCTCCGCGTCCTCGACATCACCCCCGGCTACGAGCCCGGCTGCTGGCCGAGCGCCAGCCTGACGCACCTCGAGTGGCCCGGCTGGTCGACGTCGATGGAGCCGCACAGGGTGATCAGCGAAGTCCTCGGGTGGCTGCTCCACGCCTCGTCCGAGCTGACGCATGTCCGCGTTGAGTTGTCGGTGGTCCGCCTCGGCGGCGACGTGCCGTCGTACGAGGTCGCGATGCCGCTGCCGCCGCTGCCGTGGCCGCGCGTGCGCGTGCTCCACTTGAGCGATGGTGCTGTGGAGGGGATCACGCTGGCGCAGTTCCTGGCGGCCGCGGGGCGCACGCTGGAGGAGCTGCGGTTGGATGGGATGAGGTTGTGCTCCAAGGCGGTGGGGGCGTGGCCGTATACGCTGGCGCAGTTCTCGTGGTCGGCAGTCTTGGATCGGTTGCGGGCTCATGTGGGTGGGAGTGGTGGAAGGTTGAAGATCCGGGTGCGGAGCCCAGACGGCGCCGAGTTTGAGGATAGCGAGGTGTCGGAGGAAGATATGAAGATTGTTGCAGCGCTTTTTGACGAGGACGAGACTGGATTGAGCCCTGTGGATCGATATGTTGAAGGGTTGAGGGATGATAATCCGATCGTCACTGCGGGGAAGACGAAACCGTTCTATGGAATGTAGGCGGTTGGGGTATGAATGATCATAGAGTGTTTGATCGGGGTTGTGTGCCTATTAGCAGGGTAATACATCCTAATTACTTTCATAATTCAGCGCCCTTGATCTTTTGAGATTGTCTGGGTTGGTGGGAGAAAGTCGAGTACCAGGCCTCCAACCCCCCCCTTCTCCCTGGTCCCGCATTTTCCCCGAAGCCCCGGCCTTGCTCCCTCACAACTCATCACCGTCCTCGTCCGACTCCATGTCGGGATCCGGCACCTGCATGTCGGGCGGGAGCTGCGGCAGCCTCTCAACCGCCTGGGGCGTCGGTGGCGGGGGGAGATGCGACTGCGGGATGAGGGTGTAGGTGGCGTTACTGGGCAAGCCTTGGGCGGCGGCGGCGGCGGCAGCCTTACGCTCCTCCTCGCGCTTGATCTTGGCCAGCATGTTCCGCACGTCGCTCTTTTTGACGTACTGGTACTTGTCACCAAACGAAATGCGGATGCCGATGGTCAGCTGGCGCAGGTTACACTGGGCTTCGCGGTGCATGATCATGAGCCAGCGCATCCCGTCAGCCTCGATCTTGCGGAACTGAGCCGGGGCGTTAGCGCCGGGCCCGCCGGTGAAGGGCTCGTGGTTGTGCTCGGCGCACTGGACGATGACGTGCCACTTGTCGTTGTACGGCCATGCCTTTTCCTGGATGGCCTTCATGCGCATGGGGCAGCCCGTTTTGGTGGAGCGCGTGTTGCGCAGGCCCTTGCTGTGGGATGTGTAGCTCTTGCCGCCCTTGCCGCAGCACAGGTTGTAGCGGCGGTACTGTCCTTCGGGGTCGCGGTTGAGTGACGAGACAATGACAATGGCGTAGCCCTGCGACTTGGCAAAGGCCTTGACATCCTCGCGGAGATCGTCCCATGTGTTATAGAGGCGGTCCTGGGGCGGGGGGAGGAGGGCCATCTGGAAGTTGGGGCGGGATTGTTGGCCCTGCTGGCCCTGCTGGCCCTGTGCCATTGGGGCCATCGGTGCCATCTGTGCTTGGGGCTGCTGGGGCGGCTGCTGCTGCTGCTGGGGCGGTGGAAACTGCTGCGGGAGCTGCTGTTGTGGTTGTTGTTGCTGTGGCGGGCGCTGGGCTTGGGGATGGGTGCGGGCGTGGTTCTGCTGCGGCTGCTGCGGGGCAACCTGCATGGTGTACTGCATTTGCTGCTGCATTTGAAGGTGGGATGGCACCTGCTGCGCCATCTTGTGTTTTTTCGCGCGGGTTCTCGTCGTGTTCGATGATGGCGCGTATGGTGGTTGATGGATGGGCGATGGAGTGTGTCGAGCTGATGGCCTGATGTTGCGTAAACTTTTGCGCCTTGTTTGGCGCGTCACGCACGTGGCGTTTCGCTATCGGCACCTATCGGCTCGGATAAACTGCCCGTCGCCAGTTGCTAACGGGTGGCAACGGACCGGTATCCCAACTTTCACCTCCCTCTCTCAACTTCCATCGTCAAGTTGAAGTTTCTCCTCAACTTCCTCTTGGTTTTCAACATGGCACTCTCTATTTCTACATTGAAATACCCCAGATATTTCCAATTTATTTCCACGTCTTACGTCCAAAAAAGGAGTCGCTGGCTTTCCATCCTGCCATCACGACCTGCCAGTGGATTGTTGACCGCGTTCTTCGAGCATACTGGGAGGATGTCAAGAAAGATAGGCCTAGATATGATGCCACAAAAGCGCTCGACCACGAGACTCCCAGGAGTGGCGCTACCACGACCAAAACACCCCGGGTGGTCCAAGGCGTTGATTACCCCCTACAGAAACTGATTGGAAGTGGGATGATTTCTATTATATTCAGGTTCCTAGGTATGTCCAAAGATTCCGTCCTGATTCCCCCAGATATGTACCGAAAATGAGCGACAATAGGAACTCGTGTGATTAGCCCAGACTCAGTCTTCTCCCACCCACGCGTTCCCATCTCATATCGGAAACCGTGTTCCCCCTTTTCATTCCTCCGTTGTCTTGTTCAATCTCAGTTTCCTCCACTTACATCACTCAGCCATCAGCTAGGTACTTCCCAACCCCTCCCCCCTCCGCCATCGACTACCCAACCCATCCCATCAGCCATTGATGTGTCTGACTCGCCATCCACCCCCTCCTCCTTCCCACCTTCTCACATCCCAACCCCAATAACCCCCCTATACTCCGGCACCCCACCCCCATCCAACTCCGCCACCACCTGTTGCGGCTGCTGCTGCTGCTGCTGCATCTGCCTCCCCTGCGCCACAGGCGTGGCATACGCGGGTGGGGGCGACGCCAACTCCACCGCCTGCCCTTCCCCTTCGCTCTTAACCGGCGCCGGCGGGATCTTCCCCTCGCTGCGCGCCGCCGCCGCCGCCCTCTCACGGAAAAACGTCCCGAAATCAAACGCGACATCGTGCTCGCTCTCGAAATCCATCTTGGCCTTCTCCTGCGGCGTCGACCCGCCGCCGCGCTCCATGTCGTCGTCCCCCCCGCCGCTGTGGCTGGACCGCCCGCCAAAGCTGCGGCGGTTCTTGCCCATCCGGCGTTTCCACAGGATCCAGGTGATGAGCACGCCCGTGACGATGGTGCCGGCGCCGATGCCAACGCCCACGCCGATCTTGGTCGCGAGGGGCATGCCGGTGGAGGACTCGATGCCGCCTTTGCCGGCGGAGGTGGTGGTTTTGTTGTCGTCGTCGTCGTCGTTGGGGTTGGTGCCGGTGTTGCCGTTGTTGGACTCCGGGAAGGAGTTCTGCGTGAATGGGTCCGTGTTGGTGTTGGTGTTCGCGTTGGGCTGGTTGGTCGAGCCAAGGTTGCCGCCGACGACGGCTGCGAGGGCGCCGGTCGGGGAGGGTGGGATGAAGACCGACATGAAGGTCTCCCCGTTTGTGCCGGTGACCAGGGTCAGGACGGGCGAGGGCGCCGCGGCGGAGGATTGGGCGGGGGCGGCGCCCGCCGCCTTGGACGTGGTTGCAGGTGCGGCGGCACCGGCTGACGCAGCCTGGGATTTGGCCGCCGCTGAGGTCGCCGCCGGGGCCGGGGCCGCTGCCGGGTTGGACACGGGGCGGGCGCCTGCGTTGGCGGAAGACGCCGCGGGGGCCGCCACTGCCGAGCTTGCGGGAGCGGGAGCGGGAACCGCCACTGCCGCGCTTGATTTCTGGGGATCTGCTGCCGCTGCAGAGCTGGTGGCCGGGGCGGGGACTGGTGCGGGAGCAGGTTGTTGCTGCGGCTGCTCAACCGCGGGTGCCGCACTCGAAGTGGCTGCCGGGGCGGCCTGCTCAGATGTCGCCGGCGGAGCCTGGGCCTGGGAAGTCTCTGGGGCCGGTTCGGGAGTCGATTCCGGGCTCGGCGAAGGAGCCGGCTCAGGGCTCGCGGCAGGTGTGGGTGTGGCAGCCGGCGCTGCTGCTGATGTCTCCACCGCCGGCGCCTGCGTCTCAACCGGGTCGGGCGACGGCGCCGCTGCTGATGTAGGCGGGTCCTGGGCCTCCGCCGATGTCGCCGGCGCAGCACCTCCACCCCCCAATAACCCGGATGATCCGATAAGAGGGTCGAGAATGGGGGCAAGTATCCCGCCCGTCGCCGCCGCCGCCGCCTTTCCAGCCAGGTCCTCGATGAGCCCGCCAGCAGCGGCTGTCGTCTCGGCCGCGGCCGGCTCCCCCACCGCCGACGCGCTCTCGGCGTCTCCTCCTCCTCCTCCCAAGAGGCCGTTCAGATTCGGGAGCTGGGCCATCGCCAGCGCGGCCTGCAGCCCGAGAACGCGGATGACCAGCATCTTCGGGAACGAACTTATAAACGACAGTGAATAGAAGCGAAAGAACAGGGGTGAAAGAAGCGAAGAAAAGAATGAACAAGAAAAGACGAGGCCGTCGCCAAGGTGCAAAAAGGCCGTCAGGCAAAAGACATCTTGGCCTGGGTCGAGAGAAAGGAAAGGAGGAGGAGGAGAGAGGATGCCCGAGGCGCGCGCGGGAGCGGGTTCGTCCCAAAGACATGCGAACGGCGGCGCGTGGGCCGTTTGATCGGCCACGCATAATGGACAATGCCTAGGCTGAACAACACACGCACCCGCTCGCTGCTTGACTTGACAGACCAGCATGCGCTGCCTCAGGGTGCGTGCCTCCCCAAAACCTGGCTGGGCGCAGGGAGGCAGCTCCGGTTTTTTGGGACGATGTCAGTTTCATCGCTGGGGACAACCAGGGGTCGTCTCCGGCAGAGGCGCGCCAGGGCTGTAGGCGATGGGCGGCCGTGCGCTGCGTGTCGTCGCCCGAAACGGCAATTGGGGGGTCTCGCCCGGGTGTAACCGACACCCCCTGAGATCCGCAAAGCGCTGGGATGCCTGGCATGTCGGGTCTCAAGGGACGCTGGCGGGCTGTGGCTGGGCGGGTCTGACAAGTCGCTGCCCCTCGATTCGGAAACCGGATGGCTGATTCCCTGCCAGAGTATATCTGTGTTGCCACCCCCAGCATGACTCGGCTGGTCTGCGACGAGGGGCCGCGAGCTTGTTGTGTTTTGGTCTTGGCAGCATCTGATCTGGTCCAGACCCGGTGATGGAGTCAAGGAGGCATTTGTTTTGGCTTTGGTCTGTCTGGGTGCTTTGCTTTTTGTTTGTCTACACTCGCTTCAATGTCTTTTCGTCTCATGTTTAGGTAATTCGTCTGTTCGTATTTTTTTAATTCGTTAGTTTTTTCTCTCGCTCCTGACTTTGCCCCGTGGTTTGTTGAGTCTTCTCTCTCCGAGTTTCCCCTCCACCTCTTCACCGCTTTCTCCTTGTTTCATCCTCGCTTTTTCCACTTCTCCTTCTCCAGGTGAAATGTTGGGCATCGCCGGCAACAATCCATCGTGGTGTTTGCCCTGGCGCTGCACTCGGGGAACATGACCGCAGACTAACAGTAAGCGATGCCCATTCGGACTTGTCCTTGGCCTTTTGCCGCCATCCTGGACATCCGTGCCCAGGCCAGGGCCATTGGAGAGCAACGAAAGTTGGAACAAGGCGTTACCTCGAATCCTTGGGAACAATCAAACTCCATGATCCCATTTATCCCATTCAACACCCTTTCCCCTCAACCCCCAACCCTCGACCCTCAACCCCAGCCCCTCAACCAAAACCCCTCCCAACCCCTTCCAACCCGTGAGACCACCACGTGGTATCCATCCTCTCCCCTTCGACAGGGCAGATACCAAGCAACCGCCTCATACCCCCACCCTGGCCCTCCCAGGGAAGCAGACCTTGTCCCAGCTCCTAGCCCCGTCCCAAACCATATCCCAGCTCCCCGTCCTAACCATGCCTGACTACCTCAATGCTGCCTGCCTGCCCATCCAGGGTCAGCGCCGGCGCATCCGATGACCCTGCTCTCGGCCCGCATAGTCGGGGTGGTCGGATGCCGGCGGTCTTCACGTGCGCGACATGCTTGGTGAACGGGTGCGCGTGGTCGGGCTTCCGGCATGGCATTTTGGCGGCGGTCAGGCACCCACGTGGGGTGCTTGTTGTTGACTGTCCGGGGGGGTGATTGTTGATGGCAGGCAACTTCCTCGCCCTCAAAGTTGGAAAACGTGAAAGGATAGCAAGAACTGTGGTAAACTCCGAGAGTGCGCCCGCTTGTATTCAGTATTCCAAGTCTATCACCAAACCCCCATATCCACCCCCCACATC
>FTEL01010183.1_pt1 | contig 9967 bp, 7 predicted proteins | sample 1658911 | NCBI WGS metagenome assembly FTEL01 (sample SAMEA3914869, study PRJEB12502) | metagenome | biome: forest; material: soil | place: USA | collected 2012-03-12 | depth 0.1 m
CCCTGCGTGCGCTGTGCACGCCGCCGCGGCGCGGTGTCTGGCTTCCGATGACACGACACGATACGACACGGGCACGGGCGCATTGGTGGTCGCTGCTTTGCGCACACTTTTTTTCTGTGTGTGTGGGAACTGTGCAATTGCGGCGAGGAGGGTGGTGCGCTGGGTGACACATGCTGGCGTCTCAGTCAGGCACACAAGACGGGCTGCCTAAGCACAACCAAGGAAGGCGAGGCATCAGTCGAGGCATCATCACGGGTGAAGAGGAAGTAAGGAACGCTTTGATGGATGGATGTATTCATCTTCTGCTTCAGTATTTTCAGGTTTTCAGCTATGCTATGTATGTATGGTGGTGCTTGGGCCGTCGCCATTTGCAGCGTGCGCGCGCCCTGATATCAAATCGATCGTCATCCAGGGGAATCTCCATCGTCGTTCCAGGCGTAGTGGTGGTGTTGTCATACCCAACCCCTTTCCTTTCCCTTCCCCGTTCCCTTGCAAAACAGCAAAATATGGGTTGGTTTTCCCCATGACAAAAAAGCAAAGAAAACGCCAATATCTTGAGAGAGGCATTTCTATGCGAAAAAAACAAGGAGTTGCTGGCCTGCCTGCCATGCCTGGCACCAATGACCCTGAAACCCCCCATATAAAACCCCAACGCAATGCATGCACCCAACCAGCCAGCCCAGGGAATATACCAGGTATTTTTTGGCCCTCCGGGGCGACAAGAAGATCGTCGCCCAAAAAAAAAGGAAAATCAAGAAAAAGGCATCGGGCTGGGGATTGTTGATCCCTGTGCCCTCCGAAATGCATCATGAACCGTTCCCCTCGCTTCCCAAGCCAACCGTGCAGCAAAAAAATAGCAACGCTAGTCCCTGTCGTAGGTTGGCCATCCATGGCCCGAAAAGGAGCAGGCGGGCAAGAGAGATCGGGAGGGAGCTTTGGCGATCAGGCCTCGACCGCGGCGTAAATCTCCGTCTTCATCCGGCTCAGGCGTTCGTGCATGTCGAGCAGGTCCGTAACCTTGCTGGGGTCCGGGTTGTCGTGGGCCGTGATGTCGCGGTGGAGCTGCTGGTAGCGCGAGTAGAACTGCTTGAACTTGGCCGCCATCTCCATCGTCTCCTGGGACGGCCGGTGCCGCTTCGTCTTGTTGCCGGCGAGCGAGTCCATCGCGGGGCGCTTCCTCGAGCCGGCGCTGCTGTCGGTGGCGCTGCTGCTGGCGCTGCTGCTTCGGATGGCATTGTCGCGGCCCCGCTCCCGGTCCCTCTCGCGCTCCCGTTCCCGCTCCCGCTGCTCCCTCTCCCTCTCCCGTTCCTTCTCCCTCTGTTCCCGCTCTCTCTCCCGCTCGCGCTCCTTCTCCCGCTGCTCCCTCTCCCGCTCCTTCTCCCGCTGCTCGCGCTCGCGCTCCTTCTCCCTCTGCTCCCGCTCCCGCTCGCGATCGCGGATCCGGGTCAGTGCGGCGCGATCCTGCTCAATGTCCGACGCGTTCGTCGGCGGCGAAAGGCCCAGCGGGGAGGACCTGACGGGAGGCGTGCTCTTGGTCTTGGGGAGAGAGCTGGCGCCGCGGCTGTTCTGGCTTGCCTCGGAGCCGGCGCGTGCCTTGTCGGAGCTGGCTGAGGCGGGGAGCGGCTTCGCGACAGGCTTGACGCGCTTGCTGAGCGGAGTCCCAGAGCTGGAGCTGCTGTCGTCGTCGGCATCCCTTGGGCGCTTGGCCGCGGGCTTCATCGGCTTCGCAACGACCTGGGCGCGGATTGTGTCCCTCTCCTTCTCCCGTTTATCCTCCCGTGGCGAGGGCTTTGCGGTCGCGGCGGGTTTCGGCTTCAGCGGAAGCGTGTCCTTGAGCTTCTCGGTGGCCTTGGGCTTCTCGGCGGCCCGCTGCGCGGGCTTGGGCGCCGCCGGCTTGGGCTTGCCCATCGATGTCGAAAGCGGGACCTCGTCGTCGCTCGAGCCCGAATCCGAGACAAACTCCTTGGACAAGACACGCCCGCCCTTAGCGGGGCCGGTTTTCGGTGCCGCCTTTGTGGTCGAGGATTTGGGCGCCGCCTTGGTCGTTGTCGCCGCCGCAGCCGCGGGCTTCTTCTTGGTGGTGGAGAGCATGCGCTTGGCCTGTGCTTCCGATGCCGACAGCTTCTTCTTGCCGGTGGACGTCTGGGAGCTCGACCTGGACATGGGTTCGCCACCTTTGGCCTTCTTGATGCCCGAGCCTGCCGAATCGTCCCTCTCCGAGTCGCCTCCGCTGGGGCTCGCCTGCTTGGGAGCCGGGGCGGTCGGGCCCTTGGCGAGCGCGGCCTGCAGCTTGCTCAGGCAGATACCCTTTCCGCGGTCCGCCTTGGGGAGGAGCTTCTGCCAGAGCGGATCGGATGCGCTGACCCGCATGCGGTCGTATTGCCGAATCGCATTGTTGATGGCCTTTTGGCGATCCTCGTCGCGAGCGTAGCCGTACTCGAAAACGTCCAGGTCCTTCCAGCACAGTCTCTTGAGAGAATACTTCTGAGTATCCTGGACGTAGTCGGCCACCTTGGTGAGAGCCTGGCTAAAGTCTTCTTCGGATCCCTCGTTCCACTTGGCGAAAAGGTCCGGGCGGGACAAGTCCTCGACAGCGAGCTCGTGCATGATGGGGAATCGATGCTGCTTGACCCTGTCCTGGGATGATGTGCTGCCGGGAGGGAGAAGCGAGGGTGAGCCGATGCCGCTCAGAGCCGGGCTGGGTGGCAGCGAGCGAGGGGATGCAGCTGCATGTGCGTCGAGCAGTCTACTGCTAGCCTTGTTGAACTTTCCTCCCTTGGAGCTGGGCAGGCCTCCGACAATCACGGCCCTAGAATCGACGTCAGTCTCGGCTCCCTCGAAAGACCCATTCCGAGATCCATACGAATTCTCCCGCTTGTCTGCCGCCAGATTGGCAAGCGAGCGCTCGAGGCGTGCGGCGGCATCCTCTGGCGCGGCAGTGGAAGACTTCGCCGGGGCTTGGGCGGGCTCTCTCTTGGCCGTGGGCTTGGACGGCCTGGCGGGCTTCGGCTTCGGTTGCCGCTTTGGGGATTTCAAGATGGACATGGTGGGAGATGCCAACTTGGTTGCGGTCGAGGGGTTCTCAGGGTTGGTCAAGAAGAGATCGTAACCGGAGGGGTCAGAGTCAGAAGTCTTGGGGATGCGGATCTCGGAGTCGTCGAAGAGAAATTTCTGAAGTTGGGAAAGTCAGAAGATGGTTCCGAGCAAGAGATTTGAAGTGCGAGAGCAACGCCATGTTGTTTCTTATAGCTGTGCTTCGAGAAGCACGGCGATTGGTGGTGCTATTGTGCGGTTGTGGTGTGGAGTGGCTATTGTGCAGCGGCACTGAATAGCAACAATAGGAGACAATGCAAAAGGCAAGAGCCCCAATACTTACCGGACTGCTCCCCAACGCCAATTGAATATCCCCGCCATTCTGGACGCAGGCAATCATGTCGTCAATAACACTCGCGCTCAGACTAATGGCGAATGCCTGCGTCGGGAGCCCGGCCATGGGCTTGGCCGAGCTCTCCAGGAGCAGGCCACTCTCGTCGAAGTTGAGCATCGTGTCGACGACGACAACACAGCGAGAGCGGCTCTGACTCTGCAACCACTTCCCTCACTCTCCTTCCTCCCCACGCGTCCCTCTGGATCCCCACACGTTCTTCTGGTGTACCTCCCACCCTGTTCTCGTCTTCTTCGCCTTGTCGGGATTCGCTGTTGCAGTGGTGGAGGGTGACAGCCGACAGATTGAACACGAGTCGGCTTCGAACGCTTCGCACGCTTAGGTTTGGGATTGTCGAGGTGTCGATCGAGGGTAGTGGATGTTCGGAAGGTTGAGTTGACGAATGTTATTGTCGCAGTCCGCTTGTCCAAAGTGCTAGCCAAGTCTGAAGCACATGCAAAAGGGGGGGGGTGCTCTACAGAGCAGAGGATGGGTCTGGCTTTATAGGGTTTCTAAGCACAGTGCTTGCTCATGCTCATTCCGCAACAGGATGACGTTGCTGCTGTTGTTGTTTTGGTGGACACACAACCGCCGCTGAGGCATCCACATGTAGAGGGTTGGGGATGTTTGGGTGATCTCGCAGGCGGTGACTTCGTTCACGGTGAAGTAGGGAGATGTGTAGGGCTCGGGCATAAGACTCGTCGTCGTCGTCGTCGGTCGTCGTCGGGAATCACGTTCGGAAACTGCACGCGCGGGCCCGGCACCGAGGCGGGAGGGTGATCGGAGGGCGAGGAGGGCCGAGATGGAGGAGCGTCGCAGAGGGCGGCAGCAGAACAGCACTGGGCAGAGCCGGGCGGGAGAAGGAGAGACGGCCCAATGGTGCACAAAGAGACGACGATGTGCCTGGCAAAGCAAACAAGGAAAAGGCACCAGAGGATGGAAGCACCAGAGAAAGAAAGCAAGCTCCCAGAAAGAGGAGCGCACCAGCAGCAAAGGCGGCGGGCTGCACCGAGACCAAGACGCAAAGAGAGGCGCCGAGGGTGACCAGCGAGAGAATGGCACAGGGCGGAGCGGGTGGGTTGCACGACCACGTCCCCCAGGCGTCCTTTGGAACGCCCGTCCCACCAATGCAAGCACTGCACCACATGTACTGGTACCGTCCGCTGCGACCCGCGCCCAGCGAGGTACCTGGCCGGTAGCCTGCACGCCCTGGGCCGCCCCACTGGGCTTTGTCCACGCCTGTCCACGCCTTGGTCTGATGAACGGGAGCAGGGCGCAGGGGCCTGTGACTCGCCCAGAAGGTTGGGGGTGCAGGTGTGGGGTCCCGTGTCAGTACGGCCAGGTACAACGCGTGCTCGCTGGCTGCTGGCCTGGCTGCTGCTCGCTGCTGGCCGCAACCTGGAAAGCCCGCTGCTCTCCTCGTCGCCCGACAGGGGGCAGGGATTACGGGTGAGCAGCATGGTGCATGTCTCCGATGCAGACCATGAACTTCTTCCACACCCACACACCACACACTCGCTCTGTCTCCGTCTTGCGCAGACATGCTGCCTATCGACACCTGACGACCGAATTGGCTCGGTCCTCAGAGACAGGCTGTGTCGTTGCGCAGACGTGTGTTGTCTAAATCGATCTCGGGATCCATCAATGGATCCATCATCAGAAGGCAGTCACCGGGGAGGCGCAAGCTGGACGCCACCCAGCCCAGACACTTCGGTGGAGACGATGACCTTCGCCGAGAACCCAAGGGTGGGCCAGCTCGTGGTTCGGTTCGTTGGGTTTCGCGGCCCAGAAACGGAGACGCATCGACAGACAGACGACGACCAGCGCCCTGGCACCACCCACCACCGCACACCACCCACCACCCTTGCCCATCCCATCGCACACGAAGCTGCCCTCCGTTGGTAACCTGTTTTGCAGAGATCACTGGAGCAAAATGGAATCTTGAACCTTCCTTCTCGCCCTTTTCTTCCCTGTTTTCCCTCTCCTCCTCTGCAACTTGGAGGCCCAACATTCGGTGAAGCGAGCGCTGGTGGGCCCGAGATCTTAACCCGCTTGGCGCTCCACAAAGCCCACTCCCCCACCACCAATAGCTCGCCCCAAGTCCACGTTGACCCGGCCCCTGCCTGGCTCCCCGACGACAACAAACAAACAGATGGCAATTGACAGCCGTCTTGACGCCAAAGGCGGCCCAAACTGAGTGTGCGCACGTCCATCAACGGGCCGTCATTCTTATAGGAAGTGCTTGATCAACGGCAGCCACGGTCGTGCGCAATGCTGCTGACCGGCCGACTCAGCGCCCCATGCCAAGTCCCGTAAGTCTGACGGAGATCGAGTGACACAAAATACCTGGGAAGTTACTCGTACTGTACCGTACCTGGGGAAGGGGATGTGCTTGGCGTCTTTCCATCCAGGCCTTCCCAGCGCCCGACTCTCTGTGCCGCGCCCTCGAAACGGGCCCCATTGCGCGCAGTTCCTGGCGTCCTCCCGAGGGAAATGAGGAATAAAGCATTGCGGTTGGGTTCAAGGCATCCATCCCCCTCAACTCCCGTCGCTCGGCTCTTCGTCCAACAGTCCCAAGGCCCTGGGTCAGCCGCCGCCTCGGCGAGCCGCCACCACGCCTCTGCAGAGATCGGTACGTTACCAGCGTCCGGCGGTAACTCTCGTGGTTTTGAAGCCGCCCTTCCCATTCCCGCTCTGGCCCCCCTCCCCGTTCGTCGAGCTCATGCTGGATTGGGATGAGGGGTTGGGTGTGGGTTGGATTGTCTGTCTTCCCAGTCTGGCAACCCACCACCCCTCCACGCACCATGCCCACGCAGATGCGACCCCCCTCGTCACCCACTTTGCTGCGCAGTACGGAGTAATTATTAGCTCGCAGCAGCAACAGCAGCAGCAGCAGCAAGCCCAAATCCGGCTGTCCCCAAAGGGAATCAAACAACACCCGCAGACAACGCGCCGTGAGGAAAAGGCTGCTGCCCCGCCGCCAGGCGGGGGCCCGAGCCAATCGCTTACGCCCAGGTCCCCTCTCGACTCTCAACGCCCGCTGAGAATTGAGACAGCCCCGGCGGCGGCGGCAGGCGGCCCCAGGTTTGGCTAGGTAAGCTACTGCGTGGTACCGACCCCCTGCGGGCGGGCCGTCGTGACGGGGGCAAAAGTCACGTCCGTCCGCTCGCTGACACCCTGTCTTGGATCGCACCGAACGAGCCCGACCTCGGCCGGTGCGGGAAACACCCCCAAAAACGGGGTTCGTCTTGCCCGCCAGGTATGTATGGGTGCCAGCCGGCGCTTATTTCCAATCAGCACAGCAGGCAGCAAAAAACTCGGTCGGGACATGATGGACGCCTCGCCCTGCCTCGTCCTTGTGCTGTTGGCCAGCCTGCACGGCCACCCAGATTGGGAGCTTCAATGAGCTGGGCCTCTCCCTTCTTGGCATTCCGTCGAGGGGGCCGGGCCGCGAGGACGGACGCCCTGAGCCCAGGCTGGGGTTTATTACGATGCTCTTGAGCGGCGCGGAAAGCGCAAAACTCGGCGTGCTGTAACGTCGTACCGAATGACAGCGCATGCCATGCCTTCGTGATAGGGTAGTGGCGCTGCCCGCGGCACACTTGGAGGGGGAAAAGACCGGGAGGGGAGAAGTGTGGTGCGGAGGCTGGCGCAGAGCTTACCGCAGTGTGCTCCAACTTGGAGAGAGACGCATACCGTCAAGGTACCACACTGACGGCGGTGGTGGTGTGTGGCGAGGGATGCTCCGGAATATTGGCCGGATTACTCACGAGAGCTCTTTCTCCGCCCAACGCACGCTGCTGACTCGGTAAAGAAACCCGACAGCGAGCTAGTGAGGCTTGGATGCATCGTTGACGGCTAACAGCACGCGGCCGCCCTGGCTGTCTGTCAACTCAACTTGTCAGCGCCCCGGTTTCCCGGACTCGCTCGCACAGATGCAGCAGGCCAGAGCAGCAGCCGTCGAGACTTGACAGATGGGCTTCATAAATGGGCGAAACTCAACTCGGTGAGGGAAGCACTGCTCCCACCGAATCAAGAAGCATGGATTTGTCTACCCATCCAAAGAAGCCGCCGTTTTGGTCAAGGGACGTTCAAGGGACGACGTTACCACCTGCCATACCGATCCGTACATTCGTACATGCGGTACTGTACATGTCCCTCAACCTCTCCCCACCCTCCATCTCGTCGGGAATCATCCAAGTTGGGTGGGCACACACACACACACCCACACACCGAGCACCGACCGACGATTCCCGCCCGCAACTCGCCCTGATCGCGCAGCCCGGCTTCAGCTGCGATTGGACGTGATGAGCAGTCCCCGCGGCCGGCCCCTCGCCCAAGGCAGTGTTCCAAGGTCTGCATGTCTTAGCCTGACCATTCCCCCATTCCCCCATTCCCCCATTCGGCCAGTTCCTGCTGTTGCCGACACCTGAAAGCAAGACAAGAACCGGGCCAGGCCGGCGGCTTTTCGACCCTCTCCCCTGCTTCTCTTCCCTCGCTGGGAACCAACTCGAGTGGATGGATTGAAGTCTGAGAGCTGAAGAAGCGGGAAGCGGCAGCCGTCAAGTTTGCCGGTTCCCCAATCCGGTTGCATCCGGCGGCCCCGCCTCGGCTGGGGGGTTCTGGAGTGATTTCCGATAAACAACAACTTTACTCCGTACATTTACGAGGAGGGCAGCGAGGAGGGCAAAGGAGGGTACTGCTCAACAAAACATCAAGGTTACTGTGTGGCTGTAGGTTGTACGGTTTACCCGAACCGAAACCGTTTTACTCCTAGGAACCCGTTAGTTCTTCCCCCCCTCCCCCATCCCTCCGTCCCTCGCCCGTTTCCCGGCCATCCATGCGTCGTGACTCTGCGCTGCGCAGGAACCGAGTGTGAATGAATCTCCCCCCACTCCTTGCCTCCCTGCGTTGAATGCGCTGATGCGCTGCTGCGTTGACGGCGCCTGCACGGCTGCGCCTGCATGGGGACGACTCTGGCGGAGTACTCCGTCCATCGGTAGAGCACTGTACATATGTACAAGGACATCCATCCATCCACCCATCCAACCCCGCGCATGGCGGGGCGCAAACACCATGGCGCAACCCTGGAGAGGCGCTGGAGCTCGGGAACGAGATGGCAGACGTTCCCGAGAACCAACTTCGGGAGTTTTCCGGCCATCATTGCCGGCCATTGGGCATCGCTGCCCAAACTACTCTGTAGGGATGATCGAGGATCCGTACAGACGCACACAGCAGTTGATCGCAGCGAAGGATGGGGATCTGAGTAACGCGCAGACTGCGCAGCTGAGGAACCGGATCCGCAGCCACAGCCGTGCTCGTTACCAGAGTCACACGCACCGCCCCATCCTCACCACCTGCTGCTGCGGGCGGCCCGTCCTCTCGCTGGCGCCCCAACTTGACCCCCATCAACCCCCCATCAGAGCAGAACATACGTTGCAGTCGTCATCATCAAGCTCTTTTCATTTCTGCGATCTTCGCCTGCACGCCGTCCGTTGCCGGTATCCCGATCCCAACCTACACCAAGTACGCAATACCTGTATCCGCGACCGAGCTCGCATGTAGGCGGAATTGTAAGGATGTCAGTCGGCAGCACCCGCAGCCCACAAAACAATATATTTATATCTGACCCCGGAGCACCTGGGCCCGTCCGGTCTTCCTGTTCGAACTGGTGGAGCGTGCGCATACATGCGTCCCCCCTCGAGACAATTATTACGGGGCTCGTCAATAAATAACCAGCGGAGAAGGGCAGAAACAGTGTGCGATCTTGTTGCTTGGGGAGCTGACGGGGACGCTGGGCGGAGATCCCTTGATTCCATCCATCCCATCAAGGGAGAAGAAGGCAGACGGCTTGCGAAACACGCAATATTACCAATCAGATGCCGGGTCAACCCAGCGGCGGCCCAGCCAGTCGAAGCAACGAAGTAGACAGATGACAGAGCATGCCCACCGTCCATCCATCCAGGGCCGCTGCGGGTGTTCCTGCGTGACTTTTTGCTGTGCTGTTGCTGTCGCTGTTGAGTGTTCCCGCCCTGCGCCCGCGCTCCCGCAGCAACACCGCACCGCAACCGCACGCAACTCCACACACGTGGTGTCCTCGCATTTCCTTTTCCCGTCCGGCTTACTCGTACCGTCTTGGGGGTGGGCTTACCGTTCCCCCTTGACGAGCAACATCAACAAGCGAGGGACAGGGCCGCTCTTCCCGAGTTCCGTCACAGCAGGAATGGGGCCTTTTTTTCGTCTGCCGTCCGCCTCCCGTTGCCCTGTCTGCCCATGCCATGCCATGGTCCGTTCGATGGGGGTGGGGGGGGGATCGCCGTTGCCAACCCTTCGCCTCGCCTCGCCCCTGTCAACCTGTTCGCTCGATCGATCCCGCCATGACGCCACCCGCCTGCCGTGATTCTGGGCCCGTGCCAGCGAAAAAAAGACGATAATCAACTCAACATTGCAACACCAAGATCGGATGGAGATGCGCAGTAAACGGGGAACCCTCCCCCGCTTCCATGACCTCCCCTCCCCTCACCTCACCTCCCCATCCAACCC
>FTEL01004211.1_pt1 | contig 9966 bp, 10 predicted proteins | sample 1658911 | NCBI WGS metagenome assembly FTEL01 (sample SAMEA3914869, study PRJEB12502) | metagenome | biome: forest; material: soil | place: USA | collected 2012-03-12 | depth 0.1 m
AGGCCCGGAGAACTTGCCCCAGCGGACCCAAAGATGGCCGGGAACGTAGTTCTCTCCAGAGTTGGGGTTGGTGTTGATCGAGTGGAACGCGTTGGGCATGCGTTCGAGTATTTCCTTCAGGCGGACCATCTCGCGGAGGAGGCCCTCTACGTCTCGGTTCATGACGTGTTCTTGGCATGCGGCAATGGCATCAGGGCCATGTTGGAACGATGCTGGTCTTGGTCAGTAAATATTTCACATGATAATAAAACCCGAGTACCTTACCTGATGTGTCAGCGCAGCCCTTTTGGAAAGCCATCTCCGTCCTTTCGCCAAACATGGGCCAGCGCATGTCCATGTTGTCAAACCTGCCAACGTATGGATAGATGGAGGCGGGGTTTCTGAGGGTCATGTTGAGGGAAGATTGGTCGAAGAACGTGAGATGTGGGATCGAGCGGCCAAGACGCCGCGAGACTTGCCAATATGGCAACGCAATGCACCTCGGGATGCCGACAAGCTCCTCCCCGAGGTCGTCTCCCATCTCGCAGTTCGGCTGGTACTTGGAGGGATTTATCGTCACACCCTCATGTCCGTCGTTCTTCTCCTCGTACCGGTATATCGAGCAGAGCATCCCCAAAGCGACAACTGCAGCCCACAGTGCCTGATCCGGGATGCTGTTCTCGGTGCCTTGGACAAGAGGCAGGGCGACGACGGACTCGCGGACGCGGCCACGGGAAACGCATCCTGGCATTCTCTCACAAAGGTCGGACCATATCCGCCCTGGCGAGTTGGCAAGCGCAGCGGGTGACTCGTTGTAGTCCGGAGGGCAGCACCCGTGCTCGGAACTGAGGTGTCCATCTTTCCACCCTGTTCTCTGACCGATTTCCTCGGCTCGTATCATGACCTGGCGTGCCGGAGCCCCGAGAGCGACGGCGAGAAGGTCCTGCTCCGCTGCGTTGAGCGTGTCGATGTTTTTTATTGTGGCAATATCCCGAGCTGACGGGATATTTGAGTACAAGATCTCATTGATGGCTTTGCGTTCCCTGATAGAGACTTAGAGTTAACTTGACTGGACATGCCAACCACACCGGGTTAAGCCAACCCTACCGCATCCGCAACCAGTCTTCGGGGTCGACTCCTCTCGGAATCTGGTACCGTTAGCACAAACAAAGCCGAGAACCAAAATCAATGCAAACTTACATCGAAGGCAGCATGGATGTCACCCGGCTGGGTGTACCCCGAGAACGAGCAGCCGCGAGGGCCAATGCGGCTGCTGGACCTGCTACGGCCTGTGATTGAGCCACCGGGACACTGGCCGCCAGCCACGCCAGACACTGGGCAAGAAGCGATCGACATGGTTATGAGTTGTAGTACGTCCAGCGTAACGAAGCAAAAATAACCGGCATTAAAACGAAGGGCCCTGAAAGGTCACCCAGGATTTCGAAGAAAGAAGGGCTGAACAAGGAAATAATGATTCACAGTCGCCACATGATGCCTCAAGCGAAGGGCAACTACCTCCAGATGTGTTTGTGAGTTGATGAAGGACGTGTCATCAGGTTATACTGGCGGCAACCTTGTGCATCCGTGCTCACAACAACTGTGCCAAGCCAAGGGGCGAGGGAATGGAGTCGCGGCATCTCGAAACCACCCAGGGTTCGAGGCGTGGTGGACCCTGGGTTGCTGTGCTAAATCGGGCGCGCCGCTTGACAAGACGTGGGTTCTAGACCAAGTGTTACGTACGCACTCAAAGCTGGGCGGTTGATTTCCCCCTGGTACGGAAACATCCTGGGAAACATATCCGCACTCGAGAAGCCGTGATTCGCGGTCTGGAACGCTGAAACTGGCCATCGTCCCATCTGCTTGGCCATGGCTTCTTGGCTCGGGGGTTCTGAAAGGAAATACAAGGTTCGGTCTAAGCTTCCCGGGTTTCAAGTCCCCTGCCCAGGGTTGAGTTCATCCCAGGTCGAGTTGTCTTGGCCCTTGGCGCTTGTTTGAACTAAGGGTCAAATGCCGCCCGTCATCACCATGCGCGGTCCCAGCAGGGAAAGCTGTTCTTCTTCGCCAATTAGGTTTCAGGCCTGACATCGTCCTTGACAAGGGGCAACCGGCGATACTGAGAGGGGGTTCAGCGTCAAAGGGGCGGACGACCCAAACCTTGGCGGCTCTGCTAAGACGAGGTTCTGGGTCGGGTCAAGAAGAGCTAATAGTAGGCACGGTTCTATCTCGCTTGCTCGTAAAGTTGTGAGGGGACTAATAGAGGAGGAAGAGGATGCCTGCGAGACTGCGACTTGCTAGACTCGCCAGGCTTGGTGTCCTTGCTAGCCCTGCTAGCATTGCTGGCATTGCTAACATTGTACTTTTCGAGCCATTTCCAGGCGTTGGGAAAGGTGCCGTAAAGCTGTCTATTGATTGGCTCTAAAATTGTCGGCTGCATCTGTCGTGACTCGGGGCTGGGAACCAACGAGCGATGATTGGGCGCTGCTCCCAATTCGACAACAATCTCTTTTTTCTTTTTTTCTTGAACTGCTTTTTCCCACCCCGCAAGCTCCAACCAACGTCCTGGCCAGCTCTAAGCAGCATCTCATCCCCGGCCATGCTCACCCCGGTCATGAGAAGCCTCCTTGCGCAGCGACTCGCGCACATGGCACCGCGGGCGTGTGTGCCGCTTCTCCGCCGCGCCATCTCGCAGATGCCGTCCGAGGCGAGGGCCATCTACGCGGCCTTCCCCGCAACGATGCACTATTACAGTCCGCATCGCGTTTCCAGCCTGTTTGACTGCAGAGAGATGGACAGCCACCCGGACGATCTACGTGCTGAGGCAGTCTATGTGGCCGATGATGGTCTCGTGTACCCGCGTGTCAAAAGCCCCTCGCCGCACAATCCAATGCTGGTATGTTGAACTTGATCGGCCCCCGCTTGGGCTGTATCATCTCTTTTGCCATGTGGCTCTATTAATTCGAGGCTAACCAAACGAGCAGAAGGTGTCTAACGGACCTGTGTTTATGCCAAATACGTTTCTCATGCAGGAACTGGCGCGCTTGTACTTTGACCAATACTACTGCGAACTTGTGGACAAAGGGAAAGAGGTCGAGGAGCCGCACATTTACACCGTCGCCAAAGTCAAGTCGGAATAAAACCCATTGCAATTAAAACCAACTCTTGCTGATCCTCCATAGGAACCCCGGTTCCGAGTCGGCTCATACTGATCAACGAGTACCACGAGTTGTTCTCTCTACAGCCGTCTGAGCAGGGCATGCCGCTCAACGGTAGGATGGCTCCTGTCCCCCTCTTGTCGGCTTTCTCCTGACCTCGATGTGCATTACGATGCACAATAGATCTAAACCGCTCCCTGGACGAGTTCTACGACGAACACGGTCTGAAAAGCACGGCAGAGGAGTGGCTTACCGAGCATCCAATCCACGAGTGCATGGATGGGGCCGATGAGCAGGCCTGGATGGCCAGGTGATGTGGACCGCAGGTCCTCATCTGGAATAGGGGGTGGATAGAAATGGGTCCGGGGGTGGCCACTCCGAAAGTGATTTGTACGGGTGGCTTCGAAAAACGTGTCGAGGATCAGATACCATAAGTCTTGCAAGGTCCTGATGAGGAACCTCCTCTCCGTGTATATTAGACAGCCCCCCCCCTCTCTCTCCTATGCTACAGCCTTCAATCAACACCGCTGTACTACTGAACCCTCATTCCAGTGGCTCATTCGACAAAACGGTCTGTTCACCCTTCCCCTGTCCTCTGTGTGCGATGTGACCGACGCAGTTGGGCCGCCTCAACGCAAGTTCTCCAACACGGGGCGTTTGGTATATGGCGGCCGAGTCGAGGTAGTGTGTGAGGGTGCTGGCACGGCCGCTGCCGCGGTCCAAGTAATGTCGCGTGGAGGAGACACCGACAAAATCATGTGTTGTTGTGAGACCGTGTTACGGCAAATACCGACGTTTTGCGACCTGAATCAGCACTTGGTCAAGAACTATTTGCGCGCTTATAACGGCTAAAAGAGTTGGCAGCTCAGGTTTAAGCTCATGGTCTCGATTTGCGCGCTTACAACTCGGGCTCGGCTAAAGGAGTGGCAGGCCAGGGATAAGCCGATCAGCGTCCATAAACCGAGCTTACAGTACTTGCCGTGCAGAAGAACTGCGGGGGAGTCTCATTCGCTTTCACCAAAAACGACACAAGCTCCAGACTGCGTCACATCGCCTACCTGTCCACCTCAGTTAACCCTGAAATTGTCCAACGCGCTGTCGTTGTTATCCCTGCTCGCCACGAGGCTCGACCCACCCCAGGGCAACCTACCCATTTAGCCAGAATTATAGGACCGCTGGCGATGGAGCCCAGAGTCCAGGTTCCCGGTTGAGGTTGTTGCTCAAGTGCGGTACATCGCGCGTGGAGGTCGGAATAGTCAGGCTGAATAGGGGAGGCACAACATACTTACCTACCTGTATAAAACGCTACTAGCTTTCCCATGGTCGTAGATGACGCGTGACCCAATGAGCTTCGAGTGACAGGAACAGACGTGCTTGTCGACTCAATCACGGTTCGACGATCCGTAAGGCTCATCACATTATGAGGTTGCTCCAGTTGGCGGTGGCGTCGGCCCTCGCGTCGTCATGCTCGGCCGTCAACCTCCTTGTCCGCGGCGGCGGCGGCAACTCGACAACGGCAATGATGTATGGCATCATGCACGAGGTTGGTCTTCCACTTTACGGATTTACACCCCTAACTCACGAACGAACACATGCTGAGTTCGAATAGGACATCAACAACTCCGGTGACGGCGGCATCTACGCCGAGCTCATCCAAAACCGAGCTTTCCAGGCCACCGAGCAGTATCCTGTTTCGCTAGACTCCTGGTCTGCTGTCAATGGAGCGAAGCTCTCCGTCAAGCAGCTCGGCAAGCCTTTGTCGACGGCCCTGCCGAACTCGCTGAATGTTGTCCCCAGCTCTGGAAAGAGTGGGTTCACTAACAGCGGGTTTTGGGGCATTGATGTGAAGGTCCAGAAGTACACGGGCTCTTTCTACGTCAAAGGCTCCTACTCCGGCAGCTTCACGGCATCTCTCCAGTCGAATTTGACGGGAGAGACTTTCGGATCTGTGGATATCGTCTCCCGCAGCGTCGCCAATGAGTGGGTTCAGCACGAGTTCACGCTTGTGCCGAAAAAGGCTGCCCCTAACAGCAACAACACCTTTGCCATCACGTTCGAAGCCTCGGTCAGTACTCGAGCAGCCTGCTGTTAAACTTGTTGAACAAAATCTAACTGTTTTTGGCTACAAGGGAGTCAAGCAAGGGTCGTTGGACTTCAACTTGATTAGCTTGTTTCCGCCAACGTACAATAACCGGCCCAATGGTATGAGGGTTGACCTCATGGAGGCTATCGCCGAGCTCAACCCTGTGAGTTTCCCCCGCCCCTTGGCTTGAAACAAGAGCTCGACCAGCTAATACCACCGGCCCCAAGAAATTCTTCAGGCTCCCAGGCGGCAACATGCTGGAAGGACTGACCACCAAGACATGGTGGAAGTGGAACGAGACCATCGGTCCCCTCAAAGACCGCCCGGGCATGGCTGGTGTGTGGGGATACCAGTTGACAACCGGGCTCGGTCTTGTCGAGTACATGGAATGGTGCGATGACCTGAACATGGAGCCCAGTAAGATTCCAGCCCGTTTCCTCCTTTCCGTCTCTTCCTAACCGAATGCATAGTCGTCGCTGTTTGGGACGGCCTTGCGCTGGACGGCACATACATCTCCGAAGCCGACCTCGGGCCATACATCCAGTCCGCTCTCGATGAGCTCGAGTTTCTGACGGGCGACGTGCACACCAAATGGGGTGCCGTACGTGCCTCGCTTGGTCACCCCAAGCCCTGGACCGTGAAATACGTCGAAATCGGTAACGAGGATTGGCTTGCCGGGCGGCCGACCGCATACGACTCGTACAAGGAGTATCGGTTCCAGATGTTCCTTGATGCCTTTACCAAGAAGTACCCGAAGATCCAGGTCATCGCGTCGCCCTCCGTCTTTGACGATATGGTCATTCCGGCTCCCGCTGCTGGCGACTCCCACTCGTACCTGACGCCTGATGGCTTTGTGCAGTCGTTTGGGATGTTCGACCACCTCACTAAGGGCAATTTGACTCTGATCGGTAAGTCCTGTATGGTGATCGTTACTAGGGAATATCTAACCGCCGTGTAGGGGAGTACGCCGCCGTCCATCCTAATGGCGGTATTGACTGGAGTGGTGACCTCCAGCCATGGCCCTGGTGGGGAGGTGCCGTTTCGGAGGCCATCTTTCTCATTGGCGCTGAGCGTAACTCGGACAGGGTCATTGGAGCGACCTACGTGAGTTTTCCCAGTCTCAATTTCATTTCGTTTCCACTAAACCAGCTACTTTAGGCACCCGGAATGAGGAACTTGAACAGGTGGCAGTGGGCTGTCACGTTGATGCAACATGCGGCTGATCCCGCCTTGACAACTCGGTCGGTGAGCTGGTACATGCTCCGGGTAAGTTGCCTCAACAGAATAGGTCCCTCCTTAGCACCGCAAGCAGAAGACGCTGACATGAGATATCTTTTAGCTCATGGGAAAGCACGTAATCACCAAGACGCTTCCGGTAGCCACGGATGCGAGCTTCGGCCCGCTCTACTACGTCGCCGGCAGCACCAACAAAGGCACCACAGTCTTCAAGGCAGCCGTGTACAACACGACCGCCCCGGTGCCCGTATCTCTCCAGCTCGAGGGTTACAAGAAGGGCGCGACGGCCACGTTGACGGTTCTCACTGGGCCGGAGAACCCGTACGGCTATAACGACCCCTGGACGCAGGCCAATGTGGTCAAGGAGACGACCACGACCCTGAAGGCCGGCGACAATGGCACGTTCTCGTTCAGTCTGCCGCAGCTCAGTGTCGCCGTTCTGGAGACGTCGGGGAAGGGGAGTTGCAAGAGCAAGAAAACGAGGATGGTGGACGTTGGGAGTCAGTAACTCTCTAATATAACGTCAAAACTCTCCATCCGCTCAGCAATTTGGTGGTGGAGGAGTTAAAGTTGGGAGGGTCAGTCTGAAACGAATAGGTCGTGAACTGTACAACAGCGTCTTAAGATCGACTTGTTCTCTCCTGACAACGGGGGTGAGAAAATAGGTACTGCAGGCGAGCTAATCGACCAACATGTGACAACCCGATGTTTTGCTGTTCAAACTGGCCGCCCTGGAGTCACTTACCGGGCAACTCTTCCTGAAGATTGACCCACGCGTATAGTGTATTTTCGTCTGTCTTGTGCGCCAGACATGCACTTCTGTTCAGGTGATCAAGTCTTTGGCCTTGAACAGATTGGCTTCTTGGGGACTACTTTGGCGCGGAGTTCCCCACCGCCTCCCAGCCCTTCCGCCTAAGAGTCTTGGAAAGAGACAGAGACACGGCTCACATCCGCTTGAGCAGTGTTTGCCACTCATTTCCGGTCTTGAATCTCGGCACGGACAAGACATTGCTGGATGTGCCGAGGTACTCGGTCAAAACAGTGCGTGTACAGGTCTTGTCGGCTATAGCCCCCTTGCTAACAATCTTCGATTGGTGCGGCACCAGGACACAGCAATGGCTGGCTGGATAAAGTGCTATATTCGCAAGCTTCAACGTCTACCCCTGATTTCGAACAGCCTGAATCCCGAATGGTTAGGCAAGGGCCAATTTAGAGTGAAAAGCTACTCCGAAAGAACGGACTTCTAGCTCCGCACGGAGCCGCCGGTTCGGATTTAGAACTGCGGAAAGAATACCAGGGAGAATCTGGTGTCGTCCGCGAGTGTTAAAAGCCGATCTCCCATGCCGATCTCTCATGCCGAACTCCAACCCTCTCTGAAAGAGGGGCACCCAAGATTCGAAACCAGATTGTTTGCTGCTCCATTCGTGTAATCCTCTCCGACGCAGATAGGGCCATGGTCGTCAGTTAGAACATTTAAGGTCGGAGTCTCATGCTGCCATGATCTAGCTTGGAAAATCACAATCAGAATCATCCCCTTCTGACCAATCGTGCTTTGTGTTCGCGGAAAGACATTGCCCATCATGATGTTGCAGTCACTGTTGAAGTTTGCCGCCTTTGTGGGCTTGGCCTCGAGCGCGTCGTTGAAACAAGTCACCAGCTTCGGCGCGAATCCTACGGGTATACAGATGTATATCTATGTCCCGGACAAGCTGGCGGCGTCGCCAGCCGTTATTGTTGCTGTAAGGCACCTAGCTATGGAATGACTAGTCGTCTTGCTTTTGTTATCAATACTAAACCCACATCATAACTAGCTCCACGGTTGTGGAGGATCTGCAACCGGATGGTACTCCCAGACCAAGCTGCCTTCGTACGCCGACCAGCTCGGATTCATCCTGATCTACGCGGGTACGACCAAGATGAGCAACGTAAGTGGAATTATTCCATTCCTGATCGTCGAACTCCTTTTTGACTCTCTCTGCAGTGCTGGGACGTCCAAAACCCGGCGAGTCTGACCCACAACGGCGGCGGTGACGCCGCTGGCATCGTCAGCATGGTCAACTACACCCTCACGCAGTACAAAGGCGACGCCTCCAAGGTTTTCGTCATGGGCGGCTCTTCTGGGGCCATGATGACCAACGTGATGGCCGGCTCCTATCCGGACGTCTTCGCAGCCGGCGCCGCGTTCTCGGGCGTAGCGCACGCGTGCTTCGCCGGGGCCGCCTCGGCAACCCCGATGTCCCCCAACCAGACCTGCGCACAAGGCCAGATCAGCCACACGCCGCAGGAATGGGGCAACTTTGTGCGGAACTCGTACCCGGGATACACCGGCCGCCGCCCGCGCATGCAGATCTTCCACGGAAATGCCGACACCCTCGTCCGCCCCGAGTGTGCCAAGGAGGCGCTGGCGCAGTGGGCCAACGTCTTGGGGCTGCAGCTGAACAAGACCAACTCTGGCGTGCCTTCGGCTGCGTATACGCAGGAGGTGTATGGCGACGGAACGCAGCTGCAGGGCTTCTTTGGCCAGGGGGTTGGACACATCGCGCCGGTCAATGAGCCTGTGATGCTCAAGTTCTTTGGCTTGATGACTTAGGTGACTTGCCGTCGGCCGGCGTTGGAAACAACCCTGAATTGTCGCGAACTTGTAACATAGTAAGGTAGGTACCGAGGCAGACAGATCATCGAGATGGAATCATTTCGCCCAGTTGGTGGAGTGTTGTCCATATTTCTTCCCGAAAAGTCCGCAGTTGATCATCACCTCGGCTTCCGGCCCTGGTTGATATCAACCATCAACATATGACTTTTCCAGTCTGTCCCAAAAATCGAAACCCCGGTTTGAGGCGTCCTGTGTGGACCGTGGACTGTGGACTGGTTTTTGTTGGCGAGTGTGACTTTCCTGGGCCGACGTTTGGCTGTTTTCCCAATTCCCCGATTCCCCTCCGGGCAGGAAGAAGTGGGGCGCGGCACTGGCAAGCTTCACCCTGGTCCCTGCCCGGCTGTGTGCTTGATCTCCCCACCACAACGCGTCGCGACGGACGTGTCTTGCAGTCGAGTCCAGGCCGTGGTCGAGGTCACGCAATTGGAAGCCATCAACTTGCGCAGACTCGTCTAGTTACCCCAAGGCTCTCTATTATCCTGCAGACTTAGAGGCATTTGACAAGCAATTTATTTTATCTCCAATTCCATCAACCCCGGCTCCGCGCAACCACCATCAGCCATGCCCCCCACCAAGCCGACAGACACGGCCATCGCCAAACAGCTTGCCGACGTGGTACGCCAGATCTACAATGGCCCAAAGAGGGACGAGTTGACGGTCAACCATGCGCGCCAAGTTGCCGAGTCCAACCTCAAGCTCGACGATGGCTTCTTGAAGGGAGGCGATTGGAAGGCGAAGAGCAAGCAGATCATTGTGGACACACTGGTACGCGGCTGCCACTCAATTATGGCGACAGAAAGCCAGCACGGATACTAACGGTGCCGTTTTAGAACGAGCTCGAAGCTGCCGACGCCGAGGCCCCC
>FTEL01006191.1_pt1 | contig 9959 bp, 5 predicted proteins | sample 1658911 | NCBI WGS metagenome assembly FTEL01 (sample SAMEA3914869, study PRJEB12502) | metagenome | biome: forest; material: soil | place: USA | collected 2012-03-12 | depth 0.1 m
CCCCTTGTGGTGTAGTTGGCTATCACGTTCGGCTGTAAAGGAATTTATTGATACCGAAAGGTCACCGGCTCGATTCCGGTCGAGGGGACTTTCTTTTTCGCTATTTTTTTGGGCTGCTGGTTTTTACCCCTGAATTTACCCGGCCGACATCAACCACCACACACAACTCAGTACAAACAACATCATCGTTGCATGCTTTGCCATTACAGTTAATAGGCAATGCAGGTCAAGTCTTTCCCGAGACGTCACACAGAAAAGCCAAGCAAAATTATAAAACCAAGTTGATGAAGCAACAAAAAACGCCTAAACACCACGCCTGCAACACCCCACTATCACCAACACCACACACCATGCCACACCACGTCTATTACCCAATGACAGACACACCCCTTCCACTCATCAATCTCCCCCCTTTCCTTTCCTCCCCTTCTCCATCAAACCCTCGCCGAGTCCCTCATCTCAGCGGCAGCGCCTTCTCCCTTTCCTCCATCGCCTTCGCCCGCTTGGCCTGCTCCTCGGCAGCATCCATGTACAAGTCGATCAGGCATCCCGCCGACCACGCCTGGGTGGGGCACTGTAAAGAAGTCAGTAAAAGCGTCACCAACACCCCGCCAACAAACACAACGAGAAAAAGAGAAGAGACTCACAGAATCCCCACACTCCTCCCCCCCCTTCTGCGTCAACTCCGTCAACCCCGCCCAAACCCCCTCCCTCACCATCCCCTTGCACCCCTCCAGCCGCCGCGTCACCTGCTGAAACGCCTCCGTCCTCCCCTCGTGATCCCCCACGTCCCGCCGCATCAAATCAAACTTGAGCAGCGCCCTCAAAAAGAACCCCGTCGGCCACAGCCACTCCGGCCCTTGGTGGTAGTTCCGTCCCTTGCTGGTGGCGAAGTCGGTGCTGTCCTCGCTGTTGTGGTAGTAAGGGCGGTAGTTGAGGTCACTGGGGTCGAGGGTGGCCATTCCCGTGGGTCCGCGCAGGACCGAGTCGGCTACGCAGAGGGCGGTGATGGCGTTCGTGGGCGTGAAGAGGGAGGGCGCGACGGCCATGGCGATGGGGAAGTTGGGGCGGAGCTGGTAGTCTTCGTATTCTTTGCCGGAGCGGTAGAGGTCTTTGTAGATGCCGCGGCGGTTGATGAGGGACGGGGTGAGGTCGTGGGCGGCGTCGGAGGAGGGGGAGAGGGGGATGTGGAAGCAGCGTTCGAAGTTTTGCTGGATGAGGGTGGACCAGGCGGAGAGGGTGATTTCTTCGGTGGTGTTGGATTTGCGGACGGAGCCGGTGGGGTAGTGGCCCGCTGCGTGCAGGTCGGACAGCCAGGCGAGGGCGCTGTATAACAGCCCGATGATCTCGACCGCGGCGCCGTCGCGGGGGGTGCCGGGGACGCCCTTGGAGCCCGCCCGCTCGCTCTCGCCCATCTTGTCCATCCAGGTGCCGCAGTTGGATTGGTTGCCGCCAAAGATGAAGCCGTTGGCCCAGTCGACGTGGATCTCGATGTTGAAGCCCGCGTCGCTCATCTGCCGGTCGAGGTCCGGGCCGGCGTTGGCCTCGCGGAACTTCATCCCCTCGGCGTGGCGCTGGAGGACCTCGTGGATGATCTCGCGGATGGTGCTCTCCTTGCTGTACGCGCGGGGATCGTCGGCGGGGAACCACGTGTCGTCGTAGGGGAGGAAGCGGCGCTTGACCTTCTCGTCGAGGAGCGACAGCCCGTCAGGGACGATCTTGGTGTAGTCCTGGATGCATTGCAAAAAGAACCAGACCGAGTCGCGCGCATTGTACCGCGGGGTGTTGCCGCTGCCCAGCAGGTTGGGGATCATGCCGTGCTTGAGGACGCTCGCGAACGCGCGGATGTGTTCCTTTGCCTCTTCAAACCGCCCCGTGCCAAGGTACAAGCCACGGAGAGAGATGAACACATCACGCCCCCAGCAGCGCGCCCACTCGACAGCAAAGTGAGGCAGACCGGCAGCAAGCGACGGGACGAGCCTGTCCGGGTACAACGACGCCGACTTGATCAGGCCAGTTTGCTGAACACTGACCAGCGCCAGGCTTTGCACAAACCACTGGCCGGTGCGAATATTGGGGTTCATCTGAGCGATAGCCCGCTCCGTCGCCGCGGTGTATGCCGTCCGCAAGACCAACGCAAAGTACCGCGGCAGGAGGAAACTGGGAATACCACGGATGGCATCAAACCGCTCCCTGATCCAGGCCTCGGGCTTGGCCAGCCGGCCGTACGACGGCCTCTTGGAGGCACGCTCCAGCCTGCCGATGATGTAATCCAGCGCCCACTGGCCGTCGCGGAGGTGCTGACACAGCGGATGCGCCAGGTTATTGTCCTTGATGATGTCCTTGAGGATGCTCCACCACCCCTGCAGACCGGCATACACCAGCTTCCCATGCCCCGGAATGTCGTAGACGCCATCATGGCCCTCGCTCGCATCCCGCTCCTCCGGCTCGCACTTGTACAGCAAAAAGTTGAGGTCGACCAAGTCGAGCTCCTCCATGGCTGCCTTGGCACCGGTAGTGACAAAGGTATCCAGGCCGCTCGAGTGCTCAGCAGCAGGGATCCACGTCTCAAACAAGGCGATACTCCCCGGCGGGAACTTGTCGCGGACGGTGATGAGGGTATCCCCGCCCTTGACCTCCATGCGGATGCCGGGGAGGGCGACGACGCGGCTCGGGAGGCCGCGCAGGCTTCTCTTATCGCTGAGGACCTCCTCGATGGCCTCCTTGCTCGAGTCGACCTCGAGCATCCAGCTGCCGAGGTGCTTGGCCTTGGTGCCGGTGAGGCGGACCGGGCTGAAGGCGCCGTTTCCGTTGCCGTAGCCGGGGAAGGCCGTGTGCGCGATGAGGAAGTATCCCTTGCGCGAGCCGGGGTGGACGCGGTGGACCGTGACGTACTCGTCCTCGTGGTGGATGTGCGTCTCGTCGTACCCGTCCATGCCCATCAGAGTGTGGATCTGGTTGAGGAGCTTCTTGACGCCGGCGATGCCGCCTTTGCTCTCGCCGACCTTGACCGGGAACTTGGACGCCTCGGAGGTGTAGAGACGGGTTTCAGACACCAGATCCACCAGCTTGGGATAGATCTCGTCGTACCCCATGACACTCCCGGTTGCGCTGGCGCACATGCTCACCAAAGCTGCGTTGGGCAGGGTGTCGCGCGCATCCCGCTTCTGCGCAGGCACCTCGTTGTCGTGGGTGCAGTCCATGAACAAGGCCTGGACAGGAACCGGCTTGATACGACGGATGATCTCACGCCTGTACTCATGCCCATTCGTGTCTGGAGCCCCGTTCTCCCTTACCGGGCTGCGTACCTCGGTGCTGGACGTCTCGTCCACCTCAAAGCTCCCAATGGGCCGACCACCGTGGCGATGGACCAACCGGCTCAGCTCACCGGTGCTCCACGCCTGCATCGCCTCGCGAATCAACGAGCTGAGGCCGAGCCGCTTGACAAAGACGTAGTCCATCTCCTCCGAACCAGTAAACAGCTCAGCAACAACATACAGGTTGGGGCGGACGCGGCGCGCCTCATCCAGGATGTGCTCCGCCACGTGGATGGGCGTCGAGTGGCAATTGTCGATCCTAAAGCCGGCAAAGTACTTGGCGAGCATCCGCGCATACTTGGTCATGTGCTCCCAGAGCCACGGGCTGTCCTCGGGACCGGAACCATACCGCAGCTTGGTGCAGTCGCCCCAGACGATGACCTCGCGGCGGAGGTAGACGCGGGACTGCGGCCCGGCGTTGTCAACCAGCGCGTTGCCGCCCCAGACCCAGCCGTTGTTCACGAGTACCAAGTCCTCCTTCTTGTGCTTGGCGGTGGTCTCGTTCCGCGGCAGACGGGTGAAGTACGTCTCGACCAGGGGGTTCTGCTGGTTGATGGGCCCTTGTTTCGGCCCGTGCTCGTCCAGGCGGACGTACTTGATGCGGTTGAAGATCTGCTGGAGGATCTCGGCCACCTCGGCGTCGTATTCCCGGTAGTACTGCACGTTGACGATCTTGAGGATCTCCTCGATCTTGGTACGGGCCGCCATCTGGTCGGCGGTGGGCCCCTTGTCGCCCTCGTATCGCCCGAGCAGGGTAGTCAGGAGCGCGGCGCCGACGGCGGGGTCCACGTTCCTCCTGAACCGCTCGCTCAGGCGATCGGTGCCTTCGATGCCGTACTTTGTCAACCACTCGGCAAGCTCCTCCGGCGTGGACGAGTGCAGCGAGTCAGGTCCGCCGGGCCCCATGGAGTCCTTGGGAAATTTGACCTTGCCAATGGCCCACGACTCGACGGCAGCGTCGGCATCCTGCTCAACGTCGAGGACGTAGTACTCCCAGAGGCGGATCTCGGTAAGGACCTCAGACTTAATGGCGTCCATGATCTTGACCAGGTCGTCCACGGACTTGAGCTCGGTGGGCAGGCCCAGCTGCTCCAGCTTGAAACCAAGCTCGAGCAGCTTGGTGTCGAGGAGGTAAGCAGACTCCAGCCACGGGGCGGTCGTCAGGTTGTAGCCGGCCTCCGGGTGCTCCTGCAGCCATTGGGTGTTGTTGGCGGTGTGGTTGAGGACAATGTCGGTCAGGCTGAGCAGGGAGTGGTTCTTCTCCAGGCTCTGCACCAGCTTCTCGACGTCCTTCTCGCCCTCGGGGAAGCAGGCGGGGTCCCAGCCGAGCTGGTCGTACAGGCTGTAGGGAGAGTTGGAGTCGCCCCTGATCTGGAGCGGGGTGAAGTGCACCATGTTGTAGCCGCGGTCGCTGATGCCCCGGAGGTGGCGCTCCCAGTCCTGCGGGTACTTGCCCATGAACTTGCTGATGAGGGAGAAGACGGACAGGGCGGGGAGGGGCAGGGGCTGGCCGTCGAGGGACAGGCGCGGGGCCACGTCGATGTAGTACCATGGCGTCTTCTTGGTCTTGGGCTTTGCGTCGGCGCGGGTGTGGGCCAGCTCGCTGGCGAGGCCGGGGAGCTCGGCGTAGGTGGTGTAGAAGGCGTAGGCGCCGGCCTCGTAGATGGGGATGGAGATTTCTATGGTGCGATTGAAGTCGGGGACGAGCCTTGGGGGAGGGGCGGGGATGTTAGCGCACTGCACAGACTCTCTGTCTCTTCTCTCCCACCTCGGGGATATCTTCTGGATGGAACCACCTACTTGAACTCGCGAAAGCGGTCGCGGCGGAACTCGGCGCCCTGCTCGGGAATGTTGACCCACAGGCTCCCATGGCGGCAGATGCTCGAGGTGCCCTCGATTGCGAAGCGGATGGTGAAGGGGTCGTTGTTCTTGGGAGCCAGATAGACGTACTCGCCGGTGACCTGGGGCGAGCCGTCGTCGTTGAGCGGCAGCAGGTAGACCTCGTTGGAAACCATGGTTTTGGGGACCATGGTGTCGGAGGGGAAATGGAGCTCGTGGGGATCTCCAGGCTGATAAGCGAAGCGAAGCGAGGGGCAGACTGGCTGCTGCTCGACTCGCAGCAGGGCGCGTGTCTGTCGGGCTTCGGTGGATCAAGCACCGTTCAGCTGCTCTCTTGCAGCAGCGTTGGGTCGCAACGGCGCCAGCGAGTCAGCGAGTCAGCGGCCTCAGTGGTTGTTCTTGTTCCCCAGGCACCAGACGAGGCACAGGCACAGGGCAAGCGATCGGAGTATTCTCGACATCAGGAACGACGGGATTCCCAGGGGATAAGTAGGTACCGGCAGGGAAACGCAGGGCGGACAGGAGGTACTGTACGAGCTGACTGAGCGAATGGTGGGGCAGGCACACGTCGAGGCCGGCTTGGACGGCTGGCTGGCTTCCAAGCTTCGTTTGTCAAGGTTCTCGCGGGAATGGAATGATGGATTGACGGAGAAAAAGAATTAGAGACGACAGAAGAAAATGCAAGATGTGTGTGTGTCGGCGGGAATATGTGCCATGTGCAGCAGCTGGGCAGGCAGGCAGAATGACATAACTAACGCCCGCCCAACGCCGCCTGCAAGGCAGGTCGCCAGGATCGCCCTCGAGAGGCGCAAGTCGGTGTCGTTTGGAGCGTCGCACGACGGATTTGGAAGTCTCTGCCCTGCTGCAGCCCTGTCCGCCACCGGCGCCAGCACCGTTGGGCGTGTCCAAGGCCATGGCGGGGGCACAGGCGGGAGGCGGGCGGCGGGGAGAGGGGAGGGAAGAGAGAACAGGGCCGCGCCCAGCTGGGCCGCGTTGGTTTCAACAGGCCATGGTGAATCAGCAATGGGTCGACTGCCGGGCCAACAACAAGCTATCTCTGCAGCAGAATTGAATCTCGAGAGGCGCCGAGTTGGGCGGTTCGCTGGTGTTGGATGCGTTGGGTTCCTAATTGGAGCGATCCAAGGGCGACCAGGTCGGTTGCGGCACGAGTTCCTGTTCGATTGCAGGGACTGATGCTTCACCCCAACACGAACTCTGTGCCCCCGGGCTTCGTCGGTTTGACGCCCTCGACTTTGGTGATCAATGCCTCGTTTCCTCGACCCTCCGATGCAACCAATCCTCGAGATGCTTCCAGCGAAGGCTGCTTCATTTTGGTGCTCTGTCCCTCTGTCAATTGCAATCTCAGTAAGCGCCGTCGCGAGTTCAGTGGCAGCTCCCCCGCCCCCGCCTGCCTGCGATCGATGACATCAGCGCCCCAAATGAAATGCTTCTGGCCCGCCATCGCCTTGGCAGGCCCGTGCTTCTGACAGGTCCAGGCACCGCACCGTTGGAAGGCGGATGGCGCCCATGCGACAGAATGGCCAGTCACTGCCGGCAGCCGACAGACCACGCCGCCGATCCTCAGACCAACAACGGCAGCCAATGCTTGCTCGAACCTGGCAATTGTTAGCTCCCGCCGTTTCAGCCCACCTATCTCACCTCGTTTCCTTGTCGGATGCTGCTTGTCGGGCCTTTTTGCTTGCCGATATCTTTCGAAATCCGGTTCGATAGTTATCGTGTGCTGGACAAGCGACATGAGGAACCGAGCGATCGAATCATCGGGGCCTTGCCGAGCGAGCATGCCTGCGATAGTTATGTAGGAAATTGTGAAAACGGACAAGTCTCCGATGGCGGATGCGCATCCGCGATCTGGCCAGACACGGCTCATGCGATCCAGCGGCCCGGGTCACTCCTCACGGGCCCAGGCCCGAGACGAGCTGCCGCCATCATTGGACAATTGGACGGCTCGCAGACCGTTGGGAGCCCGTTGGGAGCCCGTTGGAAGCCCGTTGGAAACCGTTAATATGCTGCGATGTGCGGCGGCGATGTGCTGCTGCAGGGGCAGCGCGTCGGATTGAGGGCGGCCTCGGCACCGGAAAGGTTTATCGCTCGGGATGCGACGTTGCCTCATCCACAACCTCGCCGCCCGGTGTGACATTCGAAGCTGATAGTTCTGGTCGGGCGACCCGCGATGACCTCGGCGGACGGGGTGAGCGAGTGGCTTGGCCTCGGCGAGCCGCGATAATCTGACATTGTTCGGCGGCACGAGAGTGGTCCCAACGGGAACTTTGCGCATGCGACGCAGGGTCGAGGACTGGGTCGAGGCCAATGCGGTGCGTGCGTTGGCGGGAGACGGCTTGGCGCGAACCCCAGGGCCAGTCGGTTTAGCCCCCTGAATTCTCTGGGCGGTCACATGGCAGCATCTGGCCCAAATCCGTTGAGGCCAACCACCCGCAAGCGGCAGGCGGTGTCGCTTTCTGCCGCCATTTGCGTCATGGCTCGCCCAACGGGCCAACCGCGTTGCAGAGAATTCCACAAGCAGGGCGTTCGATCGGGAGGGGAGGGGCTGTGGCCTGTGGTCTCACTTTTTTTGTGTTGTGCCGTGGGACGTGGTTTCGGGCAACAAACAGCAGGGAGGCGAGCGAGGGCTGGGCACTGCCCGACTGGTACACTCCCGACTGCTTGGTTGACGACCCGGTAGGTGGGCTGGCCAGGGTGTGTCTGTGTCTCTTTACCCAACCTAAACTGCCCGTGTCGTGCCCCCAATGTATAAATCAGGATGGGGCGTCCTCACTGGCCTGCGGGCGGCGCTGATTGCTCCTCCTGCTCATGCCAGCACATCCCTTCATCTTCTTCCTTGCTCTCCCCCTCCCTGCCGTCCAGCTCCCTGCCCTCGCCGGTCACCGCCTGCCCCTTTCTCGCACGTCGGGCCCCATTCCCACCGACATATCCACTTGGCACCCTGCACGTCCCGGTCCCCCAAGCCTAAACCTTGTCGTCCGCCAGCCTGGGCCCTCCTTTCATCCCAACGCCCGCGCCCTCACCACTCGGATTTCTCGCCTCGCTGCCGCCGCCCGAAGAGTGCCGCCGCTGCCCGCCCTCGCTCCTCCCCGACCCCGTCTGCGATTCTGAGTTTAGCATCCCGCCCGACGTCCCCATCTCCCCCCGTTCGCACCGGCCCCCGACACACCCGTGCATACTCCCACGCAGCGAAAATGGCGGTCACATTGGATGCCCCGCGCTTCAAGCACAAGGTGGCGGTCATCGGGTCCGGCAATTGGGGCACCACCGTCGCGAAGCTCGTCGCCGAGAACACGCGCGAGCACCCGGACCTGTTCGAGGAGGATGTGCAGATGTGGGTGTTTGAGGAGAACGTGGTGCTCTCCGCGGACTCGCCATACTACGACGCGGCCGTCGGCGATGCGCCGCAGAAGCTCACATCGGTCATCAACACGCACCACGAGAACGTCAAGTACCTGCCCAAGATCCGCCTGCCGTCCAACGTGGTGGCCAACCCGTCGCTGCTCGACGCCGTCAAGGACACGTCGATCCTCATCTTCAACCTCCCGCACGAGTTCATCGGCAACGTGTGCAAGCAGATCAAGGGCCACATCCTCCCCTCGGCCCGGGGCATAAGCTGCATCAAGGGCGTGACGGTGACGGAGGACAAGGTCGAACTGATCTGCGACTACATCAGCGAGACCCTGGGCATCTACTGCGGCGCCCTGAGCGGCGCCAACATCGCCAACGAGATCGCGAACGAGCTGTGGTGCGAGACCACCATCGCCTACAACACCCCGCCGTGCGACCGCCGGACCGAGAATGGAACCACAAACGGCCAGCACGACCAGCAGCACCGCGACTCGCGCGGCGCCGTCAGCAAGGTCCAGCTCACGCCCCTCTCGCGCGATTACCCGCCCATCGACCACGCCGAGCTGCACAAGCTCTTCGACCGGCCCTACTTCACCGTCTCGATGGTCTCCGACGTGGTCGGCGTCTCCCTCGCGGGCGCGCTCAAGAACATCGTGGCACTCGCGTGCGGCTTCATCGAGGGCCACGGGTGGAACATGACGGCCAAGACGGCGGTGATGCGGCGCGGGATGCTCGAGACGATCCAGTTCTGCCAGGAGTTCTTCCCCGAGACGATCCAGGAGATGACCTTCTTCGAGAGCGCCGGGTGGAGCGACATGATCGTCAGCTGCACGTCGGCGCGCAACTGGCGCTACTCCAAGATGGCGGTCGAGCGCGGCGTGTCGGTCTACGAGGTGGAGCGCACCGAGCTCAACGGGCAGAAATTGCAGGGCATCTCGACCACCAAGGAGGTCATGAGCTTCCTTCGGGCGCGCGGGGTGGAGAATAAGTACCCGCTTTTTAAGGCGGTCGAGGGGATTGTGGACGGGACGTTCAAGGTGGAGGATATCCCCGTGCTGTTCAGACACTGAGGCGGAGCAGCGCGGGTTGGTTGAGGGGAGGGGGAGATGGATGAGTACGGTAGACGCATGGGCTATACACGGTGGTTGGTTGGTGCTGTGTAGACAAGAACAAACAAACAAGATGGGACCGTCCCACGCGGGACCCAACTGGTGGTGGGTGTAATGCAGGCTTGCTTGATACGAGTCTAATGAAAGTCGAACTGAACCGAAATCCGCTTCCTGACATGTGAAACCTGGCCCCAGCATCCAACCTCGTACACACATTCCAATAAATCCACAAACAAACCCACCCCCCTCTCTCTCCAATCCACATCTCACCGATAAGCCGCCATCAACCCCCTCTTCTCCTCATCCCCCACCTCCCCCACCC
>FTEL01010677.1_pt1 | contig 9950 bp, 12 predicted proteins | sample 1658911 | NCBI WGS metagenome assembly FTEL01 (sample SAMEA3914869, study PRJEB12502) | metagenome | biome: forest; material: soil | place: USA | collected 2012-03-12 | depth 0.1 m
GCTCCTTCAGGTCGGACATGGTTGCTGTGGTGGTTGCAAAACGAGTGAACACGGCAGATGTGCCGCTTGAGCGCGCCGGCAAGTGACGGTGCTTGGTGTGTTTATTGGTGTTGGGCAACGTCCCGGCCGTGTCTGCTCAGGTCGGTCATGTGTGTCGTCGAGAAGCGCCAGGCATGGACTCGGGTGAAGAAACGAGTGTGTGTACCGGCTGAGAACCTAGGTGTGACTTTAGGGATGTTGCCGGGAGGGAAGCGAGTGTGAAGTCAAAGTCGAGCTCGCTGTGCGCGACTCGCCGTGGGAGAAAAACAAGAACTGAAGGAGCGGCAGCGATGGGACGCTGGGATGGGAACGACGGGAACGACGCGTGTGAGGACCCTGGTCAGCAAGCAACAATGATGCAGGGCGCGTCCCGGCTGCGGGAGCTGCGGGTGTTGCGCTGCGGGACACGGATCCCCGGATGGCGCAGCGAGACGGGAGTGGACGACTCGAGCGAGGCAAGCGGACGTGTTGAGTGGACGAACGACTCCGGTAATTATAGCCACGGCTTGCCGAATATACGTCACGGGCGGTATCGGGCTGGTAATAATGGCTTCCAGGTTCCCTTGCTGTGCCGTGCTGCAACGAGGACTGGGCTGGGGGAGGATAAAAGAAGAGAACGAATGACCGCCGAGAACCACGGACAAGAGCCTCGAATGGAAAAGCAACAGAACGGGGGAGGGAGAGAAAACAGATGGGCGTGCCAGAACAGGCAATGCCGTAATTCTATATAAATTGGGACGCTAAGAACCTGAAAAGCATGGGGTGCGGGTGCGCCAACCATGATCCAGGCCGGTTTTTTTCCCAGACACATCATCCTGCTGCAACGTCTCGCTCGGTACTTTGGCCCAGCTTGGGCGCGACTGTGACTTTACCGAGTACAGACTGCTTGCTGCGTACAATCCCAAGATACGGCCATGCTGTCTTGGTGTGCAACCTCCCTTCGCCGATGGCGGCTTTGCATCCAGCGCGACGACGACTCGAGCAACTCGTGAACCGCCGCACCGGTATCAGCAGAGCAAGCCTGCGTGGAGTCAGCATGAACAAAAGAAATGAACCAAAAGCAAATTCTGGAGGTCGAGTCGCATCGAGTCCCGACCAGGGGGTTCAGCCCCTGGGGTCCTGGTCGAATCGATCCCCATGTCGGACGGGGCGATCCCTGTCGACGTGGGATGAGCCAGGGGTTTGTTTCCGAGAGCCAAGCTCGACGTTGCGGGCGGGCCAGCCTGGCGGAGATCTGAATTTTCGATGACCAGGCTGGCCAGGAGCGCTCGACTGAACATTCTCTACTGAACGAGGTACGAAGTGTGTGCACTGCGAAGTGCTGTCCGGACAGTTGGGTCGCTCAATGTTGAGGCAGCCTTTCCCGTCCGTCTCGGTCTCGTCTCAGTCTCAGCCACAACGCACGTAATAGGAAGGACGGCAAGCGCATGCCGGAGCTGTCCGCCGACCCTGCTCTGCCTCTCGGCTCTTGTGGTGCGTGCCATGTCTCGCTTTCAGCCTCCGGGACACGACCCCCGGACTCGCCCTGTGAGCTCACGAGCAGGGGACCGGCGCAGATGCGAAACAAATCTTTGTTGACAGCCGCCATGTTGTTTCCGAACGACAACTCGCCTCGGCAGCTCGGCCGGCCTGCCTCTCAGAACGATTTTATTACCCGCGAAAACTCGCGTCAAGGTCAACGTTAGCCTGCGACTTATTACCTCCGCGCCTCGCTCTTCCGAGGTTGGCCCCGAGGTCCGTCCCTCATCTCGCCCACAATCCGCCGTGTAACCACCAGCCCGCGCGCGATGCATGGCCAGAGGTACACGACACGCCCATTGATTGGCCTCACACCCTCGGCCTGCACGTCGTCGCGTTACGCCAAGTGGGTTCCTCATTGCCAACAGATACCTAGATGATGCAGCTCACGCATCTCCCCGCGAAACCCAGTAACTTAACCCACGAGAGCAATGGCAAGAAGAAAAAGATGACGAAAAAGAGAGAGACATGAAGTGGGCCCAGGACCACGCTCAAAAAGCTGGAGAAACAACGGCGGTCAAGCCACCGACGGCCTGGCCGATCTGCTCCCCGTCTCCAACGGCGAGGCGTGTTCTCTGCAGCTTGGTGCAGCAGCAATCTTGAAACAAGACACGGTCGCGGTCGCACAGATCAACGCCCACAAGATGACGACAAGGCCCCCTTACGCACATACGAGCCTACACTATCCCTCTGTGGGATCTGATGATCGAGAACCAGACACTCTGTTCCTGCATTAGCGCCACGCACCTCGAAATTGGGGGGCCGACTTGATTCGACAGCCATCCCAACCCAGACCAAGGTTAGCTAAGCTCGGAACAGGAAAAAAAAAAAAAGAGGCCATGTTTCCCTGATCAGCACGGAGAGAGAGCAAACTGGGCGTCGCAAAGGTCACATCAACCAAACACGTTGAAGCTGTCACCCAAACTCGTCCACCTGTCAAAACCCGGAACCCTTCAACCCGGAACCTGTCAATGGTCCGAGTGCTGGCTCGGGAAATATCCAAACTGGGTGAGTCTCGGATGCAAGGCTGTCAACCGTTGGCATCCCGGGGCATGGAGCTTCGGCTATTTTAACTCGGCGGGTCCCGGACGCCCCCCAGGGCGACCCGGCTCCACCGAGGCCGCCGGTAGGGCTTGACGGGGACAGGCAGGTGTGTGGGATCGTGATCGGATGGGCGATTCCGACGCTTCAACCCAGAACCCGGCGTGGACGAAAGATGGTTTGCAGAGAGAAAATTTACTAATGCCGTGTAAAACCCTCCACGGCATGCCCCGGATGTGTTGATCCCGTCGCGACACCCACTATCAAGGACGAACACCATTGTCTGCTTTCGCGATGGCCCAATCGTCCAGTTCCAACTTCCAAGTCCCTTCACCGAATCCCTGCGACTTGGCACCGGGCCCTGGACAACGACAATCAAGGAAATGTGTAGTTCTGTATGTTGACGAGAATCGGAGAGAGCAAAAAGACGACGAAGCGAAACCATGACTGCCCTAACGTTACCACCCTCGGCACTCATACATCAAACCATGAATCCCGCCGAACGCCATTCCTTCCTCGAGATGCTACCCTAGCCCCGAGGACCCGAGGTTTCGAAGACCACGGTCTAACACCATGACCGAAACCAGTACCATTGACAAACAAAACGAAAAACGCACACAAAACCCCGCCAGTACCAAACTCCGGGAGGAGCCGCCCTCCTGCCGTAAGGCTCTTGCGAAGTCCATCTAAAAGTAAAAGGGAACCAGACTGTGTGATATTCGGCAAGGCGCAAAGAACTGCAACCCTAGCCAGGGCGAGATGAGACGGTGCTGCGCCTATGCCGCCTTAACAGCAGCAGCAGATGCCTGCCTGGTTGCATCATCTTCCGACACCGACATGGAGCGGTTCAGATGCGAGGAATGGGACGGCTCATGCGTCAGTGACGCATTGGTGCCCTGCACCTCAGAGAGTTGGCGTTCTGCACAAACGACAAAAGTCAGCCAACGTCCTTGTAGAGCAAGCATGAAAAACACAAGACTCACCCAACTCCCGAATGCGGTGCCGAAGCATCTGGTTCTCACGGATGAGCATCTGCGACTCGGCCTGGTAAAAGGCGCTCTCGTCGCGGCCGCCGAGGGCCCACAACTCGCCGCTGTCCGCGCTGATGGACGTGGAGCGCAGCCGAGGCGAGGCGTTCCGGCTCGGGGTCCGGGACCGGTGGCGCAGGTCGGCGCGAGCCATGTCGAACGAGCTGCGCGGGAAGACGGGCGAGCGCGGCAGTGATCCCGAACTGTGGAACCCCGCGGCCGGCTGTGGGGAAGATGTCGCGATCGGCAGCGGGACGGAGCGCCCCGACGCGTCGTCCCCAACAACGGCTGACTGGCCCTGCGGCTGTTGTTGTTGTTGGCGCTGGACTTGGTCTTGCAGCTGGCGTATCTGGGTGAGCAGCCTGTTGACCTGGAATTCCTGCTCGTTCTCCAACTCCTGATGGAGCTCGCCCAAGCTCGGGGCTCGGTTGTGGTGGGGGACCCCGGAAGAGATCAGACGGGGAGACGGGGAGACCGGGTGGGAGCTAGTTGGTTGATAGTTGCTTTGCTGGCTCTCCGATACCATCTCGCCGGGCGCTGGCATCGCGGGGTCGGCGATCTGAAGGTTCATGATGACTTGGGAACGGCGGCGGCCGGCGCTGGGTGACCGGTTGCGAGGCGAGAGTGGGCCGATCGGGGAAACTGGGCAACACGTTAGCAAAGCCGGTGCCGCTAAGGGCTTCGAAAGCGCCAATAACGGATCCGTACCTCGAGAAGGGGACTCGCGCTGTAGTCCCGCGTTCAGGGTTGCTGCAGCCTGGAGAGAGATGGAAGGGTGCCTTGCGGGAGAGCTCAACGGATGGCCGTCTCCATTCAGAGCCCTCGGTAGCTCGTTTTCGAGCGACATTGTTGTCGACAAAGTTGACTACCTAGGTAGTTTCTTGGGGAAAGTATTGTCAATAGTGAGGGAGGATTCGAGGTCGAGGTCGAGGTCCGGTTCCGGCTCCGATGGGTAAGGCGGATATTATGGGGAGCAGGGCACCTAAGTGGTGGCGGGAGGTTGGGCGGACCAAGGACGAGAGACGGCCCGAAGGGAGCTGGGGGCAGGCAGGCAGGCAGGAGGGGCAGGCAGGAGGGGCAGGCAGGCACAACAGCTCACTCCATGACAATGTGACTGTGGCCAAGGCCCGTTACTGTTCGGCGGGTTGAGACCTTGAATAATGTTGGGCGGAAGACGTGGTCCACCGATGAGGCAACGTGTTTGGTCAAGCGGGAAAGGGTGGAAAGAATCCGAAGCAGTCGGAGCGCCGGCCGATACGGTGGTGCAGGTGCGGGTGCAGCAGGGTGGGTGAGATGATGCTTCCGACTGCCCAAATTGGTGGCATGCTTTGTCCTGTTGTCGACGGCTGGTGGGGTGCTGCAGTGCTTCGCGACCCTGCCTCGTGACGCAACAATCGGCACAGCCGCTTGGCCACGAGCCTCGCTAATACAGTGCGGGGCACCGGCGTCACTCCCGCCCGCTCGCAGCCCTGCGTGCTCCCTATAATTCGTCGCCTGATGATGAAATAAATGATGCAAGAGTGCAGCTCAAGTCCTCACCTGGCTCGTGTTGCACAGAGTGTTGGCGCTCAGCAACTCAGTGACTCAGAGAAGTTCCTGAGAAACAGCACAAGCCATGGCCAACCTATTATGCCTGTTGATTCTGGGCTTCGTTCTCTGTACGGAGTAGCACAACTGTACTGTGCGACACCAGGCTGCCCCACCATGTCCGTCAACCTTGTCATCGGCTTCGGATGCCAAGGCTGAGGTTGCAACCTTGGAAGCCTCCCATTCCAGTGATTCCGGCCAGTCGTTCTCGGCATCAGACTAAATTCCAATGAGTGGAAAAAGGGATGGCTGGTTGATCGGAGAACCAAAATAACACTCCTCAACTGATCAGAGCTTCTTTTCGGGAGAGAGAGATCTAGGCTCAGCACTGAGCCCTGCTGCCTCGAACCACAATGTGTCAGGTCCAGTCACAGGGCCGGGGAAGTGGGAACTGCCCACACGGAACGGGTCCGTTGCCGGCCTGTCACCGGCCTTCCCCGGCACCACATTCCCAAACAACATACACGCCACTTGAACCAGACCACCCGTAGTCAGCCGGCAGGCAACGAGCCCGGAATCCCGGGTCAGGGTCCACCATCAGCCACCCCCGAAACAGACTCAGTCAATCAGACGGCCGACTGGCTTTTCAGCCCCTTTTGCCTTATCCGGGTTTCCCTCTCCACCGGCCTCCGACATCCAGGATGCGCCCCGGCCTGAGGAGCTGGGTGCCACGCTTAAGCCGGCCACTCCCAGTCCCTCCCCGCATCCGGCTTTCCGACCATTCCAGACCCTTCACCTCCACCCTTCCCCGCCCGGCGCACGCCGACTTCACCCACGCCGTAATAGGCGGCGGAGTAGTCGGCCTAGCCGTCGCCCAGGACCTCGCCCGCCGCGCCGGCACCCCGGGCTCGACCCTCCTCCTCGAGCGGCACGACGCCGTCGGCACCGAGACCTCCTCCCGCAACAGCGAGGTCATCCACGCGGGCATCTACTACGGCGCCTCCTCCCTCAAAACGACCCTCTGCATCCGGGGGCGGGAGCTGCTTTATGCCCTCTGCGAAGCCCACGCGGTGCCGCACCGTCGTACCGGCAAGTGGATCGTCGCGCAGAACCCGGCCCAGCGCGCCGCGCTGCAGCAGATTCACGACCTGTGCGTCCGCGACCTGGGCGTGGCCGTCCGCTGGGTCGGCGCCGACGAGGCCGCGCGGCGGGAGCCGGCCGTGAGGGCGGAGGCTGGCGTGCTCGAGAGTCTCGTGACGGGCATCGTCGACAGTCATGCGCTAATGGTCTGTCTGCAGGGGCGGCTCGAGGAAGCCGGCGGGACGGTGGCGCTGGGGAGCGGCGTGGAGGGGGTGGCGCCGCTGGGCGGCGACGGGAGGGGCGGGTGGGAGCTGACGGTGCGGGACCGAGCGAGCGGGACGCTGTCGACGGTGACGGCCGAGACGGTGGTCAACTCGGCCGGGCTGGGCGCCGTGGATGTGCACAACATGGTTGTGCCGCCCGAGCGGAGGCGGGAGATGTTTTACGCCAAGGGGAACTACTTTTCGTACGCCGGCGCGAGTCCCAAGGTCAGCACGCTGGTCTACCCCGCGCCGGAGCCGGGGCACGCGGGCCTAGGGACACATCTGACGCTGGACATGGGCGGGCGCATCAAGTTCGGCCCGGATGTCGAGTGGGTGGATTCGCCGCACGATTTGGCCGTCAACGAGTCGCGGTTAGCTCAGACGGTTCGGGAGGTGAAGAAGTATCTTCCCGGCCTGGACGAGACGCTGCTGCAGCCCGACTATGCCGGGATACGGCCTAAGCTGGGCAAGCAGGGCGCCGTGGCGCAAGGCAAGGGGTTTGTGGATTTTGTGATCCAGAAGGAGGAAGGGTATCAGGGGTGGATCAACTTGCTGAACATCGAAAGTCCAGGGCTCACGAGCAGTCTGGCGATAGCGGAGAAGGTCAGGATGCTTTTGTATACATAGCTAAAAATAACAAAAAAAAACCAATGAGATGGCCAAGCTCTCTCGTCGGCTGCAAAGGCCAGTCTGTGAAGCGCGCGAGAAAGAATCCCTTGGCCCTCTGTTGCTTGCCCTCTCTCCTTGGAACGCCTGTTACGTGTGCCATCGGGCCTGTCCAGTTGTTGAAGCCAAATCGCGTAATCCATATCCAGTAAACCCTGATGATACCCAGCCAGAGCTTGTTAGCAGTCTCGGCTTCGTTTGTTCCAAAACTCCAGGACGCCTTCCCTCATGCACTGTTTCCGATCCTTGCGCCCCATCCAACCTAACTCAAAGTGATGCTCGGAGAAAGCCTCCGTCCCAAGGTATTGACGCTGAACTCATAGATGCCGTTTTCGGCACCAACAAACCTGATGGATTGTTAGAGAAAGTTTTGGATCTTCGAGTCTGACCATGCCAGGGTTCAACTCACAACGAATCCCCATTCTCGCTCCATGACAAGCCGGCGGTGTCGAACGATCCGGGGCGCGTGCGCGATGTCATAAAGGTGCCAAGAAACCGTCGGGTCGGGTTTTCCTCCCATTCGCGCATGAGATACGCCGCTCTAGACAAGCCACATCGAGTCAGCATCACATGTCTCAAAAAGTCAACAATTTCTCGAAGATACGGTGGCTGGGAGCCTGGCTGTCCCTGGGTGAGGGGTCGTACAAAGCCTCGACGTTTCCCAGCCAGTTGCCCGGGGAGGGGGTAGATGTGGCGTCGGCTATACCGAGGGCGAGCAGCCCGCCGTGTCCGCCGGTCGCCGATCCCGCAGTTCCCAGGATGGTGTGAAGTCCAGAAAAGGGGTTGGCTGCATACCGGCGTCTTTCAGCAGTGTTGTCCTCCCGCGCCCGCAGACGCTCCTGGGTGTCCCGGACACGCTCTCTCTGGTCTCGAATGTTATCGAGAATCTCGCTGACCGCTCGAGACACGTTGGCGGTATGCTCCCTGGTTCGGGCGGGGTCACGAGTCGGTCTCTCGGCTGCCCAAGGCGGCCTTGAACCGGGGCCGGATCCGCCGCTACCACCGCCTCCGCTACCGTTGCTGTTCCCATTGCTATTTCCATTCCCGGTGCTGTTGCTGCTGCTGCCACTCTCGGCACCCGTTCGATTCGCGGGCGCGTTGTACTGGTCCTGGCGACGGCGGAAGTCCTGGATCGCCTCCAAGACAGCCGTCTCCTCTGGAGTCAGAGGAATGTTGTAACGGGCAAGTGAGGGCTGTCCTTCCTGGCGGGATTGTCGGCTCTCTGCTGATGATTCTATCGCATTCGCGAAGGTCGAGAGCAGGCTCTCGCTGCGCTCGACCCGCTGTTCTAGGAGACGAGGATCGATGGTGCCTCGGTCGGTAACTGTCAAGTGCTCAAAGTCATCTTCCCTATCGAGATACAAAACCTGCCGAGAGTCGAAACGCGTACGCATATCCGCGACCCCGACGCGACCGCGATCCTCGGTCCAAGCAAGGAGGTCGGTCGGGCCAGGGGAAAAAGCCATGTCTCTGACGGCGCCAAACTCTTCATTGGGCCGCGATGCGTCGAATGATGTGACCAGAGCATTCACTCCCGGCCGGGTCAAGAACGCAACGTTAAATACCGAAATGGTCCCATACTGGGTCCCTACGGCCAAGTATCGCCCCGTACCGGAGAAGGAGGCCGCAAAACTTCCTCTGCGACTAGTTAGCGCCTCAGATATCTGACGGGAGAAGGGGCGGCTGTATGGACCTGCTCTCCGAGCGATCATCCTTGCTCTGGCTTTTCAGCTGGATTCTACCACACAAATTCCACTCGTAGACTGGCCGATCGGCAATCCGAACCGACGTGCCCGTGCCAGACTTTTTTTCTTTCCTCTCGTGGACATACAGGTAGGGGTCATCGCTAATAGCGATGAGCAGTCGCCCGTCTGGAGATATGACCCCGCGATTCATAAACTCCGGATATGTTATCTTGTCCAGAGCCTCCTGGTCGCGAAGGCTGACCACAATGACAGTTCTGTCGTTGTGCGCTAGAATAGCAACGCCCTGATCGTAGGCTCCCTCGGATGGCTCGACGAGGGTCGGCGGGAACCAGAGCGTGATGCAGTTTACCCGTTCCTTGCCAAAGGTAGTGCTCTGTGCCACCAAGCTCTTCTCGAGGCGGGCCTCTGCCAGCGACGTCAATGTGGCTTCGGAGAGGTCGAGAGCCATGGGGATCGGGGAGTCGGCTCGGATGATGCCCTCGGGGCCGAATCGGCTGTTGGTCTCGACCGGCGTGCTTCGCCCGCTCACCCGGAATCCACTGAATATGCCCCCCTCACCTCCACAGCAGACCCAGCCATTCCGCGCTACCAGGCACCGGGGGTTAAAAGACAATCGTTTAACCGTCTCGGTTTCTCGGGTTTTGGTGTTGAGTCGCAGCACATGGCAGCTCCGGTTGTCGGTGCCTGGCACCGGGAAGTAGATGTAATTCTGCCCGTCGGTCCCAATGAGCGACCGTAGTTGCCAGTGTCTAAGTATCGTACGCGTTAGACAAGGTACATGCACGACGCGGACGGGGGATGGCGCAACGGTACGGGGACTGGGGGAACAAAGTCGGGTCCGGAACGGTGACGGAACCTACTGCCAGCGAATCCCGGTGCGGAAGCAGCGCCGAGGGGTGGTCGAAATCAAGTCCTCCGTCGGGTTGTATCTGCGCATAGGAGCTGTTAGAGTCCAAGATGCGGGAAAGCTTGAGAGTTCGAAAACTCGTACAAGTTGTTCGAGACGGCCATGGTGCCGATGTCTTGGCGGAAGGCTGCTGTTAGACGACCATCAAGGCTCTCGGCCAGTGTGGCGCTGCGCC